>Ga0302140_10000897_pt1 | contig 39129 bp, 29 predicted proteins | sample I_Bog_E1_1_FD_202095 | JGI IMG/M metagenome (GOLD analysis project Ga0302140, IMG submission 202095) | Peat permafrost microbial communities from Stordalen Mire near Abisko, Sweden - I_Bog_E1_1 | ecosystem: Environmental > Terrestrial > Soil > Wetlands > Peat | place: Sweden: Abisko, Stordalen...
CGACCCGGCAATCCGACGTTGCTTTGGTCAAAGAGCGCTTGAAGTTGGCACAACAGGATTACGAGGAAAGATATGGCTAAAGGCATCACAGAACAGGTCATCCGCAGCAGCGGCAACGTTTTCGCCGATATGGGTCTGCCGGATGCAGCGGAACTCGACACCAAGGCCCGGCTGGGAGCCGCCTTGAATCTGATTGTCGAGCGGCAGCAGCTCACCCAGGCGGAGATTGCAACCGCGCTCGGCATCAACCAACCCAAGGTCTCTGCACTCCTGCATTACAAGCTGGAAGGCTTTTCCGTCGAGCGCCTGATGCACTTTCTCGTGGCACTCGGCCTGGACGTGGAGATCGTCGTCAAGCCCAAGCCTCATTCCCGTTTCGCCCGCATTGCCGTCAAAGCCGCCTGATTCCGCAAACATCATTTCTGAGCACATTCTCTGCAGATCATGGGCTGTTCGATTACATCCGTGTTTCGGATGATGCCTATTTCAACTCGGCAACCCACCGCACCGGATTGGACGAGTCGGTGCGCGGCACAAGCCCGTACTTCTGCGCTCGTGTGTAGACGATGGACATGATGCGACGGATTTTGTCCTTCGTCGGATTCGAGCGCGGCAACGAACCCAGCCCGCCTTCGATTTCCAGCGGCTGTTGATGAACGTGCCGGTCAAGACAAGATCAGGCTGGCCGAATTATCTGAGTCGCGAACCTTTTGACCATTCGACTCCATTTTGAGCTGGTATAGAATGAAAGTGAGCATGGAATTATTCCTCAATTCCGCGTGGGCACTGCTGGCAATTGCCATTGGGTGTCTTTGGCAGCGCTTCGAGCGGCGCGCCTCCGCGGACCGGCGTCAGTCGTTCATCGCAGTACTCGTGCTCATTGCCATCCTCTTCCCTGTAATTTCGATTACTGATGACTTATGGGCACTTTATAATCCAGCCGAAACCGAAACTTGCCAGCGGCGCGACCACCTGGCCTCCAACTCACACGTCATTTTCCCGGCTGTTGCCGATCTCCCGCTGCAGGGCCTTGCGGATCTTTGCTTTGGCTTCCAGCCTGTGATTTTGCCGCTTCATCTTCCGGTGCTTGCCGTCGACAACCCTGCCTTCGACGCAATTGAGAATCGCCCTCCGCCCGCGGCCTGATCCCCCTCTGCTTCCAATTCAATATTCATCCGTTTGTCTTCCTGTGACTGCCGCGTGAATGCGGCGAAAAGGCTGTGTATGAAGCATTTATTCCCCTCCTTGCCAGCCAAGGCGGCGGTCGTGCTGCTTTTCCTGGCGACGCCGTTCTGCCTGGCGCAGCAAAGCCTCACCTGGGAACAGGTGAAGGCGCGGTTTGAAGCCGCCAACCCCGCTCTCAAGGCCGACGCCCTCGGCGTGGACGAGATGAAGGCATCGGAAATCACCGCTTTTCTGCGGCCCAACCCAACGGCTTCGTTCACCATGGATCAGCTCTATCCCTTCGGCTCGCACTACGACCCCAATGTTCCCGGCACCTTCAATCGTCCGCTCAGCAATGCTTTGACCGCCGGGTCGATCAGTTATCTCTACGAGCGTGGGCACAAGCGCGATTTACGCTTGCAGAGCGCCAAAGAGGGCACCGAGGTTGCGCGCTCAGAACATCTGGACTTGGAACGTAATCTGATCTTCAACTTGCGCTCGGCCTTCGTCGAAACCCTGGAAGCCAAGGCAGTGCTGGATCTGGCGCAGGCCGACCTGACCTATTACGACAAGATCATCGAGATCAGCCGCAGCCGCTACAGGGCCGGCGACATCGCCCAGATCGATCTGGACCGCATCGAATTGCTGCGTGTGCAATACGAGGTGGAGATTCAGACGGCGATCGTCAACCTGCGCACCGCCAAGATCCAGTTGCTGCAACTGCTCGACGAACGCACTCCGGTGGAGCAGTTCGACGTAACCGGGGTCTTCGATTTCAGCGACGATCTGAAGCCGCTCGAAGATTTCCGCCAGATGGCGCTCGATACCCGGCCGGATTTGCGCGCCGCGCTGGAATCCATTCAACAGGCGCAGACCAACCACAAGCTGGCTCAGGCCAATGGAAGCGCCGATCCGACCTTCAGCGTGGACTCGGGCGCCAACCCGCCGCTCGATCCATACGTCGGATTCAACATCAGCGTGCCTCTGCGCATCTTCGACCGCAACCAGGGCGAGAAGAAGCGCACGCAGATCGACATTGGCCGCAATCAACAGTTGACCGAGGCCGCCCGCGCAGAGGTCTTCAGCGACGTGGACTCGGCCTACGCGCAGATGGAGAGTAACATTGCGCTGCTCAAGCCCTACAAGGCGCAATACAAGGAGCAGGCGCTGAGGGTCCGCGGCACGGTGACGTATTCCTATGAGCACGGCGGCGCTTCGCTGATGGACTTCCTCAACGCGCAGAGCGAATACCGCACCGTCGAATTAGCTTACCTGCAACTGATCGGTTCCTATCTGACGGCCGCCGCACAACTCAATCTTGCCGTGGGGCACGAGGTAATCCAATGATGTCGAAGCTCTTTATGAAGAACCTCTCCAGTACTGCGCTGGCGGCTTCGCTGGTCCTCGCTCTCTCCGGCTGCAAGGGCAAGCAGGAGGGCAATGGCGCACCGCCGCCGGCCAAGATTATTCAAGTCGCCGACATGAACCTCATCACCATCGACAGCAAAGACGTGGACAAGTTTTCGCTTGCCGCCGCCGAAAAAACTGAGACCGCCGATCAGTTGAACGCCACTGGATCCGTCTTTCCCGACGTCTCGCGCGAGGTCCCCGTCATCTCGCTCGCCAATGGGCGCGTGGTAGACATCAAAGCCCGCCTCGATGACAACGTGAGAAAAGGGCAACTGCTTCTGAAGGTGCAAAGTCCCGACATCACCAATGCCTTCGACTCTTACCTCAAAGCCGCGAACGACGAACAGCTGGCCAACAAGGCCTACTTGCGCGCGCAGGATCTGTTGAACCATGGCGCGATCTCGCAATCCATGCTGGAGCAGTCCGAAGACACCGAAAAAAATGCCAAGGCCGACCTGACCGCTGCCGAAGAGCAATTGAAAACGCTGGGCGTGGATGTGAAGCACCCCGGCAGCATCGTCAATGTCTATGCGCCTATCTCCGGCGTCATCGTGGCACAGAATGTGACGAATGCGGCTGCTGCGGGCGTCGCTCTTTCCGGCTCGGCCACGGCCTTTACCATTGCCGATTTAACTCATGTCTGGATTGTCTGCGATGTCTATGAGAATGACATTCCTAAGCTGCAACTCGGCCAGGAGGCAAAGATCAAGGTTAGTGCGTATCCCGATCATCCGCTTACGGGCCGCGTGAGCGACATCGGTCCGATTCTCGATCCCTCTCTCCGCACAGCCAAGGTGCGGATCGAGGTTGCCAATCCCGGCTTCCTGAAGCTGGGTATGTTTGTGACGGCCACCTTTACCAGCCGGACCAGGGAGGCACATGCGGTGGTTCCGGCTGATGCCGTCCTGCACCTGCATGACCGCGACTGGGTCTTCCTGCCGGCGGGCGGCAATCAGTTCAAACGCACCGAGGTCCGCACCGGCCCGATGGTCACTGGCAACCGGCAGGAGATTCTCTCTGGGCTCGAGCCCGGACAGCAGGTGGTCGCCAACGCACTGCTGCTTGAAACCGCGGGGAACCAATAGATGCTGCGCGCACTCGTCGATTTCGCTTTGAAGAATCGCTGGTTGATCCTGGGCGCCACTGTTGTGCTCACCGCCTGGGGCATCGTTTCTTTCTGTAACCTGCCCATCGAGGCCTATCCCGACGTGGCCAATAATTATGTCCAGATCATCACCCAGTGGCCGGGGCGCAGCGCCGAGGAGATCGAACGCCAGGTCACTGTACCGATTGAGATTCAGATGGCCGGCATTCCTCATCTCACACATTTGCGTTCCACGACGCTGGCTGGCTTGTCCAGTCTGATGTTGATCTTCGATGACGACTCCACCAGCGACATGAATCGCGAGCACGTGCTGGAGAGGCTTAGCCAGGTTAACCTGCCGGCCGGTCTCGTGCCGCAGATGGGTACCGACTGGAGCCCCGTCGGCCAGATTTACTGGTACACGCTCGAAAGCACCAATCCCGTCTACGACGTGATGGAAAAGAAGTCGCTCGAAGACTGGACGCTGGAAAAAGACTTCAAGAGCGTACCGGGCGTGGTCGATGTCTCCAGCTTCGGCGGGCCGACCAAGGAATATCAGATCAGGCTCGATCCAGATAAGCTCGTCGCCTACGGCCTGTCGATCGGCCAGGTCGAGCAGCAGCTCGCCAACAACAACACCAATGGCGGCGGCAGCTTCGTCGAAGAGGGCGCGCAGCAGATCAACGTGCAGTCCGCCGGCCTCTACACCAGCGTGCAAGACATTGAGAACACCGTGGTCAAGGCCCAAAACGGCGCAGCAATCAAAATCAAGGACATTGCCACCGTCACGCAAGGCGCCAAGATTCGCCTCGGCCAGATCGGTAAGTCCACTCACTTGCCCGACGGAACGATCATCGACAACCCAGACACTGTCGAAGGCATTGTGCTCTTGCAAAAGGGCGACGACTCCGACCCTGTCCTGCAAGGCATCCACGGTGAGGTCAAAAAGCTCAACAGCGGTATTTTGCCGAAGGGCGTCAAGATCGTTCCCTTTCTGGACCGCTCCGATCTGGTCAAATTTACCGTCGAAACCGTTGAACGCAATCTGACCTCCGGCTTCCTTCTGGTTTCCATCATTCTCTTCCTCTTTCTGGGCAACGTGCGCGGTGCCATTATTGTCGCCCTCACCATTCCCTTCGCGCTGATGTTCGCCTCCATCTGCCTCGACATCAGCCATATTCCCGCCAACCTGCTCTCGCTGGGCGCACTCGACTTCGGCATGGTCGTTGACGGTTCGGTGGTGATGATCGAAAACATCGTTCGCCACCTCTCGCTGAAGGATGACCCGCGCACTCCGGCAGAGAGAATCCGCGCTGCCGCGCACGAGGTCCAGAGGCCGGTCTTTTTTGCCCGCGGCATCATCATCGCCTCGTATCTGCCCATCTTCACTCTGCAAGCCGTCGAGGGCCGCCTCTTCAAACCAATGGCCTGGACTGTCACCTTCGCGCTGATCGGCGCGCTCGTCTTTGCCATTCTTATTGCTCCCGTGCTGGGAGGAATCGTCTTCCGCAATGGCGCAAAAGAGTGGAAGAACCCACTCATGGAATGGCTCACCGGACACTATCGCACCGCAGTCCGCGCAGCCATTCTGCACCGCAACATCACGTTGGGAACCTGCGGCGCCTTGTTCGCCATTGCCGTTTTTCTTGCCTTCGGCGGCCCCATCGGCTCGGAGTTTCTTCCCCATCTTGACGAGGGATCCATCTGGGTGCGCGGAACATTGCCCCCCAGTGAAGGCCCCACCTCGAGCATCGACTTCACCAACAAGGCGCGCCTGGTGATGGCATCCTTCCCCGAGGTCACGCAGGTCGTCAGCCAGACCGGACGGCCTGACGACGGCACGGACACCGCCGGCTTTTTCAATACCGAATATTTTGTCGATTTGAAACCAAAGGACCAATGGCGTCCGGTCTTCCATCAGAACAAGGAAGCGCTGATTGCAGCAATCGATGAGCAACTGGAGAAGTTTCCCGGCGTCATCTGGAATTACTCCCAGCCCATATCCGACAACATGGAAGAGGCCGTCAGCGGTGTCAAGGGTGAATTGGCCGTCAAGCTCTACGGCGACAATCTGCGCACGCTGGAACATACGGCCGAGCAGATCAAGGCGCAAATGACGACGGTCAAGGGCATTGAGGACCTGGGCATCTTCCGCATCGTTGGCCAACCCAACTTGAACTTCACCGTGGACCGCGAAGCCGCGGCGCGCTGGGGCATCAACGTCGCCGATATTCAGGACGCCATTCAGACTGCGGCCGGCGCCAACGCCGTCACCCAGGTGCAGCAAGGCGAGGCCCGCTACGATGTGACGCTTCGCTATCAGAAGCAGTACCGCGACACTCCGGAAGCCATTGAGAATATCCGCCTGCTTGCGCCTTCGGGAGAACGCGTTTCGCTGGCGCAACTGACGAAAGTCTCCACCGACGATGGCGCGGAGCAGATCAATCGCGAGGCAGGCCAGCGCTACATCGCCATCAAGTACTCCGTGCGCGGACGCGACCTGGGCTCAACCGTGCAGGAGGCCATCGGCAAGGTGAGCAAGAACGTTCAACTGCCTGCCGGCTACCACCTGGAATGGGCCGGTGAATATGCCAGCCAGCAGCGCGCCGACAAGCGCATGGCTCTGGTGATTCCCATCACCGTGCTGGCCATCTTCCTCATTCTCTATACCATGTTCCGCTCTTACAAGTGGTCGGCGCTTGTTCTGGTCTCGGTCATCATGGCTTCGATCGGCGGCCCGCTGGCATTGTTCCTCACGCATACCAACTTCTCGGTTTCTTCCGAGGTTGGCTTCCTGGCTCTGTTTGGCGTCTCGGTGGAAACGGGCGTCATTATGGTCGAGTTCATCAACCAGTTGCGAGCCCGGCGCAAGGGGACTGAAGGGTTCAGCGAGGAGCACGTCATCGAGGCCGCCGTAGAAGGTTCGGTGCAGCGTTTACGTCCCATCATGATGACCATGCTGGTGGCCACGCTCGGGCTGCTGCCCGCGGCGCTTTCTCACGCCATCGGCTCCGACTCCCAGCGCCCCTTCGCCATTGTCATCGTCGGTGGCCTTATCGCCAACCTGGTTATCGGAGTCTTCCTGATGCCCACCCTCTACGTCTGGATGGCGCGTGAGAACGATGTTCTGCCGGAAGTTGGCGTCAACGGAGATTTCTAAGCTGGTTCTACTTGGCTTGCTGTGCGGCTTTGTCCGCTGCTCTCGCCTGGGCATCGAGTCCATGGGTGGGATCTTTGTGTAGAAGCTTCCGCGAGATGTCGGGCCAGAACTCATCGAATATCGAACCAAACCCGCCCTCGGCGGTCACGATGAACCCGTTGGTGAAGGTCTGGCCGATGCCGGAGTTGCTGGGCGGATAGTAGAGGTTGGAGATTGCGCCCGAGGCTATGTTGCCGCCAACATTGGAGTAGTTGGGCTCCCACTTGCCAGTATTATCATGCTTGCAGATCACGTTGGTGGCCAGGGAATAGAGCAGCCGGTGCGTGATGGTTCCGTGGCCCAGGCGAAAGTAGCGCGGATCCTGGTGCAGGAGGGCGGGCAGGATGCCGTTACCGATCATGTTGCCGTCGAAGGCATCAAGATAAGCCGCGCCTGACCGCTTTCCATAGCCCTCGATGCCCCACCCGAATCCTTTATCGTCGTCCATGGCCTCGTGATAACCGGCAACCACGAATGCCACGCCGAATGCCACCGGATCGGTCGTGGAACGAAGAGCGAGCTTCATCTTCTGTCCCGCGGTCATCGAAACGGCGTCGCTGCGATAAGAGATGTTGAATTGGGGCACGACTCCTACGAGCCGTTGCTTCTCCTGCTCCTTGATCTGCTCATCAGCCTTTTCGTGCTGGCTCTGCCCGGCGCCGGGCTGTTGAGCGGGGGTTTGAGAGCTGGAACTGCTCTGTGCCGGCGTGGTGTCTGGAGTCGACTGCCGTACAGCCGGGTCTTGCGCGGACGGCGATTGCGCCTCCGGAGGTGCGGCTGAGGCAAGCGCAAACTGCGGCTGAGGAGCATCGGGAGACACTTCAGCCGTCCCGTTGTTCGATTCTTTCGGCGCATCCTGAGCCATGAGAGAGCAGGGCGGCACAAGCAGAACCAGGGCCGCCGCGAGCGTTACAGAAAAAGGGAAAATACCAGAGCGCATCCATTCACCATTCTTGGGGTAGGTGTCCGCCCGGTCAACTCACCCGCAAAGGCAGTCTGATCTGGAGGGCTGCATTGAGGCTAAATCACCTCGCGCCAAGTCCGCTAAAAATTCGGCCCTAGCTTGAAATCTTTTTCAGCGCTGGTCAATTGGCTGCTGTAAGTTAGACGAGAATCTGTGCACATGGGTGTACAAGATGTCATGAAGGAGCGCGAGAATCCATCTGTTTTTATAGGGGGCATTGTCCGCGCAATTTTGGGAGGACAAATGTGCTGGCTGCTGCAAACCCCCAATTCACGATTGCCTATTGAACACGCAAGAAAATGCGCTCCCTCTTCTTCTTTCCAGAGGCGTCTATGTAATGCGCGAAAGCGTAGTAGGAGGCTGGAACATAATATTGCTTACTTAGGTCGACTTGCCCGCAGTAGTTGCCCGTCTGTTCTCGATCAAGCTGGACTTTGATCGGGGCCTCCTGGATTCTACCCACAAGCAGGGTAAAATCGACGCCCACGTTACGCACATCAACGGACTCCTTCGTATCTGTTTTCTGAAATACCACGCAAAATCTGTTCTTACCGCCATGCATTCGGCCATCCGAAGTTGTCATCGCAATAATCGAGCTTTTCGTCCGTTTGGAAACGACCAATGTTTGGGGCGCCAAACTTGTTGCGGATTGAGCAAAAAGCGATAGCGGGAGAAGGAGTGTATTGCCTATCACCATCAGCATGGACACGAATCCGATGCTGACGCACGTGGCCGTGGGGAATCTCGGCTGGGCTGTTGCCCGCCACGTGGTATCACTTTGATTCCTGATGAAGAAACTCACAACACGACCTCTCCTAACCGAGTATAAATCCTCTGCTCAGCGTCTTCGCGAATCTCGGTCATCTGCTTTCGAAGTGGACAATAGGTATCGGGAATGCCGGAGTGTTTGGGAGCCAGCGAGTACCGAAGTTGCCGTCAAGAACGGCAGAACTCGCTCATTCATGGCTGCTTCTCGAAAGTTGACCCCGATTCGAGTTCATTGTATTGCAAGGCCGCGCCGTTAACGGCGGCAGAGAACTTGGGTACAATCTGGGTCCATTCGCTGCCGAGAACCATGAACTTGAAACGAACCAGGCGCATTTAAATCATAAACGAATCAATAACTTAGCAAATCGGTTTCTGGTTCTGGACCAGGAGGTCGGAGGTGCAAATCCTATCTCCTCGCGCTGTCCTACGGGATATTGTTCATTCTTCACCTGCGAAATCACCTGTTGAATGTCCGCCTTCGGCGTATTTCCGCGTTGTTTGGCAGTCCCCAGCTGCCTGTAAGTTGTTGAAAGTACATTTAATAGGGGCTATGGCATGGAAGAGGTCATCGGTCAAACGCTGCTTTCGCAATTAGAGGTTGCGCAGATGATGACCTCTGACAGACGGAGAGTCATAGGCGTGAATCCAACGGCAAAGAGGACGCGAAGTTGCGCTCTATCCGCGCTCCGTTTATCGGTTTTAGGCTGCTTTGCATGGTCTAGGGTGTCATCCGCTGACCTGCATGTTGTTGAAAATACGTTTGGTTGAAAATTCGATTCCTACCGCGTCCACCATAGAATCAATGCATTACGAGCAGTTTTTCATACCATTAATGTGCCCGCTGTGCCCAATTTAGTGCCCATCATTTTCAAAATTCCGCCTCGATGCGTCGTAGATTTGGCGAGGCCATGCCTCATGTCTGGGCGGTCAATTGATTCGAGTGGCATGCGCATATCCACAGCGGAATAAGATGAATCAATCGCGCAAGCAACGCCTCTGACACGCAGCTCAAGTCAGGCGATCGATGATCTTGCGCCGTCTCCGCAGTTGAAAGCTGTCGGTGTTCTGCCGAAGGTCCTCTGCGTTCCGGATTGAACACAGGCTTCATGACAAAGCAAGGCCGAAAAGCCTGATAGACGTACTCACTCGCGGCCATGGACATTGCTCCCGATACCAGATCGGCGATCCCTGCAACCAGGACGCTGCGGTGAGTCCCATGTGCCGCCAATACGATGCAGTTGCCTGCTCCGTACTGGCATCTTAAAGCGTTTCCGGACGAGGAACCTCTGGAACCGTCAAAATGCGTTTTTGTTCATCGAACGACCTTGGATACGATGGAGCTGTCCGAAGGCATGAACGATTTGTTCTGTCCTAAATCCATTTCATCCTCAGCAGCCAGACCTTGACCCCTTGCGTAAGGCCCGTGTAGGCAAGCAGCGTAAGCAGTAGAATCGGCCAGTACAGCCCCGGCAAATGTGTCAGGCCCAGCGAAGAAGCCAGTGGCGAGTAAGGCAGCCAAGCTCCAAAGGCCATGATGACCATGGTTGTGAGCGTCAACGCCCAGCTTGCACGGCTTTGCAGAAAGGGGATCTTATTCGTGCGAATGACATGAATGATAAGCGTCTGTGTCATCAGCGACTCGACGAACCATCCAGTCTGAAATACGGAGGCGCGGGATGGATCCCAGCACTTGAAGACCCAGAGCATAACGAAGAAGGTCGAATAGTCGAAGATTGAGCTAATGGGTCCGATGCAAAGGATGAACCGCCGAATCTCGCCGATCTTCCAAGGCCGCGGGCGTGCCACTTGTTCATCGTCCACGGCGTCGTTGGGAATTGGCACCTGCGAAAAGTCGTAAAGCATATTGTTTGTCAAAATCTGAATGGGAGCCATGGGAAGGAATGGCAGAAAGGCACTCGCTCCCAACACGCTGAACATATTGCCGAAGTTGGAACTGGCTCCCATCCGGATGTACTTGAGAATATTGGCGAATACCTTTCGCCCCTCGATGACGCCCCCTTCCAGCACCATCAAGTCCTTCTCCAACAGGATCAGATCGGCCGACTCCTTGGCGATGTCGGCCGCCGTATCTACTGAGATGCCAATATCCGCGGCACGCAGCGCAGGGGAATCGTTGATCCCGTCCCCCATGAATCCCACAACGTGCCCCTTGCCGCGCAGTATGCGAACAATTCGTTCTTTGTGAGCGGGAGAGAGGCGTGCGAAGAGCGTAGTCTTCTCCGCCGCCTCGGCCAATTCAGCGTCGGACATCTTCTCGACATCATCGCCCAGCAGCATCGGGTCAGCGACGAGTCCCACGTCCTTGCACACCTTGCGGCTGATCAGGTCGTTGTCGCCGGTAAGGATCTTTACCACTACACCATGTTTGTGCAGCGCTTCAATCGCCGTTGCCGCGGTGCGCTTGGGCGGATCGAGGAATGCAACATACCCCTTCAGCACCAGAGCGTGCTCATCTTCTTTTGTGCAGGACTTTTTCCCCGGCAACTCTTTAACAGCAACAGCCAGAACCCGGAAACCATCGTTGCTCAGATTCGCATACTCGTCCTTTAACCCTTTCATCAGGGCCGGGTCCATGGGCGACAGTTTGCCATCCAACTCGAATTGGGAACACTGATGAAAAATCTCTTCGGGAGCGCCCTTGGTCAGAAGGATGGCGTTGCCTTCTGGACTCTCAACCAGCACGGACATCATGCGGCGAGTGAAGTCGAAAGGAATCTCGTCCAGCTTCTTATACTTCTCGATCAGGGCTTGTTCGTGAAAATCGGAGCTATTCAGAATCGCGGTGTCCAACAGATTCTTCAGACCCGTTTGAAAGTGACTGATGAGGTAGCCATCTCGCAAAACTTCGTCGGTTTCGCGCCCCGCGACGTTGCAATGCCGTTGAAGGACGACCCTGTCTTCCGTGAGAGTACCGGTCTTGTCCGTGCAGAGAACGTCCATGCCGCCGAAGTTCTGAATCGCGTTGAGCCGCTTGACAATCACCTTTTTGCGGCTCATGGCCAGCGCGCCCTTGGAGAGGCAGACGGATACAATCATCGGCAGCATCTCCGGAGTCAGTCCCACGGCCACGGCCATCGCGAAGAAAAATGCTCCCTTCCAATCGTGCTTGGTGAAGCCGTTGATGAAGAAGACCAGAGGAACCATGACGGCCATAAGCTGAATCATGAGCCAGGTAAAGCGGCTGAGGCCCTGGTCGAAACTGGTCGGCACTCCCTCCTGCGTGATGGAACTGGCCATCGTGCCCAGATAGGTGTGAACTCCCGTAACAACTACGACTGCGGTCGCCGTGCCACTTTGGACACTGGTGCCCATGAAGCAGATGTTCTTCAATTCTGTCGGCGAGTTTAGAGGCTTGGGATCGGCATCGTGGAACTTCTCCACGGGAAGCGACTCACCCGTCAGTGTTCCCTGGCTGACGAACAGATCCTTTGCGGAGATTATGCGCACATCGCCCGGGATCATGTCTCCCGCGGAGAGATTGATGATGTCGCCCGGAACAAGATCGCGAAGTGGAAGTTCCCGGGCTTGACCATCGCGAACCACTGTTGCGGTCACATGGATCATGGCCTTCAGTTTCGCTGCGGCCGCGCCCGCCCGGGCCTCCTGCAAGAATCGAAGCGTTACGCTGAGCACCACCATGCCCGCCATGACGCTTCCGGCGCGCGCATCGCCGGTAGCAAAAGAAATGGACGAAAGTATTGCCAGTAGAATGACCAGCGGGTTACGCAGGATGACCAAGAGGCTGACAAACCAGCCACGCTGTCGTTCTTGGGCAACCTCATTCGGCCCCGACGTACGCGCCCGCTCTTCGGCTTCGGCTTGAGTCAGGCCCTCTGGAGCCGTGCGCAACGACTGAAGCAGTGCATCGCCGTCCTTCCCAGCCGCTTCGAGGACGCTGGCAGAGACGTGAATGTTATGTTCCTTTGCCTTCGCGGGGATTGGCGATTCAACAGGCGGCGGCTGAGTTCCCGCGGCGCTGGCGTTGCTCTGGACAGCCTTCGGGTCTGGTGATGCGGCCGGCTTCTCCACCGCGTGATTCGGATCGGGTGTCGTCATCTATTCTCGGTGACCCTTTCGAGGGAAGCTTTACACTCCCAGCTGTGGATACAAGCGCGCGCCGATCCAGACCAGAATGACCGTGGTGACCAGGATGACCGCATAGTCGAGCCCCAGACCGAAGCTGCTCGCGCTGCCGGCCAGCATTGAGGTGCGCAAGGCATCGACAACGTAAGTTAACGGGTTCAGGTGAGAGATCACCTTGAGCCAGGTAGGCATGATGGTGGTTGGATAGATTGCATTGCTGGCAAAAAACAGCGGCGTGGTCAGCATCTTGATCGTGGTGCTCTTGCCGGCCCCGTTCGAGCCAAGCAAACCAAAGACCTCGCCGGCATTGGTCGCCAGGGACAAGGAGTCAACCGCCGTAAACGAGCCGAAGCGGCGCGAGAGCTTTTCGATTTCTACGACTAAAGTTGTCACGGCTAGATTATAAGCAGGACAAAGGTCCTCATGTGGATCATAATTACACACAATGTCTGCAGACGCTTTGGATTTGGGAATGCTATTCTGCTGAGTCCGGGCTGCCTGTGCGCGTTAGGTCGAAGAACGGGGTTCTCTTTTGCTGCACACATTCAGCCGCGTAGAGGTACATGGCTGCCGACCATGTCTGCCAATCCCGGCCGCTCGGTTTACCGGTTTGTGCGTGAATCCATTCGTTGAATCCCCACTCCGCCGCGTCTTCATGCCAGGGCTTGACCAGTTCTGTCAACGCCAGCAATTTGCGCTCCGCAAGATCCATCTGGCCTGCCGCTACGCACGCCGCAACATAGAAGCCACAAATAAAGGGCCACACGCCTCCATTGTGATAGTCTCCAGGCCGGTTATAGCGCTCGTATCGTGGCAGCCAATCCGCGTGATGGGGCAATATGTAGGGGAACAAACAGGGGGGCAAATCCACAGCAAGTTCTCCGCGCCCCCGCATCGCCTCGCACTCGGCTTCAACCCAAATCAGCATCTTTGCTGCCCGGTCAGGTGAAGCAATCCCAGTGAGAATCGCCAGACTATTGCCCAGCAGATCGAAGCGGTCACTGATCATAATCTTGTACGAATACAGTGCGTAGTAAGGAGCAGACGGTTCTACAAGCGCCTCTTGCTCATAGCTGATCTTCTCTTCGCAACTGACCTCAAGACGGCTCATCAACCCGCGCAGTTGCTCGGCGGAGTCGTGTTCTCCGTAAAGGCGAAGATAGGCATAGACGATCATGTTCACGTACAGCCCATACCCCATTACGTACTGCTCATCGCGCCAGTCGCTGGTGGGCAGTTGGGAGACCATCACCCTGTCATCGGGACTCTGATACTGCATCCACCGCAGAGCCTTCTCTGCTTCCTCATGGAGAAACTCCGGCTGATTCGTCGATAGTCTGTAAAGAGCCAGCCCAAAGAGGAACAGAGGCGTCGAATCGCTGGAGCCGCGATTGGCTGGATCGTGGGCGAGGGATGGGATGTGTCCATGCAACGACTGATTGTTCGCAAGCGCTACCAGTGTGCGCTCCAGGGCGTCCGCAAGCTTCTCGTTGCCAGTTGCCAGAAAGCCGAGGGCAGAGATCATCAGATCCCGCGTGTAAGGTTCCGGGTATCCCCACCCAGCGGTTCGAGGCAGCCCTTGAAACGGCCCCTGTGCATTGTGCAGCAGAATGTTCAGAGCTGCCTCTTTTGCCTGCTCGATAGAGATTCGCGACTGATCGTTGAAGGACATGGACGCCTCATTGGCGTGCTGGATTGTGGAGACGAGCACACGCGCCTTAGAGCTTTCTACTGGATACCCAATCGGTCGGAGACGATCTCGACAAATTGGCGAGCAACTTGACGATAGTCGAACAACTCGACCACGCGTTTGCGACCCGCTTCACCCATGCGCTTTCGCAGTGCGCTGTCTTTCATCAGCCGTAAGAGATACTTTGCGATGTCGGGCACACTGGCCCGGTATTCAGCTGTCCGCGGATTGGGAAACACGATCCGATGACTGGACTCGTAGTCGTGGCCTTCACCGTAGAGCGCCTCGGTGATCTTTCTTTCCTCGGCCACCTTCGCCAGAAATGCCGTCTCACCGTGAACCATCGTGTCGCGGAATGCCATGGCATCGATTGCGATCACCGGCTTCTCACAGGCGTTTGCCTCAACCTGAATCATGCCAAAGCCCTCCAGCCGAGAAGGCGCTGCGTAGATGTCGCAGGCAGATAACAGGTAGGGCATGAAATTTTGCGAGACCACATTGGTCGAGTAGATGACCTTCTTGCCGATACCTAGATCCGCCGCCAGTTTTAGGTCGATCAGGTTCTGTTGTTCGGTGCGGGGTTGAGGCCAAACCTTGCAGACATACCTCCAGTCAGGCGCCTCGGCATCGATCATGGCCAACGCCCGCATGACCTCCTGGGCGCCTTTGGATGCTCCGTCGCCACCCGCGGTCAGGATCATCAACTGATCATCCGATATTCCAAACTCCTCGCGGATCGATTTAACCTTCACGTCATCACGGCTGTGCGGCTTGTATCGGTCCGTGCCGCAACCCACCGGCAACACCACAATATTGTCTCCCTGGATGCCATCTCTGACGTATACCTCCTTTACCCAATTGGAGGTGACCAGGATCAGTGGCAGAGCATTCAGTACGTCACGATGTTCCGCGATATAACCATCGGCCACAAGCCACGGCACGGCCTTCATCCCAAACTTGTGCGAATGCAGGACCAGGTTTGGAAGGTGGCCCCAGAACCCCACACCGACCACGACGTCCGGCTTGAACCAGCGAAAGTACCATTCCTTTTCCAAAGTCGATTCCAAATGTACCGGGTGGACGTCCACGCCCATCTCACTGAGCCCCTTGCACAAAAGTTCACCTTGCAGGGCCAAGCCTGCCGCCGGCGCCGGGTATTCGCTCAATACGAGTACTTTCACGATTGGGTCTCCCATAATGCTGTGCGTTCTGCTGCCGCTCGTACCGAATCAAAGCACCAGAAGCCTTCTTCTCGTGGCGTACACTGCGCTTCCCAACTGTCGGCTCCATAACCGTAAACATCGGTAATCAGCCTGCGTTTCTCAAGCCAGACGCTCTCTGTCAGCATCTCCCGCCGATCCGCATCGTCGCGAACCCGAGGCAAATACGCACGCCCCCCATCCTCGAAGGCAAAAAGCCACAGCCGCTCTGTGTCGATCCCACCTGCTTGCCAAAGCTCAACGATGCCCCGGCAGCATTCCTCATGCCGGCGGTGACGTGTGTACTCGCCCATCGGGCCATGGGTCAAAATCAGGCTATATTTAACTCCAGCCAGCAGCCTGGCGGTGGTCTCTTGAACCTGCGCGAGCGGTAGCGGCGCCTGATCGGGTCCATCATCCAGATTTGCCATCTCACCATCCGCCCCCAGTTCTTGCAAAACCTGGCTGAACTTAGGAGCGCGGTCTGAATCCTCTGCCCTGCATAACGTCACGATTCGCCAATGGAATTCGGGATGGTTCAGTATGTAGCCGCCACACCACAATATCTCGTCATCCGGATGGGCAACGACAACAGCGGCCTGAGGCCTGGGGGATGACCTCCCTTGATCGGACGGAACGGAGGTCATAGTTCTCCTCAATGAAAGAAAGAGCGTAAACACTCAGGCACTTGCGAGACGGCGTGTATTGCTGATTTCGACAGCTTGTACAGAAAACCCGAGGCGATCAGGCTGCATGCAGTTGACGCGAGCGCTTACGAATGTCCGCATATAAGACTGTGCTACCTGATTCCAAACCATGCGACGCGCATAGAGGTAAGCTCGTCTGCTCATCGCCTCACGCGCCGTATCGTCATCCAGAAGTCCGATGGTCGCATCTGCGATGGCGCCCGAGTCCTGAAAAGGGACCAGTGCCCCACGCCCATCAGCCAGGAGTTCAGTGGCGTACCAGTACGGAGTCGAGATGATCGCCTTCCCAGCGCCCAGCGCATATGCGAGTGTTCCCGATACGGCCTGAGCTTCGTATCGATAGGGCGTAATGTAAATGTCGGCCGAAGTCACCAGTGAAGCCATTTCTTGAGGACTCACGAACCGGTTATAGAAGATTACGCTCTTCTCAACTCCAAGTTTCTTTGCCAGGGCTTGCAATTGTAACCGGTATCGATCACCCTCGCAAAGCCGGACATGAGGGTGAGTGGCGCCTGCAATGATGTAGACGACATCGCTATGCCGGGACAAAATACTCGGCAACGCGTGAATCACACTTTCGAATCCCTTATTGGGAGACAACAGGCCAAATGTGAGCAAAACCTTCTTTCTTGTGGTTGCGGGGACGACCTTGTGAATCTTCAGCGTTGCAACGGGCAAGTCGGGTATGCCATGGGAAATCAGGTCGATCTTGTCTTCGGGAACTCCAAATATGTCTTGAAGAAATCGGCAAGAGTGCTCGCTCATCACGACAAGCCGCTCGGATCGTGCGGCGATCTCCTGGAGGACATTTCGCTGATTGGCATCCGGCTCACGAAGAACCGTATGCAGAGTTGTCACAACAGGCATTCGGAGATGCTTGAGCAACTCCAGAATATGGCTGCCGGCCTTTCCCCCATAGATCCCGTATTCGTGCTGCAAACAAACAACATCAATGTCTCTTGAGTTAAGATAGCTGGCGGCTGCCCGATAGGACGAGATGTCGCCTTCGGTTATTTCAAACCGCACCCGTGTTGGGTAGGCATATGGCGACAATGGGTCGTTGACGGCTACAACCGACAATTCAGATGTTTTGTACTCTGCTGCGATTGCATTGCACAAATCCGTTGTGAAGGTTGCAATTCCACATTGACGAGGAAGATGGTTTCCGATTACCGCTATCCTTGTTGGATTCGACCGGCTGGAAATTCGTTCCATGGAAAATGCCGAATCCCTTCCGAATAGCGGAAGTAGCGCCCCGCGCTGCATCAGTGTGTTCGGTGTCGAGCCTGGAAACGTATCTGGTGTGGCCATTGCTGCCTCCTTGCGTTATGTTCTGGCTGAAAACAGGCCATGAGTGTGGAAAACTACGAAAAGTTCACACCGGAGCCTCATGGAAGCAAGAACTCATGCTGCCTTTCGGCAGCCGGTAACCCAGTTTGATCTCCGCAACCAGCTGAGCCGAGAAACCGCAACATCAAAGGAACTAAAGACAATAGCCTAAAGCGCTTCTATCTCGTTCGCTGATCCGCGGCAAAGCCTGATGTGGCCCACATCGAACGCCCTCAAGGACGCCGCGTCCCTATCCGGACGCTTGCCTCTTCACCATTGAAATCATCGAGCAATGTGCATCTTAAAGAATGGTCACAATTGCACAATGTCGGTAGATCGGACATGGCAGTTGCCGGGTCAGGGCGAGGGTCTGCCCTGGAGGCGCTACCGCGCAAAGAGCGTTCATTCGTCCACTTTCAATCCAATCGCGGAGAGCTTTGCACATGTCGATCTCAAGTCCGTATGAAGAATGCTCTGAATTCCCAGGCCTTGAGCAATCTGAACGAACATCGGAGTATTTTCGATATAAACTGCCTGCGAGGCCTGCACCTGAGCTATGTCCAGAGCAAGCCTGAAAATGTCCACGTCGGGCTTGCGGATGTGAACGTAGCAAGAGGAAATGAAGCAATCCACGAACTGATCCAGTTTGAACTTCCGAATTCTATACGCATTCAGCTCGCGCCCTTCGTTGCTGATGATGGCTATCTTCATCCCCAGCCGGAGCTTAAGCTGCGCAACCAGCTCGATCATCTCCGGGAAAGGTTTCGATTGCGCAAACATGAAGCGCCGAAACTGATTACGGGTGAACGGCCGCTTTTCTGTGAAGACCACGAGGCTCATGTACTCTTCCAGTGTGATCTTTCCCTGCTCGTAGATCTCGAAGATCAGGTGATGACGATCCTCCATCTCTGCCCGGTCCAGTTTGAAGTGTGCCGCGGCCCGTTTGCGGGCCAGATGGTCCCAGCCATCGGTCAGCAGGACACCGCCAATATCAAGAAAAGCGCAAGAGATCGCAGTCGTTTTCTTCATCAACTATCCTTCCGTTAGCCCTCCCGAAGGAGGCCCTTCGAGATTTCTCTTCCTCATTATCGCTGGATTTACACCTTTGCAGCCGGTGAGTCGGCATCTGCTCCTGTCGGGAGGTGATCCGGCAAGTCGAGGCGCGCCACGCCAATCCGGTTGTCGGCCATCCCGTAGTAAACGTCGAAGCGATCCGGAGTTCCAAGATCGTCGCGCCGGTCGATACCGGTGGGGAACACAACATTGGCGACAATCCCATGGCGCTCTTCATTCAGTTCCGGCGTCAGCACCGGCTCCGCCGAACGGTAGCTAATCACTAGCGGATGCTCTTTGGAAAAGATCATTAGCCCTGCCGAATAGCACAACATATGCCTGTCGGTTTCAGGCGCATCGATTTCGCTGACACCGTGGTAAATGATTAGCCAGCCGTGCCGAGTCAATATGGGTGGAGTGCCGCCGCCGATCTTGAGCCGTTCCCAAGGCGAGACTGGAGATGCCAGCCGATGATGAAAGGTAAATTTGCCAGTGTGAAATGGCTTATGGTTGAGTGTCATTTGGCAGTATGAAATCCAGATGCTTTCCCGATCGATATCTACTTCACGGGTCGCGGGGCTACAGGCGGTTTCCTCGGGACGAGTGCCTGGAAAGAGCGGCCGGTGGAGTATGGCCAGTTCCGGCTGCCCGGATGGATCCGGAATGACGGCTGGAAAGAGGCTGGCATCTTTGTCGTCTACGTTACCGAATTCGATGCCGTCCGACGAGGAAAAAGTTGCGAGCCCCAGACGCCTCCAGTGAAAGATATCTTCCGATACCGCCAGGGCAATCCGTGGGCCATGGGACGACCAAGCCGTGTAGGTCATCAAGTATCGTTGAAGAGGTCCCACAAACGTGACGCGAGGATCCTCGCAGCCACCGCTGCCATCGGACCGCCGTTCATAATCGGCTTCCGGTTCCAGCGCGATGCCGAGCCTCTCGACGCCCACTGGGTCGCCGGAATGATTGAACTGCACCCGTGCAATGCCGATGCGGGAGTAATTTCCCTTTGCGACCATCCGAGGAAAGAGGTATAGATCCCCATCAGGACCGCGAGCCGCAGCTGGATTCAATACGCCCTCTGCTTCCTGAGGATTGCCGTTTTCCGGCTCCATTACGATTCCCAGGCGTTGCAACTTGAACTCGCCCATTGACACTCCTCGCCCGGTCACTCTTGCTCGTTGCCTAAACAGGCAATGATTGTCTTGATCACCAGGTTGGTATCCGCAGGGCCCCGAACAGAAATCGAGACGACGCCGGCCTGTTCAGCCGGATAGTCGTTCCCTCCTGGGAACAGGGCATCTCCGATGTAGACCATCTCCTTCAGAGAGATATGGAGAATATCTCGCAGCTTTCGAATCCCGTACGCCTTGTCAATGCCGGGTTTGGTGACATCAATGGATGTCGCGCCACCGAGTCGCACCGACAACTCGGGAATCAAAGTGTCGAGGATTGTTTTGATTATCTTCCGCTTGGCGAAATCCGCATCCCATTTCTCCTTTTCCTCCAAGGGAGCCTGCTGGCCCAGTGCGGAATATGTTACCTGGCTTCCACGATCTTCAATGGTCTCTCCCCATGTCTTTTCGACAGAGAAGCCTGAATCTTCAGTGGCTTTCTTCAGGGAACTGACGATCTTCTGTTTTTCTTCCGCGGTAAGATCTTCTGAATAGAGCTTCTTCCACTCACCGGTGTATTGAAAGAATTCTGTTCCACAGGTTGGAAGGATCGATAGCTTTGTAAGGCGGTCATCCTGGGGAAGATGGGAGAGCACCTGCTTTTCAAACTGTAGCCATGCGCCTCCGGAGATGATCGCAACCTTGACGACTCCGAGCAGGTCATGCAGGAGTGACGACATCTCGGCATCGAGTGACGACTTGCTTGCGGCGAGCGTTCCGTCGAGATCAAAGACTATCAGCTTTTTTACCATTCATTCACCTCAATATTCATGGAGTCTCAATTGGAGTTTCCGGCCACGCTCAGCTAACCATCGCCTGATAGCGGACAAGTAGGTCCGCATCTTCAATTGAGCCGTGGTGATGAACTTGACGCCATCGACCGTCTATCATCCGGAACCACCGGCTAGTGCGGATCTTGAGGTCGAGAGAGGCGTCCTGTGTGTTGAGCGTGCCTCGTTCCCGTCCGACTGCTAGAAATGTGTCGGAAAATCGATGAATCACGTAGTCATAGAACTCGACCTTGACGGTCGCCTTGCCGCTGAATATTCGTTCATAGACCTTGCGAATCTCGTTCCAACCACGCCGAATCCCCCCAAGCGGATTATCCATGGAGGCTTCGTCAGAAGAATCCCAGTTGCGCTCCATCAATGCGAGGTCACGGCCGTTGAATGCACGATAAAACTCCGCAAGGGCGCCAACCGGCTCCTGGGGATCGTCGCGATCTTCGTACCCTGTTATGGGGGTCAAGACTGGTTGGATCATGAATTCTCCTTTTCATGCCGTTTCTCGGAATGCCGCAGATCGAAGGCGACCGGATTCACAACAGTTTGGGCAAGTGAGCCATCGACACACTTGCCGACAGATAGATCGGAAGTTAGCTGTCGAGCAAGACTGAGAGGTCGGCGGTCAGGGCTTTGGGTCTGGTTCGCTTTCTTCACCACTATTTCCTTCGGGATTGTGCTTGCTTCCGGTCATTCCGTCTCCATATCCGATAAGTATTCACCACGCCGTGCTGCTTTGTTGCAGTGTGCTCGATGATACAAAGCCTTCTGCGCCGCCCTCACGTTTGTTGCCTCTCCGTGCCAAATCTCCAAGGCCGGCTGCTGGATGGCGCGGGCAAAAGAGAATGCCAGCGCCCAGGGAAGCCGCGATTTGAATCTCACATTCATTGCACTCAAACGAGCCGAGGCCAGTTCCGCGGATTGGCCGCCTGACAAGAACGCAATCGCCGGAACGGCAGCGGGGACGGCTCGCAAGAGACAATTGACCGTCGCGTCGGCTACTTCCTCAATAGATTCATGTTTGGCGCAGGTCGATCCGGGAAGAACCATATTGGACTTCAGGATTATTCCTTCCAGCATGACCCGTTGCGCAAACAGTTCGCTGAACACCGTTCGCAGCACTTTGTCCGTCACTTCGCAACACTGGTCCATCGTATGCTCACCATCCATGAGCACTTCAGGCTCTACGACAGGAACCAGTCCAGCTTCCTGGCACAGCGCCGCATAGCGAGCCAGAGCATGAGCGTTGGCATGAATGCACCCCCAACTGGGGATGCCGTCGCCAATGGTGATGACTGCGCGCCATTTGGCGAACCGGGCGCCCATGCGAACGTATTCAGCAAGGCGGTCGCGCAATCCATCCAGGCCTTCGGTCACTTTTTCACCGGGATGTCCTGCCAACTCCTTTGCGCCTGTGTCGACTTTGATTCCAGGAATGATCCCCGCTTCGATAAGAACTTTGACAAACGGAGTACCGTCGCTCTTTTGTTGACGGATCGTCTCGTCGAAGAGAATCGCGCCGCTGATGCACTCACCGAGCCCCGCGGTTGTGACAATCATCTCCCGATAAGCGCGTCGAGCCTCGACAGTCTGCGGAATCCCCAAGCTCGCAAATCGCTTGTTGCAGGTCGGGGTGCTCTCGTCCATCGCAAGCAGGCCCTTATCGTCTGCGACAAGGGCCTGTGCGGTATCTCTCAGCGTTTGCGAATTCATTTGAGCCTGCTCCACTCCCTGTTCCGGTCTGGATTGCTGTATCCCACTTATATGCGCACAGATGCGACCTCACGATATAGGACCACCTAAGATACTATTTATGACAATGCGCCGAGGAGTCCGGTCAATTGAGAACAGTACTCATGCAGGTTCCTCATTTTGGATAAGGTGACTGCCAACGTCTGGGAATTGATCGAAGCTTCCCTGACTGCTCGCATCATCGGCGACCCGCAAAAACGCCGAACGGCCCAAGTGGAAGATTAAGAAATCCTTCAGTTCCGCGGATGCATCTCACATCTGTGCAGCGACGGACGCTTCCGCTTTCAAGCGAAAGGAAAGCCACATGGAATTGGGCATGATTGGACTCGGCCGAATGGGGACCAACATGGTGCGTCGCCTTCTGCGGGCTGGCCACCAATGCGTCGTCTATGATCTCCATTCGGAAGCCGTGCAGGCACTCGTCAAAGAGGGCGCGCTTGGAGCGAGTTCGCTCGATGAATTTACAAGCAAGCTGAAAGTGCCCCGCGCCGTCTGGATGATGGTACCGGCCGCTGTGGTCGATCCGACGCTGAAGACGCTCATTCCATTCCTCGAAGCCGACGACGTGATCATCGATGGCGGTAACTCGTACTACCACGACGATATTCGCCGCGCGACCGAGTTAAGGCCGAAAGGCATTCACTATGTAGACGCCGGCACCAGCGGTGGGGTCTGGGGGTCGGAGCGAGGATACTGCCTGATGATCGGCGGCGATGATGCCGTCGTCCAGCGCATTGACCCCATCTTTTCCGCTCTTGCCCCCAACATCGATTCCGCGCCGCGCACGCCTGGCCGGGAGAAAACCGGCGGCACAGCCGAACACGGCTATCTGCACTGCGGTCCTAGTGGCGCGGGCCATTTCGTCAAGATGGTCCACAACGGCATTGAGTATGGCATGATGGCCGCTTATGCGGAGGGCCTGAATATCCTGCGCCATGCCAACGTGGGCAAACAGAAGCAGACCGCGGATGCCGAGATAACGCCGTTGCGCAACCCCGAACACTATCTGTACGACCTGAACATTGCAGACATTGCTGAGGTCTGGCGTCGTGGCAGCGTCGTCTCTTCGTGGCTGCTGGACTTGGCTGCTATCTCTCTCCTTGAGAGCCCGGACCTGGCGAAGTTCGCTGGACGTGTCTCGGATTCAGGGGAAGGGCGCTGGACGATCGCCGCGGCCATCGACGAGTCGGTTCCTGCGCCCGTCCTCAGCGCCGCGCTCTACGAACGCTTCAGTTCGCGCGGCGAAGACGACTTCGCCGAAAAGGTGTTGTCGGCCCTACGTTATCAGTTCGGCGGTCATGACGAAAAGGCCGCTGCCGGCAGGGCAGGCGCGTGATGGCCAAATCTCAGTCAGATGCGCTGGTGATCTTCGGTGTAACAGGCGATCTGGCCCACAAGATGATCTTCCCGGCACTCTATGCAATGGTAAAGCGAGGCGCACTCAAGGTTCCGGTCATCGGCGTCGCCTTTCCCAAGTGGAGTCTGGCGCGTTTGCACAGGCGTGTGACGGACAGCATCGAGCGAGCGGGCGGAGTCGATAACAAACGCGCTCTTCAACATCTTCTCTCCCTGCTCAAGTATGTGAACGGGGATTATAAAGACAGCAATACATTCTCAGCGATCAAAGAGGCGCTCTGTAACGCACGGCGTCCGGCACATTACCTTGCGATTCCGCCTTCGCTCTTTGAAACGGTGATCAAAGGGCTTGGCGCCGCGAAGTTGGCCGAGAATGCGCGCGTGATTGTCGAAAAGCCGTTCGGACGCGACTTGGCCTCCGCGCGGAAACTCAACGATGTCGCGCATGCCGTCTTTCCGGAAGACTCAATCTTCCGTATCGATCACTTCCTCGGAAAAGAAGCGATCATGAATATCCTTTACTTCCGCTTTGCGAATTCGTTTCTGGAGCCTATCTGGAACCGCAATTACGTGGCCAGCGTTCAGATAACCTTATCCGAGGATTTCGGAGTGGGGAAGCGCGGCGCGTTTTACGAAACAGCAGGCTGCCTGCGCGATGTGATCCAGAACCACCTCTTCCAGGTCGTCGCACTCCTTGCCATGGAGCCACCCGCGGGCAGGGACTTCGGAGCTGTACACAACGAGAAAGCCAAGGTCTTCAAGGCCATGCGCCCACTAACTTCTGGAGACTTGGTGCGCGGTCAGTATGCCGGCTACCGTTTGGAGGCCGAGGTGGCGAAGCGCTCCGACGTCGAGACCTTCTGTGCTCTGCGGCTCTTCATCGATTCGTGGCGCTGGGATGGAGTGCCGTGGTATCTGCGCTCCGGCAAATTTCTGCCAGACACCGCGACCGAAATTCTGGTGGAGCTGAAGCCGCCGCCGCAGAGGCTTTTCGCCGACGCAGTGCCGTTGAACGGCCGCTCCAACTACGTTCGCTTCCGGCTCTCGCCCAACTCGGCCGTAGCCCTCGCGGCTCGCGTCAAGCTTGCGGGAAAGGATTTCGTTGGAGAGCAGCGAGAGCTTTACTTGTCAGAAGAACGGCCAGGAGGGGAAACTCCCTACGAGAGGCTCTTAGGTGACGCCATGGCTGGCGACGGCGCTCTCTTCACGCGGGAAGACGCGGTGGAAGCTGCTTGGGCGGTGGTCGATCCGGTCCTTAAAACCCACCACCGGGTTCGCCCTTACAAGCGACACACCTGGGGTCCGAAAGAGGCTGATGCGATCATCGCCGCGGACGGCGGCTGGCATAACCCCAGCAGCACAGTCTTATGAGAATAACAATCCGGAGCTGACGTGATTCTTTCCTGCTCAATGGATCAGGAAAAGGTGGCACGGAACTTCCCGTCTGATGGGTAGATCAGCGCTGCCAAAGGATCTGCCCCGCTTCGAGTGGCACAGATGCGTTGGGATGACGGGGAATAACGCGCGCAGTGTAATCGCTCGCGGGACGAGTTGCGGACACCTGAGCCGAATAGATGAACGCGCCCTGTGAATTCGCGCTGGGTTCGGGTGCGGGCATAACTTCGATAGCAGGTTTACCTCCATCAACTGAGTCTGCGTAGAGTTCCACTCGAAGTTGATCCTGAGTGAGGGCGCCCTGAGAAACTTCAGCTTGAAAGAAATGCTGGCCGTCGTGCGTCTCGATTCTTACCGGACCAAAGTGCACCGTGTTCCAATGCCGATCGATATCCTGCTGCCAGTGGAGCAAACTCTCACCAAGTTTGCTGTCCTCCGCTGCACGCTCGCGGTAACCGGAAGCGGCAGGCAGATAGTGATTCTCGGTATACTCGCGAATGGCTCGCGTGGCTGAAAACTCTGAAGTAAGCCTTGCCATGCTCTCGCGGACACGTCTTAACCACTTCAGCGGAAGGCCCTTTTCGTTCCGTTCGTAGAACTCCGGAATGACTTCGTTCTCCAATGCGGCATAAACGGCTTCAGCCTCGGTGCGATCCCAGGCGGGATCGTCTCCATGCTCTTTGCCGTCGCCGATAGCCCATCCAACTTCGGGGGAGTAAGCCTCAGCCCACCATCCGTCTAACTCCGATAAGTTCAAGCCGCCATTCACAAGAACCTTCATCCCACTTGTACCGCAGGCCTCCCAAGGGCGCCGCGGTGTATTGACCCATAAATCAATTCCGTGAACCATGTGCTGCGCAAGCATCATGTCGTAGTCGCTTAGAAAGACAACTCTCGAACGAACTTCCGGACGCCGGATGAAATCCTTCCACTTCTTGATCAACGCCTGTCCCGGCAAATCCTGTGGATGTGCTTTGCCGGCAAGAATCAGTTGTACCGGGCGCTGAGGGTCGGAGAGAAGGCGAACCAGCCGCTCAGAATCAAGCAGCAGAAGATCAGGACGCTTATAAGTCGCAAAGCGCCGTGCAAATCCAAGAGTTAGTGCATTTCCGTCAAAAATATTATTCGCATCCGATGGATCTCCGCCTTCTGAAGCGAGCTGGCGAGCATACCGTTTACGCAACCGGTCAATCAGTATCTTTCGCTCCGTGGACCGCATCTGCCAGATTTGTTCGTCGGTGAGGTTCCGGATGTCGTCTTCGACAGCGCGATCTCCGCGCCAGCGCTTTTTGCCGCAAGCCGTGGTCCACAGCGCATCGGCCTCAAGCGAATCCCAGGTCGGCACATGAATGCCATTGGTCACTGAGCCAATCGGAACTTCTGACTGTGGCCAATGCAGAAAAAGCGGCTGGAATATCTGCCGGCTCACTTCTCCGTGCAGTTTGCTCACGCCATTCACACGGCCGCTGCCTTGGAGAGCAAGATAGGCCATGTTGAAGGGCTCTGCATAGTCGCTGGGGTTTTGCCTTCCGATCTCCAGCAGACTGTCGAGCGAGATGCGAAGTTCATCCTGCGCATAGTGGTCAAGATACTGCCGGATGAGTTGCGGGTCAAAGCGATCAAATCCAGCGGCGACCGCGGTATGTGTCGTAAAGATATTTCCAGCCCGCGTAACGGCCAGAGCCAGATCGAACGGCTTTGCATGATCCTCCATATAGCAGTGCGCCCTTTCGAGCACTGCAAACGCTGCGTGACCTTCATTGAGATGGCAGACTTCGGGTTGCAAACCAAGCGCCCGCAGCAAGCGCCATCCGCCAATCCCGAGAATGATCTCCTGCTTTAGCCGCATTTCCGCATCGCCGCCATAGAGTTCGCTCGTTATTCCGCGATGAGCCGCTGTGTTTGCGAAATCATTTGTGTCGAGCAGGTAAAGCTTTGTCCTGCCAACAGAGACCTCCCAGCAGCGAAGCCAGATCAGCGCTCCCGACAGGTGGATCTGCAACCGCAGCCACTCTCCGTTCTTCTGCCGCAGCGGCCGGATGGGCAACTGGCCAGGATCATTGACCGGATAGAGTGCCTGCTGCCGGCCTTCCGAATCGAAGTCCTGGCGGAAATATCCTTGACCATAGAGCAGTCCAACTCCAACGACGGGAACGCCCAGGTCGCTGGCCGCCTTCATCTGATCTCCCGCTACATTTCCAAGACCACCTGAATAGATGGGCAATGCTTCGCTCAGCATGAACTCCATGCTGAAGTAGGCGACCGTCGTGAGAGCTTTTTCCGGATGCTTGTGCTGGAACCATGCGTCAGCTTGATAGGATTCCCGATTCTGCTGAAGCAGACTGTCGAGAAGGCCGCGAAACTCCGGCGCATCCAATGCAGCTTTGATCTTCTCGCGAGAAACCGTCCGCAGGATGACCCATGGATTTTGCGTGGTAGCCCAGAGTTCCTTGTCGAGGCCTTCCCACAACTCGTCCGCGGCATGATTCCAGGACCAGTGGAGGTTGAGCGCTAACTCAACCAGCGCATCGACTCCATCAACCTTAAACCAATCGGATGGTGCCTTCGGATCGTTCAAGTTCTCCCCCTATGAGTTGGAGTCCAGGAAGCGTAGGCCGCAATTGCATTTGCTTGCAATAGTCGTCTCCGCTTTGATTTCATCTAACTGCCGCTTAACTGTCGGTGAACATGGCCTTCTGCGGATGTCCCTTGGCCAGTGGCGCCGGCGCAGTCGCATCGCTGAAGTCCGCCGTCCATTGCCAGTTCCTGATCTCGGGCATATCCTCAAGGTTCTGGCGAATGTAGTCGTGGTGTTCATTCAGCTTCCAGCCAAACCGATTGATTGCATCGGCTGCCTGAACACGGAGTCGCGGAATATGCTTCAGTGCATCCAGGGCAAGTTGATAGCGGCTCATCTCGTTCAGTACAACCATGTCGAATGGAGTGGTTGTAGTGCCTTGATCCATGTAGCCGTGTACATGAAAACGGCTCTCATTCGCGCGTCCATGAACCAGTGTGTGGATGAGCCAGCGATTGTTGTGAAAGGCGAAGATCACGGGCGCACTTTCGGTGAAGAGGGCGTTGAAGGACATATCGTCCATTCCGTGCGGGTGTTTGTCCGGATACATCAGTGTCATCAGATCCACCACATTGACAACGCGCACCTTGATGCCGGGCACATACTTTTGCAGGAGCCAGGAGGCCGCGCAGATCTCAATCGTCGGCACATCACCGGCGCAGGCCAGTACAACATCCGGCTCTGCCCCTCCATCATTCGTGGCGAACTTCCAAATAGATGCTCCCCGCGAACAGTGCTCCAGCGCCTCGTCCATATTCAACCATTGGAGCTGCGGCTGCTTGCCACAGGTAACAATGTTGACATAATTGCGGCTGCGCAGGCAATGATCGAAGACGCTCAACAGGCAATTGCTGTCTGGCGGATAATACACGCGGATGGTATCGCTTCTGCGTGCCAGAGCATTGTCAACGAAACCGGTGGACTGGTGGCTGAATCCGTTGTGATCGTTGCGCCATGCATGGCTTGTGAGCAAAACATTGAGGGATGCAATCGGTTTGCGCCAGGCATACTCGTGGCATTGTTCCAGCCACTTGGCGTGTTGCGTCACCATGGAATCGACGACCTGAGCAAAAGCCTCATAAGAAGACCACATGCCATGCCGGCCTGTAAGCAGGTATCCTTCAAGCCATCCCTCGCAGAGATGCTCGCTCAATACTTCCAGCACGCGGCCATCCGGTCCGAGTTCGTCATCGATTGAGACAAGTTCGGCCATTGAGCAGCGGTTGGTTGCCTCGAAGATTGAGTTCAACCGATTGGAGTTTGTTTCGTCGGGGCAAAATATGCGGAAGTTTGTCAGATTCATCCTGAGAATGTCTCGAAAGAAATCTCCAAGTTTGCGCGGGGCTTCAGCAAGAACTTGTCCTGGTCCGGGAATTTCCAGTGCATAACTCGTAAAATCGGGAAGAGCGAGTGTGATCAGGGATCGTCCGCCATTCACATGAGGATTACCACCCATGCGACGATTGCCAGAGGGCGCGAGGGCCGCCAGTTCCTGAATGAATCTGCCATTGTCGTCGAAAAGTTCCTGCGGCTTGTAGCTGCGCATCCACGCTTCAAGTATTTTGAGATGTTCGGGGTTCTCGCGTACAGTCGCGAGCGGCACCTGATGAGCGCGGAAAGTTCCTTCAATCGGAATTCCATCCACTTCCTTGGGACAAGTCCATCCCTTCGGCGTGCGAAAGATGATCATTGGCCAAACAGGCTGCTTCTTGAATCCGCTCGTACGAGCTTCCTTTTGAATTGCTCGGATCTCGGCGTAGCAATCATCCAGGCCCGCGGCCAGAAGCTGGTGCACGACCTTCGGGTCGTCGCCCTCGACAAAGTAGGGCTTGTAGCCACGTCCGCTGTACAGAGCCTTCAGATCCGCGTCACTGGTACGTCCCTGTGCGGTAGGACCGGAAATCTTGTAGCCATTGAGATGAAGGATCGGCAGGACCGCGCCGTCCCGCACAGGGTTGAGAAAGTTGACCGACTTCCAGCTTCCCTCAAGAGGGCACGTCTCGGATTCGCCGTCGCCGATAACACAGGCAACGATAAGATCTGGATTGTCGAAGGCCGCGCCGAATGCGTGAACCAGAGAGTAGCCAAGCTCTCCTCCCTCGTGCATCGAATTAGGAACGTGCGGCCCGCAGTGGCTGGGCACCCCGCCCGGCGTCGAGAACTTGCGGAACATAAGTCGCAAGCCATCCTCGTTCAGCGTAATCTCTGGGTGGACTTCAGTATATGAGCCTTCCAGATACGAGCAGGCATTCAGCGAGGGGCCTCCGTGTCCTGGGCCTGAGATATAGATGATATCTGCATCATGCTCTTTGATGAGGCGATTCAGATGAATGTAGATGAGGTTCTGCCCAGGCGAAGTTCCCCAATGACCAAGCAGCCTTGGCTTGATCTGCTCTGCCTTGAGTGGCTCGCGAAGCAAAGGGTTCTCAAAGAGGTAGATTTGGCCGATGCACAGATAATTTGCCGCGCGCCAATAGCGATTCATCTTGTCAAGCAAGTCCGGCGATAGCGGCCCTTTGGGTACCGGCACTTGTGCTTCAACTTTGCCATCTGCCGCAATCGCGGTCGACAGACTCACGTCGAAGATAAACCCGGAAGAGTTGCCGGCCTGATCCAAGTTCTTGCCCACTGATTGTGGGATGCTATTTTGATCGCCGCTTATTGGAAGTTCCTTAGTAGCCATGCTGACGGTTCCTCTATTTCTCCGCAACGGCGGACAGTGTGTTGGTGGCTCTGAGCGATTAGTTTCTTCGGGTCTGTCTGCGAAGGTTGCCTGACATCATTTCGCCAGAAGATTTTTGATTGCGAGCAATTCGAGACGGCGCTTTTCGGTTGTCTTGGGATACGCCATCTTGAGATCCCCCAGCGCATCCAAAACAATTTGAGAGACGATCAGTCGTGCGTTCTCCTTGTCATCTGCGGGAACAACATACCAAGGCGCATGCTGAGTACTCGTGGCATGAATGCACTCCTCGTATGCCTTCATATAGTCCTTCCAGTATTTCCGCTCGTGAATGTCGGAGGTGCTGAACTTCCAGTTCTTGTCTGGCACATCGATGCGCGCGAGGAATCGCTTGCGCTGTTCTTCGTAAGAAAGGTGGAGGAATATCTTGACAATCCGCGTGCCGTTACGATGAAGGTGCTTCTCCAGGTCCCGGATGGAGTCATACCTCTGGGCCCAGATGTCTTTCTCGTCGCGCAACTCCTCGGGAAGCCCCTGGCTGCGTAGAATCTCCGGATGCACTCGAACGACCAGCACTTCCTCGTAATAGGAACGGTTGAAGATGCCGATTCGGCCGCGCTCGGGAAGGCGGCACGTCGTGCGCCAGAGAAAGTCGTGCTCCAACTCTTCGGCGCTCGGCTGCTTGAAACTGTAGACCTCGCAGTCTTCTGGATTCACCCCGGACATGACGTGGCGAATTGCGCCATCTTTTCCGGCAGCATCCATCCCCTGAAAAATCAATAACAGCGCGTTATGATTGGACGCGTAGTGAAGATTCTGCAACGAACTCAGCTTCTCTATGTGTTCGCGCAGAAGTTCCCCATACTGCTTCTTTGTCTTGAAATAGGGGTCAACAACCGTCGGCCACTCGCTAAGATCGACCTTTTTGTGAGGTGGCACGCGAAAGGTCTTCGGATGGATCATCATTGTTTTCACTCGCTGTCGCGTAGCCGCACGGAGGTGATTTGGGTGAGGCTGCACGGAAGGTCTGAACTGGCTCTGAAGCCCTTTCTGCGCCTTTGACATAATCCTCCCATCGCGAACTGCTGACCATCTGTTCAATTGGATACAGTCATTTCAGTCAAACAGATAGAAAATCACACTGTGTGACGGAAGCCCTTCATGCAAAAGCCTCTTGCGGTGGTGCGGCAAGACGCATTCGGCAGAGAGAAAGTGAAAACGCGATGCCTTCGACGCAATTTGATCCGGGTTCAAAGACCTACCTCGTGGGCGGCGGTATCGCCTCCCTTGCCGCCGCGGTCTTTTTGATTCGCGATGGGTATATCCCTGGGCACACAATTACGCTCATTGAGGAGTCGTCCAGAATCGGTGGCAGTCTAGATGCAGCCGGGAATCCGGATGACGGCTACGTGATGAGAGGCGGCCGCATGATCGAAAGCAAGTATCTGTGCACCTTCGATCTCTTCTCATCGATTCCTACTCTCGATGGAACTCGGACTGTGACGCGGGAGATCTTTGACTGGAATGAAAAGATGAAGACCGCGTCGAAGTCCCGCCTCTTTCGAGATGGACACAGCATCGATGCGCCCAGGTTCGGCTTGAGCGAGAGTCATATTCTGACGCTGGAGCGTCTGGCGCTTGAACCCGAACAACTCCTTGGGCGAAGCGCCATCTCCGATCAGTTCGATCCGGGGTTCTTTAAGACGGACTTCTGGCACATGTGGTGCACTACATTCGCTTTTCAGCCCTGGCATAGCGCGGTCGAGTTCAAGCGTTATCTCGTGCGTTTCACGCACATGGTCTCTGGCTTCAACACGCTTATCGGCATCATGCGAACCGTCTACAACCAGTACGATTCGATGGTGCGGCCGCTCCGGAAATGGCTCGAAGAACGCGGCGTGAACTTCATGCTGAAGACGCGCGTTACCGATCTCAGACTCTACTATGAAGAGGATAACTATTACGTTGACCAGATCATCGTCAGCGATGGCGCCTGTCTTAAAGAGATCGCTATCGAGAAACAGGACAGAGTCATCGTTACGCTGGGCTCCATGACAGAAGCTTCCAGTCTTGGCGCAATGGATTCGCCGCCAACTCTGCTCGGAAAGCCCGATGGAGGTTCATGGGCGTTGTGGGAGAAGATTGCGGAAGATCATGCGCAGTTTGGCCACCCGAAGAACTTCTCTGACCGCATCGGGCAATCCAAGTGGATGTCTTTCACAACCACTCTTCACGACCCAACGTTCTTCCAGCTCATCCGCGATCTTACAGGCAACGTCCCTGGAGAAGGCGGCCTGATCACCTTTCCGGAGTCCAGTTGGCTGGCATCGATTGTGTTGCCGCACCAGCCACACTTCATTGATCAGCCAGAGAACGTGCAGGTTTTCTGGGGTTATGGACTGTTCGTTGATGTACCGGGCAACTTTGTGAAGAAGCCCATGTCGGCTTGCACAGGACGGGAAATCATGACGGAGATCCTCGGCCATTTGCACCTCGATGCGCATGCCGCCCGGATTCTCGATACCGCCATCTGCATTCCCTGCATGATGCCCTTTATCACCAGTCAATTCCTGACTCGGAGCAAGGGTGATCGCCCTCAGGTGATACCTGAAGGATCGAAGAACCTCGCCTTCGTCGGGCAATATTGCGAACTGCCGAACGATGTGGTGTTCACCGTCGAATACTCCGTTCGCACCGCGCAAACCGCTGTCTACTCTTTGCTTGGCCTTGAGAAAGAGCCACCGCCCGTATACAAGGGACACTACAATCCGCGAGTTCTGCTGGATGCGTTCAAGGCATTGCACGAGATTGGCGTCTAATTCCGAAGACCGCAAAGCGGGCGATCGGAAATGGCATAGAAAAACTTTGTTGAATTGCAAGGATGCTGTATACCCGCATGAAGAAGGAGAAGGGCATGACACAAAAATCGATGAAGGCGGTTCTATTGCACGGCTATGGGGACGTTAGCAGGCTCTCGTACGAGGATGCGCCTATGCCTGTGCCAGCAGCCGGCGAGGTGCTGGTGAAAACCATAGCGGTGAGCATCAATCCAATCGACTGGAAGTTGCGTCGCGGTGACCTGAAGGAGATGATGCCACTCGAATTCCCGGCAATTCTCGGCCGCGACCTTTCGGGTGAGGTGGTTGCGCTTGGGGAAGGGGCAAGCGGCCTGAAGGTGGGCGAGCGCGTCTTTGGCCTGGTGAATCGCTCTTATGCCGAGTACGTCCTGTGCAAGCCCGAGGAGCTCGCGCGAATTCCAGCAGAGCTTGACGGCATCGACGCGGCGGCGTTGCCTCTTGTCTTGCTCACCGGAGCCCAGGTGATTGAAATCGGCATTCGTCCAAGGTCTGGTGAGGTCATTCTCATTACAGGCGCAATCGGCGGTGTCGGTCGAACTGCTGTCCATGTTGCCAAGCAGCACGGTGCTCATGTGATTGTAGGCGTTCGTTCCAGTCAACGGGCGGAGGCTGAACGCCTTGGTGCGGATCGAGTGATTGCATTGGACGATGTGAAAGAAGTTGGCAGCTTGCCGGAACTGGATGCCGTCGCCGATATGGTTGGGCATGAGGCCATCGACCGGCTTCTGCCGCATATCCGGAAGAACGGTGTGCTGGCAACAGTTCTCGGTGCGCCGGCCTCCGCGGCAGGACGCGATCTGCGAGTTATGGCCATCTGGGCTCATCCTGATTCAGCAAGATTGGAAGAGCTGGGAAGGGAAGTGGCACGAGGACTGTTTTCCATTCCAATCAGCAGGAGGTTCAAGCTTTCGCAGATCCGGGAGGCGCAGCAACTGGCGGAGAAGGGCGGCATCGGAAAGATCGTGCTTACGCCCTAAGAACCCCAATGCCTTTGAACCTGACAAACAACATACTCGTACGCAAGGACTCCATTCATGGCTTCTCTGTTAGATCCGATTCAAATTGGCGAAATCACACTGCCGAATCGTGTGATCATGTGTCCCCTGACTCGCTTGCGCGGCACGACTGACCACCTTCCGACGCCGCTTATGATCGAATACTACACACAGCGCGCCACTGCCGGCCTGATCCTCTCCGAGGGCATTCCGGTTGTGCCGCAAGGCGTCGGCTACGCGAATGTTCCTGGCATTTGGTCGCAGCAGCAGACCGATGCCTGGAAGCCGGTGACTGAATCCGTACACCGAGTAGGCGGCCGCATCTTTGCGCAGATATGGCATGTGGGGCGCATCTCGGACCCGCGCTTTCTGGATGGACTGCTTCCCGTTGCGCCAAGCGCCATCCGGCCTGCCGGCCATGTAAGCCTGGTACGCCCCATCACGGAGTATGGTACGCCACGCGCACTGAATCAATCAGAGATTCCGGGCATCGTCGAGGGATTCCGCAAAGGCGCGGAGAACGCGAAGATCGCTGGTTTTGACGGCGTGGAGATCCACGGGGCCAATGGCTACTTGATCGATCAGTTTCTTCAGGACGGTTCCAATCATCGCACCGATGAGTACGGTGGGACGATCGAGAACCGTGCTCGGCTCATGCTTGAAGTCGCTGATGCGGTGATCTCCGTTTGGGGTGCCAAGCGCGTGGGGATGCATCTAGCGCCGCGCGGCGACAGCCACGATATGCATGATTCAAACCCTTCAGCCACCTTTGGTTATGTGGCGCATGAGCTTGGCAAACGCGAACTTGCCTTTTTGTGCGCCCGCGAGTACTTCGGCCCGGATAGGCTGGGTCCGCAACTCAAAAAGCAGTTCGGTGGAGTCTACATTGCAAACGAAAAGTATGATCAAGCGCTGGCTAACCAGGTCATCCAGGATGGCGAAGCGGACGCTGTAGCCTTTGGCCAGCTCTTTATCGCCAACCCCGATCTACCGGCTCGCTTTGCAAACAATGCGCCGCTCAATACTCCAGACCCTGCCACTTACTTCACACCGGGGCCGCACGGCTACATCGACTATCCTGCTCTGAGTGCGTCACAGGACTTGATGGCTCGTTAGCAAGTGAGTTCCCGCGCGCAACGTCCTTGATAAGAACAGAGCCACCCAATCCGAATACTTATGTGTGGCTATAATCCCGAATCGTGGCCTCATCGCGACCAACCAACAGAGCCACCCAATCCGAATACTTATGTGTGGCTATAATCCCGAATCGTGGCCTCATCGCGACCAACCATTGACACGAAATATTCTTGCACCCAGAACTCTTCCTCACATGATTTTGCATCTGTTCCCCAAACGTCCGGGCCAAGTGGATTGCGTTCTTGCCCTTGATGAAACCCACAACCGGCGACACGGAATACTTCGGCGGACTCGAAATCATCATGTGCACAAGGTCAACCAGTAGATGATGGCAAATTCATTGGCCAAAACTGCTCAGCCATTCCGTGCGAAAGAGCGAAGGATGGCAGGAGGTGTAGTTTCCGATCAGGATTGAGCCCCATTTGCTTACATTTGAGGCCTATCGCCGATATCACGCATTCGTATATCCTTTCGGTTGCGACGCGAAGAATGGAGCGGCACAGTTGACCGGCCATCTTCCATGGAGTAATGTTGTGCCAATGCCAGACCCCATGACAGGGATGAATCACCCGAAACCCCGGCCAAATGATCCGGAGCGCGTCTGTTCGGCAACAGAGTTCGCGCCTATGGCCTCAACATCGGAACTGCCGGAGGGTGCGGAAGGCGACACGAAAGGCCACAGGATGTCTTCAGAAGGGTTAGCGGACTCTGAAATCAGGTACAGGCGCCTTTTTGAGGCCTCGCACGACGGGATACTGCTTCTCGATGTGGAGACAGGAGCGATCACGGATGTGAACCCCTTCCTGACAAAACTGCTAGGTTACTCCCATGCTGAAATGCTCGGAAAAACACTTTGGGACTTAGGCCTGTTCAAGGATATCGACGCGTCCAAACTGGCATTTCGAGAGTTAATTGCTAACCGTTATGTCCGGTATGAGGATCTGCCTCTTCAGACCAAGTCAGGGCAAAGCGTCAGCGTTGAAGTCGTAAGCAACGTTTATCGAGCGAATGGAGAACAAGTCATACAGTGCAACATCCGCGACATCAGAGAGCAGAAGGATGCTGAACTGTCAGAAGAACGCCTTCGCCAGGCTCAGAAAATGGAGGCGATAGGCCAACTTGCCGGTGGTCTCGCTCATGACTTCAATAACCTCCTGGGGGTCATTCTGGGGTATTGCGAGCTGCTGGAGGCGCAGACGGCCTTGCCGGAACCAACCCGCGAGATGATCCAGGAGATTCAGAATGCAGGTGAATCCGCCAAGAAACTTACTCAACGCCTGCTCGCATTCAGCCGCCGGCAGGTGATGCAACCTGTGATCATGGATTTGAACGAGACGGTGAACCACACCGAAAAGATGTTAGGGCGGCTGATCGGCGAGGACATCCGATTGAAAAGCGTGCTCGGCGACAACTTGGGAAAGATCAGCGCCGATCCGAGCCAGGTTGAACTGGTATTGATGAACCTGGTTATCAATGCTCGCGACGCTATGCCCAAGGGCGGACAAATCGTGTTCAAGACCGCAAACGTAGAGATCGATGAAGCATATGCCCGGCAACACCCTTTCACCGAGCCTGGCCACTATGTGCTGCTGACCGTAAGCGATACAGGGAGCGGCATGAGTCTGGAGACCCAATCCCACATCTTCGAACCTTTCTTCAGCACTAAACCTCCCGGCCGCGGCACCGGACTCGGCTTGTCCACAGTTTTCGGCATTGTAAGGCAAAGTGGCGGCTCGATCGCGGTTTACAGTGAGCCAGGCGCTGGAGCAACTTTCAAGATCTATTTTCCCCGATGCGACGAAGTCTCCACCGCTGAGCAACAGGAGAACGCGAAGCCATTGCGCGGGGGAACAGAGACAATCCTGCTTGTTGACGATGCCGCTCCTCTACGGGGACTTACGCGGCGGCTTCTCGAGGACTCTGGATACACCGTGATCGATACAGGCGACCCATCCGAAGCACTTCTTATGGCAGGAGAGCACCCTGGACCGCTGCCCCTCATGATCACCGATGTGGTCATGCCCGGGTTCAGCGGTACTGTCCTTGCTGAAAAGCTTGCGGCGGTTAGACCGGAGACAAGAGTACTCTTGATGTCGGGGTACCACGACGGCTCGATTCTTCAGTTGGGTGAGTACGTAAAAGACGGCGAACCTTGCGATCTCGGCTGCGCTTTCCTTGAGAAGCCCTTCACGCGAGAAGGATTGCTGAAGAAGGTACGAGAGGTATTGGAATCAACGACATAGCTCATTCTTAGGTCTGCGCGTTCGCTGCGGATGAAGCCGTTCCAATTCTGCCAGATTTCCGCTTTGACCCCTCTGCCGACGGCGCGCCAGCTCCTCGCTGGTGGCGATTGTCCGCATGGTCTTGACAGACTTCCGCATCCCTGTGGCTGCTCCCTGGCTGCAACGCTCACAACGTCAATTTGCCGCATCGGGCTATTCTCTATCAGATCCGTTGGACGAGGAGTTCAGTTTTGCCGATAGAAAAGGGGCGAGTCTGCGGCTTATCGCGGACTGGGCCGCCGATTCCGGGGATTGGCGGACAGGACCGTTCAGACGGAAAGGAATAAGGGATGATTTCGATCGGTGGAATTCTGCTTGTCTTCGCCTGCGTCGTCGCCGGTTATCTTATGGAAAAGGGCAAGATCGGCGTTCTTCTGCAACCAGCCGAACTGATCATTATTGGTGGCGCGGCGATCGGCACGATTCTGACGGCCAACCCGATTCACATCCTGAAGAAGATCGCCGCCGGACTCGTGGGTGTTGTTAAGGGATCCCCGTTCTCGAAGCAGCGGTATGTGGACACGCTCAAGATGATGTTCGACCTCTTGGCCAGATCGCGCAAAGAGGGAGCGATCGCCATCGAAGGCGATATCGAGGAGCCGGACAAGAGTCTTATCTTTTCAAAGTACCCCGATTTCCTTGCGGATCATCATGCGCGGGACTTCGTATGCGACACAATGCGGATGGCCATTACCGGCGGGGTGAGCGCGTTTGACGTGGACCAGATGATGGAGCTTGATATGGATGTTCATCACCTTTCGGCGAATCAACCGAGCCAGGCGTTGACGACCATGGCGGACGCGCTGCCCGGGCTGGGAATTGTGGCCGCAGTACTCGGCGTTGTTGTTACGATGGGTTCGCTTGGTGGTCCACCGGAGGAAATCGGCGCTCATGTAGCTGCCGCGCTGGTCGGCACCTTCCTCGGAATCCTGCTTTGCTACGGGCTTGTAGGTCCGCTAGCCTCCTTTATGTCGAAGGTCGTTGAGGAGGAAAACTGCTACTACCATGTACTCCGTGTACTGATGCTCGCATCGATGAAGGGCACACCTCCCATCATGGCGGTTGAAATGGGCCGCCGCGCAATCCCCGAGCACATTCGCCCAAGCTTCATCGAAGTGGAAAAGGCATGCCGGGAGAAAGTCGTGGAACCAGTGGCAGAACTCGAAGTCGCTTAGGCTAACGAAACCATGTCATTCGAAGAGCAAGTTATCATCGTCAAGAAGAAGGGGGGCCACGCCGCCCACCATGGCGGCGCCTGGAAAGTGGCCTATGCCGACTTTGTCACTGCGTTGATGTCACTGTTTATCGTGTTGTGGCTGATGAACAGCAGCAAGCCCGTGCAGGAGGCCGTCGGTGGATATTTTCGCGACCCGTACGGCACGGCCAAGAAGATGGGAACGCAGATGGGCGGGACCGGCGACGCATCAGCCCCCAAGAAAGAAGACATGGCAAGGTTGAAGGAAGA
>Ga0302140_10000904_pt1 | contig 38890 bp, 33 predicted proteins | sample I_Bog_E1_1_FD_202095 | JGI IMG/M metagenome (GOLD analysis project Ga0302140, IMG submission 202095) | Peat permafrost microbial communities from Stordalen Mire near Abisko, Sweden - I_Bog_E1_1 | ecosystem: Environmental > Terrestrial > Soil > Wetlands > Peat | place: Sweden: Abisko, Stordalen...
TGTTCCCAAAGGAATCCTACTGGCCGGAGAGGCGCAGCTGTCAAGGTGATAATGGCCTAATGGCAGAATCCATCCGGGTCCTGATCGTCGAAGACGATTCGGATGACGCGGAACTGATGGTGCGGACGTTGGCCCGCGCCGGCTTCGCGTTGCAATGGAACCGGGTGGAAACCGAAGCCGAGTATCTGACTCTGCTCGAGCAGAAGCCGGACGTTATCCTTTCCGATTCCAATCTTCCGCAGTTTGACGGAATCCGCGCACTTGAATTGCTGCGTCAGAAGGGGCTCGATATTCCTTTTCTGCTGGTGTCCGGCCGAGTGGGAGAAGACCTCGCCGTCGACGCGATGAAGAAAGGTGCGCAGGATTATCTGCTGAAAGACCGCCTCGCACGGCTGGGAGAAGCGGTGCGGCGGGCGATGGAGCAGAAGCGCGTGCGCGCTGAGAAAGCCTGGGCGCTCGAAGCCCTCCGTCAGAGCGAGGAACGTTATCGCCTGGTTTCGGAAATTACATCCGACTACGCCTATGCCTTAGCTGTGGCGCCGGATGGGACGCTCAACTGCGAATGGATCACGCCTCCTTTTACGCGCATTACCGGTTATAGAGCCGAAGAACTGGAACTGCTGGGATGGATGACGCAGTTTCACGCGGAAGACGTGAGCGCTATGCAGCGCCATTACGAGGGAATTCTCAAGCCGGCAGATCCCGGTACTTCAGCACTTGACTGGATGACGGCGGCCAGCCAGTCGAGATCCCTCGAGGTTCGGATACTGACGAAGGATGGGCAGACTCGCTGGGTGCGAATTTATGGGCGGTCTTCGTGGAGTGCCGCTGAGGGCCGGGTGGCGCGAATCTATGGGGCGGCTCAGGACATTACCGAACAAAAGGAAATGGAACAGAAGTATCTCCAGGCCCAGAAAATGGAGGCCGTAGGGCGGCTGGCGGGAGGGGTGGCGCATGACTTCAATAACCTGCTTACGGTGATTAAAGGATATGGTGCAACGCTCAAAAACAACATCCTCAGAAATTCGCCCGGAACGGAGCAGGAAAATATCAGTAACGATCGTGGCATTCATGATCAACTGGAGCAACTGGATCAGATCGCCGATGCGGCTGAGCGGGCGTCCCAACTCACTAAACAACTACTGGCATTCAGCAGGCAGCAAGTGATGCAGCCGCAGATTATTGATCTGAACAAAACGCTCAAAGGCCTGGAGCAACTGATGCGGCCTCTGATGGGAGCGGATGTGGAATTCCGGGCGATCCTGTCACCGGAACCGGCGCTGGTTCGGGCGGATCCGACGCAGATCGATCAGGTAATCATGAATTTCGTAGTGAACGCCTGCGATGCGATGCCGGCCGGCGGAGAGTTGACGATTGAGATCGCGACGACAGAGTTGGACAGGGATGTCATAACGAAAATGCACGCCGATCTGGCTCCGGGACGGTTTGTGGTTCTCGCCGTCAGCGACACGGGGATCGGAATGGACGAGGCGACGGCCCAGCATATCTTTGAGCCTTTTTTCACGACTAAAGAGACGGGCAAGGGAGTGGGGCTTGGTTTAGCTACGGTGCATGGCATCATCCGCCAGAGCGGGGGATCCATCTGGGTCACGAGCGAGGCGAAGGTCGGTACTACTTTCACCGTGTATCTGCCGCGTGTGATGGAAAATGACGAGAAAACTGAGGCAGTGGGAAGCGTGGATGACGGTAGGGCGGCGGTGGCTGCGGTAAATTCGGAAACAATTTTGCTGGTGGAAGACGACCGCACCCTTCGCGCTTTGATCCGCCAGGTTTTGAACACCGCCGGATATCGGGTGCTGGAGAGCAGGGATGTGGAAGAAGCCCTCGAACTATGCGAGCGCCATGAGGGCGTTATTGCGCTGATGGTTACCGACGTCGTGATGCCGGTGATGAGCGGTCCACAACTGGCGGAGCGGGTCGTAAAAATGCGGCCTGAGTTGAAAGTGCTTTTCTCGTCAGGCTATCCGGGGGCCGAACTGGAAGAGCAGGGGCTCTGGCCGGAGGAGATCCACTTTTTTGAAAAACCGTTCACGCCGGATGCGTTACTCAGGAAAGTGCGGGAAGTGCTGGATTCGGCTTCCTGAAACATTCGAACGCGGCGGCGCTAATGCTTCGTCCAATCGGCGAGGCGAGCTAGACCGCCGCGGCGCTTTTCTTCCTCTGTTGAAGTGAGGGGACGAGTGGCGACCAGTTGTTCGAAGCGTTGCGTCGCCTTCTTCATGCTGTCGATAGCTGCATCGAGTTTGCCATCATTCGCATAACACTGGGCGAGAAGCTGGTATTTTTCGGCTGAGTCTTCGACGGGCATCAGATTTTTGGGATCGCTGAGCTCGATGCTTTGGTCGCCCGCAATGGCTGCTTCGATTTCCTTGACGGCATCTTTCCATCGCTTCTGCGCCATATAAACTTCTGCACGGGCGCCTGCAATCTCATCACGGTGAATAATTGCCATGGGCGAGCCCGGATTGGTTTTTTCAAACCCGGAAGCATATTCATCCGCCTTATGCAGTTGCGCGAGGGCATCGTCGAAATGGGCGGCGCGCGCTGCGGCGGTTCCCAGCCGCCAATGCAGTTCGACGAACAGCGGCTCATTCCCGGTGATTCCCGCTGTGCTTATGGCCACCAGCTTTTCCGCGGCAGCCATTCCGCGATTCCACGCGGCAGCGGCTTCCCGCGGTTGATTCCGCGCCTGCATCCAGTCGCCTGCATCTACGCTTTCGGACGCGAGATCGGAGAGCGCTCTTGTGTCGCCGGGATCCGCCGCCGTCTCCTTAGTGAACAGTTCAATGCACTGCTGAAACCGGGCGGAAAGCTGTTGCGCAGGAAACAATATCTGACCTGCGCCGTATTTCAGATCTCGTGCAGCGGTCTGCACCGCAAGACAGACCACGCGCGCGCGAGCGTCATCGGCAGGATTGGCAGCCGCAATCTTTGTGAAGTATTCGAAAGGGCCCCGGAGTTCAAGCGCGGATTCGGCAGCCCTGCCGGAATAGCTGTAAAGATCGGCGAGCTTGTAATGAGCCACATTGACATCGCGCTGCGCCGTGAACGGATCTTTGCTATTGCGCGATGGGTTATCGCGCGCCGGGCTATCGCGCGCCGGGCTATCGCGTGCCAGTTGTTCGCGCAATAGAATTATCCGCGAATATGCGTCTATCGCGCCACCTGTATCGCCTTTCCAGGAAAGAACATCGCCCAGGACGCCCCAGGCGCGGGCTAAGAATTCGCGAGTCTCCTGAGACTTCGCTGCATTCGTGTTATTTCCCAGGGCAATGGCAAGCCGCAGATATTGAGCCGCTCCGGTGAAGTCGTTTTTGCTGTAAAGGATTTCTCCCATTTTGAGATTGCTCTGAATCCGGTCTGTCAGAAACGTGGGAGAAGGGTCGGTGATGCGGCTGCGAATCGCGAGAGCTTTGCGATAGCTGACTTCGGCGCCGGGGATGTCCCCGAGATTTGCGTTGAAACCATTCCCCTGCAGATCGCCCAGCCGATCGTAACCGCGAGCAATCTGCTCCAGCAGCTCTTTGTTATCGCCGGCATCTTTGAGTAGTGAGTCGTAATACTGAGCGCCGGTTTCAACCACCATCCGGCGAGCCAGGATGGAGCCGGGAAGGGGAGCAATCATGTCGTCGACATCGAACAAAAATTTCCGCGCCAGCTCTCGAACCTGCTCAAAGCGCTGATCGGCTGTGCGCTTCTCGGCTTCCGCCCGCCGCGCCTGCCAGAACGTTGCGGTCACTCCACCGGCGAGGCTGACGCAGAGCAGAGCGGCTGAGAGTGCGCCCAGGCGGTGTCTCGACAGGAATTTACCGCAGCGATAGACAAAGGTTTCGTCCCGCGCTTTTACCGGGAGCCCTTTCCTGTGCAGGTCGAGGTCCGCCTGAAACTGACCCATGGACAAATAGCGCCGCTCGGGCTCGGGCTGCAGAGCCATCTGCAGGATGTTATCGAGATCGCCTGCCAGTTGCCGGGACCAGCGCTTTCCCCGGCCATTGCGCAGCGCGGCCAGACTCGCTTTGATGAATTCTCCGGTTGCAGACGGTCTTTCACCTGCCAGCAGTTCATAGAGCACCACGCCAAGCGAATAGACATCGGCCGTGGTACCGACTGTGCCGCCGTTCCGTTGCTCGGGGCTGGCATACTCCGGCGTTAACGGCCGGAAGAGGCCGCGCGTTTCCGGTGCGCCGGCGCTCCCCTCCTGGCTGAGTAAGCGCGCAATTCCGAAGTCGAGCAACTTCGGCTGGCCGTCCGCGGATACCAGAATGTTGGCTGGTTTGAGATCGCGATGGACCACGAGGTTTCGATGCGCATAGGCCACGGCTTCGCAGACCTTGCCGATGAGCTGGCAGCGCGCGTCGATATCGAGATTGTGGTCATTACAATAATGGTCAATCGACGTGCCCTCGACGTAATCCATCACAATGTAAGGCCGACCATCGGGCGTGGCCCCTCCATCGAGCAATCGGGCAATGTAAGGATGATCGAGACCGGCGAGTATACTGCGCTCCTGATGCAGGCGAGCGATCACGGCTTGTGTGTCCATGCCGCGCTTGATCAATTTGATTGCCGCTTGCTTTCGATACGCGCCGTCGACACGATTGCCGAGATAGACGACGGCCATGCCGCCGCGTCCGATCTCATGCTCGATACGCCAGGGGCCCAGCAAGCGTCCAGCGGCTGGCTCGTCTCCGACCAGACCGGCCGCTTCCGACTGGAGTGCGCTCAGCAATGGCGGATCCTCTTCTGTGTCGTACTCAAGAAGCTGGAGCACCTCCTGCTGCAACTCCCGATCGTCGCCGCATTCGCTGCGCAGAAATGCTGCCCGCTCCGCGCCGGACATCTCAACGGTGGTGTTAAAAAGCTCGTTGATACGCGTCCAGCGGCTGGACGGTACTGGCTGCCGCACCTGAAAAACCTCTCTCTTCCAATGTCGCGAAGGTTCTTACTGCTTTATGCGTGATCGGCGCGATTTTCTGGCGAAATATTTTCGTCACGACCATTTTTCGGTGTGGCATCGAACTCACGGCGGAGCCAGGCCTGGGCAAGTCGCATCTGCCGGTTGATGTGGTGAACGGAGACACCCAGCAGTTCGGCGCTGTCTTCCGCGGTCAGGCCTCCAAAGTATTTCAGCTCCAGAATGCGCGCCTTCTCGGGATCCTGCCGGTCCAGTTCGAGCAGTGCATCGTCGAGTGAAATCACCAGTGCTCCTCGTTGACCGGTCAGCGCGATATTGTCATCGAGCGGCACTCGCGCGCCGGCATTTCGTTTATCGGTATGGCGGGCTCTGGCGCGATCCACCAGAATCTGGCGCATGAGACGGGCGGCGACACCGAGGAAATGAGCGCGGCTGGTCAGGTCAGGATTGCTTGCGCCAAGCATCCGCAGATACGCCTCATGGACTAAGGCGGTCGGCTCCAGAGTCTGGGCGGTGCGCTCGTTCCGGATACACGCGCCCGCCATCCGCCGGAGCTCTGCGTAAACGAGCGGTACGAGCCGGTCGAGTGCGGATCGGTCACCGTCCTTCCACTCCTGAAGCAAGGTCGTGGCGGATGTATTTTCGCTCACAATTGCAACTTTATCACTACATTTTGTTTTCTCGCCGCTAACTTTTCCGAGCGATCGCGCATTAGGAGATGACGGAAATGGGGCCGCGAGAAGCTGCCTGTCGCGCGAAGAATACGGAGGAATAAGTCAAATGAAATTATTTCGGGGGGCCGGCAGCCTTCTCATGGCGGGGGTCGCCGGACTATTGGCTTGCCAGGGCTCACGCGCCGATACGATTGTCGCGCCGACGGATTTTAATATGCCGGGAGCTCTGAGTTCTATCGGCTGGGATTACGGCTGCTTCTACGAATACGGCCCCAACGGATGTGGAATTTCTGGTCCGTTTGGGAATACCGTCGGCGGGAGCCTCAGCGGAACTGGTGGTTTTCTTCTCGGCAGCATGGGAGTTCCAACCGACTCGTTCGTTCCGGTGAATTTTGAAGGCTTTTCTTATTCGGAAGTGGACGATGCGAACGGCAATCCCCTCGACTACATTGCGTTCAGCAATGGCAACGTCAGCAGCCCGGTAACGTTTGGTTTCTTTACTGACTCATTCGAAACCGCGACCGAGGCGGTGTCCGGATTTGCGACGACGCTTTACAGCTTCGGCGATCCCTTCACCGCGACCGTCAGCGCCTATAATGCGCAAGGTCAGTTGCTGGGAACGACGTCGGCTACCTCGGTCGCCGACCCGAACGATGTATGCGCGGGTTATTTCCTCTGCCAGTCTGCATTCGTGGGGGTTGAAGACGTCAGCAGCCAGTTCAATAACATCGCTTCGGTCGTGATCTCGACGCAGGATAACTGGTTTGCGTTTGGCACCGTAGAAGTAGCCAGTGTGCCTGAGCCGGGTACCGCGTCACTTATATTGCTGGCCGCGGGAAGTGTTCTCCTGATCGGAATGTTTCCGCGGCGATTGGTTCTTCAATGTCGCAATGCTTACTTCAAATCGCGTTACTTCAGATCGTTGCGATAGATCACGCCGGCCTTCATCACAAACTTCACGCGCTCCATCTCGGTGACATCCTGCAAAGGATCTCCCGAGACCGCGACGATGTCGGCGTACTTACCTTTTTCGACGCTCCCCAGTTGCTTGCCGAGATCGAAATTCAATCCCGCGGCTGCGTTGCTGGTGGCCGTTCGCAGCGCCTGGGCCGGCGTCATGCCCCATTTGACATACCACGCGAACTGAAACGCCTGCATGCCGTGTCCAACGGTATAAGCGCCGCTCCCGAAGACCTCGGTGATACCTGCCGCCATGGTCCGCTTGAAGCTGAGTTCCGTGAGGCGGAAGCGTGTGGTCTGGCCGCCGGTGGCTTTCAGATCACGCGTTTCCAGATCGCCGATCAGATCCCAGAGCGTATGCATGACGGGGCGCATCGATCCATCGGCCAGCGGCTTTTTAAAATAAGCCAGGGTTTCGTCGTCAAGGCCCGGCGCGCCTGTTACACCGACAATCACGTGCATCGGCAGATCGACGCCGGCGGCTAAACAATTGCGCAGCCCCTCACCGCCGTACGCATGACAAGCAACTTTCAAACCGCGGCGATGGGCTTCGTCCACAATCGCTTCATTCTCCTCAAGCGTCAGCGAAGGGACGTTGATCATCTTGCCGTCCGGCGTGAATGGGCCCGCGCCTGCCGGCTGAGGGTAGCCGCCGCCTTCGTAGTCCTCGGTCTCATACACTTTGATCCAGTCAGTGCCGTAGTGGGAGCGTTCGCGAACGGCGGCGCGCGCCAGCCAGGGTGAATTGATGTTGCCGGTGAGTTGCCACACGGGCTGTCCCGGTCCCTGGCCGAACGGAGTAACCACGGAAGGCGCGGAATAATAAGCAGCTCCCCGCGGATTAAGCTGGGGTCCGGCCACCTGCATGCGCGGTCCCGGAACCAGACCCTTGTTGATGGCATCACGGAGTTCCACGCTGGCATAGGTGTAAGGCGAACCCATGTCCTGCACCGTGGTGAATCCGGCGTTCAAATCGCGGAGCGCAAAATTCAGCCCCATCAGCGCGGCGCGGCCATCGTTCGGTTGCTGGTCCTGAAACAGATGAACGTGCCGGTCGATCAATCCGGGCAGCACAGTGGCGCGGCTGAGATCGATCACGGTGGCGCCTGCGGGAATCTGAATGCTGGCGGATGGCCCGACGTCGACGATCCGATCGCCTTTAATCAGGATGGTCTGGTTGATGAGGTTCGTGCCCGATTTCGGATCGAACAACCGGCCTGCCCGGATCGCCACACCCTGCGGCGGAGGACTCTGCATCATCAGATGGGAGGCATCGAATGGACCGGCTTCGGGACGCGTCTGGGCGCGCATCGCTGCGGCGGTGAGGGAAAGGAGAGCCACAGCGGTTATCGCGAGATGCTTCATAATTGCGGCCAGTATACAACGCCCTGCCTGGATGTATTTTCGATCTGCAAATACTGCGAACAGGCCATAATCGGAAGAGATGAATCGGCGTACATGGATTCCGCTTGCCCTGAGTGCTTTGATTTCGGCTTGCGGCAAGAAGCAGGCTCGCATTCATCCACCACCTCCGCCCCCGCTTGCGCCGCCTGCGACCGTTCCATCGGGGTCCATTTCTCCGGGTGCGCCAACCGCTCCCGGCACTCCTCCGCCTGTCGAAGCGGGCAACCCGATCGAGCGCGGCATGGCGAGCTGGTACGGCCACCCTTATCACGGACGTCAGGCGGCCGATGGCGAGATTTACGACATGGAGACTCTGGTAGCCGCACACCGCACGCTGCCGTTTCAGACCCGTGTCCGCGTGCGTAATCTGCGCAATAACAAAACCGTGGACGTGCGGATTATCGATCGTGGCCCGTTCGTCGGCGGTCGCATCATTGACCTCTCGCATGCCGCCGCGCAGGCCATCGAGCTGATCGGGCCCGGCGTTGCCGAAGTGGAGTTAACGATTGTGCAATCTCCGGCCAATCCGGAGCCTGCGCTGTTTGCCGTGCAGGTGGGCGCGTTCCGCGAGAAGGCCAATGCCGATCGCTTCCTCGACAACATGATCCGGTCATACGGCAAAGCGCAATCGGTTTTGCGTCCGGGCGACCCCTCGGTCTGGCGCGTCATGGCCGGGCGTGAACCTTCTCCGGAAGCCGCTGAGATGCTGGCCCAGCGGATTCGCCGGGAGCAGCGTGTGCCCGAGGCCTTCGTGGTTCGACTGGATCCGCCGCTCACGGCGGCGACAATACATTGATCAAATCGATCAAAGTATCGATCACAACATTGATGAGGTGAGAAGTTTCAGGGGCGAAGCCACTATGTCTTCGCTATGAAGCCGGTTGCCGAGGAGTTGCCTACAGGATTTGTGGGCCGCTCGCCTCAGATCGCGAAGTTACGTTTGCAGATCGAGAAGGTAGCGCCGCGCCGCTCGCCCGTTCTGATTCAGGGCGAGAGCGGCACAGGCAAAGAGGTAGCCGCACGATCGCTGTTTAATTCCGCTCCGCGTGGGCCGTTCGTACCCATCGACTGCGCGTCCCTTGTCGGCACCATGATGGAGAGTGAACTCTTCGGGCATGTGCGGGGCGCATTCACCGGGGCCTTTGAAGCTAAAAAAGGCCTGATCGATTCCGCCAACGGAGGCACGGCTTTTCTGGATGAAATCGGCGAGTTGCCGCTGGAACTTCAGGCCAAGCTGCTGCGTGTTCTGCAGGAAAGCGAACTGCGTCCGGTCGGTTCGCTGCAGAGGATTCGCGTTGACGTTCGCATCATTGCCGCCACCAACCGTGATCTCGCCGCCGAAGTGGCTGCCGGCCGTTTTCGGGAAGATCTGTTCCACCGGCTGAATGTGGTTCGCCTGACTCTGCCGCCTTTGCGCGAACGCAGGGAAGATATTCCACTGCTCGTCGAACGTTTTCTCGGCGTAACCGGCCGTCGCTATAGTCTTTCGCACGAGGCCACCGAGGCTCTGCTCGAATACGACTGGCCGGGCAACGTGCGCGAACTGAAGAACTGCCTTGAGCGCATGATCACCTTCAACTCCGGGCCCCTGCTGCACTTCGCCGACCTGCCCACCGCGTTGGTGTATAACGTGAGAGCGCTGCGGTTCACCGGATCAATTGCGGCTATGGCCGCCGCCGCGGGGCAGGGGTCCGGCAGCGCTGTTATGCCTCTGCTCCCTCACGACGTTCTTCCTCTCCAGGAACTGGAACGCCGGGCTATAAAACATGCTCTGATTCACACGGGCGGAGACCGCACCACAGCGGCCCAACTCCTCGGCATCGGACGCACCACGCTCTACCGCAAGCTGAAGGAATACCTGCTCGAATAGCCGTTCCAGCACGGCTTTGCTCAAACCGGCACTGCCGTTTTGTTAGAGTCGTTTCAAGCTTGCGAATTGCACTTGATGCTACCTACAGCCTCGGGCAGGAACTTTCCGGAATTGGGGTCTATTCCCGCGAGATTCTCCACGGCCTCGCCGCCGGTCAGCCCGACACTCGCTGGGATTGGTTCTATCGTTCCCATCGTTTCAGAAAAGCACTGCGGGAGTCTGTGCTCCCCAATGTCTCGCGGCGTTTCCTCTCGGATCTATGGGGGAATCGATCGGCGGCGCTGTTTCATGGTCTGAATCAACGTCTGCCGCGTCGCCGGTTTCGCCGCCAGGTGGCCACTTTTCACGACCTGTTCGTTCTCACCGGTGAATACAGCACTCCCGATTTCCGCGCCCGATTTGCGCTTCAGGCGCGCCAGGCTGCCGCGGCGGCCGATCTCATCATCGCCGTGTCCGCTTTCACGGCGAACCAGGTAGAGGATTTGCTGGACATACCCGGCGAGAGAATCCGCGTGATCCACCACGGCGTAATCGCCCGACCCATTCCAGACCTGCCCCGGGAAAAGGTTGTGCTCACCGTCGGCGCCCTGCAGAAGAGAAAGAATCAACAGGCCGTGGTCGCTGCCTTTTCCGCTATGCCCCCCGACTGGACTCTCGTGCTCGCCGGATCCGCTGGTTACGGCTCGGAAGAGGTTGTGGAAGCCATCCGGAACAGTCCCGCCCGGTCGCGCATTCAGGTCCTCGGATACACGCCGGAAGAAGTCCTGACCCGCTGGTATGCCCGCGCCTCCCTGTTTGTCTTTCCTTCTCTGGACGAAGGGTTCGGTATGCCTGTTTTAGAAGCCATGGCAGCCGGTATTCCCGTGATTTCCAGTAATCGAAGCGCTCTGCCCGAAGTCTGCGGCGAAGCGGCATGGCTGGTCAATCCGGAAAATATCGCAGAACTAAAGGAAACGCTGGTGGAACTGGCAAAAAATCAACAGCGACAGGACGAATTCCGACGGCGCGGATTCGCTCACGCGGCGTGTTTCACATGGCAGAAGGCGATTGCGGCGACAGCGGGAGTCTACAGCGAGCTCCTCGGCTAATCAGATCAGCCGCTAATCTGCTCAGGCTTCTTCGTCGACCGCAATCCTGAGTGCTTTCAGGAACCGCTGGTCCTGGGTAGTAAACCGCACCTTTTCGGTGGCCACAATTTCGCGCGGCTCGTCGCTGTCTTCGTCATCGGAGGCTTCGTCGTTTTCGTCCCGTTTATTGAAACCGATGGTGGCTTCCAGAACGAGGAAGACGTCATAACCAGCCCGTTTGATTTCGCCGATCGCTTCCGCGATCCGCTCGGAATCAGAAAGTGACTCATTAATCGCGTTCCCCAGATCCTGCATTAAGGTCTTGAGACGTTCTTCCACTTGCTGCTCCTTCCTGATTGGGCACTCACCCACATTTTCAGATGCAAATTCAGGGCCATCGGTTGCGCCATAAAGATCGCATGCGCCTTCGACTTTTCCCTGATTGTACAACGCAAAGCCTTCCCCGGCTAACTGATAACATTAATATGTGCAGCACAAGCAGTTTGCCCACCATGCCGGCAAGTTCGTGAAGCATGTAATACCAGCCGCGTTCAAGCCGGTGCACTCGCTCTGGCACGAGATACTCGGCTTCCTTTTTCTGGCAATCGCTGCTGGGGGAGTGTTCAAAATCGTCCGCAAACCGGGGTCCCTCGATCCCATCGAACTCGCCATTCTCATCATCTTTATAGTGGTGATGTTCATATACGGCGTTTCATCCTTTCGCAAAGCTCGTCGAATCTCGCGTTCCTGATGCATCCGGAGAAGATGCAGCCGGAGAAGCCAGGCGAGTTCCCCTACACTCGTGGAATCTACCCGGACATGTACCGCTCCCGCCTGTGGACTATGCGCCAATATGCGGGTTTTGGCACAGCCGAAGAGAGCAATCGGCGCTATCGCTATTTGTTAAGTCAGGGCACTACAGGCCTCTCTGTCGCCTTTGATTTGCCCACTCAGATGGGGTTTGACCCCGATCACCCTCTGGCGGCCGGCGAAGTGGGTCGCGTGGGCGTGTCAATCGCGTCCGTTGCGGACATGCGCCGTCTTTTTGACGGCATTAGTCTTGACACTGTCTCCACCTCCATGACGATCAACGCGACGGCCGCGATTCTTCTCGCGTTCTACGTCATCGTGGCGCGCGAACAATCCGCCGATCTGCAGCGGCTCAGCGGAACCATCCAGAACGACATCCTTAAGGAATATGTCGCGCGCGGCACCTACATCTATCCCCCAGGGCCGGCGCTGCGGATTATTACCGATCTCTTCGCATGGGCTACTCGCGAAATACCGGAATGGAACACGATTTCCATCTCCGGATATCACATCCGCGAAGCCGGTTCCACCGCTGCCCAGGAGCTGGCTTTCACCTTCGCCAATGCGATCGCCTACATCGAAGCGGCGATTGCAGCCGGCCTCTCGGTCGATTCCTTCGCACCCCGTCTTTCGTTCTTCTTCAATGCTCACTCCGAATTTTTGACGGAAATCGCCAAATTTCGGGCGGCGCGCAGAATTTACGCGATTCTCATGCGCGATCGCTTCGGTGCGAAAAATGAACGCAGTCAGATGCTGCGATTCCATACGCAGACCGCTGGGTCCACTCTGACAGCTCAGCAGCCGGAGGTTAATCTGGTGCGGACAGCCCTCGAAGCCATGGCTGCAGTTATGGGCGGCACACAGTCCCTGCATACCAATGGCTTTGATGAAGCCCTGGGCCTGCCGACGGAACATGCGGCGCAACTGGCCTTGAGAACGCAACAGGTGATTGCGTACGAATCGGGCGTGACCGGTGTGCCCGATCCCTTCGGAGGCAGCTATTACATCGAAGAGTTGACCGGCAAACTGGAACAGGAAGCGCTGGCCTACATTCGCGAGATCGATGCGATGGGCGGAACCCTCCGCGCCATTGAACGCGGGTTCATTCAGGCTGAAATTCAAAAATCCGCCTTCGAGTATCAGAAGGAAGTCGAGAGCGGCAAGCGAATCATCGTAGGAGTAAACCGGTTCCGGGAAAACGACGCCTCATCTGTTCCCGTGTTTCGCCTCGATCCACAGCTCGAAAACTCTCGTGTCGAAAGCGTTCGAGAACTGAGAGCGAATCGCGATAGTGCAACCGTCGCTCAGCGTCTCAAAGATGTCGAAGCAGCGGCGAAAAGCAGCGAAAATCTGATGCCCCACATTCTCTCGGCCGCTGAGTCAAATGCCACGCTGGGAGAAATCTCCGATGCGATGCGCCGCGTGTTCGGCGAGTATCGCGACGCCCACTAGTGTCCTGAGCCGGAGCATTCGCGGCTTCGGACCCCCTCCATGACGGCCAGAGAGTTTACCCGTGTAACTCACTGCCTACTTCGAGACGGTGAACGTCACGTCCGCCGGCGTTGTCAGAAGACCATCGTGGGCCAGACAGCGTACCGTGTAATTGCCGGGTTCGTCAAATTTTGTCTGGATCTCCCACGTGTTGTCCTTCGGAATAGGTGGCAGGGTATATCCCGTGGCCCAGGGAGAACCGCCTCTGTGGTCTTCCCACATCTTAGGCTGAGGCGGTTCGAAAGCCACGGGAGCGGAACTGCCTCTGTAAACAAAGCATCCCATGCGGAGACCCTGCACCGAGAAAAGGTTGCCGGCTCCCTCGTTGGGTGCTCCGCAGTTCTGTGGACTGGTGTCGGCCCCGCAGATATTCGGATTGCCGGCCCTGGCAGCGTTTGCCGCGGGGGCCGCTCCGCCCGCTCGTGCCTTGGATACGCGAGGGTAACCATCATCGGTCACTTTGACTGTCAGCATGATCGGCTGGCCTACCTTGGCGCTGCGATGATTATCGCCCGATATGTTGATCTCCGGGGCCTGGTTGCCGGTGGCAGGCGGAGTGCCAAAATATTCCCGCTGTATTCCCATGTCGTCGTGCACATAGCCCGGAATCAGAGTTGCGTATGTCCGGTAGGTCTTGCCGTGGGAAGTCAGGGTCCAGACTACCTCGCTCTTGCCGAAGTCTCCCGGCACGCGAATCTTAAACACCCAGCGGTTATTCCTCGGCAGGAAATGTGTGGGCTGACCGGCATCGGGTCCCCATTTACCTCCAATATTGTTGTTGGGGCCGACGGGGACATCCGTTTCCTCCTCATAATTTTGATTGAGATATCCAAACCAAAGATCGATCGTTCCGTCCTGATTCGGGTGCCAGCCTTCATAGACCGGCAAAACCGGCTGACCTTTCGAATAGGTCAGCATTCCGCCGTCGATCTCGGGTGCTTTGGGATCAACCTGTGCGCGTGCAACGCCGGTACCGATAAGAAGCGCTCCCGCAAAAACAATCACGGTGGGCCACAACGTCACCTTCTTATCGAACATTTACAATCCTCCACGCTCCTGCAATCCTATTGACGTCGAGAATTGAAGTCAAGCCTTTCATGCACTATATTGCCGGATGGCGATCACGGCGCATGCGTTTTATCCGTTCGGCCGGTATTCGATAGAGGCCGCAGCCTGACGCTTCGTGTCGCGTGCCGGGACGAAAAGACAATGATAATAAGGGTTGAAGAAAATCGTGACGCTTCCACAAAGAACATATCCGTACCTCGCGGCTTTGGCGACGGTCATGCTGATCAGTCTCGCCCTGACCCCAGCGGCGCCTGGTCAATTGCCGGCCGCTCCCGGAGCACGCCCGGCCTTCGAGGTCGCGGCGATTAAACCGAATACTTCCGTACGGGGCAGGGCCGTGGTCCGCCCCCCGGTCGGAGGCAGATTCATGGCGACGAAGGTCACTTTGGAAACGCTGATCGCACTCGCATACAAAGCGAAGAACTTTGAGATATCGGGAGGCCCGGGGTGGATCAGATCCGACAGATACGACATCAGCGCTAAAGCGGAAGAGCGCAACCCGGATCAGGAGCAGTTACTGACGATGCTGCAAACGTTGCTGGAAGATCGATTCAAATTAATCGTTCATCGGGAAACAAAAGAAATGCCCGTCTATGCTCTGGTTCCGGCCAGACGCGGACTAAGACTCCCCGGAGCCACCCCGGGCAGTTGCGCCACGTTTGGACTCGATTCGGCCCCACCGGCGCCGGATCGACATGTCCTCGCTCCGTGCGATCGCCTCAGCGTAGCTTCCACATGGCTGGAGGATTCAAAAATATCCATGCCGTCATTTGCCAGCGCTCTTGCCGGTATTCTCGGCCGTCCGGTAATCGACAAGACTGGATATACGGGAACGTTCGAGCTCGATATCGAGTTCGCGCCTGTCGGGCTTTCCGGTCCGCCCGTGGACGGAGGCTCGGTTGATTCCTCTGAGCCTTCGATCTTCACCGTGCTCCAGGAACTCGGACTCAAACTGGAAGCGCAAAGAGCCCCGGCGGAAATCGTCGTGATCGACCACGCCGAGAAACCCTCTGAAAACTGATAGGCGCGGATTCCGCTCCCAATCGGCTTCGCTGCTTGACGCAAACAAAAGCTGCTTGACGCAACAAAAGAGGCAGCAAGTCCAGGCCGCTGCCTCTTTTGTTTTTAGCTCGGGAAATTGACTACTACCTGCCTGGCCCGTGAGGGATCTTGTCGGCTTCGTCCCAGTGCTCCTGGATCTTGCCGTCGCCTACGCGGACCATGTCGAAGTGATCGCGAGTATATTGCTTGTTCGGATCGGCCGGATCCTTGGCCTTCTGGTCGGTCATCAGCAGAACATACGGTCCTGAGACGATGACCAGCGTCGGAGGGCGCTTCCACTCCTCTTTGATTGGCTCGGGATGCATACGCGGGCCGAAGTTCTCAATGAAGCCATCGCGGCTCCCCGGCACGTTCGGATTGTGCTGGATGTAGGTCGGCGCCATCCATTGGCTGGCCATTTCGATGTGGCCGTACTGCAGCAGATCCTTAAACTCTTTCTTGGCGATTTCCAGAGTCTCCTTGTCCTTCGCCGAGTCCGTGCCGATGCTGACCTGGGCGATCATCGTCACGCCTATGAAACTCATTGCGATGAGAGCGATCCAAAATCTCTTCATGTTGTCGTCTCCTTTTGTCTCGTGATCATACTTGCCGGCCTGCGGCGGGTTCTTGTAGTCGCTGTCCCAGTGCTCGACAATCTTGCCATTCTGCATCTTCAGGACGTCGAAACTGTTCCAATAGTACATTTTCGAAGGATCTTTCGGCTCCTTATCCTGGTGCTGCCAGACCAGCACCACATAATCGCCGCGAGCGAACGAAACCACCGGGGCGGGATCGAGCGTCTTGGCGATCGCCTTCGGCGGCTGCGTACCCATGGCCTTCTGGAAGTTCACGAGCCCTGATTCCATGTTGGGATTGTGCTCGGCGAAATCGGCGGTCAGGTACTTCTTCGCCAGATCCACATGGTGGGCCTGGATCACTTCACGCCAGAAATCCTCGGCCGTCCGGACCTCTTTCTTCTCGGCCCCCGTCATGGCGTCGCTGGTCTGGACCTTGGTCGCGGGGTGTGTGGGATCGTCGTCGGCTGCGGGCAGCGGAATCGCCGCGAACGCCGCAAGCGTGAGAGCGCCTGCAATCAAACTAAATTTGGACAACTTCATTCGTGTCTCCTTTCGGTGCTTGGAACGTAGCGATTATTATATAGCTCCTCTCTCTCGAGAGAGCGCCGAATGTTTCGAACCGATCGCTTCTGTCCCCGGACCCCGGCTTGACACTGGCAATGCAAACGCTCAGCGTGGAACATGGCCAAATCGACCCCTCAAACCGAAAGCGAAGACTTCCCGTTCTTCAAAAACGAAATCAAAATTCTCCGTCGACCATGGACAAGCCGCTGGATACCGCCGACGCTCCCGGGCTGGCCGATTCCGAAATCGGTGACGATGAGCACATCGGAGAAGTGACCGGGCGTTCTGACTCCGCTAAGACCAGACGCGCCGGTTCCTGATCGCGTTCAGAGCCCGGGCTTAGAGAGTGAATTCGAAACAGAGCGCCGAAGGGATTTTGTTGCCATAAGGCGCAATCGGACGAAATCCCAGTGACCGGTAGAGTCCGGCCGCGCGCTCCATCTTCGGTAGTGTGTCCAGCACCAGACGCCGGTAGCCTACCGCCCGTGCCTGCTCGATAATCGCCGCAGTGAGTGCCCGGCCGAGACCCTTGGATTGAACGTCCGGACGCACATAAAGCCGCTTCATCTCACCGGTATCGAAATCGAACCGGCGGAGCCCTGCACAACCAGCCGGGATACCATCCTCGACTCCCAGAAGCAGACAGCCGGCAGGTGGCGCGTAAACTCCCGGCAATTCCGCCAGATCACGTTCGAAGCTGGGTACAAAACCAGGATCGTCACCCACAAACACAGCGTATTCCCGCAGAAGTTCGCGAACAGCGGCAACATCCGAAGGCTGAAACGCGCGAATCACTCGAGACCAGACGAATCAGACCAGCAGCATCATATCGGAAGGGATGTCGATCCCATCAGGAATTCATCCACCGACCGCGCGGCTTTGCGGCCCTCCGCGATCGCCCACACCACCAGCGATTGACCGCGGCGCGCATCGCCCGCCACGAAAATGCCTGGTTCAGAGGTCTGGAAATCTTCGCCCGCCACCACGTTGCCGCGGGCATCGATCGCCACCCCGAGCTCGTCGAGCATGCCGTTTCGAACTGGCCCCGTGAAGCCCATGGCAAGCAGCACAAGATCCACGTCCATCTCAAACTCAGATCCCGGAATGGCGGCGAAATTCGGTGGCGCTCCCACCCGCACGCCATGCAGCTTTTTAACGTTGCCGTGCTCGTCGCCGCTGAATCGAACGGTCGAGACGCTCCAGTCGCGCAGCCCGCCTTCTTCGTGCGAGCTTTCGACGCGCAGTTGCATCGGCCACATTGGCCAGGGTGTATGCGGAGCGCGTGTCTCCGGCGGTTTCGGCAGCAGTTCGAACTGCGCGATATGCGCCGCTTTCTGCCGGTGCGATGTCCCCAGGCAATCCGCTCCCGTATCGCCGCCGCCGATGATGATCACCCTCTTGCCTGTGGCAAAAATCTGGTCGGGCACCATGTCGCCTTCGCACCGTTTATTCGACTGCGGAAGAAAGTCCATGGCGAAATGAATGCCTTTCAATTCCCGGCCAGGCACTTTCAAATCGCGTGGATGTTCGGCGCCCGCTGCAATAACGATCGCGTCGTAGATGCGTCGCAGGTCGGCCACCGGAACGTTCCCGCCCACCTTCGCGTTGACCACGAACTCCACACCTTCGGCACTCATCTGCGCGATCCGGCGATCGATCAGGTGTTTCTCCATCTTGAAGTGTGGAATCCCGTAGCGCAGCAAACCGCCGATCCGGTCCGACTTCTCGAACACGGTCACGTTATGGCCGGCCCGCGCTAATTGCTGTGCCGCCGCCATACCCGCCGGTCCTGAGCCGATAACGGCGACGTCTTTGCCGGTCCGTACCGCGGCCGGTTCCGGAGTGACCCAGCCTTCCTGCCACGCCCGGTCGATGATCGTCTTCTCGATGTTCTTAATGGTGACCGGCGGTTCGTTGATGCCGAGCACGCATGACGCTTCGCAAGGGGCAGGGCAGATGCGTCCCGTGAACTCCGGAAAGTTATTCGTCGAATGCAGCACCCGCGCCGCCTCGCGCCACCGGCCGCGCCACACCAGATCGTTCCAGTCCGGAATAATGTTGGTCACCGGGCAACCCGTATGACAAAACGGAATACCGCAATCCATACAACGCGCGCCCTGCAGTTTGATCTTCTCTTCGGGGAACGGAAGGTAGATCTCGAACCAGTCGTTCACGCGCTCGGTTACGGGACGGCGGTCAGGCACCTCCCGCGTAAATTCGAGAAATCCGGAAGTCTTACCCATTCATGTCACCAACACTCTTGTTGAATCGATCGCTCTTATTGAATCGATGGAGGCTGCAATTACACATGGGCTGCTCCTGCCGGTTGCGCGACCGCAATTGGCGTAGGTGCCAGTTCGGTTGCGAGTGCCTTGCCCGCTTGTGCACGCTGCTTCAGTACGCGCTTGAATTCGTTCGGGAATACTTTGACGAAATGCGGCAGTGATTCCAGCCAGCTGTCGAGAATGCGCTTCGCCCGGGGGCTTCCCGTCGCTTCATAATGCCGCGAGATCCAGTCGTGCAGCAGTTTTTGATCGTGTTCATCGGTGACGTCTTCCAGCTCCACCGATGCCTTATTGCAGCGGAACTCCCGAAAGCCCTGGGTCTCGTCGTAAACGTATGCGATACCGCCCGACATGCCTGCCGCGAAGTTTCGTCCCGTCTTGCCCAGCACTATGACGAGGCCGTTGGTCATGTATTCGCAGCCGTGGTCGCCTACCCCTTCCACCACCGCCGTCGCCCCCGAGTTACGGACGGCAAAACGCTCGCCCGCCATCCCATTAAAGAACGCATGGCCACTCGTCGCCCCGTAAAGAACCACGTTGCCGATGAGGATGTTTTCCTCCGGCACAAAGGTGGAGTTCTTAGGCGGACGTACCGACAGCTTGCCGCCCGAAAGGCCTTTGCCTACATAATCGTTGGCATCGCCTTCCAGTTCCAGAGTCACGCCTTTGGCGAGAAACGCCCCGAAGCTTTGTCCGGCCGAACCCGAAAATTTGAAATGAATCGTGTCGTCCGGTAATCCGGCGGAACCGTACTTACGTGCAATCTCGCCGGAAAGCATCGCGCCCACCGTACGGTGAATGTTGCGGATCGGCAGCTTGAATTCAACCGGCGTCTGATTTTCGATGGCATCCCGCGCATGGTCGATCAGCTTGAAATCGAGCGCTTCCGCCAGGCCGTGGTCCTGTTTCGTCGTGCAGCGCCGTGCAATTCGCGATGGCATCGGCGGATTGTAGAGTAGTGTCGAAAAATCGAGCCCGCGCGCTTTCCAGTGTTCAATCGCTGCCTTCGTCTCCAGCTTGTCCACCCGGCCGACCATTTCGTCCATCCGCCGGAACCCGAGTTTTGCCATGATCTGTCGGACCTGCTCAGCAATAAAGAAGAAGAAATTGATCACATGTTCCGGCTCGCCCGTGAACTTGGCACGCAGCACCGGGTCCTGTGTCGCGATCCCCACCGGGCAGGTATTCAAATGGCACTTGCGCATCATGATGCAACCCATTGCCACCAGCGGCATCGTTGAGAAGCCGAACTCTTCAGCGCCCAGCAGTGCCGCAATCGCGACATCCCGGCCTGTCTGCAGTTTGCCGTCCGCCTGTACGCGAATACGGCTGCGCAGATCGTTCAAAACCAGCACCTGCTGCGTCTCCGCCAGTCCCAATTCCCATGGCGCGCCGGCATGCTTCAGCGATGTCAGCGGAGAAGCTCCCGTGCCGCCGTCATGTCCGCTGATCAGCACGACATCCGCATGCGCTTTCGATACACCCGCCGCAACCGTACCCACGCCCACTTCCGCCACCAGCTTCACTGAAATACGTGCCTGCGGATTGACGTTCTTCAGGTCGTAAATCAACTGCGCCAGATCTTCAATCGAGTAAATGTCATGATGCGGAGGAGGCGAAATCAATCCCACGCCCGGCACTGAATGCCTCACCCGCGCGATCACCTCATCCACTTTATGGCCTGGCAACTGTCCGCCTTCGCCCGGCTTCGCGCCCTGCGCCATCTTGATCTGCAGATCGTCGGCGTTCACCAGATAATTCGCCGTAACGCCGAACCGTCCGGAAGCCACCTGCTTAATCGAACTGCGCCGCGAGTCTCCGTTGGCATCGCGCTTGAAGCGCTCTTCATCTTCGCCGCCTTCGCCCGTATTGGAACGGCCGCCCATGCGGTTCATCGCTATCGCCAGGGTTTCGTGCGCCTCTTTCGATATCGATCCGAATGACATCGCGCCCGTCGCAAAGCGTTTTACAATCTCACTCGCGGGTTCCACATCATCCAGCGGTACAGCCTCGCTCGTTTTGAATTCGAACAGGCCGCGCAAAGTACACAGGTGCCGGCTTTGATCGTCGATCAGATCCGTGTATTCCTGGAACGTCTCAAAACTGTTCTGCCTCACCGCTTGCTGCATTTTCGCCACGGTAAATGGATTTACCAGATGATATTCGCCGCGCACCCGGTACGCATAGCTCCCACCCACCGGTAGTTCGGTGTCGAGATCCATCAACGGCTGGAATGCCAGTTGATGCTTGATTATCGCCTCGCGGGCGAGCACGTCCAGACCTATGCCTTCAATGCGTGACGACGTGCCGGTGAAGTATTTGTCCACCAGTGTGCGGTTCAGGCCGATGGCTTCGAACACCTGCGCGCCGCGATAACTCTGCAGCGTGGAAATGCCCATCTTCGAGAAGACTTTCAGCAGCCCTTTGTTAACCGCCTTAATGTAGTGATAGAGCGCCTTCTCGAACGTGACGCTATCCGGAAGATCGCCTCGCAGTGCCAGATCTTCCAGCGTTTCAATCGCCAGATACGGGTTAATCGCGCTGGCGCCGTAGCCGATCAGCAGCGCATAATGCATCACTTCACGCGGTTCGCCGGATTCGATAATCAGCGCAACCTGCGTACGCGTACCTTCGCGCACCAGGTGGTTGTGTACCGCTGTCATCGCCAGCAGACTGGGGATCGGCGCATAATCCTGATCCACGCCCCGATCCGAAATAATCACAATCGTGTAGCCGGATTGAATCGCCAGTGAAGCCCGGCGGCAGAGCCCGTCCAGCGCGCGCTCCATACCCTTTTCGCCATCCGCCGCCAGAAACAACGCAGGCAGAGTAGTCGCCAGGAATTCTCCCTGCGATACCCGCCTCATCTTCTCGAGATCCCGGTTCGTAAGAATCGGATGCGGAAGTTTCAGCGTGTGGCAGTGCCGTGGCGTCTCGGCCAGAATATTTCGTTCTGAGCCGATGTAGCTTACGAGCGACATCACCATTTCTTCGCGTATAGGATCAATGGGCGGATTGGTCACCTGCGCGAACAGTTGCTTGAAGTAATTGAACAGCGGCTGCGGCTTATCCGAAAGGCAGGCGAGCGGGATATCCGTGCCCATCGATCCGATCGGCTCCTCCCCGTTCACCGCCATCGGCGTCATCAGGAAGCGAATGTCTTCGTCCGAATATCCGAAAGCCCTCTGCCGCCGCGTCACCGTTGCATGATCGAAGCCATGCACGCGCGCCGGTTCGGCCAGCACATCGAGCGAGATCTGGTTTTCCTTCAGCCATTCACCATACGGCTGCCGGCTGGCCAGTTGCTCTTTCACTTCTCGGTCGGAGATGATGCGGCCCTGTTCCAGATCCACCAGAAACATCTTGCCGGGCTGCAACCGGCCTTTGATCCGAACGTCTTCGGGCTTCACAGGCAGCACACCGGTCTCTGACGACATGACGACCAGATCGTCTTTCGTCACCAGATAACGGGCCGGACGCAGACCGTTCCGATCCAGCGTCGCCCCGATCACGCGTCCATCGGTAAATGCAATCGCGGCGGGACCGTCCCACGGCTCCATCAAAGAACAGTGATATTCGTAATACGCTTTTTTCCGCTCATCCATGTGCGGATTGCCGTCCCACGCCTCGGGAATCAGCATCGTCATGGCATGCGGCAGCGAACGGCCTGACTGCACCAGCAACTCCAGCGCATTGTCGAACGAACCGGAATCGCTGTTGCCCGGCTGAATAATCGGGAACAGTTTGGCGAAATCGTCGCCGAACAGATCCGACCGCAGCACCGATTGCCGCGCATGCATCCAGTTCACATTGCCCTTCACGGTATTGATTTCACCGTTGTGGGCGACGAACCGGAACGGATGCGCCAGTTGCCATGTCGGAAAAGTGTTCGTCGAAAACCGCTGATGCACCACGCACAGCGCGCTGATTACCTGCGGGTCCGAGAGTTCCTTGTAGAAGTTGGCAATCTGCGGGGCCAGCAGCAGCCCTTTATATACGATGGTGCGCGCTGAGAACGACGGAATGTAGAACATAGGCCCGTCTTCCAGCTCTTCCGCCGCTACTTCCGTTTCAGCGCGCTTGCGGACCACATAAAGCTTCCGCTCCAGCTGTTCTGTAGTCATGCCTGATGGCCGGCCGACAAAAACCTGTTCGATATACGGTTGAGATGCCCGCGCTATTCGTCCGATCGCCGTACCGTCAATCGGAGTGTCGCGCCAGCCGAGAACCGTCAATCCCTCTTCCCGGATAATGCGTTCGAGAATGCCTTCGATCTGTAGTCTTTGCTGCCTCTCCACCGGCAGGAACACCATTCCAACGCCGTACTCGCCGGATGCGGGTAATGTGAAGCCGAGCGAAGCCGCCTCGCGGACGAAAAATTCGTGAGGAATCTGGATCAGGATGCCGGCGCCATCGCCCGTTTCCGGATCGCAGCCACAAGCGCCGCGGTGCGTCAGGTTGATCAGGACCTGAATGCCTTTTTCGATGATGTCGTGAGACTTATGACCCTTGATGCTGGCCACGAAGCCCATGCCACAGGCGTCGTGTTCCTGACTGGGGTGATAAAGTCCCTGAGGCTCCGGCAGGCCGGATAGGGAACGCCTGTTGGACTGACTCATAAAGAAGACCTTTCGGGGGAGGTTCCCCAATAGTAGCAAACCAGATTAATATCATGCAATCCGAATTTAAGGACTTGACAATATCAATATTTCTTATGTTATTCTTCGTTTATTGATCTTCGGTGACTGCAAACTTTTTCGCGACGTCGCCCTTTCCCGTAGTCTGAGCCGCGCCGCGACTATGAATGGCATCAGCCAATCCGCCGCCACTCAGCACATTCAGGAACTGGAAAGACGTCTCGGGGTGCAACTTCTCGATCGTTCCACCCGACCCCTTGGGCTCACACCCTCCGGGAAGCTCTACGCCGACCTTTGTCGAGACGTTCTGCGCCGCGAAGAAGATTTCATCGTCGCTCTGGATGAAATCAAGGTGGCTACCGAGGGCACCGTCCGCGTCGCGTCTATCTATTCTATAGGCCTTTCGGAGATGTCACGCCTGCGCGATGAATTCGCCGAGGCTTGCCCAGGTGCTCAGCTACACATCGAATATCTGCGTCCCGATAAAGTCTACGAAGCCGTTTTACAGGACCAGGCCGATCTCGGTCTCATCAGTTATCCGGAACATCGCCGCGACCTTACTGTTATTCCGTGGCGCGAAGAACGTATGACCGTGGCTGTTTATCCCAGCCATCCTCTGGCATCGCGCATGGTTCTGCTGCCGAGGGATCTCGACGGTCAGGATTTCATCGCCTTCGATGAGGACGTAATCATCCGCCGTGAACTCGACCGCTTCTTCCGCGATAACAACATCACGATGTCCGTTGTGATGCAGTTCGATAACATTCAATCCATCAAAGAGGCCGTTGTGCTCGGCTCCGGCCTGAGCATTCTGCCGGAACGAACCATGCAGGCCGAAGTGGAACAGGGGCGTCTCATTTCGATTCCGCTGCATGCGCCCGAACTCGTCCGGCCCACCGGTGTGATTCACCGCCGAAAGAAAAAGCTCACCCGCGCGGGCCGTGAATTCCTCGATATCATTATGAATACCAAAATTTTCTCTTCGCCCGAACTGCAGCATATTAACTAACTTCACCAGGGCACGCGGGATAACTTCCCGGCCCTACTGGACGTCATATCAATTTGAGTTCGATAAAATCACGCCCGGGACGGACATGCTTCCGGCTTTAATTGTCTGGGCCGTTTGCGGTTCCGTGGCCGCCATTGTCGCCGCTCGCCTCGGCTCCAATGTCTGGCTTTGGCTCGCCCTCGGTTTGCTGGGCGGTCCCTTCGGTCTCATCTTTTCATTCGCGGCGGGCAACGATCGGAAGTGCGAATACTGTGCAAACCACATCGATCGTGCTGCCACCACCTGCCCCCGGTGCAACAAAGACGTTTCGCAATCCGCGCTCAAGCCGCCTGTTTTCGAATGCGCTTCCTGTGGCTATCGCGCGGAAAAACGCCCTGCTTTCTGCCCCAGTTGCCGCGAACCTTTCCATCAGGCCGAAGACATGCTCGATCCGCTCCTCGAACGCAAGAAACTCCGCCGCATGTATTCCTGGATCGGTGCGTGGATTCTGCTCCTCGGCGCGATGGGTGCTTACGCTTTCCTGGCTGATCCGACCCAGGGACACGCCGGCCGCATGGTCTATGCCGACGAAGTCATGATGGACAGCGCGCGCACACCGGTCAACGGTTTTATCCAGCCCGGTCGCCGCCCTTTTCGAATAGCCAAAGACGACCGCGTCGTTCGCATGCCGGAAGTTCCCACCAACTCCCCCACCCGCTCCTGGATCCGCATCGCCTCCGGTACTCACAGTGGGCGCACGGGCGTTGTCGAATGGTAACTGGCACTAACCCTGCCTGACGTAATCCTGTTAGTGGGGACAATTATGACTGACTGGGTCGCAATCCTTGGCGTCGTCTGGATGTTTCTCGTCGCGGCAATCATCCTCCTCGCCCTCTTCCGAATCAGTGCCGCAATGTATGACCAGAAGGTAATCCATTCCCGTTTAACCGCAGCCAATGCCCTGCACGCTCACCTGCGCCATGTGATTCATTCCGAAGACCGGGCGGGCGTGGCGCTCACGATTACCGCATTCATTTGCGGCATCGCCCTCGCCTTCATGCTGGCCGACCAGATGCTGCGCGGCGCTATCCGGAAATTAGTCCAGCTACTGGCCATTCGCTAGTCTTTCTGTAGCGCAGGTGGGGCAGGCGGTTCCGCCTGCCTTCTTTCCTCTGCGCGAAACCACTGGTGTTATTTGCGCTATTTAACCCAGCCACCGCTAAATCTGCACATATCTGACGGAAAGTAAGCCCTTGCCGCGGTGCATAAAGTGCCCTGACCAGGGCGTGGCCGCTATCTCTACTCCGCGAAGCGCTTCCGAAACCGAGCCAACTCCGGTGCTGACCCCAGCCCCTTCCGGCTCGAATCAGTCAGTGAAAAAGTGGTTTGCCGCGGCTATATTGTTCGCACTCGTGCTAGGAGCCGCATATCTCTACTCTCATCGCTCACGGCCCGCCGCATACATAACCGCCCGCATCGATCGCGGCGATATCGATTCCGCCGTCACTACCACAGGCAATCTGAACGCGGTCATCACGGTCCAGGTGGGTAGTCAGGTCTCCGGCAACATCATCGCGCTCTACGCCGACTTCAATACCAAAGTGAAAAAGGGCCAGCTCGTCGCCGAGATCGATCCCGCTCCCCTCAAAGCCGTAGTAGAACAGGCCACAGCGACTCTGAATGCCGCTCAAGCCGGGGTCGTAACCGCTCAGGCCACTCTCGCCCAATCGAAGTCCAACCTCGCCAGTGCCGAAGCCAACGTCGTCAGTCAGCAGGCCAACCTCGTGAAAGCCCAAAGCGCGGTCGATCTCGCCCGCGTCGAGAATGACCGCCGCAAGGTCATGGTCAAAACCGGCAGCACTTCTCAGGAAGATTCCGATACCGCGCAGGCCAACTATGACCAGGCAGTCGCCAGTGTCGATGCCGCCAGGGCCGCCATCAAGGCCGCCCAGGCTTCAGCCGACGCAGCAGGCAAAGCGATTGAGGTGGCCCGCACTCAATTGGACCAGGCCGTAGCCGTCGTTGCCGAAGACAAAGCCGCCCTCGCCCAGTCCCAACTCAATCTGGATCACACCCGCATTCTTGCCCCGGTCGATGGCACCGTCGAATCCCGCAACATGGACGTCGGCCAAACCGTAGCCGCCTCTTTCCAGGCGCCGGTCATCTTTCTTATTGCGCAGGACCTCACTAAAATGCAGGTGGACACCAACGTTGACGAATCCGACGTCGGTCCGATCCGTCTCAACCAGGCCGCCGATTTCACCGTCGACGCCTATCCCGGCCAAACCTTCCACGGCAGAGTCGCCCAGATCCGCCAGGCGCCCATCAACGTTCAGAACGTCATCACTTACGACATCGTGATCGAAGTTTCGAACCCCGATCTCAAGCTCTTTCCCGGTATGACGGCCAATGCCACTATCTTCACCGGCCACGTCTCGAACGCCCTCCGCATCCCCAAAGCCGCTCTGCGCTTTCGCCCACGTAATCAGACCGCCACGCGACAATCTGCCTCAACTCAATCGGTATACATAGTCGATCGCGGGGGTCAGCCCGCAGCCGTGCACGTCCGCACCGGTATCAGCGACGCCAATCACGTCGAAGTCACGGGTAGTGACCTGACTGGTCGTGACCTGACTGGTGGTGACCTGACTGGTGGTGACCTGAACGAGGGCACAGAAGTAATCACCGGGCTGGTCTCGAAGTCCGGCGCTCCTCCCGCGCAGCCGCAGAACTCCGGCAGCCCAAAGAAACTGGGGTTCTGAGCCCCGGAAAGCGTAAAATGACATTGCGCAAAATTGCCGCCGCCATGAAGATCGCACTCCGGGCGCTGCGGATCAACAAAATGCGTTCCGCCCTCACCATGCTCGGCATCGTCATCGGTGTTGCCGCGGTCATCGCCATGGTCGCTGTGGGGTCCGGCGCCGAAGAGCGTATCCGCGAACAGATCGCCTCCATCGGCAGTAATCTTATCGTCGTTCTTTCCGGGAGCGTCACCACGTCCGGCATCCGCATGGGCACCGGCAATGCCCAGACGCTGACCGAAGAAGACGCCCGCGCCATTATCCGCGAATGCGATGCCGCGGCTCTGGCTGCACCCGCCGTACGAGGCGGAGTCCAGACCGTCTTCGGCAACAACAATTGGGGAACTCAGGTGCTCGGCACCACTCCCGACTACCTGCCCATCCGCGATCTCGATATCGAAAAGGGTCAGCCCTTCACCACCAGCGATGTTGAATCCGCCTCCCGAGTCGCACTCCTCGGCAAGACTGTCATCGATAACCTCTTCAACGGTGAAAATCCCGTCGGACAGGTCATTCGGATCAAAACCGTGCCCTTCACCGTCATCGGCACGCTGGTTCCGAAAGGGCAATCGCCCACGGGACAAGATCAGGACGACGTAATTCTGATGCCCATCGGCACCGCGAAGAAGAAGGTCATCGGTACCAGCCAGGCCAACTACGCGGCAGTGGGCTCCATCATGGTTCAGGCTCATGAGGGCCGCACTCAGGACGTGCAGGATCAGATGGCGTCTCTTCTCCGCCAGCGCCATCATCTGCAGGCCAATGAAGACAATGACTTCACCATTCGCAACATGGAGGAAGTCTTCAAAGCTCAGGAGACCTCCGCCCGCGTGATGTCGATCCTGCTCGCCGCCATCGCCTCTGTCTCGCTCATCGTCGGCGGCATCGGCATTATGAACATCATGCTGGTCTCCGTCAGCGAACGCACCAAAGAGATCGGTTTGCGTCAGGCCGTCGGCGCCCGAACCCGTGACATCCTCAGCCAGTTTCTCGTCGAGGCCGTAACCCTCTCCGTGGTCGGAGGCGCCGTCGGCATTGCTGTCGGCCTCACTGCCAGCATTCTGATTTCGCACTTTGCCCAGTGGTCAACCGTGGTCAGCCCCGGCTCCATCCTCGTAGCGTTTCTCTTCTCAGCCCTTGTCGGCGTATTCTTCGGCTTCTATCCCGCCCGCAAGGCTGCTTATATGGATCCGATCGAGGCCCTGCACTATGAATGAGGCGCTTAGCCCGAACATCATCGAAGTCTCGCACCTCGTCCGTACCTTCCGCATCGGCGATATGACCGTGCCCGCCCTCCGCGATGTCTCACTCGAAATCGCGCGCGGCGACTTCGTGGCCATCATGGGTCCCTCCGGTTCCGGCAAGTCAACCCTGATGAACATCCTCGGCTGTCTCGATAAGCCCACCTCCGGCAGCTATCGTATCGATGGCATCCGCGTCGAAGAGATGGATCGTGATCAGCTTGCCGATATCCGCAATCGCAAGATCGGCTTCGTCTTCCAGCAGTTCAATCTGCTGGCCCGCACCAGCGCCATAGAGAACGTCGAACTCCCGCTCCTCTACGCCAATCGGTTTGTTGCCGATCCCCATGCCCTCGCCCTCAAAGCCCTCGCGTCCGTAGGCCTCGCCTCTCGCGGCGATCATCATCCCAATCAGTTATCCGGCGGTCAGCAACAACGCGTTGCCATCGCCCGCGCACTGGTGAATAACCCGCAAATCATCCTCGCCGACGAGCCGACCGGCGCCCTCGATTCCCGTACCAGCATCGAGATCATGGCCATCTTTCAACACCTGAATCGGCAGCAGGGCATTACGACCGTCATCGTCACTCACGAACCCGATATCGCCGCGTATGCCAATCGCAATATCTATTTTCGGGATGGAAAAATCGTCAAAGATGAAAAGGTCGCGCGCCCGCAGGACGCCGATCGCGAACTCCTCAACTTCGCTCAGCCCGAAGCCGTAATCTTTACCGAACCGTGAGTGTGAACGAGCGGCAGTCAATACTTTAAATACTGCCGTTTTTACCGAACCCGCGCCGCAGCGCTCGCCGCCATGCACATATCCCCTGTCGTAGTTTCACAAGCCAACACATAGACCGTGTCTTCGATCGGTTCGAACGTCAGGCTGCCCGACGGCGGCAAGCCCTCACGCCGTTGCATGTTGTCGCGCGGGTTCCGTTCCGGCGCCCATTCCAGAATCACCGACGCCGCCCTCCGCGTTTTCCACGCCACCGTCACCGATTGCCCGTGGTCGATCACCTTCGGCGTCACCGTGAACGAAACGATCTCCGGCGAACTCACCGGCCCGCCCCATGTCTCCCGGCCCCAAATCACCCCCAGCGTGATCGCCAAAGCCGGCAGCAGGAAAAGCGCTAAAACCAATATGCGTTTCATGCCCCCTCTCAGTGCACTTAGCCCTCCGCCTCATACCTTCTGATTCCCGGGCAAATCGCGTGTCGAAGCCCGCCAGTCTGCGTGCCCACGCATCGTAATTGCGCGTTTCGACGCAGTCTCGTCCTCTCGAAATCCCGCATTCTTCCCTGATTCACGGCAATTACCTCGATTTCCCCGCCTGGCGCTTTCCGTGCTCCATCTGTAGCGGAGGTTCTCGAAATGCCGCTTATCAATCGTTGGCTCGAATATCTCAACCGAATGCACGTCCGCTATTCGCATTCCATCCACCCGCGCGCCGAGACCGCTTTCGAAACTGCCGAGGCAGATCGGATACGCGCCCACGAATTCGCCAAAACCGTCGTCTATTTCAGCGAAAGAGGTTACGGAATGGCTGTCGTCCCGGCCGACGAATTTGTCGACATGGTGAAGCTGGCCGGGGTGCTGAAGCTTTCCTACGCTCGCCTCGCGACCGAAGACGAACTGGCAGTCCTGTTCCCCGAATGTGAACTCGGCGCCATGCCGCCGTTCGATGACGCCGGCGAACTTCCCGTAATTGTGGATGCCGAGCTTGCGGACGGTTTCATCGGCTTCACCATCGGTACCCACAGGGATTCCGTACGCATGAGTTTTGCCGACTATCAACGCCTCGCCCGGCCCACCGTCTCTTCCATCGCGTTGAGCAAAGACGTTCTGGTTTGAAGCCCATTTTAAAATCTTTTAAAAACCCGAGAGGTTTTTATGCTGACAAATGACGATCTGAAGAAGCTTGCGGCCATCTCTGGACCATGCCTGACTATATTTGAACCCTTGCGCGACGAGTATTCCCAGGTCACCAAACCTGTCACTCGCATCGTCGCCGCCCTGCAGGAAGCCCGCCGGCTTCTCGATACCAAAGGATTCACCCCGGCGGAGTGTGACGACCTGCTCCAGCCCCTCATGAAGCTGGCCGCTCGCACCGACTGGGCCGCCCGCAAAGGCAGTATGCTCATGTTCCGCGCCCCGGATTTCACCATGACGAACTTCTGGCCCGAAACGCTCGCCCCCCGCGTCCACTTCGGTCAGGAGTTCCTCCTCCTTCCCCTCCTGCCCGGTTTCCTGAGCAAACATGATTTCTGGCTGCTCGGCCTCACCACCAAAGCCGTGCGCCTGTTTCGCGGCACCCGTCATGGACTCGTCGAAGTGCCTCTCCCGCGTGGCGTCCCTCGCAATCTGGCCGAGGCAGGCGAGACCGTGGCGCCGGAGCTTGTTACACCCGATCGCACCCTCAATGGACGCTCCAGCGCCGGCCGTTCCGTCGGCAACAGGAAGGGCGTGCAGTTCGGCATGTCCGCCGCTCACGAAGTCAAAGCTGCTTATCTGCACGATTTCTTCAAGGACATTGACCGCGGCATCCGCTCCGTCCTTGCTCACGATCCGCAGCCGTTGATCCTCGCCGGCGTAACCCGGGAAATCGCGATTTATCGCGATATCAATACTTACTCCCCTGTGCTCACCGGAGCCATCCACGGCAGCCCTTTTACTCCCGGCCCCGAAGCCCTCTATCGCAAAGCGCTCGATCTCATGTCCGCCTATTCGGCCATGGCCATGGACGGTGCCCCGCGTAAGTTGGATGACGCCGCCAGTCGCGGTCTCCTCGCCACTGACCCGGTACAACTCATCCGAGCCGCCAACGCCGGACAAATCGACGAACTGATCCTTTCTCCCAATGCCCCCGGCTTCGGTCAGCGCGAAGAGTTGATCAACTGGGCTGCGCTCGCCGCCATTCGTACCTCCGGCACCATCGGTTTTCTTGAGCAGGGCGGCTCCGATAGCGGCATCACCGGCATCCTCCGCTTCCGCGCGCCCGATACCGCCGCCGTTGCCAATGAGGCTTGATGAAAGCCGCCTGAAAGTCACCGCTAACTCATGACTCAGCAATTCATCAGCGACGTGATCTCGGCGCGCTTGCCGGCCCGTTCGCCCGCCTGATCGAAATCGTTCGGAGATCCGAAGTTTAAGGTGCCAGATCGTGATCGCAGTCGTAAAATCGTATTCACATGCCCACGCCCGACAACGGTCCGGACGCCCCTCGTTTTTCCCCGGAAATCCTGAAAGAATATCGCCGTTTCCGCCGATCCGCGTGGAACCATCTCCGTCACACCAATATCCTCGTCATCATTTCCTCCCCGCTCATCTACGCCTGCGTCATTCCGTTTCTCCTGCTCGATCTCGGCGTCTCCCTCTACCAGGCCGTCTGCTTCCCCATCTACGGCATCCCCAAAGTCGACCGCAAAGAGTACATCGTTTACGATCGCGGCCGTCTCGGCTACCTCAATGTCATCGAGAAACTCGGTTGCGCCTATTGCTCCTATGCCAACGGCTTCATCGCCTATGTCACCGAAATCGCCGCCCGCACCGAGCAGCACTTCTGTCCGATCCGCCACGCCCACCGAGTTGCCAATCCGCACTCCCGCTATGACCGTTTCCTCCCCTATGGCGACGCCCAGGCCTACCGCGCCCGTTCCGAACAAGTCTCCCAGGACTACAGCGATCTGGTCCGCACCATTACTCCCGCTCCCGATTCCTTGAAGCGCTGATGTCGGGTCTTATGGTGCGAAATCTTAGGTAGAACCCCGCCATGGCAATCAAAAAAGTTTTGCGAAAAGCTGTAAAAACAACCGCAAAACAAAATCCTTCTCAAGCCCGCCCCGCCCCCAAACAGCTTCAGAGCATCAATGACGAGCTTCACTCCCGTAACAGCGAATTAAACGTCCTCGCTCAGGAACTCAGCAACCTCCTCCTCGGCGTCGACATCCCCGTCCTCGTCCTCGATGCCGATCTGCGTGTCCGCCGTTTCACCCCCGTCGCCGCTACTCTGCTCAACCTCATCCCCGGCGATGTCGGGCGTCCCTTCACAGACATCGCTTCGAACCTCGACGTCCCCGACTGGAAAGATCTCTTCTCCCTCGTAATCGATCTCGGCCAGTCCATCGAGCGTGAAGTGCGCCTTCGAAGCGACCACCGCTATTCCCTCCGCATGCGGCCCAGCAAGACCGCCGCCGATGAAATCGATGGTGTCCTCATAGTCCTGCTCACAGTCCCGCTCACAGTCCCAAACGATGTCGACGCCATGCGCAAGTCGCTCGACGCCGCCAGTGCCGCCCGCGACACCGCAGTGGCCGCCGAAGCGCGCGCCGATGCCGTCCTCAACTCCCTCACCGCTCATGTTTGCGTCCTCGCTGCCGATGGAACCATCGTGGCCACTAATGATGCCTGGAACCAGTTCGCGCTCGAAAACGATGCCTGGACATTGCACGCTGTCGGTTTAGGCACCAATTATCTGGAAATCTGCCGCGATTCCGCCGCGTATGGCGCTTCCGAAGCGGGCGCGGCTCTCGACGGAATCAACTCCGTCCTCGAAGGCCTCCAGGCCGAATTTCAGCTTGAATACCCCTGCCACTCCCTTACCGAACTGCGCTGGTTCCTCATGAGTGTCTCCCCGCTCAAGGGATCCAAAGAAGGCGGCGCCGTTATCGCCCACACCAACATCACGGAACGAAAGTACGCCGAGGCCGAACTGGAAAAGAGCTCCGCCACAGTCGCCGCTCTGCTCGAATCCAGCACCCAGTCCATCCTCGCTGTCGATACCGGCGGCAAGATCGTTCTCGCTAATGGCAATACGGAGGAAATGTTTGGCTATACCCGCCCGGAACTGGTCGGCCAGCCCTTCTGGATTCTGCTTCCGGAAGACTTACGGGAACCCCATGCCGCGTTACACAAAGCCTATTTCTCCAATATGGAAACCCGGCCCATGGGCACCGGTCTCGAACTCACGGGTCGCCGCAAGGACGGGTCCGCCTTCCCCGTCGAGATTGGCCTCAGCGGCATCGATAGTCCCCTGGGTAAGATTGCCGTAGCTTTCGTCAGCGACATCACCGCCCGCAAGAGTATGGAGCAGGCGCTCCGCCGCCGCGAACGCGAAATCAGAACTGTCCTCGATGACAATCCCGACGTCATCATGCGTTTTGACCGGCAACTCCGCTATATCTATGTGAACGCCGCCGTCGAGCGCGTCGCCCACCAGCCTCCGGAGGACTTTCTCGGCAAGACTCCCGTCGAAATGGGGCGTCCCCGGCAGATGCTCGATATCTGGATTCCGGCCATGGAGCGCGCCCTCGATACCGGCCTGCCCGAAACCGTCCAATTGACCTTCTCGAGGCCGAACGTGGGAACCGATTGGGAACTCCGTATCATTCCCGAATTCGCGTCTGACGGCTCAGTCGAAACCCTCCTCGTCATCGGTCACGACATCACGGAACATAAGCACCTTGAAAAGATTGCCGAAGCCAGCCGCGAAGAAATTCGCGCTCTCGCCGCCAGTCTTGTCACCGCTCAGGAGGAAGAACGCCGCCGCGTTTCCCGTGAACTGCACGATCAGATCTGCCAGCAGCTCGCCGCCCTGGCCTTCGATTTGGGTAGCCTCGCCGCCAGGCCCCCGCGACCGGTCGAGGCACGCGCTCAGTTGAAAGCGCTCCAGTCTCGTGCCGTCAAAGCGTCCGAAGAGACTCGTCATATCGCCTATGAACTCCACCCCTCCGTCCTCGACGATCTGGGCCTTGAAACTTCTCTGCGCGATCTCTGCAACCGCTTCTCCGCTAAGACCGGCAATATCGCCGTTCAGTTCGACAGTTCGAAATTACCGTCCCCCATTCCCCGCGAGATCGCTTCCTGTCTCTATCGCATCGCCCAGGAAAGTCTGAACAACATCTCCGCACACTCCGGCGCGAAACGAGCGTCGCTGGAACTTGCCGCTCTCGACGGAACCCTGCGTTTGACCGTCAACGACAATGGCGTTGGCTTCGATCTCTCCGTCGCCCGCGGACAGGGCGGACTCGGTCTCATCGGCATGGAAGAACGTTCCCGCATGGTGAACGGAAAGTTGACTATTTCCTCCCAGCCCGGCCACGGCACTACGATTGCACTGGATGTCCCCCTTGGTTCCGTGCCATGAAACGTACCCGGGTCCTCCTCGCTGACGACCATCCCCTCACCCTCGAAGGCCTCCGCGCCTTCCTCGCTCCGCACCTCGAAAGTATCGGCACCGTCACCAATGGCAGGGAACTCGTCGAAGCCGCCCTCCGCCTCAAACCGGAACTGATCATTTCCGACATCACCATGCCGCTCCTCAACGGGATCGATGCCGCCATTCTGATCCGCAAAAGCCTTCCCAACGTGAAGCTTCTGTTCGTCACCATGCACGTCAACCCCGTCTATCTCGAATACGCCCTGCGTGCCGGCGCCACTGGTTATGTCCTGAAGTCCGCCGCCCGCGAAGAACTTCTCGATGCTATTCGCACTGTATTAGAGGGCAATATCTACGTAACTCCCAGCCTTTCCGGAGAGAGTCTGGAGCGCTTTCAACAACCCGAACGCGCCGCCGCCACCCTTCAGCTCAGTGCCCGCGAACGCGAGGTATTGCAGTTGATTGCCGAAGGCAAAGCCTCCAGGGAAATGGCTCATATTATGAACATTTCCGTTAAGACCGTTTCCTTTCATCGCGAAAATATTAAGAGAAAATTAGGATTTCGCACTACCGCCGAACTCGCCCGCCATGCCGTGAAACGCGGATTAGTATCTTAAATCACGTCACTAAATACCTGGTAGTTTCCCCAGCTACTTAAGTTATTAAATCTTTGTTAGTCTTTTCTCAAATGATGTCCGGTTACGCACTGGATTCATTTGCGTGATTGTCATAGAGAGAGCAAAACGTGATTGTCATGGAAAGAGCAAAAGAGATGAAGACAATCCTCATAGCTGACGATAACCCCACCAGTCGCGAACTCTTCAGAGCCGTTCTGGAGCATTCCGGCCACATCGTAATCGAGGCCGCCAACGGAGCCGAGGCCGTTCGCGGCGCTCGCGAAACCCTCCCGGATCTCATCTTTCTCGACTTAGTAATGCCCGACTTAAGCGGTTTTCAGGTACTGGAAGCCTTGCGGCATGACGACAAATTCGTCGATACTCCCATCGTCGCCCTTACCGCCAGTGCCATGAATGGCGATCGCGAGCAAGCTCTCAATGCCGGTTTTTCCAACTATCTCACCAAGCCGGTCAGTGTAAATATGCTGCGCAACGAAATGGGCCGCTGGCTCATCAACGAATACAAGCCTGGTTCGCTGCATTCTGCTGCCGCCATTGGTTACTGGTAAAAGTCACTCATATGGCAACAATCCCTCAGGAAAAAATCGAAGCCCTCCTGTTGGAATCTCTCGAACGGGCCATCCAGCGTCAGGATGATGCTCGTGCCGCCTACCAGAAACTCCTCCTCAACTTATCCCGCCAACCCGCCTGCAGTACCCAGATCGATCGTCTCCTCAACGCCGCCGATAACGAACTCGAGGCCCGGCAGGAAATGTGGAAAGCCATCGCCCGCTTTACCGATTTCACTCGCAAAAGCATCGATTCTGCTGCCTCCGGCTCGGCTCAGTTTCACAGGGCAACGCCCTCAGCTTTCGCAAAGGGCGCATCCCGATGACTGGCCGCGCTCAACCAAATCGTCCTTCGCCCGCTTCAGGCGAACATGACGACCTACTGAAATCCGTTATGCGCAGCCAACTCCAGCATGCGATCCGGAGTTTGAATGAGACTCGCCATGAACGGCAAAAACTTGAGGCCATGGGCCATGCCGGCGACCCTCTCCTCCGTGCCGTTGAAGCCGAACTCGCCGCCCGCGATGCTATGTGGAAGGCCTTTACCAGCTTTGCTGGTTACAGTCCCGCCGCGGTTGCCCTCTCAACGTACAGCCATTGACATTGCACGCTGCCGGCTCCGGCTCTCTGCCAGCAGCCTGCGCACTTCTATGTCATTCACCTGATCGAAATCGCGATACCATTCCCCAACCGCGATAAATGTCTCCGGAACTGCCAGACAGATAAGATCGTCTACGTTCCTGCGCACCAGGTCGCAGGCCTGTTTCGAGGCCACCGGAACTCCCACAATTACCCGCGCCGGTTTCATATTCCGAACATGGCGCACCGCCGCCAGCATTGTGCTTCCCGTTGCCAGCCCGTCGTCCACCAGGATTGCCGTCTTACCGTGCAAATCGTCCGCCGGCCTGTCCGCACGATAGACGCTTTCCCTCCGCAGCATCTCCGCCTGCTCATGCGCGACAATCTCGTCCACGTCTTCAGCGTCAATACCCAGCTCCTCGATCATCGGCTCATCCAGAATCCGCGCGGTTCCGGCAATCGCCCCCATCGCCAGTTCCGGTTGCCAGGGCACACCCAGTTTGCGCGCCACCACAATGTCCAGCGGCAAACCCAGCAATTCCGCTACTTCGAACCCCACCGGTACACCCCCGCGCGTCAATGCCAGCACCACGCCGTCATGCGCGGCTTTCAGGTGCGATAACTCGGCCGCCAGCATCCGGCCAGCTTCAAGACGATCTTCAAACGGAAGGTAAACCATGGCGCATAGTCCTCTTTGATATGGTGACGCCGAGCGTCAGTACTAGTAACCAGGCCAGCATGTGCCTGACCAACTGAAAACCCTTTCCCCGTTTGATGCCGCGCCGCCATCACTCAACTCCGCGCGTCAAAAGACCCAGCTTTTGTCGCCATATCGCGCTGCCCGGCACTCCGCTGCGAAGCCCGGGTTGCCTCAAGCCCATGAAATGATGCCTGGTTGCCTCCCGTTTGCCGTTACGGCGCTTAATCTGCGCTTCCTGCATCGGAGGTAACAAAATGAGAGGCAAAACATTGTTAGCGGTTTTCGCCCTCGGCTTATTGAGTGCGACATTCTCTTTAGCGGATGAATGGAACCGCAAAATCGAATTTACTTTCAATCAACCCGTCTCGATCCCTGCCGTGCATCAACCTGGCTGGGGCGTCCTGCCGCCCGGCACTTACATCTTCAGAATCATGGATTCGAAAAGTGACCGGCACATAGTCCAGATACTCAACAAAAGCGAAACGGTGGTCTATGCCACTATCCTGGCCGTCCCCGACACCCGCCTGAAAGTCACTGACAAAGTAGTTCTCACATTCCGTGAGACCCCGGCTGGACAACCCACCGCCCTCCGCGCCATGTTTTATCCCGGACGCGAATGGGGTGAAGAGTTCGTCTATCCGAAAACCACCGCAACCGAGATCGCCCGCTTGACCAACGCGGCCGTCCTCAGTATGCCGGCCATCGAAAATGAAGCAGCTATGCCGGATGCTCCCGAGGTCCTCGCTGAACTCGAAGCCGCGCCCGTCACGGCAGTCACACCTTCTGGTGCGGAAGAGCAAACCGCGGAGTTAGTAACTCCTCCGGCGCCGGCTCAATTCCTGCTTCCGCAAACCGCCAGCCCGCTTCCTTTGCTGGCCTTACTTGGGTTGTTGACCCTCACCGCCGGCGCAGCCCTCAGCCTTACCGAACCGCGACTGTAAGTGAAATAAAGCGCGGCACTCTAAACCTGTATAGGAGGTAAATGCTCAATGAAAGCGCGGATTGCCCGAAAACCATTTTGCGCAATCCTGCGATGGACCCGGCGCGCGCTCCTCGCCGCCGGGTTTTCTCTGTGTGCCTATAGCGGCTTCGTCTTCCTCGACGCTCAGTATTTCCAGCACCGCCAAAACCTCGTGCTCGATCGTCTCCTCCTCAAGCCTCTTCCTTCTCCGGTCGTGCCCGTATCCGTACCACCCCTTGGCCTCATAGGCCGCATCGAAATCCCCCGTCTCGGCCTCTCCCAAATCGTCATGGAAGGTTCCGATTCCAAAACCCTGCGCCGCGCCGTCGGCCATGTTCCCGGCACCGCTCTTCCCGGCGAATCCGGTAATAGCGCCATCACCGCCCATCGCGATACCTTCTTCCGGCCTCTGCGCAAAATCCGCTCCGGCGACCTCATCTCGGTAACTACCCTCACCGGCCAATACAATTACCGCGTCCAGTCCACCGAAATCGTTAATCCCGATAACACGGAAGTGCTTGATCCCAGCTCCTCCGAAACCCTCACCCTGATCACCTGCTATCCGTTCTACTTCGTAGGCTCAGCTCCGCACCGCTTCATCGTTCATGCCGAGCGCATAGCTGCGCCGTACCCCGCGGCTATTCTGCCGAATCATAGAGAATTCTGAGAATCGATTGGATGGGGAGTTAGCGGAACGGGCGCAATGGGCGCTTCGCCCACACACTCAATAATGAAATATCGGCGGGAGGGTGTGGACGGGCGTAAAGTCGCCCGCCCACAACCAGTACTGCGGGTCTAGCAGGATGATGAAAAAGTAACTCCGGCAAGCGGCTCTTACCTCGTCAGTATTATTTTCGGGCGATGTCCCGAGTCGTTTGAAGGCTCCCGTGGG
>Ga0302140_10000907_pt1 | contig 38865 bp, 35 predicted proteins | sample I_Bog_E1_1_FD_202095 | JGI IMG/M metagenome (GOLD analysis project Ga0302140, IMG submission 202095) | Peat permafrost microbial communities from Stordalen Mire near Abisko, Sweden - I_Bog_E1_1 | ecosystem: Environmental > Terrestrial > Soil > Wetlands > Peat | place: Sweden: Abisko, Stordalen...
AGAAGGGACCTGTGCAACTTGCCGGCACTCCTGCGCGCAACACCAGCGGCAGTTTTCGACAGCCCCATTGTGACATCTGACCCTGCGCACAGCCTCAACTTCGTTCCAACATTGTCCCAGCAAGGGCGCCCGCCCCCCGCTTTGCAAAATAATTTCAAGAAGATTTCCAACCGGGAACCGCATCCGAGCTAGAAGCCAAAAAGAAAAAACAAAACCGCCGGCCCTGACAGGTTCTTCAGGCCGGCGGCTCGAAATCTTCAACTGCGCTGCTATGTCTGACGCGTTTACGTCTGACGCTCTACGTCTGACGCTGTTACGTCTGAATAATTCGCGGCGTGATGAAGAAGATCAATTCCTGGTTGGTGGTGCTGATCTGCGTGTGCTTGAACAGATTGCCCAAGATCGGGATATTTCCCAGAATCGGCACCTGATCGATGCTGATCGAGTTCTGCGTCTGGATGACGCCGCCGATCACCACTGTGCCGCCGTCGGTCACCAGCACCTGCGTAGTCGCCTGCTGCGTGATCAATTCCGGGTTGCCCTGCACTTCCTGCCCGAAGTTCGGCGTGGTGTTTTCCACATCGACGTTCAGGAAGATGGTGTTCTCCGAAGTAATTTGCGGAACCACGGTGAGCCGCAGGAAAGCGTCGACATAAGTCACAGTCGGAGGACCACCCAACTGCGCCTGCGTCACGATGGGCACACGCACGCCCTGCTTCACGATGGCCTGAATGTTATTCTGCGTGACCACTCGCGGCCGCGACAGAACCTTTAGCAAGCCGCGCGACTCGGCCATGGAAAGCACCGCATCGATGCGCACCGTGTTGCTGGCGTTCAAGAAGGTCAAGCCGCTCGTAGGAGCGGTCGAGCCCAGGTTCGAGAACAGAGGAATCGAGTTTCCAGTGCCCGTACCAGTTCCCGGAACCGTGATATAGCCCGGAGTCAGGTTGCCGACGGTTGTCGGCGAGCTGCCTACTGCGGAAGCGCCGCCGATCGCACTGTGGCCGTTGCCCCAGCCGAAGCCGAGTTGCGTGCCGATATCGCGGGCGAACGTCCGCGTTGCCGCCACGACTCGCGCTTCGATTTCAACTTCCTGCGTCTTGCGATCAAGCTGCGTCAGCAGGCGGTCGATGATGGGAATCACTTTCGGAATATCGTTGACGATAACGGCGTTGGTACGTTCATCGGCAACAACTTCACCGCGCGCCGACAGGAACTTCTTCACCGTCAGCATTACATCTTTGGCATGAGCGTAGCTGAGGAAACGCGTGACTGAAACTTTTTCCACCGCCAGCGCTTCCGACTCCACTTGCGCACGCCGACCATCTGCTTCTTTTTTCAGCGTGTCTACAGTGGCGACGCGCAGAACGTTGCCTTCGAGTTCACGCGCCAGGTCGTTGTTCTTGAGCACGATGTCCAGCGCCTGATCCCACGGCACATCGTCGAGAACGATGGTCAAAGTTCCGTGCACGTTCGGATCGAGAACTACGTTCAAGCCGCTGATCTCGTGGATCAAGCGGAAGAAATCTTTCAGATCGACATCCTTCAGGTTCACCGAAATCGGTTCGCCTGTGTAGCGTGGACCGGCAACGGCTGGCGCTTGCCCGGCCTGCTCTCTCTGTTCCGCAGCCAAATTCACTGCGGGCTGGATGCCAGTGCCGCCCGTGCTCGAACCGGTGCTCATGGTCGAGGACTGCGCTGCGTTCTTGGTCACGGGCAGAATTTCTGCGGCGGTTTTATCGGAAAACCTGGCTGCGGCATCCTGCGCTCGCGCGGCGGGATCTGCTGTCTGGTCTTGCGCAGTCTTCTTGGCTTCGTAGACTGGCTCGACCATTACAAAATCAGTCGGCGCGCTCGCCGACGCTTCGGGCTTCGTAGCCGGAGTGGCGCTGGCCGCGACTGGCTGCACCTTTGGAGTCGAATCGGTTGTCGATACCGTCGCCTTCGCTTCAATTACACGCGGCCCGAACGGAGACATGGTCTTCGCGGAGGGCGTCGTGCTTGCCGCGGCCTTGGGCGCGCTCGCGCTCGCCGTTGCCTGCTGCGTGTATAACGTCAGCACCAGCTTGCCATCGGCAGCTGGTTTTAAATCGTAGCGGCAGGCATGGTCGAGATCGACCACGACCCGCGTGGTCGGAGGCTTCTCGCCATCCATGGCAATGCGCACGCCTTTCACTCCGGCGCTGCCCACCGTGATGTGGTTCTGTCCCGTAGTCATCACGGTCGCGGGCAAGTCGATCACGAGGCGCGAAGGCGAGTCTGCCGTCGTCACCTTGGGCGTGACTGCGCCACGAGCGTTGATCTCGACGCGGGTCTCATCCGTGCCGCGAACCACATTCACTCGTTGCAGTTCGTTGCGCTGGCTCGCCGGTTGTGACGTCGGCGTCTCGGCGGCTGATGCTACCAGCCCCAGAAGCAGCCATGGTAGAAGTACACTCAGCATTTGCTTTCGCATTTCGCTTCTCCCCAACTCGCGAGCGTGGCCCGCGTGTCCTTCGTAAAATCGATTTTTTCCACGCTCCAGTTTCCTGGCTGCGCTGCCGCCGCCGGAAACGCTAAACCGCCGGCGTAAGAATCTTCTTGGTCACTTCGCGCGTGAGCGATTTGCCCAGCTTGTCCTGGAAAGTCTCCTGGAAAACGACCGAGTCTCCCGTGATTTTCACCACGTAGCCGTTGAACACGGGATCGTTTTCATGCAGGAAATAAGCCTTGTTCAGACTGTTGGTCACAACCGCGATAAAGCCGCTCTCGGATTTCACCACGCCGCGCACATTGATCTGCGCGATCTCCAGGCACTTTTTTCCTGTCGAACATCCTGAAGTGGTGACCTGCTGCGTAATCGGACTGAAGAATGGGTCGCGCTTGCCGTTCATAGCCCACTTCTTCTCCTCCGGCTTCGGCGGCTTGGCAGTGTCCGCACTTTTGCTGGGAGCCTCTGCCGGCTTCGTTGCCGCCACCTTCGCAGCGGCGATTGCCTTGGTCTTGGGCTGGAACGCATCATGCGGCTTCGCGGACTTCGCAGTCTTCGTCTTCGCTGGAGCTTGAGCCGGAGCCGGCACGGGCTTCGCTGACGATTCCGCCCCCGGCTTGTCCGGTTGCTGGGCTGGTACGCCTGCAGCGTCAAGCGCAGCGTTGGTCTTGGTGGTCTGTATCTGCTGCAGCGATTTCGCCACGCTGCGCGCGTTGTCGATGGCGTCCGGGTTTTGGCCAAAGGCCACCCCTGTCGTCATTGCCACTGCTACTGCCAGAATGCCTGTTGTCAGCTTCATATGCGATTCCTATTTCACGCCTGCGGCCGGCGTTGCCGGCTTGGCTCCTGGACCCGCCGCTGGCGGCTCCAGATCGTGACTGTAGAATGTCGTTGCGACAAACGAGGCCACCACGCTCTCGTTCGGGGCGTATTGATACTGGTGCTTCACTTTCGCGACCGTTGGATTTTTGGTCGTGCCCACCAGCAAACCGCTGACGTTCACGATGCGCTCGAGCTTGCCCACGCGGTCAAAGAAATTCAGCATGGAATAGTACGGACCATCGAGCTCCATATCGAATGGAACTTCTGTGTAATACTCTTTCGCTGCCACCGGCTTGGCCGAGAAGCGGCGCAGTTCCACGCCTGCCTTGAGCGCTTCGCTATCCATCGTGGTCATAAAGGTGTCCACCGATTTCTCGTCGGGAACGATGCGCCGTTCAATTTCCAACTGCTGTTTCAGGCTGGCCAACTGCAGTTCCATGTCCTTCAGCTTGGGACGATAGGACTCCAGTTCGTTGTTCTCGCGAACCTTGATGTCGACCGCATGCTGAGCGGTCGCGTTCTTGTCGCTCTGGTTCTTGAAGATCGTGAAGTACAGCGCTGCGGTTATCAGCGCGCCTCCCGCGATCACCGCTCCCCACTGCTTGATGCCAGACAGTTCGTTGAAATTTGTCGACATAGGTCTGCCTCTACGACTTTCCCTTCTCGCAGGTCAGCGTGAACTGGAACGCCTGCATATCCTTGACTGCATCGTCCTGGAAAGTTTCTTTGATCTCGACGCTCTTGAAGAAGCCCGTCTTCTGCAGGTTCGCGATCAGCGTAGCCACCGCGTCCGTGCTCAGCGCCGTGCCATCCAGGCTTACGCTAGCGCCAGAATCTTCCATCTTGTTCAGCCAGACCGCTTCGGTTCCGTTCACTGTCTCGCCGAGCATGGCCAGCAGGTTGACGGGGCCGGCCTGGCCAGCGCGCAGCGAATCAATTACATCCACGCGACGCTTGTAGCTGTCGGCTTGCCGCTGCCGTTCCAGAAAGCGCGCCTTCACATCGCTGAGTTCGCGGTTTTTCTGCTCGGCCGCGGTCATCTGTTTCGCGATCGATTTTGACTGTTGGTCGAGGCGGTACCAGTAGCCGAAATTCAACAGCCCGGCTACGATCAGCACCATCAGCACCTTCAGCTTGGGCGAGCCCAGATCGCCCATCTCCATCGTGGGCATGGAGGGTCCGCTGCTTCCACCAGCACGCTTGCTTTTCCCCTTGGAATTTTCGAGCAGATTGATTCTGATCATAGGGATTCAAAGCTCCTTAAAGCCAACCCTACCGCGACTGCCAGTTGGCCCGGATTCTGCTCCACCAGCTCCGCTCCAGGGCCGCTTGCGGGCGGCACCACGCGCTGAAATGGATTCAACAATTCCACCGGCATCGAGAATTCCTGCCGCAACGCTTCCATCAATCCCGGCACCTTGGCCGAACCGCCGGCCAGGTAAATCTTTTCGATGTGCTCGCCTGCTGCGCTCGCCCGGAAGAAGTCGAAGGTCTTCTGGATCTCGAGCACGATGATCTCAGTCACCTGTTGCAGGATCGGCGCTTTCGCGTCCTCGCTCACCGTCCCGACTTTCTCACCCAGCTTCAGTTTCTCGGCATCGTCGAAGTTCAGATCGAGTTCCTTCTGCAGAGAATCCGTATACTGGTGTCCGCCCACGCTGACGTCGCGCGGGAACAACGGCGTCGTGCCCTTGACGATGTTGATGTTCATCACGCTGGCGCCCAGGTTCAAAAGCGCCACCACCTGCGTCGGCGCCGGCTGGTAGTTGTACTCGTAGCAGTTCTGCAGCGCCAGAGCATCGATGTCCACAATAGACGGAGTTCGTCCCGCCATCGAGAGTACGTTGGTGTAGTTCAGAATCTTGTCCTTCTTCACGGCCACCAGCAATACATCCATCTGCGGGCTGCCCGCTTCTTCGGACAGAATCTGATAGTCGAGGCTCACGTCAGCGAGATCGAAGGGTATGTGCTGCGCCGCTTCCTTCTCGATGGTCTCGGCCAGTTCCTGATCGCTCATCGAAGGCAGCGAGATTTTTTTGACGATCACCGAGTGCCCGCTTACCGCCGTGGCTACTGATTTTGTTTTGATCAGGCAATCGGCGAACAACTTCGAAATCGCGCTCGATACCGTTCCCGAGTCCACGATCATCGAGTCCACCACAATGTCAGAGGAGAGCGGTTCCAGCCCCAGGTGGGACACTTCAATCTGCCCGCCCTTTTTTTTCAGTTCGACTGCCTTGATGCTGGAAGAGCCCACATCCAGACCTACAATCGTTTTTGATCCCATTCCAAACATGTGTGCCCGCCTTTTCGTAACGCTTTTTGTAGCGCCTACTGTGACCCGGCAGCCTTCGCGGCCGCTTTCGGTTTATGTCCTGTTCCCGGCTCCATCTGGTTCGACTTCTCTTCCATCCACTGGTCGAGCCTCGACTTCTTGAAGCGCCAGCGATTGCCCAGCTTGAACGCGGGAATTTTCTCTTCCCCTACGTACTTGTAGAGCGTGTCCGGACTCACTCCCAAATAGTCCGATGCTTGACGAATGTTCATTACTTCTCGCGAGTCGGCCATGTTTCCTGACCTTGTGTCCTTGCCTCGCCACCAGAACCTTGTGCCGCGCCGGTGTTTCCGAGCAACGGCTTTGCCCTGAAAACTTTTCTTCGCCTTCCATAACAGTCCGGGAGGCTGTCGGTGTCCCGAGCATATATCAGCCCTGAAAGACCTTGGGGCAAAGCGAATCTCCGTGTTTTATGCCCATTTTCTGGAATTCGGCGGAGGATCAGCGGGAGGGAATATCTATATGTTGTGTAGCAAGCGCCGGTAAGTACAATAAGTTGGGTTTATGGAAAGGGGCACAGGGGGTCACTGGAAGACTGGTAACTGAAGTACTACAGACGGTACGGAAGTACTACGTCGCACGCGGAAATGCTTTGTTCGCTTGCACTTGCGTTGCGGACATATCAGGCTGGCGGCGTCGCCCATCCCGTGTTTTCATGGCGCATTCGCGTTCTTGCCGCGTCGCAAAACAACACAGCATCCTGCGCGAACCTACTGCACGTCGGAAACTTTGCCGTTGATGAAGATCACCTTCATATCTTTGTAGTAATAGATCTGCTTGGTGCCGAGAGTTACCTTCTTCTCCGGCTGGCCCATGGCGGCTACCACGTCGTCGGGCGTCATTCCCTTCTCGATGCTTACAGGATCTGCCGCGGGCGCGTCGCCTCCCTGCTGGCCCTGATCTCCGCCGCCTGCCTGCTGACCGCCCTTGTCTCCGCCCTTGTCCCCGCCTTTGTCGTCTTTCTTGGCGTCCTTCGAGTCGTCTTTGCTGACGGTGAACACCTGCATGATGATTTTTTGCACGGAGGGCGCAGTCGCACTCGCTAACGATCCCTTAGGAAATTCGAAGACGACTTCTGCCTTGTTGTAGGTCGGTGGATCGGTGCTGTTGCACGTGTCGCAGGCGACGATGCCCATGGTCACCGTGTCTTTCGCGACGTTCACATCGATCTTCGTGGGATAAACCTTGTCACCCTTGGCAAACAAGTGGGTCGTCTGCTCTTTCCCAAACTTTCCCATGATGGACTTCCGTCCCATCACAGAGAGGCCGCCGGGACCGTGAATTTGCCCATCCTGATACTTCGTCTTGAAGTCGGTTTTGTCGTCATAAGGCACGGCAAGGATGCCGCCCTTTTGGATGGCCAGCACCGTACCTTCCTCGACTACGGAGTATCCCCCGGTATCGGAGCCGATCTTCACCAGCTTGTAGGTCTTCATCAGTTCATCTTGCACGGTGGTCGCCTGCCCGCTGGCCAGTGCCACGGGGAAGATCGTGGCCGCCGCCAGAACAATCCCTGAGATCAGTTGGTGAGATTTATGCGACATGGTAAGTTCCTCCGCGTCCGCTCTTTCTAAAAACAACTACTAAAACCAATCTGCCCGTGCCTATTGCTGAGGTTGAGCGTCCTGAGCTTCCTTCGCTACCTTCGCTCCCTTAGGCTTCTTTTTGGCGGGTGGGGTGATCGTGAAGACCTGCGCGATAACCTTTTCCACCGCGGGCGTCGTGGCATTCACTAAATACCCCTTGGGGAATACAAACACCACTTCCGCTTTGTTGTAGGTCGGGGGATCGGTCTTGTTGCATTTATCGCAAGCAACAATGCCCATGGTCACGGTGTCCTTCTTCATATTGACGCTGATCTTCGTGGGATAGACCTTGTCATCCTTCTTGAACAAATGGGTGGTTTGATCGGCCCCAAACTTTCCCCTGATGGCCTTGCGTCCGGCCACGACGAGTGAACCGGGAGCGTGCATCGCTCCGTTCTGGTACTTCGTCCTGAAGTCGCTGGAGTCCGTATACGGAACGGCCAGGATGCCGCCTCTCAGGATCGTAAGCAACGTACCTTCCTCTACCACGGAGACCCCGTCCGAGTCCGATCCCATGGTCACAGCTTTGAACTTCTTCTGTAGGTCGTCCTCTACTGTGGCCGCTTGTCCGCTGGCTAGCGCCATCGGAAAAGTCATGGCGGCCACCAGGATAATGGCTTGAATGAAACGATAAGAATTCCGCAACATCGCAACAACCTCCCCAAGGTCTTTGAAGAACTGATTTTCGAAACCTAACTCCTGCTTGTGCTTGACTGTCAGCACAGACTCGGAGAACAACCTAAGTGATCAGAGAAAGGGAGCGCCGTGATCCGGCGCTCCCTGTTGATGGTTAAACCGCCGTGGTGCAACCGTCAGCTTTACAGCCCGCCGCCAGCCGAAGCCTCCGCTTTCACGTCTGCTTCGACCTTGTCAGCGTCGGCGTTCTCGTCCTTGATCGCCTTGGCTGCATCCGCGTCCGGCTTAGGCTCTGGCACATCCGAAGCCTTGGTGGACGTATCCGGCGCTTTCGGCATTCCGTTCGTCCCCTGTTTCTTGGCCATATCCTTCATGCCGTTGCTGAGCTGTTCCTCGAAGTGGTTGTACATTTCCTGCAAGTCATCCACTTTGACAGCCACGGTGGCTCCAGCCGCGCAATCCCCGGTCTTGCTCGCCGAGACGCTGGCGCTCACGGTGTTGTCGGTTGCATCCGGAGTCTCGGTAAGGCGCGTGACCACGTCACCCGACGTTAAGCCACACTCCGTTCCGTTCGCTACAACCGTAACTGCAGTATCCACCACGAAGGTGCGCTTGGCCGGATCCAACGCCGCTGGCACAGCGGCATCCGCCGTCGCCGTCGTGGACGTAGAAGCCGCCGCAGCCGTGTCGGTGCTCTTAGCCGCTGTTTGCTGTGCAGCCAACTGCGCCTTCACTTCTTCTGCGATCGCCTGCTTGACTTCGGGCGTCAACGTTACCGCAGTCGAAGCTGTGGTCGTCGTCGAAGCCGTCTCCGTCGTGCTGGCGGTATCATCCGCCGCCGCTGTACCCGTAGCTGCATCCGCAGCTACCTCAGCGGGGGCCGGATGAGCCAACGCGTAAGCCGCTTGCAGATTCGCCGCGATCAGGTAGTCCGTGAGCCAGAAGTACGGCGCAGCGTATACGGGATAAGGTGTGAACCATCCGCCGTAGAATCCCCACCACGGGCCGCCCCAACCCCATGCCCCAACGCCCCAGACCACCGGAGCTCCCCAAGGCTGCCACGCCCAGCCATAAAATGCCGGCGCGAAGTAGAACCCTGGGTACCAGCCATAGTAAGCGCGTCCGCCCCAGAAGTAGCCGCGATAGAGGCCGACGTGCACGACACCACCCACCACGAATGTACGCGAGTAGTACGAATGTCCACCGCGCACCATGTATGCGTGCTGAACATAACCGCCATGCCGGCCGGCGAATACGCGCTCGCCGTGGCCGCGGTCATGCATGGAAGTGCGGCCGCCGTGCAGCCCGCGCTCAACGTGGTGGCCGTTCCGATCCGCGGAGCGAACCGACCCGTTGGCACGGACGTTCGCGTGTCCGCCGCCCTTCAGGCTGACGTTTTTAGTTCCAGCCGGCTGATGCGCGTTGCCGCGACTCGCGGACTTGTTCCCGCCCGCGGACTTGTTCCCGCCTGCCGCGTGGTTTCCACCTGCTGCTGACTTGTTTCCGCCCGCCGCGTGCGTCCCGCCCGCCGCGTGCGTCCCGCCTGCTGCGTGCGTCCCGCCTGCTGCGTGCGTTCCGCCCGCTGCGTGCGTTCCACCTGCTGCGTGTGTCCCGCCCGCCGCGTGCGTGCCGCCTGCTGCATGCGTTCCGCCTGCCGCGTGTGTTCCACCCGCTGCCGCATGTGTTCCACCTGCTGCGTGTGTCCCGCCCGCCGCGGCATGCGATTGTGTGCTTGCGTGCGATGCTGGTGCGTGCGATTGCGTACTCGCATGTGAAGCCGGCGCGTGCGACTGCGTGCTCGCATGTGACGCCGGTGCATGTGACTGGGTGCTCGCATGCGATGCCGGTGCCGCATGTGACTGTGTGGCCGGACGCGATGCCGCGTGTGACGCGGGTGCCGCATGCGACGCTGGCGCAGCATGTGAAGCCGGCGCACTCCGCGCTGGTGCACTGCGTGCTGGCGCGCTTCGAGCCGGAGCAGCGCCCTTTTTCTGTCCGAATGCCATCGCCGGAACCACCAGCAATACCATCATTACTATCCACTTCTGCATCGTTTCATTCTTCAAAGTCTTTTTCATAACGCCTCCTGGACCATCCCCTTTTATACCGCCACGCTATTCCCGAAAACACCGCACTTCCGCAGAAGTTGCGGATTCGGGGCTTTATCTATGTCGACATCTCATCAATGGACGAAACTCGCCAATCCCAACGCAAGGTTGAATTCGACTCCAACCCCGGAATGGAAGCTTGCAGCACGCATAGTCCAGTTGCAAATAGACGCCGCCAACAACCTACAACCGTGGGGCGCAAAAACGTTAACAGAAGTTGGCCCCACACGCAATCATTTCTATCCAGAAGCTTTCTTAAAATCCTCTAAAGATATCTAAAGAGGCAATAGGCCCTCAACGGCTGGCTTTCGAAACCTGCTGCTGCGCCAGTTCCCAGCTGCTTCCCTCCGCCCTCCGGCTGCTGTAATCTATTTTTTGTTCGGAGGATTCCGTGCGCTACCTCGACCGTCTGCAGCCTCTCGCGCTCCTCGTCATGCGCCTAGCCCTCGGCGCCGTCATGCTCGGCCACGGATACCACAAAGTTTTTGGAGGATTGCAGCACCATGCTCAATTCGTCCACAGCCTCGGACTCCCTGCCTGGACGGCTTACCTCTCATCCTTCACCGAATTCTTCGGCGGGATCCTCATCTTGGTGGGATTATTCACTCGAGTTGCCGCCTTCGCCGTCTGCATCGACATGTCCGTAGCCATCGCCAAGGTGCATTTCCATAACGGACTGATGGGAAATGGCGGCTACGAATTTCCCCTGGCTCTGGCTGCGCTCGCCTTTGCCCTCATCTTCTTCGGGGCAGGCCCTATCGCCCTGGATAACGTTCGCGGCGGGGGCGGGGGCACCGGCAAACCTAAGTAGACAGTTTGGAATGTCTTAGCTAGGTTCGCATCATGCTGTTAACCCGCTCAGATCGCGGTTTTATCAACCAGTTGCTCTTTGATCCTATCCACGAGCACCTCTGGCAACACGCCTTCCTGAATTACTTCTTCGACCGTCTCATAAGGGCGATTGCTAATGATCTTTTTCGCGGTTCCCTTGCCGATACCATCGACGCTCATCAAATCGTGTTTGCTGGCAGTGTTCAGAACTTCAGCGATAGTCTCGCTCTTCGAAATTCCGTCCTGGTAGGAGGACTGTTCCCTCCCGCGAGATCGATTGAATAACTTGCTACCATACTCACCAATGTCTGCCCGGGTTTTCGAACCCTTCTGCGGAGCCAACAACAAGCCAACCACCGCGCCAAGACCTAATCCCGCTAAAAATGCCTTCATGCCGTCCTCCCAAACAGATTTATTTACTGTCCTTCTATGAACCGTTTGTTATTTTCGTCCACGCTGGATTTCAATCAATACGGGGAAACCCTCAACTATGGTTTTCGGATACGGGACAGGCGGAGATCGAGACGGGTCGAGCTGACGCAGTGAGGGGCCAAAATGCAGATAATTCCCTGTACCTTTTAAAGTACGAGCGAGGGCTGTCAAGTCTACTTTAGTAGACGTTTTACGTCCTCGAAAGTAGACGTTTCTTCCACAGGCTAAACTGCTGATTAGATGGGGTCGTCAAAAGCCGATCTAGAGGAATCAACGACTTGGGAGCATTGATTTTGTGCTTTTCCGAATGTTCCCACCGGAACATTACGCACAATATTCCCAATCGAAACCTGGGCGAAAAAACCGAGCCGCAAGCCTACCCGTGCAGCTCAGACAACGCCTTGCGTGCGTCGCTGAAATTTGGACTGATCTTCAACGCCCGCTCCAGTTGCTGGCGCGCTTGCGCCGTCTGGTTCACTTTTTCGTAAGCCAGGCCCAGATGGTAATGCACGGTCGGGTCGTCGGCGGCGCCTTTCTTTTCGTTCAGCCGCAGCGACTCCTGGAACATATCGATCGCTGACTGATAGACGCCCTTCTGAAAATAGGCAAAGCCCAACGTGTCGGCCGCGGCCGGCGATTCGGGCATGCCGCGCCGCGCAGTCTGCGCCATAGACAGGGCCACATCCACATTGCCACCCTGCTGCAGCATCAGGTAGGCAAGATTATTGGAGGCCAGAGGATTATCGGACTGAATGTTCAGCGCCTGCTGGTACATGGCCCTGGCCTGATCGAAGTTGCTCTGCGATTCGTACATCATGCCAGCAAGCAAATAGAACTGGATCTCGCGCGGATGATCCTTGATCGACTGCAGATCGGTCGCGAGCGCCTGGCTGATCGAGCCTTCAGCCACTTCGACCTGGGCCAGCTTGAACAGCGCGTCAGAATTATTCTTGTCGAGTTCCACGGCCTTGTGGAAAGCGGCATCGGCGCCGCCGAAATCTTTCTTGTTCTGGGAGAGCGCCGTGCCCAGCAGATCATAGAATCCGCTGGTGCCGGGCGACTTGGCGATTTGCGTCTTCGCCGCGGCCACGGCCTGCTCGGGCTGCTTGAGGGCAAGATAGGTGTTCATCAATCCCTGCAAGGCATCGGTCGAGGCTGGATCCTTGCCGAGCGCCTCTTGATAAGACTTGATCGCTTCAACGTACTGCTTCTGCAATTGGTGAAGGTTGCCCATCTGCACGTAGGGCGCGGAACTAGTGGGGGCGACCGCGGCGGCTTTGCGCATGTCCTGTTCGGCATCGGAATATTTCTGGCGGTTCATCTCCGCCAGAGCGCGGTAAAGATAGCCATCGGGCGCAGTGGGCGCTCCGTAAATGATCTGTTGTGCGGTTTGGGCGAGACCATCGAAGTCTCCCCGGCGCACCTCCATGGTAGCGAGAGCGCGTTGCGCGTCGGTGAGATCGGGACGCTGTCCAACTGCCTCGCGCAACTCTGATTCCGCCTGCTTTTCGTTGCGCTGCATGTTAAAGGCAAGGCCGAGGTGATAGTGAGCCACCCCATTATTAGAATCGTTCTTAACCGCCTGTTGCAAAGAGTCGACGGCTCCGGCGGCGTCATTTTGGCGGAGCTGGATTTGTCCGCGATACACGAGGGTGTCAGCGTCCTTCGGATTCGCCTTCAAGACCTCATTGTTCAGCTTGGTGGCTTCGTCCAGCCGGTTTTTCAGAATGAGAAGCTGCACATAGTTTTTCTTGACCTGAATATCCTTGGGATGTTCGTTGTAGAGAGAGGCGTATTCCGTGGTGGCCGGGTCGAGTTCGCCGTTGGCGAAATAAAAATCGCCCAGCATGCGATAGCCTTCTGAATTGTCCGGGAACTCGGTCTTGGTCCGCTTAAGAAAGGCTTCGGCTTCCGGCTTCTTGTTCTCGGCCATCAGCAAGCGAACGTAGGCAGCGCGCGGAGCAGTGTCTTTAGGATCGACATCGATGGCATGCTTGAATTGCTGCTCGGCCTCCGGCATGCGGTTGCGCGCCTGATAAAAACCTCCCAGAGCGAGTTGAGCGTTCATGACTTTGGGGCCGAGATCAGCCGCCTTCTTGAAATTGATTTCCGCCTGCTCGGGCAGGTTGACGCGGGTCTGGAGCAAGGCCAGATTCAAGTAAGACTCCGAGCGGCTAGGGTCGGCGGCAATTGCTTTTTGCATCTCCTGCAGGGCCGATGTCATATCATCCTTGGCGGCATAGAAGTTGGCCCATGCGATGTGGGTGTCCGGACTGTCTGGCTGTTTTTCGTGCAGGACGTCGAGGTGAGACTGGGCGTCTTTCAGTTGGCGGCTGGCGACCAGCATGTTCGCCATTTCAAGTTGCGCAGCATAGTTGTTCGGATTCAAGTCCACGGTGCGGGAAAGTTCGCCGTAAGCGCGCTGATAGTCCTTGAGCCTGAGATAAGTTTCGCCCAACTGATAGTGGGCTTCGGCGAAGCGCGGATCGACCTGCACTGCATTGGCATATTGAATGGCGGCTTCGCGGAACTTGCCCTGGTCGCGGTAGCGATTGCCGCTCTCCAGAAACTTCTGTTTGCGCACATTGGGATCGCGGTTGCAAGCGGTAAACAGAGCGGGAACGAGGAACCCGACGAGCAGCAAACGGACGGCAACAGAACGACTCATATAATCTCCAAAGCAGGCGCGAAGGCGCGGACGATCGCACACCTCCGGCCACTCCTCCAAAGGTACTGCAAACGGGGTGGTAATAAAAGTGACTGGGGTCACTCCGGGGCAGCGTGGCCTCGTCTCTGGACGATGCCCCACAGACTGTGTTCTCATGCAGGAGTGCTGGACCGGCATTGCGGTCCGCATGCGCGTCACAAACCTCTAACTTCCAGCCTACCTTCTGAGGAGAAGAATCATGAGCAAAGTTTCGTATATTCCCAAGGATTACAACTCCGTCACACCTTACCTAATCATCAAGGGCGCAGCCCAAGCCATTGAGTACTACAAGAAAGTTTTTGGAGCCACAGAAACTGTTCGCATGAATGGACCCGACGGCAAAGTCGGCCACGCCGAATTAAAGATCGGCAACTCGCACATCATGCTGGCCGATGAAAATCCGGGCATGGGCGAGGGACACACCAGCCCCGCGACTGTCGGCGGTAGCCCCGTGAGCCTCTATGTTTACCTGCCCGACGTGGATGCCGTGGTCGAGAAAGCGACGGCCGAGGGCGCGAAAATCCTGAAGCCGGTGCAGGATCAGTTCTACGGTGACCGCTCGGGCTTCTTTCAAGATCCATTCGGACATCTTTGGGGCGTGGCCACGCATGTGGAAGACGTGTCACCCGAAGAGATGAAAGAGCGGATGAAGAAGATGATGCCAGCCGCGTAGGTGGATTTTGATCAAGAGGCGGAGCAGACATGCTCCGCCTTAATTTGCCTCAAGCCTTACCACACTTCCAGTTTGATCTCGCGATAATGATTGATCAGTTCAAAATCTGCACGGTTGGTGGTGATGAGGCGCGCCCCGCACGAGCGGGCGGTGAGCGCGATGAGAACATCGAAATGCAGGTCGCGCAATTTCGCCGGCGCGAAGCCGTGATCAGCTTGCATGCTGGCCAGTATCTCGCCCGATTCCAGCCAGTTTTTTTCGGTCGGAGTCAGGATTGGGTGTCTTTTCGCCAAAGTCCGGAGGAACTGCCGATCCGCAGTCTTCGCGGCACCCCGCCATAACTCTGCCAACACAACAGACGATGTTCGGATGGCACCGACGACGGACTGGAGCCTTTCCCGATGGCGGGGCGACCTAAAGTCGTCGATGATGACTGACGAGTCGAAAATGACCAGGTCAATCAATGTACCCTTCGAACGTGGCCTTGCCTTCATACTTCTTCATCAACTTTTTGAATCGCTTCAGCGCGACAATCTCGCGGAGGGCGATGTGAACGGCATCAGTGCGGGACTTTGCCTTGAGCACCTTCACGGCCTCGTCGGCGAGGTCGGTGTCCAGTCGGATTGAAGTCATGGTTACGGCCATAAGCGCCCTCCTCTGCGTATATACATGATAGGATAATGATATATATGCGTCAAGCGCCAAATGGGCTTTCCTTTTGGTCGGGGCAGGCTGGTTTGACGGTGCCGATTCCTGAGATAGATTGATTTGGACCAAAGGAGCCTTGTGAGACGAAAGGTTTCGGACAAGACTTCCGCTGCGCAGACGGAGGAGTATTTCGTGGCGAGGGCGCGGCGGGTCGATCCGGGGAAGATCGCTCAGGCTCTGAAGCGGGTGGGCAAGGGGAATGCTCCTATGGCGGGAGATGAGCTTCCGAAGTTCGTGGTGAGGCGGAAAAGGAGCCAGGCGGGTTAAGCGACTGCCGAAGGCACGGCGTGGAGGTCTGTGATCAATCAGCTTTGCCGCTTATACTATGCTCGTGGAAAAAGCCGGACTGCCGCCTCTTCTTGCCGAAATCATCAAAGGTTCTGTCACTTGGCAGAAGATCGAGGAAATTGATTATGAGTTCCTCGGATACTTTCTGTCCTGCCATCTCATAATCGAACATTACCTGGACGAATACCTGAGGATAATCCATCCGAAACTGAAATGGGATGCTGTGCGCCACACGTTCAGCCAAAAGGTCGCGCTTTTGTCAGACTTCAAAATCGGCGACAAGTACGACTGCATTCCAGCTTTCAAACATATGAATTCTCTTCGCAACAGGCTGAGTCACGACATCCAGTTCAAGATAGGCAGCGAGGATCTGGAACCTCTGACAAACTATCTAACAGGCATCTACGAGGACAAGGCTCACATACCGTCCGAGCCGAAGGCCATCCTCGAAAGCTTCACGCATATGTCCTGCGTCCTGTTCGCGAGCTATATCAGCGGATTCGCCGACAGCCTGAAACTAACGGTCCCGCCCAAGACTAAGAAGTAGGTCTGTTCCGAACTTCGTCTAGACGTGCCGAACTATGGTCGAATCCTCGGGTTCGCAACCGAGTACAGTACATCGGTCAGGAAATTTACGGCAACATACGTCAATCCGATCGCGAGGATGCAGCCTTGCACTAGATAGTAATCACGGTTTGAGATGGCTTGGATGGTCAGGCGGCCTATGCCGGGCCAGCTGAAGATTGTTTCGGTCACGATTGCGCCTGCTAGCAACGCGCCGAATTGCAGGCCTAGGACTGTGATGATGGGGATCATGGCGTTGCGCAAGGCGTGGCGGTAGACTACCGTGCGCTCGGGCAGGCCCTTGGCGCGGGCGGTGCGGATGTAATCCTGGCTTAGCTCTTCGAGCATTGACGTGCGGACCATGCGGGTTAAGATTGCCGCCAGCGCGCTGCCCATCGTTGCGGCCGGCAGGATTATGTTTGCGAACGAGCCGGCGCCCGAGACGGGGAGCCATCCCAGTTTGATGGCGAAGAGGAGAATCAGGATTGGGCCTAGCGCGAAGTTGGGAAATGACAGGCCGAAGAGGCTGACTACGCTGAGCAGGCGGTCGTCCCAGCGGTTGCGGCGCTGGGCGGAGCGCACACCGGCGGGGATCGAGAGGATGATGGCTACGAAAAGCGACGCCAGCGTTAGTTGCAGCGTGTAGGGATACCGCTGGGTCAGCAGGCGCGTCACGCTCTGGTTGTAGCGGAACGAGGGGCCAAGGTCGCCGTGGAGGACTCCGCGCCAGTAGTGGAGGTATTGCTCGCCGAGCGGGGCGTCGAGACCGTAGAGGTGGCGCGTGGCCTGAATGTCGGCAGGTGGCGCGCCTTCGCCCAGCATTTGTTGGATGGGGTCTCCGGGGACGAGGTGGATCATCAGGAAGACGAGGCTTACTACCAGCCAGATTACTGGGAGGGTGTAGAGGACGCGTTGGAGGAGCGCTTTCGGCATGGTCGTTCGTCGTTGGTCGTTCGTCGTTGGCCCTCGAGGGCCTTTGCGCTGCACGCAAATTGCATAGGTCCTTAGGGCCGCAAAGTGCGCGGCCCTCAGGATGACAGGGCTTAGTCCCCAACTTGTTTTGCGGTCTCTGCTTTCTCTGTGCTCTCTATTTTTTCGATCTTTACTCTTGCGATGCGATGACCTTCCATCTCTTCCACGGTGTAGCGATGGCCTTCGTATTCGAACGATTCGTTCAGGAACGGGATGCGTTGCAGGCGGGCCAAAACGAATCCTGCTAGGGTTTCGAAGCCGGCGTCGCGCGGGAGCAGCAGGCCGTGCTGGGTTTCCAGGTCGCGGATGTTTACCGAGCCTTCGAGCACCAGCACCGATTCATCCTGCAACTCGGGCTCGGGCGGGGAGACGTCGAACTCGTCTTCGATATCGCCTACCAGCTGCTCGAGAATATCTTCGACCGTGATTACTCCGGCGGTGGATCCGAACTCGTCAACTACTACTGCGAGGTGACGGCGGCGCTGTTTGAATTCGGCCAGCAGTTCCGCTAGGACTTTCGTTTCAGGAACCACTAGAACATCGTGCATGATCTGGCCGATCTGCGTTCGCGCTATGCGCGAAGCCACGGGTTGGCCCAGGTTGACCAGCCTGAGACGCACCCAGCGGACCAGTTCCTTGTAATAAAGGACGCCGACGATGTGTTCGGGGCCGCGCTGCGGATCGTAGACGGGGATGCGGGAGTGTTGGCCTTCGACAACGCGGTTGAGGGCTTCGTCGAGCGTCAGGTCTGAGGGTAAGGAAAAAATGTCTGGGCGGGCGACCATGATCTCGCGGACGGTAATGTTGTCGAGTTCGATGGCGGCGTGAATCATTTCTTCCTGCGATTCGGGAATCTGGCCGAACTGGCGGCTGGCGGTGACGATGAGCTTGAGTTCGTCGGGGGAGTGGACGGCGCCGCCGCGGCGCGAGTCGCGTGCTCCGAAGAGGCGCAGGACGAGGCCGCCGGAGCGGCGCATGAAGAAGAGCAGAGGACGCGCGATGGTCAGGAACGCTTCCATCGGAGCGGCGACGGCCAGCGCGATTTGCTCGGCGCGCTGCAGGGCCAGAGTCTTCGGAACCAGCTCGCCTAGCAGAACGTGCAGGTAGGTGATCAGGCTGAAAGCGATCGCGATGGCGATGCCATGAGCATAAACCGCAGCGTGAGGAACTTCGTGAACGAATTGAAGAGATTCAACCAGGCGGGCAACCATGGGTTCACCGATCCAGCCCAGGGTTAGGCTGACCATGGTGATGCCGAGTTGCACTCCGTTGACGACTTCGTCGAGGCGCTGATGCAGGCGCTGTACGCCGCGGGCGCCGATGCGTCCTGATTCGATGAGCTGTTGAATGCGCGTGTCGCGGACGCTGATCAGGGAGAACTCCGCGGCGGCGAAAAACGCGTTGGCTGCCACCAGGAGAAGGATCAGGAGCACGCGGAGCAGCACGTAGGCGATCATTTAGGTGGAATTCTGGGTCATTCTAGCATCCTAGAACCTTTAACCACGGAGTCCGCGGGGTAAACACGGGGTAAAACTTCGGCTTCTTGCGCCTAACCTTTCTTCTGTTCGAACCGTCTAACTGGCAGATGGCTCTTCACTTACAACTCAGCGGTCATTTCTGGCCGCATTTTAAATCTCTGGAACAAAGGCAACTCCGGTTGCGTACAAGATAGTGAGAGCGCGGCAGGGTCTTCGGGCACGCCATTTCCATCATTTCATCAGGAGGCAGTTGTGAACGGAAACGGAAATAATAAGAAGAAGCGGCGCAGAGTATTTATATGGGGCGGCGTTGCCCTCGCGATTGTTCTGCTGATTGCTGGCGCTGTGTTTGCCGCTAAGAGCGGAGGCACGAAGATTGATCCGTCGAAGCTGGCGAAGGTGGAAAAGGGCAACCTGGCTAAGAGCGTGGTCGCGACCGGCAAGGTTACGCCGATTATTAAGGTCGAGGTGAAGTCGAAGGCCAGCGGCATCGTGAAGAAGCTGTTGGTGGATTACGGCGATCGCGTCACCAAGGGACAATTGCTGGCGCAGCTCGATAAGTTGGAGATCGAGGCGCAGGTCGACCAGTCGCGCGCGGCTCTGGAAGCGGCGCAAGCCAACCTGAAGAGTACGCAGGCTGACTTTGAACGGGCTAAGGTGGATGCCGAAGGTCCGGATGTGCCGCTGTTGAAGCGCGCCTATGACCGCGCGACGAGCATGGCGAAGGATGGAGTGGTTTCCGCTTCGGCTCTCGATGATGCCGAGAAGAATTATGAAATGGCTTTGAATAAGCAAAATGTATCGAAGGCGCAGGTGACGGTTTTGAAGGCGAAGATTGCGCAGGCGGGAGCGCAGGTGGCGCAGGATCAGGCCAACCTGAAACAACTTGAGGAGCAGTTGAGTTATACCGACATTGTTTCGCCGATCGATGGCATCGTGCTCTCGCGCGATGTGCAGATGGGCGACGCTGTGAGTTCCATTCTCGTGTTGGGTTCTTCGGCTACGCTGGTGATGACGCTGGGCGATACCAGCGAAGTTTATGTGAAGGGCAAAGTCGACGAGAGCGATATCGGCAAGGTGTATCTGGGACAGCCGGCGCGAATCAAGGTGGAATCATTCAAAGACAAGACGTTCACAGGCAAGGTCACGAAGATTTCGCCGATGGGCGTGGAGAAAGACAACGTCACCACGTTTGAAGTCCGGGTTTCGATTCAGAATCCGGGCGGCGAACTCAAGGCTGAGATGACCGCGAACGCCGAAATCATTCTCGAAGAACATCCGAACGTGCTGCAGATTCCGGAAGGCGCGATTATCTACGACAAAGATAAGAAAGCTTCCGTCGAGATTCCTGACCCGAAGGGCAAAGACGGCAAGGATAAGATCGCAGTCAACATCGGAATTTCGAACGGCGCGAAGACGGAAGTGCTCAGCGGGTTGAAGGAAGGCGATCAGGTGGTTCTGCAGTAAGGCAGGCTTCGGCTAACGGGCTTCGGCTAGTGGGCTTCGTGAGCTCGGATTTTAGCCATGCTTTGGAGCCGAAGCCCGAAAGCCGAAGCCCGAAGCCCGGGTTCTTATGACTCTTCTCGAAATCCTGCGCCAGGCTTTGGCCACATTCCGCGCGCACAAGATGCGAACGTTCCTCACCATGTTTGGAATTGTGTGGGGCATCGCTTCGGTCATTCTGCTGGTGGGGCTGGGGCGGGGTTTCAGCGCCGACCAGAAGAAACACATGGAGACGCTGGGCAAAGACCTGGTCATCGTGTGGGGCGGTCGCACCAGCACACAGGTCGGCGGACGGGCCGCGGGACGCGAGATCCAACTGAATGTGGATGACGCGCAACTCATTCGCGAAGAGTGCTACTCCGTGAAGAACGTAAGCCCCGAGTTGCGGCGCAACATTCCCGAGGTAAGCCAGTTCAATTCAGCCAGCCGCGGAGTGGTGGGAATGTGGCCGTCATATCAGGACTTTCGATCTTTAATTCTGAGCGAAGGCCGGCTGATCACAGAAGATGACGAGCGTGACGCGCGCCGCGTTGCGGTGCTGGGATTCGCGGCCAACCGGCAACTGTTTCCGGGACAGCCTTCGATCGGCGCCACCATGCTGATCAAGAGCGTGCCTTATACCGTGGTTGGAGTGCTGGCGGAAAAGAAGCAGAACTCGAATTACGACGGTCCAGATAACGATTACATTTTCGCTCCGTATTCAGCGGTGGCGCGGGATTTTCCGCCACCGGAGAAGACAGGCGCAGGCATCACCCGCGGATGGCTCGATGACATTGTTTTCGAAGTAGCCGATCCGGAGGCGCATGATGACGCAGTCTTGCAGGTGCGGAAGACGCTGGGCCGGGTTCACCACTTCGATCCGCTCGACAAAGATGCGGTGTTTGTTTGGGACACCATGGAAGGCGCCAAGTTGCTGGATAAAATCTTTGGCGTGGTCACGATCTTCTTCGGCTGCGTGGCCATTGTGACCCTGTGCCTGGGCGGGATCGGAGTGATGAACATCATGCTGGTTTCGGTCACGGAACGCACGCGGGAGATTGGCACGCGCAAGGCGCTCGGTGCGACCAAGCGCGACATCCTGGGACAATTCTTTGCCGAGTCAGCGATGCTGACGGTGGCAAGCGGAATTCTCGGCCTCAGCTTCGGCATGGGAACCTGCTGGGCGTTGAAGGCGGTGCCGCTACCGGATTTTGTTCCCCATCCGATTATTTCTACGATTTCGATTGTGGCTTCCATCCTGACACTTTCTTTAATCACCGTGACCGCGGGCATGTATCCGGCCCAGCGCGCCGCGGAAATGACACCTGTGGAGTCGCTCAGACATGAATAAACAACGCATCCCTCACGTTCAGACTTTTATTCCGGCTCGAATTTATTTTCTGGTGATCGGGCTGGCCGTGTTGTTTGCTTCCACCTTTGCGGCCGCTTCCACGCCGCAAGGACATTTCGAGAAAACGTTACAGGTAAGCGGGCCAGTGAATCTTGAAGTAGAGACGGGATCCGGCGATATCGTTGTGCACAGCGGGGCGTCGGGTTCCGTTTCCATACGCGCCAAGATCTTTGTTGGCGACCACTGGCTGTTTGGAAGCCGGCAGACCGACGTCTCCGACATCGAGCAGCATCCGCCGGTGCGGCAGGATGGCAACAGCATCCACATCGAGAAAGTGACGGCGCGGAATATTTCTATCGACTATGAAATTACCGTGCCCGTCGACGCAACGATCCGCAGTCATAGTGGCTCGGGAAACGAAACCATTGAAGGCACACATGGCAACGCCGACGTGACCACCGGGTCGGGAGACGTAAAGCTCTCGCGGCTTACCGGAGAGATCCATGTGCAGACCGGGTCAGGCAACGTGCGTGCGCTTGAAATTGCAGGACCTCTGCGTGGAGGCACGGGCAGCGGAGACATCGAGGTGCAGGAAATCGCATCGGGTGATGTCGATCTGCGCACTGGCTCGGGCAATGTTTCAGTTCGCGGAATTCAAGGCGCGTTGCGCGCTGAGGCGGGCAGTGGCGACATCACCGCCGAAGGCACGCAGGCGGGCGCTTGGGAAATCCGAACCGGATCGGGCAACGTGCACGTCCGGCTGCCGCAGAATGCCGCATTCGACGCAGACATCTCTACCAGTTCGGGCACGCTGGATGTGAATGCACCGGTCACCATGACTGTGCAAGGCAGGGTGCAGGAAGGCCGCAAGCACATTGAAGGCAAAGTGCGCGGCGGCGGGCCGTCGCTCAGAGTGCGGACGGGATCGGGAGATATTCACATCGAGTAGCGGAAGGCGAATCCACCACGGAGATACGGAGCCAAGGAGGAAACAAATAGAAAAATCTCCGGGCTCCGTGACTCCGTGGTGAAAAGTTTAGGCGATGTTCCTGAAAGAGCTCATTTCGCAAGGTTGGCAGGCGCTCATGCGCGACCGCATGCGGTCGATGCTCACCATGCTCGGCATCGTGTGGGGGCTGGCCTCAGTGGTGTTGCTCCTGGCCTATGGACAAGGCCTTGGCGGCAGTGTGCTGCACGCATTCATGAACATGGGCAACGATGTCATCGTACTTTGGCCGGGACAGACGAGCATGCAGGCTGGCGGCCAGCGCGCGGGTAAGAAGGTCAACTATGAATATGAGGACGTGGAGGCGATTCGCGACGAGGTGCCGATCGTCCGCGCGGTAAGCGGTGAAATTGGACGCGACTTCGGAATCAAGCTTGGCACTCGAGTCGTGACTGTTCCGGTGCGCGGCGTCGAAATGCCCTACGGAGAGATGCGCAAGCTGATTCTCGCCGACGGCCGCTATTTCGAAGATGGAGATTTCTCCGACCATCGCCGCGTGGTGATTCTCGGCTACGACGCGGCGAAAAAAGTTTTTCAGGGAGCGCCGGGAGTCGGACAGCACGTCAGCCTTGGCGGCCTTGATTTTGAAGTCATAGGCACGATGCGAAATAAAATTCAGGATTCCATGTACAACGGACCGGACAACAACGATGGCTTCATTCCATTCGGGCTGATGCGGGATCTGAAGAACCTGAAAGATCCCGACGAGATTATTTTTGAACCAACGGCCGCGGAACTGAACAAGAAGGCGCTGGCGGCCGTTCGGGAAGTGGTGGCGCGGCGGCATCACTTCGATCCCAAGGACGACAAGGCAACGCCGGCATGGGACACGATTGAAGATCGCGCGATGATCAACGGCTTTTCGCTGGGCCTGCAAGCGGTGTTGGGATTGATCGGCGTGATCACGCTGGCTGTGGGTGGAATCGGCGTGATGAATATCATGCTGGTTTCGGTAACGGAGCGCACGCGGGAGATCGGCCTACGCAAAGCGATTGGAGCGCGCCCGCGTCACATTCTGGTGCAGTTCCTTCTGGAAGCGCTGGTGCTCACTTTCGTCGGCGGCTTAGTCGGAATGGCAGTCGCCGAGATACTGACGTGGGTCATCCCGCCGATGCCGCTTTACGACGAGTTCTACAAAACCGCCAACCACGAGGGCGCGATCTTTTTGCACGCGTCGATGAGCGTGATGATGATCTCATTCATCATTTTATCGCTGGTGGGAATTTGCTCCGGATTTTATCCGGCGCTGAAGGCCTCGCGCATGAGCCCAATTGAAGCGCTGCGGTACGAATAGCAGTGGTCAGTGACTAGTGGTCAGTGGTCAGCAAAATCCCCACCACGCTCGTGATTTGGTTTGCTGACCACTGACCACTGACCACTGATCACTGACGACTGCTCTTATTACCTCCGTGCCTTGACTACGCAGTTCCCAACAATTACTTTCGAGTTTCTGGGAGCAGTGCGTCTTCCGTCAGCGAGGAGAACCTTGGCCCGTCCGATTATTACTCTGACCACCGACTTCGGCAGCAACGACCACTTCGTCGGCGCCATGAAGGGCGTCATCCTCGATATCGTGCCCGATGCGCAGATTGTCGATATCTGCCACGCCGTGCAAGCCTTCGATGTGCTAGATGGAGCGCTGACAGTTTCGCAGGCGTATTCCTATTTCCCCAATCGCACGGTGCACGTAGTGGTTGTCGATCCCGGCGTGGGAACGGCGCGGCGGCCGATCGTCGCGTCCTGTGACAAATATCATTTCGTCGCGCCCGACAATGGAGTGCTTTCGCTGGTTTATGCGCGCGAACCGCGCATGCATGTGCGGCACATCACTTCCGAACATTATTTTCTGCAGCCGGTGAGCAACACGTTTCATGCGCGCGACATTTTTTCTCCCGTGGCCGCGTACCTGGCCAAGGAGGTTGACTCGCTCAAGTTTGGCGAAGAGATTGAAGACTACGTGCGTTTCTCCGCGCCCAAGCCAAAAGCCGTCGATGGAAACCGTCTGCGTGGGGTAGTTCTGAAGGTCGACCGCTTCGGAAATCTGATCACCAACATCACTCCACAAGATGCTCCCATGATTTTTGGAGCGGACCCAAAAGCATTCAAGATTGTCGTCGGTAGCCGCGAGGTCACAGAACTTCACAACGCCTATGCTGAGGCCGCTCCTGGAGAAGTTTTTGGGATTCTCGGCAGTATGGGTTTTCTCGAAATCGCGGCCAATCGCGGAGCCGCGGCCCAGCTCACCGGAGCCGGCAAAGGCAGCGACGTGTCGATCATTCTGGGCGAGGGCGCCGCTGCGGGTAAGGGAGCGTAAAAACAGTGGTCAGTGGTCAGTAGTCAGTTGAAACGTGCCCACGTTAACACCTGATTTCACTGACCACCGACCACTGATCACTGACCACTGCTCTTCGGCCTTGGGTGAATGTAGTGTTCCATTTCGCCGGTCCACTTCAGAAAACGCCACAAACTGACGCGCTCTCGCCAGAGAAATTCCCAGAATTCCAGAAAGCCAATCTGCGTCATCTTCACGCCGCAGTAAGTTTCGATACGCCACAGCAGATACGGACTCCGCCACGGAGCGAGGCGATGACCCTTGGTGGCGTTCCACAGAAATGCGAGCGAGTGCCGCATGGGAGCATCATAACCCATGTTAAAATCCCGTATCCGCCAGGGACTTCCTTTCATGTCCGATGCAGACACCCGCCAGAAGGCCGAAGACCACTACTACGCCGCGCTGGATTTGATGGCGGATGGCAAACTGGAAGCGGCGGTTGCGGCTTACCGCGAAGCGTTGGCCGTCGATCCAACTTTTACTGAAGTCATGCACGGACTCGCGCGCGCTTTGCAGGATTTGCAGCGTTACGATGAGGCGATCGCGGTGGCTCAGCAGATTACGAATCTAGATCCGGATGACGTGCTCGCCCACACCAGCTTGTCGGTGCTCTATCAGAAAAAAGGAATGATTCCAGAAGCTGAAGCCGAAGGAGCCAAGGCACGGGTGCTGGGATGGAAGCAGCAGTTGAAGAAGAGCTAGCCGCGAGCTTGGAGCTATGAGCTATGAGCTTCGAGTAAGCGATTCCCTTTCGCGAAGCTGATTGCTAGAGCTCGCGGCTCGTAGCTCGAAGCTAGCATCTACAACTCGTACTTCTTCATCAAATGCCGAAAAGATCGGTAGGAGATGCCGAGCAGATCGGCGGCCTTGGTCTGCACGCCGTTGGAGCGGTCGAGAGCGCTTTGCAGAAGAGTGCGTTCAATGCTAGCGACGTAGCCTTCCATGCCCACTCCTTCGGGAAGGACCGCACCCGGCAATACTTCGGACATTCCTGAAGCACCCACACCAGCGGCGGCAGCGCGCGCCTTGGGACGCTCCATCGGCAACTCGACGTGCAACTCGTCAGTCATCTCCAGGGCTACCGCGCGCTCAACGGTATTTTCCAGCTGACGCACATTGCCCGGCCACTCATAGCCGCACAGGGCATCGAGCGAGTTTTTATTGACGCGCATAATACTTCGATTCGCTGCCGCCGCATATTTTTTCAGAAAGTGATTGGCCAGCAGCGGAATATCTTCGCGGCGCTCGCGCAAATTCGGCACGCGAATAGGAATGACGTTCAGCCGATAATAAAGATCTTCGCGGAAAAGATTGTCGGCGACAGCTTTGTCCAGGTCTCGATTCGTCGCCGCGATAACCCGCACATCGATGGGAATTTCGCTGGCGCCGCCGACCGGACGCACGGTGCGCTCCTGCAACACACGCAGCAGTTTCACCTGCATGGCCAGCGTCATTTCGCTGATTTCATCCAGAAAAATGGTGCCACCACCGGCCACTTCAAACAGTCCGCGTTTATTCTGATTCGCTCCGGTAAATGCTCCTTTCAAATAGCCGAAGAGTTCACTCTCGAGCAGAGTCTCAGGGAATGCGCCACAATTCACCGAGACAAACGGCTCGGAGGCGCGCGGCGAACAGATGTGGACGGCGCGGGCCACCAACTCTTTACCAGTGCCGCTCTCGCCGTGAATCAGAACTGTGCTCGCTGTCGAAGCGACAGTGCGCAAGGTCTGCTTCAACTTCTCCATCGCCGGACTGGAGCCGATGATATTGTCGAGCGAATTGTGCGAGGCGGCATCGCGGCGCAGAGCAAAATTCTGTTTGCACAGACTAAGTTTTTCCAAAACGCGATTGATGGCTAGCTTGATTTCATCCACCAAGCCGGGACTCTTGCGAATATAGTCCGACGCTCCTCCAGCTTTTACCGCTTCCACTGCGGCTTCGTAGTCGTCCACGGCGGTGATAAGGATGACTGGCGAATCGGGCGAAACGCGGTGCGCGTGGCGCAGCACTTCGATGCCATCGATATTCGGCATCTTAATGTCGGTAATGATCAGATCGTAAAGAGCGCCGTCAATCTTGTTCTTGGCGGCCTGGCCCGATTGCACCGTTTCGACGCGATGTCCTTCGCGGCGCAGGGCGATGTCAAGCATTTCGCAGATGGAACGCTCATCGTCGCAAACCAGAATGTTAGCCATGCAGCCTCCCTTCTGCCGAAGCGGCGACCAGTGGCGCGGGCGAAGACGCGGGCAATTCAGCGGAGGCAAAATCTCCAACTGACGCTGCGCGGGCATTCTGTCTCTCTGCACCGGGCCTCTCTGCGTCGAGGCGCCGCAACCTCAAGATGAGAGTGGTTCCCTGTCCCGGCTTCGATCGCGCCCACACTTTGCCTTCGTGCGCCTGCACGATCTGGTAAACCACTGCGAGCCCGAGTCCGGTGCCGCCTTCGAAGTTCGATTGGAAAGGCTCGAAAAGTTTTTCTGTCTGTTGTGGCGTCATTCCGGTTCCGGTATCCGCAAAACTGACCTGCCAATCATCTCCGAGACGCTCGATCGATACTTTCAGATTGCCGCCGTTCCGCATGGCGCGAACCGCATTCTCGGCGAAATTCCAGAAAACCTGCTTGATCTTGTCGCCGTCAGCGAGCACCCAGGCCTCTGGCACGGCGAACCGTGTCTCAATCGTGATGCCTGTACTTTCTGCCGTCATGCGGTGACGCATGAGCGTGAGCGTGTCTTCAACCAAGCGCACAAGATCAGCCCTTTCAAAGTGATACTGCTTGCCGCGCGAGTACGTCAGAAAGTCGGTGATAATGCCGTTCAGGCGGTGCGACTCGCGGGTCACAATGTCCAGCAGGCGCCGGTGCTCTTCATTCATCTCGGGTATGCCGGAAAGCATGCTGACTGATCCGGCGATGGAAGTAAGCGGATTGCGGATTTCGTGGGCGATGGCCGCCGCCAGCCGGCCTACGGCTGCGAGGCGGTCCTGCATGCGCACTTCGCGCTCCAGGCGCCGCATCTCGGTGAGGTCATCGAGCGCGTAAACGTAGCCAAGCGTGCCGCGCTCTGGCCCATTCAACGCGGCAACTCGCACTCGAGCCGTTTTGCGGAATGTTCCCGCCGTATCAAAACGAACTTCGCCGTGAGTGAGCGATTCGCCATTAGGCAGTGCGTCGAGAAATAAACCGCTCACAGGTTTTCCCAGCAGCTCGTAAGGAGTTCGCTCCAAAAGTTTCTGCGCTGCATTGTTCACCAGCGTTATGCGGCCATCGAGACCAGTAGTGATCAAGCCGCTGCTGATGGATTGAATAATATTCTCGTGCAGGATCTGAAGATCCGCGAGCGCTCCGCTTGCGTCTTTCAGTTGCACACGCGCCTGGCGTAACTTGGCGACCAACTGCCCCGCCAGATATGCGACGGCGAGGAACGCAAACAGGTTCACGAAAATGATTCCGCGCAGCGCCTTCAACTCAGGATGCGTAGTGCAGTAGGACGGCACGACTCCGTAGTAATTAAGTTCCAGAACGGTGCCGTAAAGAATGAAGGCCAGCGCCGCTACCAGATGCGCCCACACTCGCGGCAGCAGAATGCCGGCCACGATAATGACCAGAGGGTAGAGAAAGTTCAGCGAACTATCCCAGCCTCCGGTTTCGTGCACGACCAGGCTGACCATGATCAGATCGGTCAGCACTTGCAGCGACGCCTGCAGCCGGTGCTCCTGCCAGAACGATAGCAGGGCAACATAGAAGAGCGAGATCGTGTACCAGAGAAGAATCGTGCTGAGGAAAAGGCGCAACGGCAGGCGCGACGGCGTCAACTCCGCGATCGCCAATTGAATTCCGAGCAGGAAGGTGAGGATCAGGATCCGTACTTTGACCAGCCAGGCCAGCCAATTCCGCTCGTCAAATGTCGATTGCATCGCGATCTCAGGTCTCAGGTCTTGTGCCCCAGGTTTATGTTATGGATTCAATCTGAGGCGTTGGGGTCTTAGGCCCAAGACCTAACGCCTAAGACCCAAGACCCGTTTCTTCTAACCAGCCAACTTAGCGATCATCGCAAACAGCGGCATATAGAGCGAAATTACTATGCCGCCAATGGTGATACCGAGCACGCCGATGATGACCGGTTCCAGCATGGCCAGCATATCTTTGGTGGCTGCGTCCACTTCTTCTTCGTAGAAATCGGCGATCTTCTGCAACATGTTGTCCATTGCGCCAGTAGCTTCGCCGACGCCGATCATCTGCGTCACCATATTCGGGAAGACTCCGCATTCTCGCAGCGGGTCCACGATCGTGCGGCCTTCTTCAATCGCCTTCCGCACTTTCATTAGCGCCTCTTCGAGCACAGCGTTGCCAGAGGTTCGGGCAGTGATGGCCAAACCTTCAAGAATCGGCACGCCCGACGTGATCAAAGTGCCCAGCGTCCGCGTAAATCGGCCGACCGCGATCTTGCGCAAGAGTGAACCGACGACCGGCAGATAGAGCAAAGTTTTATCGAAGTAATAACGCCCGCGCGGGTGCTTGCGAATCGACTTCAGGCCAAAGACTGTACCAACCCCGACGACGATGAATACCCACCAGAAAGTCCCGATGAAGGCGCTCAGGCCCATGACGATACGGGTGGGAAGGGGCAACGCGACACCCAGGCCGGCAAAAAGATTGGAGAAGATGGGCACCACCCACTTGAGTAGTGCGCCGACAATCAATCCGGCAATGCTGACCACCGCGACCGGATAGATCAATGCCGATTTCACGGCAGCTTTAAGGCGAACTGCTTTTTCAACGTAGACCGCCAACCGCTGCAGGATGAGATCGAGAATACCGCCGGTTTCACCGGCTTCAATCATGTTGGTCGTGAGGTCGTCGAAGACGTTTGGATATTGCCGCATGGCATTGGCCAGCGTCGCGCCGCCTTCCACCGTTGTACGTACTCCGGTGAGAGTCTTCTGAAACGACTGGTTTTCCTGGTTGGCCGCGAGGATTTCCAGGCACTGCACCAGCGGCAGTCCGGCATCGATCATCACCGAGAATTGGCGGAAGAAGATGGCGATGTCCTTGACCTTCACCCGGCTCGATCCGAATGTGGGCATGGAAAACTCTTTGCCCTTTTCGCGGATCGCTCCGGGCGTAATGCGCTCGCGCCGCAGTTGCTGCCCCAGCGCCTGTTTGGTCGGCGCCACGCGCTCCCCGGAAATTTTCTGCCCCGATGCATCCTTGCCCGAAAATGTGAAGACTGGCATGGTTTTAAACTCCTAAGTGTCGTCGCTGATTGCTAAATTTATTAACGTGCATCAACTGCTCATCGCGCTCAGTCGCCATGCGCGATTTCGTCAAACGCATTAGCCCTTCGTCGGCGTCGCGCCGCGCGCCATGCTCGTTCCGGCCGCGTTACGAGTCGTCAATCCGGCGCCGCGGTTAATCATTTCCTGAAGCTCGTCGGGCATGCTCGAGCGTTGCAGCGCAACTTCCAGCGTGACTTGCTTCTGGAAGTACGCCGAGGCCAGCGCCTGGTTGAAGGTCTGCATGCCGTACTTGTCTTGTCCGGATTGCATCGCCGAATAAACCTGGTGAATTTTGTCTTCGCGGATGAGGTTGCGCACCGCCGGGTTGGGGATCAGGATTTCCATAATCATGCAGCGACCCTTACCACTCGGCGTTGCCACCAAGCTTTGGCACATGATGCCTTCGAGCACCAGCGAAAGCTGGGCGCGAATCTGCGGCTGCTGGTGCGCCGGAAAGACGTCGATGATACGGTTGATGGTCGACGTTGCCGAGTTGGTGTGCAAGGTGCCGAAAGTCAAGTGGCCGGTTTCCGCAATGCGCAGTGCCGATTCGATAGTTTCCAGGTCGCGCATTTCGCCGATCAGCACTACGTCCGGGTCTTCACGAAGCGCGGCGCGCAAGGCGTCAGTAAAGCTCTTGGTATCGGCATGCAGCTCGCGCTGATTGACCACACAGTTCTTGTTCATGTGCACGAACTCGATCGGGTCCTCAATAGTGAGGATGTGGTCGTGCCGTTCGCTGTTGATTTTGTCGATCATCGCCGCCAGAGTTGTGGACTTACCCGAACCGGTCGGTCCCGTCACCAGCACCAGACCGCGCGGCTTGTCGCAGAGCTTGCTCACCACTGCCGGCAGTCCGAGCTGGTTGAAAGACTTGATCTCGAAAGGAATCAAACGGAACACGGCCGCAGTGGCGCCACGCTGGTTGAACACATTGGCGCGGAAACGGGCCAGGCCTTTCAATCCGAAGGAGAAGTCCAGCTCGAGGCTTTCTTCGAAGCGGTGCTTCTGCGAGTCCGTCATGACGCTGTAGGCCAGTTGCTTGGTCTCTGCAGGCGTCATCTGTGGAAGATCCAGCGGCACCAAATGTCCGTGGACGCGTATTTGCGGCGGCGAGTTCGTCGTAATATGGAGATCGCTGCCACTCATCTCCAGCATGCGTTTCAGCAAATCACTTAATGACAGACCCATAGCAGTATTCCTTCCCCTGTGTTCCTAAACATCCTTGCACTGTCTCGGTAGTTGGTGATTTCGTCGTTGACCAACGACGAACGACCAACGACGGTTTTTAATGAATCGTCTCGCGTGCAACTTCTTCCAAAGTGGTAATGCCCGCAGCCACTTTAATCAGACCGCTGCGCCGCAGCGTGATCATGCCGCGCTCGATCGCCTTCTTTTTCAGTTCGACAGCCGACGCGCCTACTAGCACCAGCTCTCTGATTTCATCGTCCACTTCCATCACTTCGTACAAGCCGCAGCGGCCCTTGTATCCCGTGTTGTTGCAGACGGCGCATCCCTTGCCTTTTTGGATCTGGATCGTCTTGGCTTCCTCGGGCGAATATCCTTCTTCGATCAGCGTCTGCACTGGCACGTCCACGGTTTCCGCGCATTCTTTGCAGATGCGCCGAATCAGGCGCTGAGCGCAGATCAAGTGAACGGAGGTCGCAACCAGAAAAGGCTCAATGCCCATGTTCATCAGGCGCGTAATGGTCTCAGGTGCGCCGTTGGTGTGCAGAGTAGAAAGCACAAGGTGGCCCGTGAGAGCGGCTTTAATGGCGATTTCTGCCGTTTCAAAGTCGCGGATTTCGCCGACCAGAATGATGTTGGGATCCTGCCGCAGGAATGAACGCAGAGCAGCGGCAAAGTTCAATCCGATCTGCTCTTTCATCTGCACCTGGTTGACGCCGCCCAACTGAAATTCGACCGGATCTTCAGCCGTCATAATGTTCGTATCGGGCTGGTTAAGGCGCGAGATGGCCGAATACAGCGTGTTGGTTTTGCCTGATCCGGTTGGCCCTGTGACCAGCACCATTCCGTACGGCTTGAGAATGGCCTTCTCAAACTTGACCAGTGACTCCGGCTCGAAACCCAGTTTCGTCATGTCGAGCCGCAGGTTTTCTTTGTCGAGCAACCGGAGCACAATCTTCTCGCCCCAGAGAGTGGGCAATGTGCTGACACGGAAGTCGAGCTGTTTCTTGCGCCCGCCAATGTTCATCTTCAGCATGATGCGGCCATCTTGCGGCAGCCGCTTCTCGCTGATGTCAAGCTTCGCCATAATCTTCAGGCGGGAAGTAATCGCATCCTTCAACTTCATCGGCGGTGACATGATCGCCTGCAACACGCCGTCAATACGGAAGCGCACCCGGAATTCTTTTTCGTAAGGCTCGATGTGAATATCGCTGGCGCCTCGCTTCACCGCGTCGGTAAGCACCAGGTTCACCAGCTTGACCACCGGAGCTTCGTCCGCCGCTTTCTCCAGCTGCGACAGCTCCATCTCCTGCTCTTCCGCCTGCACTTCGATGTCGCTCTCGCTCATCTCCGACATCGACTGCATCACGGTTTCAAGGTCTTCCTCAGTTTTCCCGCCGTACGCTTTATCAATGCCCGCCAGAATGGAACTCTCGGAAGCAACCACCGGCTCAATGTTGAAGCCGGTCATGAACTTAATGTCGTCCATGGCGAAGACGTTGGTGGGATCCACCATGGCGATCGTCAGCGACGCACCCACGCGGCTTAGCGGAAGAATCTGGTAACGCTTTGCGGTTTCAAACGGAATCAGCTTGACCACAGCCGGGTCAATTTCAAAGTAAGAAAGGTTGATTGCCGGAACGCCGTACTGCCGGGAGAGAAAATTCGTGACGTCCTCATCCGTGAGGAAACCGAGCTTCACCAAAGCGGAACCCAGGCGGACGTTCTGCTCCTTCTGGGCCTTGGTGGCTTTCTCCAACTGCTCTGGGGTAATGATCTTCTCTTTGACGAGAAGGTCACCCAGCCGTTGAGACATACTTTCGATCTCCTATCCACGTAGTGGAACGATGCCGGAAAAGTTACCGGCCTTTACACAAAGCGCCGCTTTTGCTGTGGGAGAAGAGCAGCGTCTTCGTGGTGACACAAATTGTCACAGTAAGTCGATTACCGTACCAGTTACCGTAGTACTTGGACTGGGAGCGGCAGCAAACGGTTTAGGGCCTGAGCCTTAGAACCCGCGCCAAACGAACTTTTTCTAACGACCTGAACCGGAAATCCTGCTGAAGTACATGCACTTCGGTAAGACAAGCCAGGTTGCACGGTGCGGAAAGCGCGTGCCTCGCCAGCGGCGTACACTCAAGCAATCGAGGAAGTCAGTTTTGCGGTTGGATACGAGAGAGAAGCAGATTCGAACCTACTATCGCGCTTTGTTTCGGGCGTGGGGACCGCAGCATTGGTGGCCCGCGCAGTCGCGATTTGAGGTCATTGTCGGCGCTTATCTCACGCAGAACACTGCGTGGACGAACGTAGAAAAAGCGTTAGCGAATCTTCGTTCAGCCCACTTGCTAAGTCTGACAGGGATTCGCCGCGCGCCTTTGGTTGAACTCGAACGCCTGGTTCGTCCCGCCGGATATTTCCGGCAGAAAGCCAAGCGGCTAAAACTTTTTGTTGAGTTTCTGGATCAACAGTATCAAGGCTCGCTGACAAAATTGTTTTCACGTCCCACTCAACAACTTCGAGAAGAACTACTGAATCTGCATGGAGTCGGCCCCGAAACTGCCGATTCCATCCTGCTCTACGCCGGCAATCACCCCGTCTTCGTGGTGGATGCCTACACCCGCCGGATACTTGCGCGTCACGACATTCTTCCGGAAGATGCCGCTTACGACGAGATTCGGAAACTGTTTGAGCAGGCGCTCGCGCCCGTCGCAGAATCCGTTGCCGAAACCAGCGACGGCAAGCAGGAATATTTGGCGAAGGGATTTCCCGGCGCGGCACATCCTCCATCGGCGATGAGCACAGCGAAACGCACGGCTCTGGCGCAGGTTTACAACGAGATGCACGGCCTTATCGTCGGCGTCGGAAAGAACTACTGCAAGAAATCACAGCCTCGGTGTGACGAATGCCCTTTACAAAAGTTCCTTCCTGCGTCTAATTGAAGGTCTTACGTCATAAGTCTTAGCAATCCGGGGACAAACCGTTGTTTAGATATTCGCGGCGCTTCGCAATTCTCGTGTTGGGCATTACATCCATCTGCTGCGCTCAATCTCTGCGCCAGGCTGCAGATCGCGACGGCATGCTCGTCGGCACAGCCGTCCGCCCCTCCCAACTTTCAGAACTTGCTTACGCCTCAACGTTGGCCCGCGAGTTCAACATGGTGGAAGCGGAAGATGCGATGAAGTGGTGGGTCTTGCGACCGGATCAGGCCACCTACGACTTTCGCCAGGGCGACGAAGTAGTTCGTTTCGCGCAAGCCCATCAGATGAAAGTCCGAGGCCATTGCCTGGTCTGGGGCCGCTACAATCCGGATTGGCTGACGCAAGGTCACTTCACAACGCAGCAACTATCTCAGCTCTTGCAAGAGCACATCACTCGCGTCATGCAGCGCTACGCCGGTCAAGTCTTTGCATGGGACGTGGTTAACGAAGCCCTCGACGAAAACGGCAGTGTCCGCGATTCCCTTTGGTATAACCAGCCCGGCATCGGATTGGCAGGCCAAGGGTCAGCTTACATCGAGCAAGTATTTCGTTGGGCACACAAGGCAGATCCGCACGCGTTGCTCTTCTACAACGAAGCCGAGGGTGAAGGGCTGAACCGCAAGTCAGACGTTATCTGCGCCATGGTTAAAGACTTCAAGCAACGCGGCGTTCCGATCGATGGCGTGGGATTGCAACTGCACGTGCCTGCGCTCGATGCCGACATCGCAGGAATTGCCGCCAACATCGCACGGCTCACGGCGCTCGGCGTGCAAGTTCACATCACCGAGCTCGACGTCTCGTTGCCGGTGAATGCCAACGGCCTGCCCAGGCCAGAAGACTTGACGCGCCAGGCCGAGGTCTATCGCGGCATTGTGCGCGCATGCATGAACAGCGCCGGCTGCACCGCGATTCAGACCTGGGGGTTCACGGATAAATACTCGTGGATCGGATCGCACTCGCATGGCGCTCGCGGGCATGCACTGCCTTTCGATCGCGCCTACGCGCCCAAACCAGCTTACCGCGCAGTGATGGAAGAGCTTTCGGCAGGACGCTCGTCCGCCCACTGACCCTACTAGGGACTCTTGGTCAGCGACTTCTCCATCTATAATGAGATTCGGTCTGTTCATCGCCTGCAAACCCACTGCGCGCAGCGACCGGACCGCCGAAACAGCGTGGTGCAAACCGATCCAACTCGAACTCCGAAAACATCCAATCGCAAGCAGGTCATCATTCTACTGACGGTGGCGGTTTTTCTACTGCTCGCGATTCTGGTTTCGCAAACCGCGTTTAACGAAACTATCTTAAGTCCCGGCACCAATCAGCAGACCGTAGTTTTCTACGCGCTCTCACTGCTGATTTCTCTTCTGTTCGTCGCTCTCACGTTCGTGCTGGCGCGCAATCTGCTCAAGCTGCTGGCTGAGCGCCGGCTGGGAGTGCTCGGCTCGAAGTTCCGCACGCGCATGGTCGTCGGAGCGCTGCTACTTTCATTCGCACCGGTCATGGTGATGTATTTTTTTGCCTACGGATTGATGAATCGCTCGATTGACAAATGGTTCTCCACGCCGGTGGAGGAAGTCCGCGCCGACACCGATGCCATGGCTTCTCTGCTGGCCAACTACGCGGCCCAGAACGCGCGCTCAGAAGCTATCGCCATCGCCGATTCGCCTGAGACCAAGCGTGCTTTTGAGGGCCACGGATTCTCCACTGCAGTCGAAGAATTTCGCACTCACGAACCCACCTTGCAAGGCGGATTTGTTCTGGCCATAAAAAACGGAATTGCCGAGGCAAGCTTCGGTGTTCCCGCTGCCTGGGCGGTATTAAAAGAGAAGCTGCCGCTGGCGCAACTTGCCGCAGGCCAGTCCGCCCATTTCACCTTGCAGCAAACCGACTACACGGTGGGCAGCGCCCCGGTCGGCAATAATGGCCTGATTCTAGTCGCTATGCCGCTGCCGCCCGAGTTTTCCAAAACTGTTAACCAGATCGAGGCCAGTCAGCGGCGCTATCTTCAGTTAAGCCTCGAGCGCAGGCATGTACGCCAAACCTATATGGGCCTGCTTCTGCTGCTCACCATGATGGTGCTTTTTGTCAGCACGTGGCTCGCCCTGTTTCTTTCGAAGCTGGTGACGCGGCCTTTGTCTGCGCTGGCCGAGGCCACGCAGGAAATTTCGCGCGGCCGTCTCGATTACCGCATCGACGTAAACACCGCCGATGAGATTGGCGATGTCGTCCGTTCCTTTAACCGCATGGCAGAGGATCTAGAAACCAGCCGCCGGCAGATCGAAGCTTCCAGCCGCGATGCCAGCGCCGCCAATGCCGAACTGGAGCAGCGCCGCCGCCAGATGGAAACAATTCTCGAGAGCATTCCCACTGGAGTTCTCTCGCTCGATGCCGCGCGTCGCGTCACACACTCCAACCAGGCTCTGCTGCGCATGTTTCATCCCGACAGTCTGGCTGAAAGAGACCGCATGCTGAGCGGCGCACGCCTGACGGACGTGTTTCCACCGGAAGTTCTCCAGGACCTGGAACCGTTGCTGCGCCGCGCCGATCGCATGGGCATGACCACCAGCCAGATGGAAATGCCGCTGCAGCGCACGTCTCTCAACGTGGCGGTCACCGTGGCAACGCTGCGCCATCAGGACCAACGCTCCGGATATGTGCTCGTGTTCGAAGATCTTTCCGATCTTCTGAAGGCGCAGAAACAAGCGGCATGGCGTGAGGTGGCGCGGCGCGTCGCGCATGAGATCAAGAATCCGCTTACGCCCATCGCACTCTCCGCGGAACGCATTCAGCGCCATCTGGAACGAGCCACCCCCTCTGACCCAGCTTCGCTCGAGGTCATCCGCGCCTCCGCTCAAACGATTGCAGGCGCGGTCGAAACCGTTCGCCGGCTCGTGGATGAATTTTCCACGCTCGCGCGCTTCCCCGCGTCGAATCCGCATCCGGCTGACATCAATGAAGTGATTGAGAGCGCGCTCGCCATGTTCAACGGCAGGCTGGATGGCATTGGCCTGCACAAATCGCTCGCTGCAGACTTGCCCAAAGTTATGGCCGACGCAGAAGCCATGAAGCGGGCCGTCGCCAACCTCGTGGACAATGCGGCCGAAGCCATGCACAATTCGCTCGTGCGCGAGATTCAGATTTCGACCTCGTTGGTAGCCAGCCGCGACGCCGTTGAAATCACCGTCGCTGATACCGGCCACGGCGTGACCCGCGAACTGAAAGAAAAACTTTTTTTGCCATATTTTTCCACCAGAAAGCGTGGAACCGGCCTCGGCCTGGCAATCGTGAGCCGCGTCATCGAAGAACATCACGGCTCGATTCGCGTCGAGGAAAACCAGCCTGTTGGAACGCGCTTCATTGTCGAACTGCCGGTTGTCCCCGAACCCGCACTGGCCGCGGCCACGGTGCAGCATGCATAAAATTCTCATCGTCGATGACGAAACCGGAATTCGCGAATCCCTGCAGGCCGTGCTTGCAGACGAAGGCTACGAAACCGCGTCGGTTGAAAGCGGCGAAGAATGCCTCAAGCTGCTGCGCCGCGAGCACACCTTCGAAGTGGTGCTGCTCGATATCTGGCTGCCCGGCATCGATGGCCTGGAAACGCTGGAAAGCATTCGCGACATGGATGACGCTCCCGAAGTGATCATGATCTCAGGTCACGGCACCATCGAAACTGCGGTGCGCGCAACCAAACTCGGCGCCTACGACTTCCTGGAGAAGCCGCTCTCCATCGACAAGACCGTGATCCTGGTCAAAAATGCGATCGAATCCAAAAAGTTGCGGCATGAGAATGTCGACCTGAAAAAACAGCTGTATGCCAAGAGCGTGATCGTCGGAGACAGCATTCCGATGAAAGCGCTGCGCCAGCAGATCGGCCTGATGGCGCCCACCAACGGCCGCGTTCTGATCTACGGCGAGTCAGGCACCGGGAAGGAACTTGTCGCGCATGCAATCCACGCCCAAAGCCTGCGCAAGGATGAAACTTTTGTCGAGGTCAACTGCGCAGCCATTCCAGAAGATCTCATTGAAAGCGAACTATTCGGGCATTACAAAGGATCGTTCGCGGGAGCCACCGCCGACAAGGAAGGCAAGTTCGAAAAGGCCAGCGGAGGAACGCTGTTTCTCGATGAAGTCGGCGACATGAGCCTGAAGACGCAATCGAAAGTGTTGCGCACGCTCGAAGAACAGCGCGTCGCGCCCCTCGGTAGCGACGAAACTATCGTGGTCGACGCGCGCATCATCGCCTCAACCAACAAAGATCTGGAAGAAGAAATCTCCAAGGGAAATTTTCGCGAAGATCTGTTTTACCGGCTGAACGTGATTCCTTTTTTTGTGCCTCCGCTGCGCGATCGCAAGGAAGATATTCCGCTCTTCGCGCGGCACTTCTTGAAAGACCTGGCTGCGACCTACGGACGCCGCCCACGTGAGATTACCGACGATGCGGTCGAGGCGCTGATGCGCTATTCGTGGCCAGGTAACGTGCGCGAATTGCGCAATGTGATCGAGCGGATTGTTATCATGAATCCCATGACCACGCGCTTCGACCGCAAGCACCTGCCGCCGTTGGTCTACCGCGACGGCCACCGGCGCGCCGCGCGCAGCGAGTTCTCCACGCTGCACCAGGCCCGCGACGCCTACGAG
>Ga0302140_10000908_pt1 | contig 38856 bp, 43 predicted proteins | sample I_Bog_E1_1_FD_202095 | JGI IMG/M metagenome (GOLD analysis project Ga0302140, IMG submission 202095) | Peat permafrost microbial communities from Stordalen Mire near Abisko, Sweden - I_Bog_E1_1 | ecosystem: Environmental > Terrestrial > Soil > Wetlands > Peat | place: Sweden: Abisko, Stordalen...
GTTCAGGCTTCGGATTCTCATGGTTACAGCGTACCACAGGAGTACCTGGGTACGCTGCTGCCCATTCATCCCCGCACTCCAAAATGAAGAAGGTGCGGGTCGTGCGGGGTTTCCTGGGAATTAAAAATCGGGTGGTGAAGTTTTCTTCACCACCCGTACCAACCAATCGCCGATTGAGCTGTTATGCTCTTCTTCTAGGATTCGGCGTATGTCCGTCAAAACCCTCCGTTAGAGTATTGACCTATCGTTTTCTCGGTGTTCCCTCGGAGTATCCGGGGCGTGAGCCGAAGAAAACCACCTTGTGAGACGCTACTTCTAACAAAGAACCCGCCTAGGCGGATTTTTTGTTGCTATTTTTTATTGTCATACAGGACTCGGTCACGGGTATTTTTCTGCTGAAAAATCCCGCGACCCCGGCTCGGCGCCGTCGTGCCTGCGCTTTTCTCGTCTTGCAGGGTCGGCACAGGCAAAACAAAAAGCCAGCCGGAATGGCTGACTTTTTGTTTTGCTGTGGCGGCTATGGGTAGAAGTTGGAACCATTTTATTTAGGAATTCTGTCTGAAAATCAAGATCGTGCACCATTTTTATCAGAGACTGGTCGCATCGTTCATATCGAGATCCCCATCGGCAACCAGTTGCTGGACTTCTTCGTCAAGCGCCTCGAAATCCTCGACTTGGTCGGGCTCGATTACACCGTTTTTGACTAGTTCGAGAATTTCGGAGGGGTCCATAGATATATTTTATCATGATTTTCAAAGTTGTATATTTTGATGATTTTTTAGTACACTGTGCTTATGGAAATAAGTTTAAGCATTATAAATATCATCACGATAATAACTTCGGTTGTAACGTTGCTGGCACTTATCTTTACTATCTATCAATCATACCTTTCAAAACAGGCGCTTGTGGAGACAAAAAAGAGCATTGATCAAGAGAAAACAAATAGACAAATATCGCTCCTTCCAAAAGTTGAATGGATCATACAGGTAGATGTTCAGCTCAAAATGTGGCAAGAAAAATCAGAGGAAAACTATAAAAAACTCACCGGGGCATTAGCGGACAAAGACGATGAGGTACTAAAGGAGCTTTGCAACAAGCATATCAAAAAGCCAAGTGACCTCGGTCTATCAAAATACCAGTACGAAAAGATGCCAGAGTGGCTTTCTCAACTCTGGCTTTCGGGTGCTCAATATTACTACGAAGGATTAGGTTCGATGGAGTACTTGTACAAGGATGGTCAGCCAGATTATGGTCTTGCGGAAATGTTAGTTAACAACTGTGCTGAAAGTAGTTACGCCCTGGCACAACTGCGTACATACATTTCGGATATGGTGCCCATATGGGGGATTTCCAATAACGATACTGAATTTTTCTTCCAATCCAAACATCCACTCTGGATCAAACCATGAATTCGAGTTATTGCTGAAAGGATCCCAAAGAGTAAGCTTTTGTGTCAGTTCTCCCATATTTTTACCAAAAGCGGAAAGAGTTCTGTTTAAAATTTCTTTCTGTAGATTCGTAAATTTGAGTTTGATCTCGTTTTTTCTTTGACTATTGCAAGAGAAATACTCTGACATAATCTTTGAAAGCTCTGCTATACCGGAATGATCTTCAAAGGCATTGATTGTTGCTGGATCTTTTGATATCGGTAGCCCGATCAAGGTGTTGGCACAGACGAACTTGAAATCTAGGTTGGGCAGAGGCTTGATGCCCCTGTTTGACTTTGAATCATCGACTTCAGATTCAACGACAAGCGTTAGAAAACAGCGCAGACGGGATACATCTACAGCAATCGGTTGTATATCAACACCAAAGATCGAATTCTCTATGATATCTAGTTTGCGCGTGTAGTTAAAGGGATTGGATTTAACATCGCTGATGATTCTCTGTTTATATAATTCCTGCACACCCTTTAATTTCAACTCAAGCCACAGGGTGCAATCTGGGTCTATTTGCTGAAGGATGTAAACGATTTTCTGGAGAGCACCTATTGGGTATGCTCCGGAACCACAAGCCGGGTCTAGTATCTTGAGAGATCCAATGGCATTTATTACTTCTTGCTTTTCAGCGAATTCCAATGGATATTCCAAATCATCTGTCAGGTCATAACTAATCAGTGTCATTAAAAATGTGTGAAAAATTTTCAATATAATCCTCCTTGGCTCCAGTCCTAGATGTGATTGATGTATCTACGACATGTGAATCAAGATTAAAATCTTTCAAACTAGAAAGCTTTACTATGATATTCTTGTCTAGATCCATGCCGACAAGAATCCTTATCTGCTTATCTTTTAGTTCATTATGCAGGTCTTTAAAACCTGAAAAGTAAAAGTAACCAACAAGAGCATCGATTCTGTCGCAGTTTGGCAGAATACTCTTTAAGTTACTTGAAAGCGTGTTTGCGCCTATGTTATCAATTGCTGACATAGGATTAAATCCTAGCATTTTTTGACATAAATTTAAAGGATTCTTGCTTATACCACCTTCCCCCTTCTGTAAATTAACAATACCCTCCAGTCAAGATTGACAATAGTAAACAGTTTGCTATGCTGGAGATGGAAGTATGCAATAATACCTTATGAGGCGCTTCGGTGTTCCCTCGGAGTATCCGGGGCGTGAGCCGAAGAAAACCACCTTGTGAGACGCTACTTCTAACAAAGAACCCGCTTAAGCGGATTTTTTGTTGCTCCTTTTTTTTGTCAATTTTAATTCTTGAAAAGCTCAATACCTTCGCCAATGATATTTCCTTTGAGAATTTTGTAACATTCATTACCGAGATGGCCTTTTTCAAGATACCGAGCCAACGCTCCTGCTATCCAATCGGCGATCTGAATATTGACTGTTGAGGCGGAATCAACCATTTCAATCTGCAATAAAACATTCTTCGGTAATCGCGGTAAAAGACGAGCCCTCAGCACTCTCTTGAAATCACTTTCCGACATGCCGCTCAATCTTCGTTGATCGCAAAAAATACGAAACTCTTTGTCAGTAATGGGTAAATACGAATCAAGTATTTCACCAACGATGTTGGTATAGAGAAGACCGCTTTGGAGTTTATTTTTCTGCCGATATTCCACAGGAATATCCTTGTGAAGTAAATATGCAAATCGTATGCGAACATCGAGCTTTGAAATCTGCCGCAATGTTCGGAGACGTAAGTCATCGTCAACGCCGGTAGCCGACCATTTTATTTCATTTTGATGACGCATTTTTATTGGAAAATGATCACTCTGCCACGCACGAAATCCTTTAGCTGTACGACGAGGCTCCCCCACGGTGAAAGATGCTATGACAAAATAGTTTTCGTGGTTATGCTTAGTGAATTGTCCGCTTTCGTCGAGGAAAATATATGACATAGTGGATACATAATAACTTACTACAGTTTTTGTATCAATTACAAATCACAATGTTTTATCCCCCTTCCGAAAATGCGGTTCTCGGCCGCTCGGGGATGAAGCGCAGAATGCCGCTTCTCTGTAGGAAGGTTCATCGCGTCCCCTAAGCCATTGGCTGGGGAGCGGTGCCTCCATGGCGCTGAGAGCGCACATCCACCTTTGCCTTTTCCCCAAAAGAAAAGGCAAAGAAAGAAGCGCTTGTAAGCGCTATGGAAAGGCACACTTCGCTCCCCTGCGGATGGCGATCAAGGGGCGCGCCGAAGACTCCTTCAAGAAGCGGAATTCTGCGCTTCATGTCACGGAACCTAGAGGGAGCGGCCGAGAATGGCGTTTTCGGGAGGGGGCTCTAATGCTGGGGAGGAAATAAAGTTTTGATAAAATTTTGATAAAGTTTTTGTAGAAAAGTGGATAACTTTTTGTTGACATAATTTTTCTCCATCCTACAATTATCCTCAGTAAGGCGAATACTGTCATTGAGTGATATGGACACGAAAACCCTCGCAACAACAAATTTATATACACTAGCGCCATTATATAGTCCTACGAGACATAACATTTATTGCTAGAAAGACAAAAAATAAAAACATAAATTGAGGTTTAAATAAAAGTAGTGCTCATATGTAATCCAATGCCATAGCTCTTAACCAGAGCTCATTTTTCGCGTTACTGCCAACCCAATGGCGGGCTCTTTCATGCTGTCTCAATTCCAATTCAGCCACAACTTAATAGAGGATACAATCAAATGCTTTAAGGAAGAAAACAATCTCGAATTAACTCCGGAAAAAGCAAATGAATACCTACACTCACTGGCAGGATTGTATTTGGCGTTTGCGGGCGGAGGCAAACGGCCGACCACTTCAGTGGCGGCCGGGACGCCGCCCGCAACGGTCGAAAAGGTCGAATATCGTGGTTACGCGACCCTAGGTGTTAGTAACACCTAGGGTACGTTGCATACTGCACCATGATAGACACCATTAAATTTCTCATACCGATGACCGATTCTGCCCTTTTAGAAAAATTAAAAGGTACTCTTAAACGTTTTCGCAAAGACGATCTCAAAACCGGAAAAATAGAATTTGAATTTTTCAGTAATAATATTGAGCTTGGCTCATACCATCGAACAATAGCCATTAAATTTACAAATATTCCGCAAGGATTTTTCATCGAGTTTTCCGTGCCGAAATATGCCAAGGGGAATAATGTGGAAATGATACATCCGCATGAGTTACCGGAAATATTGACGAAATTATATGTCGAGTTGTGCGCCCACATGGAATATGAGCTTCCCCATTTTTCAACATGGCCTCTCTACCGTCTTGATGTTTGCTATAACTGGATTTTCAAGGATGAGAACGAAGCGGTCTACGCCATGGATTTCTTACAAAGAATTGATTTTCCTCGCAAGAAAAAACATACCTACGACACTTCAGTCATGCATACAGGAAGTGCCTACACCATAAAATTTTATGCTAAAGGACCGGAATTCAAAAAGCACGATTTTGATAAAATAGAAACAAAAAAAGCTGTCAGTCTGCAATCATGGGCAAACAGAATCGTCAGATTTGAAGTAAGCCTTAGGAGGACATATTTACAAAGTTTCCTCGGCCTTGAAAAAATATATTTTAAGGATATTATTGATGATGATACCATTGAGAAAATCCTCAAATACTATTTAGAGGAAAAAGTCTTCTTTTACCTCAACCCCACCGCTATGGGTGATGAGAAAATAAAGCACATACTCAACGAAAACTTCACCAAGATAAAAGCGACGCGGCTCTATCAATTTTACAGGGATTATTATTTTAGCGAAGAAATGAAAAATATGTTTGTACGCGGCGGACTTAATCGAAGTACCATTTACAGATACAAAAAAGACTTACACCGAGTCGGTATCGGCATTTCTATCGAAAAATCTCCCAACACTGTAAGTATCCTCGATCAATTGATCATTCCATCCCCAACAACCCGCTTCGATTTGATTGATTATTCATTACGTGAAGTATAAAATATAAAAATATGAAATATATTATCTATTGCAGAAAATCTACTGACACTGAAGACAAACAAGTCCTTTCCCTTGAATCTCAAGAGAATGAGCTTACACGATTGGCCAAAACTAATGGCCTTGATGTGGTGCTCATACTTCGAGAAAGTAAATCGGCCAAAGAGCCGGGGCGGCCAATTTTCAATGACATGCTCACCATGATTACTTCCGGCACAGCTGATGCTATTCTCTGTTGGAAAATTGACCGTCTGACGAGAAATCCTGTTGACGGCGGCCAATTACAGTGGCTACTACAGAAAGGCAAAATACAGTGTATCCGGACATTTGAGAAAACATATTTGCCGAGCGACAATGTCCTCCTTATGAGCATTGAGCAGGCCATGGCTAATCAATACATTCGAGATCTGAGTGTCAACATCAAACGCGGCAATCGTGCCAAACTGGAAAAAGGTGGCTGGCCGAATCAAGCGCCGATCGGATACTTGAATGATAAGATCAATAAAGTCATCAACATTGATCCGATACGTTCTCCATATATCATCAAAGCTTTTGAATTGTACTCCACCGGCTCGCACAGCTTCAAAGACATTTCAGATATTCTCTATCGCGATGGCTTTCGCATCAAATCAGGTAAAAAAGTTTTCAAAGGATATATCCAAAGAATTCTTATGTCCGTTTTCTATACCGGTATTATGAAACGTGAAGGAAAATATTATCCGGGTACGCATCAGCCTCTCATTTCTAAAGATATGTTCGACAAAGTTCAAAAAGTGATGAATGACCGAGGACGTCCGCGGCCGAAAAAACTATTCTTTCCGTTGCGTGGCTTCTTGAAATGCGCCAATTGCGGCTGTTCATTGACCGCTTCAATTAAAAAAGGCCATCACTATTACTACTGCACCAATGGCAAGCAGAAATGCGACGAACATAAAGGCTATATTCGAGAAAAGTATATCTATAGCCTTGTCAGCGATCTTTTCACTAAAGTTGATTTCACTGAACGCAAAATCGAACTGATGTACCGAGCGGCCAAAGAACAAAGTGGCCTTGACACTTCATATCTTGACCACGCCTTAACGAACCTCCGTACCGAGCTGGAATCGCTTACAACGAAAGAATCACGCCTTCTGGACACCTTTCTAGCTGAACAGACGGATAAGAAACTTTATGATCAGAAAGTCCTTGAAATACGAAACGAGCGCGTCTCTCTGACCACAAAAATTGCAGAGCTTGAATCAAGGAACCCTGTATCTACTTTGGAACCAACCAAAAAGGTCTTTCTACAAGCCAGCAGAGCCACAAAAGAATTTTCGAACGGCGATGATTTTAAAAAACGTGAAGTCGTAGAAAATTTACTTTGGAACCTTTCCATCAAAGACAAAAAAGTGGCTCAAGTTAGCTTTAAAAGTCCGTATGCGGCTATGCTAAAAGTGCCTCAAAATGCTGATTTTTCTACTCTGTGGACCCTACAGGACTCGAACCTGCCACCCCCTCATTGCAAATGAGGTGCTCTACCAGATGAGCTAAGGGCCCGTTAATTCGGGACTTCTTAAAGACCGAATTATTTTACATTATTTCCCTGCTAATGCAAGTCCGATGATATGATCAAGAAAATCAGGCAAATTGGAACCGACGGCGGCCAAAGCTTTCGGCATAAGCGATGTGGTGGTGAGACCGGGCAAAGTGTTGATTTCGAGAGCATATATGCCGCGGTGAGGCGAGACAATAAAATCGGAGCGTGAGTAGTGTCGTAAGCCGAGAGCGGCATGGATGCCGCGAGCGAGACGTTCGAGCTCGTCCTTCTCGGTGACGGAAAAATGTCCGGGGACAATTTCTTCGGCGGCCAAAGCAGTATGGGCATGACAATATTTCGCTTCATAATCGAAAAAATCATGACCATGGCCATAGCGGATCTCGACGGCGGGCAAAGCATAAAAACGTTGACCACGGAAATCATCGATAATACCGACGGTCGCTTCTCTGCCGGCGATATATTCTTCGATCATGACGAGGCCGAAAATTGACGCTTTCTGGATAGCCGGTTTAATTTCACCGAAACTCCGAGCAATAGAAATACCGACGGATGAACCGCCGGTGACAGGCTTAACAATGACGGGCAAAGAGAAAGTATTGAAAATCTCACGAACCATTTCATCGAGCGATTTGGCTTTTTTTGACTTCTCAGACAGCTTTTCGAAGTCAATCACAATATGCCGCGGCGTTTTTATTCCGTGCTGAGTAAAAATGTTCTTAGCCAAGACTTTGTTCATACCGATAGCCGATGCCAATGCTCGCGAACCGGTATACATGACGCCATACTCGTCAAGAATAGTCTGAAGCTTGCCATCTTCGCCGTAAGTGCCGTGGAGGGCGTTAACAAAAACATCTATCTGAGAAAAGACTTTATGTGGCAAAGCGGGTGCACCGGCAATGTGCCATTGACCTGTCTTGTCAATGAGAATATCGTGAAGAACATATTTCTCGGCGAATCGTTCATGAGCAAGAACCGCGAGCACGGCTGAACCGCTTTGCAGTGAAATATCATATTCATCTGACGGGCCGCCGCGCAGGACGCCGATTCTCTTGGTAGACATGCAATTATTATAGCATTTTCTTTAACAACCGTTTGCGATGAAAGGTGATAGCGAAACGATGAGCTTCAGCATTGGCAAGAAAAATAAGAGGGGTATATTTTTTGAGCAAATCATCAGAAATCCGAGAATCCCTCTCAATCAAACTTCTCTTCATGATTTGACGAGCTTTATGATGATCGTCTTTTACCACTGACACGATGGAAATATGTGGAAGTTTTTTTTCAGCAAGAATCTTCTCAGCGGCATGGATTTGACCTAAGCCGCCATCTACAACAATGAGATCAGGTAGCGGCCATTCTGGATGATTGAAACGGCGAAATAGCATTTCAGAAAGACTGCCGACATCATCGTTAACGTCACTGCTGATTTTAAATTTGCGATATTGGCTTTTATTGAGTTCACCGTTTTCCACCACCGTCATAACACCGACATTTTCACTGCCACTCAAATGAGCGATGTCGTAGGCTTCGATGCGAAATATTTTTGGCCTTGTCGTGTCGTTATCGCCGGCAAAATTATCATCATCGCCCACTTTTTTCTTGATAAGCGAAATATCCTGTATATGACCGAGAGCGTAGAGGGTGTGCTTGACATGGTTGGCTTTTTCGAACTGACGAACTTTGGCATAAGCTTTCATCTCGCGCTCAAGCGCCTTGATGAGAGCTTTCTTTTTACCTTCAAAAAATAGAATAAGATGGCGGATAGTTTTGGCATATTCTTTTTTTGCTGAGGGAGACGACGTGTCCGGAGAAAGGCCGATAGACTGGTAGAAAGACTCTCCACCAACCCGACCATCACGAAAGGGAAAAATTTTTCGAATAATCGAAAGAGCTTGTCGCAAGAGACCGCCGCGGGGATAGGGGCCAAACTTTTTTTTAATCGTTATACCCGACGTGCCCGTTTGTGCTTCAATTTCATCGAGCTTGTCGAGCTCACGCCCACGCATAAGCAAAACCCGCGGAAAATCTTCGTCGGTAATAATGACATAATTATACGAACGGTCGTCTTTTTCCTGAGTATTGTATTTCGGCTGATATTTCTTGATCAAATTACTTTCAAGGATAATAGCCTCAAGAACCGAATCCGTCTGCCGCCATTCGATCGTCTCGGCATGAGCCAGCATGTCCACCAAAAGTGGTCCGCGAGTATCAATAAGGTCGTCCTTGAAATAACTTTTGATCCGGTCCCGAAGCGACGTGGCACGGCCGATATAGAGGATATTACCGTTTGTCTTTTTCTTGAAAAAATAGACTCCCGGGACATCGGGAACATCCTTGGAAGCATATTTCGCTATAGCCAGTGAACCATTGAAACCATTGCGGAAATCTTGACTTTTCATGCTATATATGCTATCAATTATATCAGCTTCATGCAAGCATATGAGTGTTTGCAACAAAAATGCACATACATAATAAAATATGAATATAAATGCCAGTAAAGATGGTAGTCATCACTGACTTTGAGCTCGGCGACGGTGATGGCCTTGAAATCCTCGCCATGGTGCGGAAAATGGACTGCGATAAAAAAACCAAGGTCATCGTCATGACGGGAACTATCATTGAGGAACAATTGTCGCGTGCCCGTGCAGCCAATCCAGATGGTCTGCTTCTAAAACCCTTCGAGTTGAGAATGTTGGAAAATACCCTTATACGGCTTGGCCTTCTGACGCTGGCCTTGATAGCGAAAGTGGTATAAAAAAATAAATAAATCCTTGCCACAGCCGCGCATCCCCCATGCACGGCTTTTTTATTTTCTTATTTTGATGATTTTTTATTTGATAGATGTTTATTTGATAAACCTCCTATTTCAAAACTTTCTTCAGATACTGGCCGGTGTATGATTTCTCGTTTTTGGCGATATCTTCAGGTGTACCTTTAGCCACAACCTTGCCGCCTTTGGCACCGCCGTCAGGACCGATGTCAATGATGTAGTCGGCTGATTTGACGAGGTCGAGGTTGTGCTCGATGACGACAACGGTGTTACCTTTGTCCACGAGTCGCTGGAGGATTTCGATAAGTTTCGCCACATCCTCATAGTGCAAGCCTACAGTCGGTTCATCAAGAAGATAAATAGTTTTCTGAAGATGGGCGCGATAGAGCTCGGCGGAAATCTTTACCCGCTGAGCTTCCCCGCCGGAAAGGGTCGTCGCCGACTGGCCAAGCTCGAGATAGCCGAGACCTACTTCTTGGAGAGTGGTGAGCCGGTCGGAAACAGCAGGAATATCTTCGAAAAATTGTAGCGCTTCATCAATCGTCATGTGCAAAATCTCGCTGATATTTTTCTTTTTGTATTTTATTTCAAGCGTCTCTTTAGTGAATCGTTTGCCGCCGCAGACTTCGCACGGCACATAAACTGTCGGCAAGAAATGCATTTCGACGGCGATTTCGCCATTACCCTGGCAAGCTTCACAGCGACCGCCTTTGACATTAAATGAGAACCGACCGGAACCCCAGCCTCGAGCGCGAGCTTCGGCTGACGCGGCAAAGAGATCGCGGATATGCGACCATGCGCCGGTGTAGGTGGCCGGATTCGAGCGTGGCGTGCGGCCGATCGGCGACTGATCAATGAGAATGGTGCGGCCGAGGTATTCGGAGCCTTCGAAACTTTTGACATTATATATGGCGGCGGTGCGATGGCGAAATTCGAGCCGCGCCTGAAGATTCTTATGCAGAATTTCATACATAAAGGAAGACTTGCCTGAACCGGAAACACCTGTTATGACATTGAAACAACCAAGCGGCACGTCCACGTTCATGTCTTTGATGTTGAAAATACTGCCTCCGCGAATCATAAGCTTGCCTTTTGGTTGGCGACGGGTCGTCGGCATGGGAATGACTTTTTCACCACGCAGATAGGCGAGAGTGAGCGATTCTTTACCATGACCGGGCGCGAGCTTTTTTGCCGTGAGGAGCTCGTCGAGCCAGCCCTGCACCACTACTTCCCCGCCGTGGACACCGGCTTTCGGACCGATGTCTACGATATAGTCGGAAGCAAACATAGTGTCCTCATCGTGTTCAACGACGATGATTGTATTGCCGAGATCGCGCAGATGAAGAAGTGTTTCGATGAGCCGGTCATTGTCGCGCTGATGGAGGCCGATGGTCGGCTCATCGAGAACATAGAGCGCGCCGACGAGGCCAGAACCAAGCTGAGAGGCAAGCCTGATGCGCTGGGCTTCCCCGCCGGAAAGAGTGTTGGCACGGCGGTCAAGGGTGAGGTATTCAATGCCGACGTTCATCATGAATTGCAGTCGGGCGAGAATTTCTTTGAGCACCACTTTGGCGATTTCTTTTTCTGTCGGGGTCAGGTTGATTTTTTCAAAAAAGTTTTTAGCTTCGTCAATGGCCATCGAGGTGGTCTCGACGATATTTTTGCCGTCTATCAGGACATGCAGAGCTTCTTCGCGCAGGCGAGCACCTTTGCAGAGAGGACACGGCTCATCACTCCAAATGCTTTCCGTACCGAGACCGTTACATTCGGCACATGCGCCATAGGGCGAATTGAAAGAAAAGAGTCGCGGTTCGATTTCTGGATACGAGAAACCGTCGTAGGGGCACATGAATTTGACAGACATGAGTTTTTCTTCGATGCCCTTTTCGGCAGTGACTTTTTCTGCAGGCATTTCGATTTTTATCAGACCGTTCGCCTCCTCGATTGCTTTCTCCAAAGCTTCAGAAAGACGTTCGCGAGCATTTTCGGCCTGCGAGTTATTTTTTGAATTTGAACTGTCCGATTTTTTACGTGTGTCGGATTTTCCGGATGAGCCAATCCCCCCAGATCTACCAGATTTCGACACTCCGATTTTTTCGGACACTTCAACGAATTCACTCAAAAAAATTTCATCCACGAGTACGTCAATATCGTGCTTCTTATTTTTCTCCAAAATGATCTGCTCGCGCAAGCGCATAACTTTGCCGTCAATTTTTACCCGCTCATAACCTTTGCCGAGAAGGTCGTAGAGCAACTGATAATATTCGCCTTTGCGGCCGACGACGACCGGCGCATAAATCGTTACTTTGGCTTCATGAATGCTGACGCCAAAAACTTCACGGGCTTTTTTGTTTTTGCCGGCGACCTGCTTGACGATGGTGTCAAGAATCTCTTCTTTGGAAATGCGGTGAATCGGTCTATTGCAGACGAGACAATGCGGTCGGCCGACGCGAGCATAGAGCACGCGCAAATAGTCATAAATCTCCGTCGTGGTGGCCACGGTCGAGCGCGGATTGTTCGAGCGAGACTTCTGGTCAATAGAAATAGCCGGCGACAGACCGGTGATTTCGTCAACGTCAGGCTTCTGGAACTGGCGAAGAAATTGACGGGCATACGACGAAAGCGATTCGATGTAGCGGCGCTGACCTTCGGCAAAAATAGTGTCGAACGCAAGCGACGACTTGCCGGAACCGGAAAGGCCGGTGATGGCAATCATCTTATTTCTCGGCATGTGCACCGTGATATTTTTCAGGTTGTGGGTGCGAGCTCCCCGCACGATGATTTCATCGCTCATGGGTATGGTATTTCGATTGGCTTTTCCCTGTCTGTGGCGAACGGTGACACTCGCAGTACTGCGTTCACCGTGTGGTTCTTTTGAAGCCATGTGTGGCACAGGGTAGCATGGATGGAGACGTGGGTCAATTTTCTCCTTAAAAAAATTAATAAAAAGCTATACAATAAAATAGTAGGATGCTAAAATGCAATAATGAGCTTTGAATCAGAATTTAATAACGATGCGGAAAAGGAAACGAAAAGATATGAGGAACTCAAAACCGGGTTTGGCGTTGCTTTGTGTACGAAACAAAAAGAGGGTGGAACTTCTGCTCTCGAAGCTCAGACAATATTAGCTGAGAAATTAAATTTACCCGCAGTCCAGTTTGACTTTAGAAATAGAACAGACACAGAGATTCAAGAATCCAAAAATGTCTTAATCGATTATAGAGAAACACATGAAAGTACTGCCATATCCATCCACGGTGAAACTCCTAAGATAGATGAAGTAAGTCTCGATTTCAAAAATAAAGAAAGAGTACTTATGGAATTGGACCTCCTTCAAAGACTTTCAGGAGAGTCATTTACCGTTCATCCGCCATCCATAAACCTCAAAAAATTTAACAGTCTTCCTGGTGATCTGAGAGACACCATTCTTCAAAATTATTCAAATATATTTGTTCAGCCAATTATGGAATCTGTCGCTAAAAAACAAAGATTTAGTATTGGAATTGAAAATATGCCAAAGAAAGGCGAAAACGGATCATGGGGACAAGAGATTGGAGATTTGCTTATGCTTCTTAGAAAAATTGAACAGATTCTCGTTGATAAGGGTTTAGAACTAGAAGTCGCACATCAATATGTTGGGGCAACCCTTGATATAAACCATGCATTGCATGGCGCAGATGTTAAAGATTATAAACGTGTCCTCGAAGAATGGTTTAAAGGTCTCGGAGATTATCTCAAAGTTGTCCATCTATATACTCCGTCGAGTGTCGGAGAAGAATTCAATGAGAAATACAAAATTTCTTTGAAACTTGCTTCTCAATTTAATCCAAATGCTCGATTGTTTATGGAAAGCAAACAAAGTCCTGATATAACTGAAAGATTATATGATGCTGTTAAAAATGTTCGATGATACCAGATCACTCTTTTAATTTTTTCTCCGCTTTTTCCGCCCGCTCCGTCTTTTTCTTCAACGCCTCTATTTCGTCCCTCACTATTGCCGCTGTTTCAAAATCGAGCACTTTCACCGCCGCGCTCATTTCGCGCTCTTTTTGGGCAATGATTTTTTTTGGATTGCCGGCAAAGGCTGTTTCATCGAGACGGATAAGCTCGGCCACGGCTTTGTCGTGATCACTGCGAAGCTGGTCGGTAATGTCGTGGATTTTCTTGATAATCGTCTGGGGCGTAATGCCGTGCTTTTTGTTATACGCAGTCTGGATGATGCGGCGACGTTCGGTCTCGCGGATGGCACGATCGAGCGAACCGGTCATGTGATCGGCATAGAGGATGACCCGACCGGCGACGTTGCGAGCGGCGCGGCCGATGGTTTGGATGAGTGCCGTGTCGGAACGCAGGAAGCCTTCCTTGTCCGCATCAAGAATGCCGATGAGTGAAACCTCCGGCAAGTCAAGGCCTTCGCGCAAGAGGTTGACCCCGACAAGACAGTCGAACTTACCGCGGCGGAATTCGGTCAGGATAGTGATGCGGTCAATGGTCTTGATGTCGCTGTGGAGGTACTCGGCTTTCATTCCCTTTTCTTTCAGATATTCGGAAAGATCTTCGGCCATTTTTTTGGTTAAAGTTGTGGCGATGGCGCGCTCGCCCCTTTTTATGACTTTTTCGGCTTCTTCGATAAAGTCGAAAATTTGGCCTTGGTAGGTACCCTTACCCGTCACCGGCTTTATTTCAATAACCGGATCAATAAGACCTGTCGGTCGAATGACTTGCTCAACAGTCTGACCTTCGGGTGGCTTGCTATGCTCAAGCTCATATTTGCCCGGAGTTGCGGAAGTATAAATTGTCTGCCCCACTGACTTTTCGAATTCATCAAATTTAAGCGGACGGTTGTCTTTGGCACTTGGTAAGCGAAAACCGTATTCGACAAGCGTCTCCTTGCGTGAAGCATCGCCTGCATACATGCCGCCGAGCTGGGGCACCGTCACATGCGACTCGTCAATAACGGTAAGAAAATCAGCTACAAGATCACCGGTCTTCGGGTCTTTGATATGCGGAAAATATGACAGAAGCGAATCCGGCGGCTCGCCCGGCATCTTGCCGGAAAAGTGCCGCGAATAATTTTCAATGCCATTACAATAGCCGACTTCGCGGATGAGAGCAAGATCGTATTTGACGCGGCGCTTCAAGCGCTCGGCTTCGAGCGGCTTACCCGATTTTTCGAGCTCCTTCAGTCGCGACTCAAGCTCGGCACCAATGGTCTTGAAAGCTCGCTTCGATTGTGCATCGTTACTGATAAAATGTTTTGCTGGAAAAATAAAAACGGTCTCGACAGTCTTGAGCAGAGCACGAGTGATAGAATCTATTTCGGAAATCGAGCCGACGACCGACGTGCTGACGCCTCCTACCCCGTTGCTATCGCCAGTCTTTTCACCGACACCATATTCGATCCGAAAAATAATCCGCTCATTCACCGGCATGATCTCAACCGCATTCCCTATGGCCCGAAAAGTTCCCGGCGTGATGTCGGCATTCGTCCGAGTAAAATGGATGTCGATGAGCCGCCGAATAAGCTCCGCGCGCGACAACTCCATCCCCTGCGAGATTTTCATATTGACTTTTTCATATTCTTCCGGCGAACCGAGACCATAAATGCACGATACCGACGCCACGATGATAACATCACGCCGTGTCAGGAGCGCCTGGGTCGAAGCATGCCTCAATCGGTCTATTTCCTCATTAATCATCGCCTCCTTCTCTATATATGTATCAGTCACCGGCATGTAGGCCTCCGGCTGATAGTAGTCGTAGTACGAAACAAAATAATGCACAGCATTGTCGGGGAAAAACTCCCGGTATTCCTGGGCGAGCTGGGCGGCGAGAGTTTTGTTGTGGGCGATGACAAGGGTCGGCTTGTTGTGGGCGGCGATGACGTTCGCAACTGTGAAGGTTTTCCCTGATGCGGTAACACCGAGGAGGGTCTGATGGCGCAGTTTTTTATCGAGGCCTTTGATAAGCGACTCGATAGCCTTCGGCTGGTCGCCGGCAGGTTTAAATTCGGATTGTAGATTGAAGAGAGACATGAAATATACTATATCGCGCAAGCTGATTTTAAACAAGAAAAAATAGAAGAAGTCATAAAAAAAGCAAAACCCCGCGAAAAGCGGAGCTTTGAGAAATTTACCTTATGGTTCGAACCTCATCCCCACCAGTATACAAAGTATATTTTATTGGAAATTTAAAGTCAAGTTATTTTGTGGATAATTACTTTTCCTTGTGGATCTGACGGGAGTCGGACCCGCAAATCTCATCTGGTGGGGATGAGATTCCGAACCACTCGGCAGACCCACAGGGAAAAATAATCATACGCAAATTTGGCACTACTTGTAGCATATCAATCGTCGATAAAATCTCCGTAAAGAAAAGTTAAAATTTTGATAAAATCGAGCACTCCAAAATACTTTTTGAGTTTTGTATATAAAAATACCCTCAAGAACTTTTTTAAGAGTACGTGAGGGTAAGATTGATGAAACAATTATAGTGTCTATTTCTGATCGGCTCGTATGAGATCGTGGAGTCGCGCCAGACCAACTAAGAATGTCAACTGCTGAAGCGGACTGTTAACGTTATGAGGTTGTAGGGTGTAGCCTTTTTCCAAAGACTCATCATAATAGTCGCTTGGATCAAGGCCACAAGCATCCCCTGGCACGTCGAGGTTGAGCCACTTCGGCTTGCGACACAACGCCCCGAATCTGCCATACTTTGAACTGCCTTCCCACATGTATTCCGAAGCACCTTTCATGGCCGAAATCACTTCGGGAATATGTTGTCCTTCGCTGTGTGCCGATATCCATTTTGAAATCCAGGACATGACTTCCGGAGCAAGCGTCACTGACAATGAACCGTTGCACTGATATCTGTCCGGATCGACCGGAAGATAAATACACTCGACGACCATAAGCTGACGATCTTTCCACTCCGTATCCCCTTCGAACAGCCACAAGGCTGTCGTAAGAAGATGAAGACTAGAACGTAGAGGAAGAACTGAAGTTTTCTCCGCTTTGAGCCTCGGCAATGGACAATCCTAAACTATCCATTCCGGCCGGTCTGATGTGCGAAGTTGCAAGGTTTCTGAAAAACCCCATGACTTTTCACCCGGCAGGACAAAGGGAGGAAGATTGAAAATCTTCTGAAGATACGTCACGCCAGGAGCATCTGTCCATTTCATTTTCATCAGAGCATCAAATGCCGCTCGATGGACGCTCCAGCTAAGAACATTACTGCCTTTCAAAGACAATTCGTACCATGCGGGTCTTGACTCGCGGCTGAGATAACCATTCATATTCTATGCCTCTCGTTATGTTGTTGCGTTTCCTTCTATTCACAGATTAGCTCATCAAACGATAATGTCAACTACTCTTTCCGTAACAGCACTTTCTTCACCGCCGCTTTGATGTGGCTGACACCCATGCTGTAGAGCTCGATAAGCTCATCTGGTTTGCCTGACTGTCCAAAAAGATCACGAACACCGATAAATTCCATTGGCACCGGCCGGTGCTGGGCGAGACATTCGGCGACAGCACTACCCATACCACCAGTGATTTGATGTTCTTCGACGGTGACAATTGCACCAGTTTCTTGAGCAAGCGTCCAGAGCGCTTCCTCGTCAATGGGTTTTATTGTGGCAAGATTGAGCACTTTGACGGCGATGCCCTCTTTTTCTAAATCCTGCGCCGCGAGAATGGCTTTGTGAAGGAGTGCGCCAGTGGCGATGATGCCGACGTCGGCTTTTGTACTGGTTCGACTCCCTTTGTCTCCACCCTTCCCGCTCTTTCCATCTTTTCTGCCACCTCCGGAATTTTCGGACAGTTGAGACATCTGAGACGGTTGAAAATACACCTGCGCCTTCCCTATTTCAAACGGCGTCAGTGTCGTGGTAATGATCGGCGTCTTCTCGCGGGCGAGACGGATGTAGACGGGCGTTTTCGTCAGGGCGGCGGCGATTGTGGCTTTACGGGCTTCGATGGTATCGCAGGGTGAGAGCACAATCATCCGCGGTATGACCCGCGTGATAGCAATGTCCTCGAGCGCCTGATGCGAGCCGCCGTCGGGACCGACGGAAACGCCCGTGTGGGAGCCGGCGATCTTAACCGGCTGGTTATTGTAAGCGATGGTGGTGCGAATCTGCTCCCAGTTGCGACCCGGACTAAACATTGCATACGAGCTGATGAAAGGAATCTTGCCCATAGCCGCCATGCCGCTCGCCACCGTGGCCATGTTCTGTTCGGCCACGCCCATTTCGACAAAGCGAGTCGGAAAGCGCGCTTTGAAAGCGGTCATTTGGGTGGAGTCGGTCAAGTCGGCGCACAGGCCGACGACATTCATGTCGGCTTCAGCGGCCGCGACAAGGCCTTCGCCGAAGCCTTGGCGGATGGGCACTTGCTCGACGTCGGGGTCGAGGATTTTGGGGTTTAATTTTTGGTCGGGATTGAGCATATTGATTTATAAGATAAGAACGGATCTCTTTATTGCAACAAAGGCATATCCCCACAAAAACGGCAACCATAACAGCATAATTCCAAGCAAACTCTGTCTATTAAAGGTTTCAACACCGGTATTTATGAAGAAAAATTCGGATACTATCATTATACAAAAACCAAAGAGGAAAATTACCCAGTCGTGTCGATGCTGCTTAATTGAAAAAGAAATTGCAATAATAATTACATACAAAAATGTTATAAAATAATCATTAACGATTAAAGGAATCAAACCGATCATAATAATGACTGGCAAAGCTTCTTTTATAATGGCGAGAGTCTTTTTCACTTCTATTTTAATCTAATTTAAACCTAATTATGCAACGCCTTCCTCGCAATGGCGATCTCCTCCGGTGTCGTCGGTGGCTTGCCGTGCCATTCATACTTTCGCTCGAACTCGGGAATGCCTTTTGACGGAATGGTGCGGGCGAGGATGACCGACGGTTTGTCCGCGATGGCACGAGCTTCGCCGACGGCGCGGTCAATGTCGAGGAAATTATGGCCGTCACATTCCTGAACATGCCAGCCGAAAGCGCGCCATTTGTCTCCGAGCGGCTCGAGCGGCATGATGTCTTCGGTGAAGCCGTCAATCTGAATGCAGTTTCTGTCCACGATGGCGACGAGATTGCCGAGACGTTCCTTGCCGGCAAGCATGATGGCCTCCCAGCTATTGCCTTCGTCGAGTTCCCCGTCGCTCATGAGCGCATAGATGACACGACCCGAACTGCGGCCTTTGTCCATCCTGTCGGCAATAGCCATGCCGACGGCTTGCGCAAGACCGCAACCAAGCGGCCCCGAGCTCGTCTCAAGCGCCGGCAACCATTCGCGGTGCGGATGACCTTGAAGCGGCGAACCGAGCTTGCGCAGGGTCGCGAGCTTTTCCATCGGAAAATATCCGGCATGCGCCATGGTGGCATAGAGTACCGGCGCGATGTGACCGTTCGAGAGAACAAGCCGGTCGCGCTCCGGCCAGTCGGGCTTTTTTGCGTCGTAGCGCATGATGCCAGCGTTCGCACTGCCCGCCGCGCCATTTCCGCCAAAATAGAGATACGTAAAAATATCCGCCATATCGAGCGGCCCCGCCGTGTGCCCAGACTTCGCCTCGATCAGCATCTCAATGATGGACACCCGGATATCGTGCGCCTTCTTTTCAAGCTCGCTGACTTTTGAGTCGGTGAGAGACATAGGGATATTATACACTAAAATTCAACCTCATGTTACAATATAAGGCATGAAAAAAATACAAAATATCGCCGCATATTTCTTCATAGCGGCTGTGATTGTCCTCTGTGGTATTTCGATACTCGGCATATGGGATTTCTTCGCCAGTGACGTTATCGTCAAATCTTCCCAAACGCTCGGATTACTCGCCTTGGTCTCTATCATCGTCATGGTTGCAGGACGATTCATGGATACCAAGTCTGACAGTGGACAGATCACCGTCGCCGAAACACCCGATCCCACCTTCAAAAAAATCCGTCGGATCGTTCTCATCGTCCTCATCACCGGCGTTTCTATCCTGGCCATAACCGGCGTCCTGACCATATGGAACGTCATTGCCGACAACAGTATCCTTTACAAATCCTTGTCTTCCGTCGGTATCATGGCTTTCGGCTCATTCCTCATCGTCATGACCTGCCTTGATCGCGAAAGCAGTTCCGACTCTCATAAAAGAAAGTTAGTGTCCGTGGGACCGCTCATCCTCGTCCTTATCGTAGTGGCTCTTATCTTTATTTTCAGCAGGGCTTTTTCCTAGTCCCGTCTAGATATTCTCAAACTTCTCATACGCATCCACCACATTTTCATTGTCAAAAATAGCCGAGCCGACAATGAGACGGTCAGCACCGGCGTCGCGCAACATGCCCGCAGTCTCGATCGAAACGCCACCGTCTACGGAGACGGCACGCTCAGGAAAACGTTCTTTGAGCTCGCGGATTTTTTCGAGAACAAGCGGGTTGAAATCCTGACCTTGGAAGCCGATCTTGGCGATGCCCATGCATTGGACGACGTCAATGTCGTGGATAAACGGCGTGATGTCGTCCACCGGCGTGTCAAGCCCGATGGCGATGCCGATCTCGACGCGACCCTGGAGTTCGGCGATGATGTTTTCCATGCGTTCGGCAGCAGTGAGCGGGTTGCCGGGAATTTTCAGCGATTCAAAATGAATGATGAGCCGCTTCGCCCCTGACAAAACCCAGTTCTCAAGCTCTTTTTCCGGATCGCTTATCATCAGATCCATTTCATAGTCCACGTCCTGCCATGACGGCAGACCGCGTTCTTCGCGCAGGATGGCGGCGAAATTGTCGTCTTGTTTCTTGTACGGCCAGCAGGGCTTCGGCGTAAACTTGCCGTCGCAAACATCCACCTGTACGAGCGGCACGAGGCCTTTCACAAGCCCTATTTTTTCTTCGAGTTCGGCAAAATCTTTGGGTAAAATGGCGGGAATTATTTCCATAGTAAATTAATTAAAAATCGGCGGCTGCGGCTGTCGCAACTATTCTATCTCATCTATTTGCGCAATCCTCCGCGCATGCCGCTCCTCGCCCGAGAACGCCGTCTCGAGGAAAATCTTCACCGCCGCGCATGCCTCGTCGTCGCTGACGAAACGCGCACCGAACGAGAGGATGTTGGCGTCATTGTGCTCGCGGGCGAGACGGACGATGTCGAGACTGCTTTTGCCGGTGCGGCCGGGAGCGGTGTCTTCCACCTCATCCTCTATATAGCCGCCGCCATAATAGACCGCCGCGCGGACGCCGGGAAAACGGTTGCAGACCATGGCCTCGCCGTTGCCCGATCCGCCGATGACGATGCCGACGAGCTTCGGTTCGACGCAACCGGCCGCATCCGTGGCGATGCGCATGGCAAGCGGTGCGAGGATGGCCGGATAATCGTCATCGGGCGCGAGCGTATGCGCGCCCATGTCTTCGACGTCGAGATGCATCTCCTTTATGTAAGCGATGAGCTTTTTCTTAAGCTCAAAGCCGGCATGGTCGGCACCGATGAGAACGGTTTTTGTTGTTTTTTTCATATTACATTGTCCTAAAAATTTATACAAAAAGTAAAAACTATTTTTTACCCTCTGTTTCTTTATCCCTAAGAATAATTTTATCCGTAACAAAAGCACCCACCAATAGAGCTAACCCGACATAGGAAAGTATATACCCACCGGATTTACCGTGAATTTCCAAGTAGATACCCCCCAGTATGGCAGTCATTGCAATAACAAAACCGGCAACCAAACCCCATTTGGATTTAAAACTTACGCTGTGGACAAGTATCTTTTCACACTCTTGTCTGTGATCGCCTTGAATTTCAAACCTTCTGATTATCCTATCAGCGGAACCGGGAACTATTTTTTCATATTCTGTCATCATTTCAGGAGGAGGTAACGGAGCAGAGTATTGGCGAAATTCGACACTTGCACTTTTACTGCCATCTGGACGATCTTCTCTCTTCGCAATAACCTTATTATTTTCGTTCAGATGTTTCGAGTTCATAGGCTTTTTTTAAGTCATCACCGACAGCTTGCCAATCAGAGTGAATAGCGTCCCAATCTGCCTCCTTCTCTGTTTTATTAAATTTGTAGTTGGCATTATCATCTCCAAAAAAATCCAAGCAAGAAGAAACACCATTTGCGAAACTAGGCATCTTTTTAAAAAGTCTGAATGTTGGACTGTTTTGACTCATGTGGGAATTATATAATAATCGATTATAAATAGCCAATACTTTAATAATACAAGATGCTTCATCATCTATTTCGTTATCAGCTAAACAAAAGAAAGTTTTTTAAACCCTCCCCGCTTTCACCACATGCTCCACCAGTGTATACGTATAGCCGCATTCATTGTCGTACCATGCAAGCACCTTGACCAGATTCCCTCCGACCACGCGGGTAAAAGCGATATCGGCGATGGAAGCGTGGCGGTTGCCGATGATGTCGGAGGAGACGAGCGGCTCTTCGGTCACAGAGAAAATACCTTTCCAGCGGGGTGAAGCGGCGGCATTTTTCAGGATGGAATTGACTTCTTCAGCGGTCGTGGCGCGCTTGGCAATAAAAGTGATGTCCACGATCGAGCCGACGACAACCGGCACGCGGATGGAAATACCGTCGAAAAGTCCGGCAAGCTGGGGCATGGCCTTGGTCACGGCGATGGCGGCACCGGTCGAAGATGGCACGGTGTTCATGGCGGCGGCACGGCCTTCACGCCAGTCTTTCTTCGAAGGACCATCAACGAGAGCCTGGCTAGCAGTGTAGCCGTGGACGGTGTTGAGCAGAGCTTTTTCCACGCCGATGGTCTCATCGAGAATAGCGAGAAGCGGCGAGCCGGCGTTTGTGGTGCAGGAGGCGTTCGAGCTTACGGGACAGGTCTTCCATGCCGCAGCGTTTTTCGTCTCGTCCATACCCATGAGCACGGTCACACCTTGGAGTGCGGGTGAGTTTGCGGGCGTTCCGTCGGCATTAGTCGCACTGGTGGCCGCCGGGCTGTCCTTGATCGGCGCAGAAATGACAACGCGCTTGGCACCAGCGACGATGTGAGCCTGGGCTTTTTCAGCTGAAGTGAAAAGTCCGGTAGATTCGACGACAACGTCTACGCCAAGCTTGCCCCAGGGGAGTTTAGTCGGGTCTTTTTCACTGACGAACTGGACCTCAACGGTCTTGCCGTCGAGTTTGCCGCGCAGACTGCTCACACCGTTTACGCTTGGATTATGTTCCGCCGCTTCTAATTCCTCTTTTTCAGTTCCCGTTATAAGAAACGCCGAATTATCCTGCTTGACCGAAACATTAAAAGAACTATCGCGGTAGGCCGTGTCATGTTTGAGCAGATATGCAAAATTTTTGATGTCGCCGAGGTCGTTGACTGCCACCACCTCAATATCGTCCGGCCGCTCGCGGGCGATTTTCAAAAAAGCCCTGCCGATCCTGCCAAAACCATTAATGCCAACTTTTATTTTTTTTTGTTCCATATTTTTATCTATTTTTTTTAATCTTTGTATTTAATTTTTGTATTTAATAATGTAATAAAATATAATAACAAGTATAACACGAGTACATTCTGTCTGCGATATGCGAGTGATAATGAACGGCGGCGGATGGCGACTCATTCTTGTGAGCTTTTTCTAAATGAGAATGAAAACGAAAATTCATCAAAAATATGGCTTACTTTCGTCAGCTAAAAGTCGTTTATTCTCATTTAGAAAAAGTAACAAAAAAGCGACGAAGCGACATACTTTTCACAGTATGCAGGAAGCGGTATCGAACCGCGCAAAGTATGTTTTCTACCCTACGCCTCTATCCCCGAGAACAGATATGTCCCGAGCCCGAGCATAAATGCAGTAATGACGAGAAGAACGGTAATGTCGAGGCTGAAGCCAAATTGCGAACCACCGACAAGCGCTCCGCGGATGGCGTCAACACCGTACGAAAGCGGGTCAATCCTGACCAGCCATTCGATAACCGGCGGCAAACCGGTCAGAGGGAAAAGAGCTCCCGACAAAAAGAAAATCGGCATGACCAAAAAGTTCATAATGACTTGGAAGCCCTGCATATCATCGAGTCGCGAAGCGATGGCTGTGCCCAAAGCGGTGAAAAAGAGAGCAATGACAATCATAAAAAGAACAGCCGGCAGGATCATCCACCAATCGGTCGGCCGGAAGCCGACAAAAAAAGTGATGACGAGAACGATGATACCCTGCATGGTGGCAACCGTTGCGCCGCCCAACGTCCTGCCGACCATGATTTGGAGACGTGACACCGGAGCCACGAGTGTTTCTTTCAAAAAGCCGAACTGTTTGTCCCAAATAACTTCGATACCGGCGAAAATAGCGGTAAAAAGAATACCCATACAGATGACGCCCGGAGCGAGAAACTCGATGTAATTGCCACCGCCGGCTTTAGCATAAATAGCCCCGAAACCGTAGCCGAGCGCCACGAGAAAAAGAATCGGCTGACCAAGCGAACCGATAAGCCGCGACCGTGAGCGGAGGTATCTTTTTATTTGGCGAAGCCAGAGGATGTAAATGATTTTCATGTGGATTTTATAAATTTTAGAAAAAATTGATCGAAATTTTATCGCCGCGTTTCTCTATCGTCCTCTACCGCCTGCCCCAGACCTTGGCCATATGTCCCATGCCGCCATCGCTACTTTCTTCACGGATGGCATTGCCGGTTAAGGCCAAGAAAGCTTCTTCAAGCGAAGACTTCCCTGTCTGCTTTTCGAGATCAGCTACCGTACCGCCCGCCACGATTTTACCATGGTCAATGATAGCGAGCCGCTCGGCATATTTCTCCGCTTCTTCAAGATAATGAGTGGTAAAAAAGACGGTGATTTTTTCGCTTGTACCGAGATCCTTCAAATAATTCCACATCAAGTTCCTCGTCTGCGGATCAAGTCCCACTGTCGGCTCGTCGAGAAAAAGCACCGCTGGATGATGAACGAGGCCGCGGGCAATCTCAAGCCGACGCTTCATACCACCAGAAAAATTCTTGACCAAATCATCCTTTCTATCCCACAGTTCAACCAGTTTCATCAGAGTCTCAATGCGCTCGGTATAGACCGATTTATCGATGCCATACATGACCGCGTGAATGAGCATGTTTTCGTAAGCGGTGAGTTCGGTATCGAGGCTCGGGTCTTGGAAAATGATGCCAAACGATCGGCGAACTTTATTCGGATGACGAACAACATCGAAACCGTTCAAGGTAATCTCCCCTGCAGTCGGATGAAGGAGAGTGGTGAGCATTTTTATCATCGTAGACTTGCCCGCACCGTTCGGCCCAAGAAAAGCAAAAATCTCACCCTTTTTTATTTCAAAGGAGACATTGTCCACCGCGGTGAAGCCACCGAATTTTTTGGTGACATTCTTGGCGGTGATAATGAAGTCGTTCATACTATACAGCATAACATATTCTCGACGTAAAAAGTTATCAACATTCCCCAGAAAATCCCCTTATTATCATCCGCGACCGCATGATATACTTAACCCCATATGAAAAAAACTTTTACATACGTTATATATGTTCTGTGTACTTTTGTGGTGGCCGTGGCCGCAATCACAAGCCTTGCAGGCACTCCGATACCTATCGCCCACGCTCAAACAAGCCCTGCTACTCTCTCCGGCTGGGCATGGTCAAGTAATATTGGTTGGATCAACTTTAACGGAACAGCTGCGGATGATTCATCATATGGCGTCTCAATGAATACCACCACGCCATCGAGTGCTCCCTTATCGGGCTATGCATGGTCAAGTAACATCGGCTGGATTAGTTTCAATACAGCAGATGTGGCTGGTTGTCCTCAGACCGACCCGCAAGACCTCACTTGTCCGCCTATCGTAAACATGAATACCGGCGCCGTCACTGGCTGGGCTCGTGTTTTGGCTCTTTCAGCGTACGACGGCGACGGTTGGATAGAGCTTTCAGGTACCAATCATCTTTCCAATCCCAATGCCACCTACAATCCAACCACCGGAACTTACAATAGTGGTATAACCTACAACAACGGTACTTTCTTTGGTAATGCGTGGGGCAGTGATGATGTCGGCTGGCTTTCATTTAATGTCGGAGTGGCAACAACTAGTGGACAAGGAGTAACAACGTGTACACCACCCAATTGTTCAAACCCAGTCGTCACTCTCACCGCAAATGGTTCTACAAATCCTTCAGCAGTAGCTACAACAAGTACAGTCACTCTTGCATGGACATCGGTAGCCACTAACAATCCTCCTACAAGCTGTACCGATAACGTCGGCGGCGGCCAACTATGGCTTAGCGGCTATGTGCCAAATGCTTCAACAAGCGGTTCAGTTCGCTATTCTGCCGCTACCATAAGTGCGGGGGGCACCACCTTTGACCTTAAATGTACCTATAGCGATAGTTCGTCAGCTACAGTTTCCGTAACCATAAGCACTATTCCTCCAAGTAATCCGACGAGTCCAACAGGAACTTCGGCAGTGTTGATGTGGCTCAATAACGATCCGGCAAAAGCATTGACGAGTGTACATATTCATCCGAGCGATAGTGTGACGCTCAATTGGGATGGAACAGCGTTTACGAATAGTCCGTCATATGTAAATAACAACCCTTCTTGTAGCGGTAATGCTACCGGTCCATCATCAGTTCCAAGTTGGACTAATCCATCTATTCCTCTTAGTTATCAAGCCCTTGATAATAGTTCCAACATTGTAAGCCTTTCAGGACTTACCATCGGAAAATATTCTCTAAGCCTTACATGTAGTGCAACAATAATTGGTATACATGGTCCTACTCTTGTCTCTTCATCAAGCAACCCAGTAACTATCACCGTTACCAATTCCACTATTCACGAGCAGTAATATCTTTAATATAAAAGCCCTTCCGAAGAAGGGCTTGTGATGATGACCAGTGTCGATCTCATCTTATGGAACGCTGTTTGTTGTGACTGTCCTGTAGAACATTTCAGCCACACTGGCAGCCGTGAAGAATCCAGAAGTGTTCGGTGTGGCTGGACCGATTGATTCCGAAAACGGTATCGGGTTTGTATTAGACCGATACTGCGGTGCACTGACGGGAAACCATGTGCGAAGGTCAAAACTTTTCATGATTTCGAAGGGTATGCTGTTTGTCTGCCCTCCCACCACATTGAAACTTACTGTTCTGTTGGTACCGAGAACAAAGTTCTGAATCTCCAGAGGAGAAGCGGTAGCAACCGATGGTTCCTGAAACGGTATCGGGTTTCCGTTAACCGTATACGGACCACCCGCCGTGACCCAATGAACAAGGTCGGGGCTACGCTGAACAAAGAAAACCCTGCCCGTATTGCCCCCGACAACATTGAGGCTGACTACACCTTTCCGTACCGAAATATTTTCGATCTGAAACGGTGTCTCCGCCACTTTATTACCATTGCCGTCAGCGATAGTGAAACCACTCGATGTAAGGAAGTTCACTTTAAGCCGATATAGGCCGTTAGTTCCTGACGCCAAGTACGGCGTGTCAATGGTCAACGACTGGTTCGTCGTATCAATGACTGCATCGAATGACGAAGGATTAGAGCTTGAATCGACGACAAGAAACGGCGTCGTCAAGTCGGTATTGCTGTACACCTCAATCCGCGCCCACTCCATGCCGGGGACATAGAAGACCATCTGTTCCGGCAGGATCATGGATATGCCCGATAAATCGGGGATCGTCCATACTCCGTTAGTCTTGACGAAGGAGAATGAGGGAACGGGATCCCATGGAGTAAAAAATGTACCCACTACTCCATTCGGTGGAGGATAATTATAATTCCAAGCATCACCAGAGATAAAAACCGGTTGGGTTTTATCAATCCTTGAATTCGTCAGGGCTAAGTTGGCCGTGAACAACAATATCTCCTGAAAAGCAGCGTTTATATTCGCTACATTACCGAAGGCGATGTTTTGCTGGAAATCTGCCTGGCCACCATTTATGTTTCCCTGATAAATCTCAACACCCATATTCTGCGTATTCGTCGCCGCAAACTGCTGCAACGCAGCCATGCTCCCCCACGGGAAGATCTGAACCGGCGGAGGGTTTATGATGAACTGCGGCCGAACTTGTCCCTTCGCCTCGCTGGCGAAAAAGACAATGCCGATCATGATAACCCCGACAATACTGACGATCGCTCCTGAAAGTTTCAGGAACATACTGCGTAAGGCTTGCGCCATTATATTTGTTTTCATTGCTCCTCCTTTCAAGAGGTTGGGCTTGGTGGTACAGTGTCGTACAACAAAGCCGAGTTTCTGTTTATGATGTGCATGTCAATGTGCTTATCTACCGGCTATTATAACATATATGCCTCTATAAAGTCAATGGCTCGTCAAGAGGCGAACTGTGGATAATACAGGGATAGCGTGGGGACGGCAAAAGCCTTATATAGGGCCTCTAAAAAAGATGTTATGGATATTTGGTATTAATTACCATTAATGCTATACTAACTGTCAGTTAGAACTTCTAATAAAAAATTTAAACACTACGAAAACGTAGGAGAACTGACAGCCTCGTGAAAGCTGTAGCTCGTTATATATAAACAACCTTGAACACAGGAATATTCCTATGAACAAGTTTATTTGCAAAGCAGGCCCCGAAGATGAGGGTCCCGACCACGACGATTACGGGTCGGAATCATCTCCGTAATGTCAGCAATCACACGAGTGGAAGTAGTAATATTTCCACTCGTTTTCAATTAAAAACAATGATTAAATATCCAAAAATCATAATTTCATACAATCGTTTCCTTGACCCTATCTTCATAGGGTATATCCAGGCTCAACCGCAATGGAAAGACTGGATTGTCCCTCAACGATCGCTTGTAGATGCCAATATTAAAATGTACCGTGAAACATGGGATACTTTCGGTCCAAAGGCGCTTGAAGCCATATGTAAGAGGACGGGATTTTTCTTTATGCGCAATCAGATAGATGTCCATGTAGTATCCGGCAATCCGCGATCTTTTTCCAGACCTATTATTATCAAAAGCCGTTATACAAATGTTGAATTCATCAATACTGTCATCCACGAGCTTATTCATTGTCTCTTCTCCGACAATGAAAAAACTCCCGGATTTTCTCCGAAATATCCTCACGTCGATGAAATTACCAGTTCACACGTAATTGTCTATGCGCTTCTCAAATATATTTTTTTAGACACCATCGAACGTCCCGATATGATTCTTGCGCCCACTGCTGATGGCTCTCCTACTAATGCCGGATATCTAACTGCATGGAACATCGTCGAAAAAGATGGGTACATGAAAATCCTTACAGAATATTTTCCGAATTAATACGGAAGAAGGTAGAAATCTACCATCCACGAAGAATGATATTCCACTATGCTTTACTGCAAATTAAAAACCACCATGATTCATCATGGGTAATTTTTCTTATCTTTAACTCGGCATTAGTTACTAATGATATAATATCCTTCCTTGACCATTCTATGGGAACATTGAAAGTAAAAATTCCATCATCTTTCATACTCATCGAGATATTTTCAAGTATCTTAGGGATCTGCAATGGAGAAAACATCGAAAGGACAAGACACATTATGATTGCATCAAACTTTCTCTTGTGAGGTTTTAATATATCAAAATATATCACTGGCTTCTTTTGAAACTTCATGAACTCCTTATCAACATCTGAACGTATGACCTTAAATCCCTTCTTTTCCATATAATCTGCGTTATATCCTAAACCACTCCCCACATCAAGTATAACTGAATTGGCATGCAGGTATAACAAAAAACTCCCAATCCATTTCTTAAATCGGACACCTTTACCTTTGAAATTTTTTATGTATAGTTTTGAGTTCATGGAATAAAAATGGGAAGAATTTACATTCTTCCCATTGGTCAGCTTTTTTAAAGCTATCGATATAGGGCGTCGCTTACGCGATGATATTGTCGAACTTGCCTTCCTTCGCCGCCTGGACGATAAGGCCGAACTGGATCTTGTTCATTTTTGCGGCACCGTTGAAGTCATCAGTGATAACGACTTCTTGTGTGGGATCTGCACTGTGGTCGAGTACAACCTGCGGACATGCATTAGCGTTGGTCATGTCACAGGCGGTGAATACTACTGTTTTTTTCATACCGTTTTCTATTTATTTGTTTTCAGATAGACATTTCAATGAATACTCACGTGTTGCATTCAAGGTTCTACCTAAAGAGAAGGTTATCAAATATAATAGCTACTGTCAAGTACTCCAATAGTTTCCTCCAATGCAATAGATCATTTAGAAATGATATCTAAAGCCTTCTTAATAAATGCATTCGCCGCCGGTTTTGCATCCCATATCTCTTTAACTTTTTCATATTTTTCCTTCAAGGCCGGATAAAACAACAACTCTTCTGCACCAATAGCTTTTTGCAATGACGGTATATTCAAGAAAAGCACATTGAATATTTCCGATAATTCCCATAGTTCTTTACTATCTTGTAGACCGAGACCGTGACAGAAGTCATAAAAAGCAAAGTGTGTTAGCTCATGAGCAATCACTTCTTTGCGTAAATGATATGGGCGTCGGTAATAGACTTGAAAACATTTTGTCTCAATATATCGCGGGTTGCAGTCAAAAATAGATAGATAACATGTGTAGGTATCATTATTGTATTCATGTTTGAAATATTTTTTCAATTCAAAAAAAAGGGTATCTTTTACATCATCAAAACATTTGATCGTCTCGTTCAACGTATCAGCTAGTTCTTTTGTATGAACCAAGTAAAAATTATCAATGTATTTATTATAATTGTCTTTATGTATATTCGGATGATCACGAGAAATCTTTTTACCAAAATCAACACCACCCGTAGATCCCTCTCGAAAATCAAGGTATACTTCTTTATCCAATTTTTTATTTAATTTTATTTTCATGTTTCCATATTTCCATTTTTTTCAAGAAAAATACTCCTGTTTTAATTGAATTGGTTCTCTGAACTCTTTCAATAATTTTGGATCTTTCATAATCTGAATGCCATACTTGTTATCAAAATTTCTTTTTCCCTTTATATCTGATTCAACCTGTTTGCATACGTGCATCATCTGATTGATGAAAAACGTAAAATCATTTCCCTTAGATCTATTTTTCTCGAACATTTCCAGAAAATAATCGAACGCACTGATTATCTTATCCCCAATTTTAAAATAAATCTCTAAAACATTATAATTGCCAACAATATCCTTCTTGAAAATATACCACACATTTGAAACATAAAAACCGGCGAAGCGTTTCTGCTTGCCGGCGGCATCTTATGCCATTTGGGTTATTTTTCTTTGTCATAGTCATGTGAGGTATTACAAGATATATCGTAACGTGGGGATAAAAACGCCCTTATTTCTGCTCTATTATCCTTATATCTTTACATACCTCGTCCCCCGTCCCCGACCAATCCGTTTTACTTTGCCAAGCAGAACAAGCCGTTCGAGCGATTTGCGAACGGATGGCATGATGATGCCGGTCTCCCTGACGATTTCGGCCGGACCGGCTTCTTTGACCTTGGAGAGATATTCCAAGACTTCGTTTTGTTTCGGCGACATAATGTCCTCATGGGTTTCTTTTTCCACGAGCGCGATTGACTTGTCCGCCTGCTCTTTCACCACGGAAAAGAAGAAACTGAGCCACGGCGCGATCGTTTCCTCTGATCCCTCAGGTTTTGTCTGCGTCCTAAATGTCGCCTGCGACGATCGGAGTGAGAGGTAGTACTGATCCTTGCGTTGTTCGATGATCTGCTCATGCGAGACGTAGTGCACAAATGAATAGCCAGACCGGAGCAAAAGCAGGTTCGTGAGAATACGCGAAAGACGCCCGTTGCCGTCCTCGAACGGATGGATCTTGAGGAATTCGATGACAAAGTTGGTGATGACGAGAAGCGGGTGGAAGCGCTCTTTTTCCAGTGCCCCCTGTGTCCACTCGACAAGTTCAGTCATTTCTTTGGCTGTGAGATATGCCGGCGTCGTTTCAAACATAATTTTCGCTACGTTTCCTTTGGCATCGAGAATACCGACGAGATTTTCTTTATGTTTGTATCCTCCGCGATGGATATTGTCTTTGGTCGAATACTTGAGAAGCTCTTTATGGAGCGACGTGATGACACTCTCGCGCAGAGGCAGGTCTTTGTAATTGTCGAAGACATTCTTGAGCGTTTCAAGATAGCCCTGCACTTCCTGTGAATCCCGGTCGGAGAATTTTTGGATCGAAAGCTCTTGCATGATTTTCTTTACTTCCTCATCGGAAAGTTTTGAGCCTTCAATACGGGTAGAAGCACCGGCCGATGTCACGATGACCGATTTACGCAGGCTCGTGATCGCCTGCGGCGTCATGCGAAGACCCACGCGAAAAGCTCCCTTGATTTCATCGATCGCCGCCAGAAAAGCGACGATATGGGAATCGGGATTTTTAATTCGATGGTCAAATTTTCGGCTATTGTCTAGGCTATTGTCTTCCATGTTTTACTGATTTTTATCGATTTTACCCCTATTTTTAATGATATTTATAACAGCGTAGATTTTATCAGATTTTAGCAGATAAAGCAATTCAGCTTCTGTGGTATACTCTAAATATGAATTTTAAGATCGAAAATTCGAGGAGTGGCGTATGAACCTGACTATCAAGTATGGCGCACCGAACTTGAACGCTTTGATATACATCCGGAAACAATTCTTATCGGTCATAGTGCAGGGGGAGGCTTTTTGATCCGATGGTTATCAGAAAACCGAACCAAACACGTCGGCAAGGTGGTGCTTGTTGCACCATCCATAGACCCACACAAAAAGTCAATTACCGGCTTCTGTGATTTTACAATCGATGCGCATCTTGCGGAACGAACACAAGGAGGCGAATGATTCACACCACCTCCGGCATATGTCACTTTACTACTGTGACGCACAGAAGTATCGTCAAGCGGCGACTGCTCTGCCCCTAGCGGCGTCATCAACCCAACCACAACCTGTAGAGCATTCGAGTGCCTTTGAACCAAGATGGAGAGGGTTTTCTCCAAATTCGGTATCAAACATGTCATTGGTCTCGGCAAAAGCCGCATCCCTTTCAGCGGCGTCACCGTTCATGCCGAAATAGGGATAGTGGTGGACGAACCGACCGAACACTTCCTGACAATCCCGAGCATAAGCGCGAGTATCAAGGATGTGTTGATGCCAAAAGGCGTCAATCATGGCATTCGGCACAATTTTCCGCCCGGGATATTTCAGGAAAAGGGTCAAAAAGCGCCTGTACCATTTTTCGGCGGATTTTGCACAGTCTTCAGACCAACCTTGTCCTTCCGGCGGCGGTTCCATCAATTTGCGACGGACATCACTGAAGTCCAAGGCCTCCAGACGTTTGAGTCCTTCAGCTGTGGACACAGTTTCATTTTTTTGCATACTACACCTACTTTCTTTACTGAGTTATTACTGGCAGACAGTGATAAGTCGATCGTTCTCATCAAAGTTCTACCTAAATATAATACTAGCAGGCAGAGCGCAACGCATGAGGAAAAGTTCCCCACGTACCAGCCGAAAATCAATTTCGGTGGTATGCGCAGGAGATACCTACAGTCAAAATCCTCCCGTCACTGATGACGCCTTCTCCGACTGAGGTCGTCCGCCATTACACACGCTTGGATCGATATTGAGACAATCTCATATTTGATTCCAAGCGTTTTTCTATAAAAAACAATAAACAGTAATATTAAATTAATCTCATGATCAAAAAATTTAAAACTCTCGCCCATCGCATAAACGCAATGGCACGTATTGATCAAGCGATGCGAAAGAAGATACGTAAACATACAACCACAAAATGGAACCCTCACATAGATAAGCGAAACACGCTCGCAATGAAAAAGATCATCGCCGCGTATGGTTGGCCGACAATAGGTATGGTCGGTAAGAAAGCCAGTCATAATACATGGCTTTTGGTTCAGCATGCCGACCATGATACGCCATTTCAGGAAAAATGCTTGGAACGTATGCAAAAAGAATTTACATCTGATCCGGCAAGCATACAAGCAAAAGAAATTGCCTATCTCACAGATAGGATCGCTATTCATCACGGCAAAAAACAGACTTTTGGCACGCAATATAAGATCAAGCCTAATGGAAAGCTTGAACTACTGCCACTCAAAAATCGGAAAAAAGTAAATCTTCTAAGAAAAAAATATGGCCTCACAACGTTGCAAAGTCATCTCAAATTGGTACGGGAAAAGTACAAATAAAAATGTATGGAAAATATTCCACAAAAGGAAATAAAAAAATCAGCAGCGATAGTTTTACACAATGATCATTCTGCACACATAGCTCTTATCTTCAGAGGACAGCAAAAAGACTGGTCATTTCCCAAAGGACATATTGAAATCGGTGAGACACCACTCGCCGCATGTGTACGAGAGGTTAAAGAAGAAACAGGTCTTGATATAGAAGTCTTAACTGAATTGCCGAACAACGAGTATTTCAATGATGATGGCGATAGCGATAGCGAAAAGATTGTAACTCACATGTATCTTGCGCGTTCAAAAGGCGGCGACCTCATACCTGAACATCATGGGGACAAAGTCGAGTGGATAGATATTGAAGAAGTCAAAAACAAACTCAGTTATGATAACCTCAAGAAATATTATGACGGGGTCTTCCCTATCATCTTGAGATTTTTTTGAGCTCCATCGCCCTTTGCAAAATATGCTCACCGATTTTTGCCCAATCAACATAGCGTGTCAGTTCCGCCGGATCAATCAGCTTGATTTCCGTGACATCCCCATCGGGATCGGTCACAAATGGACCATACGGCTCGACGATGCAGAGCGAGCGGGTTTGGGTGACGATTCTCATAGCATTGACACTACCGGGCGCACCAGACGAGTCCGACACATCCGGCTCAAAAATCTCCTGATAGCCGATGATGTGTTGACTGACCACCCGCATATTCGTCTCTTCTTTAATCTCTCGGATGAGCGCCTGCTCGATGCTTTCGCCCGGCTCAACTCCGCCGCCCGGATGACCCCAATACCCTTTTGCCGCGGCATAGACGATGACCATTTTTTCTCCAAAAAAGCAAAAACCGTGCACTCCCGAAACATTTTTGGTTTTGCCGACAGCATCAAGCTCGGCAAGATTGTCGAGATCATAGTATATGACATCAAGGACTTGGCCTGCATGATTGGTAAGAGTGGAATTTATTTGCATGGAAGTTAATATTTTTTGATGTTGCCATTTTTATTCCGATTTTTTATTTCGGCTTGAAAACATCTTCAGCTTCGGTCAGGTACGAGTTGAAGGTATTGATAATACCATATGCCTTGTGCAGATCGACGGTCAATTGTTCAATCTGTTCGGCTTGACCGATGATAATAAAAATATTTCTGACAAGCACAACGCCGAAAATGACCGTCACCCCGAACAGCAACGTCTGACTGAGAAAATCATCGGGGCTCTTCATTAAGATAAACCGAACAAGCACAAACATCCACAACCCAAACATACTCAACTCAATGGCAATAATCTTCAAATTGAAAAGCTTGTACTTGTAGATGGCGTAGGAGATGGAGAGGAGGAAAATAAGAACATACACAGAAAGGAATGGCAGAAATACGATCGATTGGAAAAAAATAATGGGAATTAAAATAGTCCCTATGATTAAAATGAGCATAATCAATATACCGATAAGCACTACACGTAACTGTAACTTCTCCTGTTTTTCTGCGGTACGATATTTTTTAAAAAGATAATATATAGCAAGAAAACTAAAGACAGATGAAATAATACTAAACGGTATAATTCCAAAACCTGGCACGAGATTTGTTCCACTGCTATTGCTAAGAAAAGCATACGGGGAAATATTGACAATCATCATCAATACGGTCAGAATAATAACAATCCATACATTTCGTTTTTTCATTGGGAGTTTCTCATTGGGAATGACATAAGCTAAAAGAAAAAAGAGAACACTCATCGGTGCGGCAAAAAATATACCGAGACGATGAAAGACAATGCTATATGTTACCATTTGAGGAAGGCAGGCCATATAACCAGAAAATAACCACAATAATATTGATAAACTGAGGAGCGTAAATATAGTATTGGTTGCACTGTGTCTGTTGGCGCGATATACAATAATGGCAAGTATTCCCATACCCAAAGATGTAATTGCAAGAAATATTGAACTAAACAAATTATGTAACGACAAGGATTCAAGCATATATGTTTGATATAATATAACTTCAAATCCCTGGTAATTCAACATAGAAAGTAGATCCCTTGTCCCGTCCTTCCGATTCCGCCCAAATCCGTCCATGATGCGCTGTGACAATACCTTTAGCAATGAAAAGGCCGTAGCCGGTAGATTCGACGTTGACTTTGAGAGAATCTTTGCCGCGACCGCCTTGAGTGAAGAGTAGCGCCTTATCCTCATCGGTGAGACCGACGCCAGTGTCACGCACAGAAAAGACCACTTTCGGCGACACGGTATGATCGGCGGCAGAATCAGCCACCGACTGCGACAGACGGACCGTAATACTTCCCTTCAGAGTGTAGCGTATGGCGTTCTCGATCAAATTCTTGAAGACTTGGCGAAGCTGTTCTTCGTCGCCGCTCACGATGTAGTTGGCATGAGTTTTCATATCAATGGCGCAATTGGGTACCTGCGTATTCGTGTCAGTACCACATCCGGTAGCCGCGGCATGTTCGGGCTTACCCCAGCATGAATAGATCAACTGCAAGCCTTTATCCTCGGCCATCTTTTTATATTCGATTACCAGCGCACCGACGAGAGTAGAGATATCGAACGGTTCGATGTCGTATTTGACAATGCCACTTCTGATATTGGCCGCATTGAGCACATCCTGGACCATAGCCACGCCTTTGGTATCGGAGTCGAAACCTTCGGCGACAAATTTCTGCATTTCAGGTGTGAGCGGGCCGGCTTCGCCTTCGGTGAGGAGCGAGAAAATATTCCTCGACTTAGTGAAAAACCCTTTGACCTGATGGGTGATGAAATGAATGAGGGCGACTTGGTTTTCGTTGGCTTTCGACAGGTCGTCGGCGAGGGACTGGATGCGCTCGCGCTGTTCGATTTCTTTCAAGACGCTTTTAATGAGAATGACCGAGCCGATAAGGACGGCGACAAAGAGGGTGATATTGACGGCAATCTGGCTGGCCGAACTGGCATAGAGAATATTGATGAAGCTGAAGACCGTCAAGATAAATGCCACGAATGCGATGGCGGCCACTTTGATGTTGAAGAGGTGGTGGCGGTATATGGCGTAGGAGGTCAAAGCCACAAATGGAAATGTAAACACAGCACTGAACGGAATAAATCTTGTATTCTGCAAAAACGTAGGAAAAATAAAATTGAATGTCACTATCAAAGCAAACATGATGATGACACCGGCGAGAAGAAATCTAAATTGATTTTTTTCACCCACAGAAGCCTGAATATACTTCTTAATAAGAAAAAATATACCTAAAGGAATGCTCAAGACTGCTACGAGAGCGAAAATAATCATGCCTGGAGCAACAGTCGGTTGAGGAGCTACTACACCGGGAATGAGGACGGTTCCTGAAAAGACAAAAGGGGTTAATGTAAGAAGCATGGTTGCTACGGCAAGAAAACTTATCAACCAAACAATTCGCTTTGGCATCTGCAAACGCGGTTTAGGAAATGTATGCATTAGAAAAAGAAAGACGATAGAGTTCGGCACGGCGGAAAATAATACGAGCCTCTGAATCCATAGTGTAATCACAAGGTCAGTCACTTTATATGAGAAGTAATTTGCTACACTCCAAAATGAAAGAATGATGGTCTGTAATAAAAACAATCGGCCGGTAGTATTCTTCCGATCTCGATAAAAAACGACAAAACCTAAAATGATATTGGCCGCAATAGCTATACCGACTGAAATCAAATCTATATTTAATAACGAATCCATGGTACTTGTTTATGTTACTTTATGACTTCGTGTGACAATAAGCGTGGAGAATGGCGAGCAGGTTTCTTCGCATATCCCACTCTAAAAAAAATTTGCGGACGATAATCATTATTAATGACTGATTGAATATCTCTATAGAATGAATCGATCTGAATAGGAGCACCCCACGGTGAGAAACTTATACCTTCCTTCGTTAATATAAGACTAAGATGCTGGAATTTCCTTCCTGCTTCAAGCCATTGTCGCTTCTCATCCTCTTTGGTCGAAATAACTGCAATATATGGCGTATATTTTCTGAACAAGCTCTCATTCTGCTTTTGAGCCGCTTTTTCCATATTAAAGCGTTTCATAAGATGTGGTAGAAGAAACGAGATAGGAGTCGGGATACCTAGAGTAAAACCCGGCATACCTATTTTTGATTGAGTGATATTGTGTTTGAGATGATGGGAAAGTTCATGGCGAAATGCATCATCGACCATTGATTCAATCGAAGCGGCTACTGCAATATCCCCTAATTTAAATATTTTTTCTTTATCGTGCACAAAAGTCATCTTCAATCCATCCGTCTGTAAAGATTCAATGCTTTGCAAGATTTTTTGGCTGATAGAGTCATCTTTATATTTACCTCGATTCGTCCTTCGGGCAATGATGGAATGAATGAGGTGATCATCATTGCGTGATTTCTTTGTTTCATTTTCTCCCGTTCTATTTTTAAAATTGATTATTGCAATAAGATCTTTAACAGCCCCACTATCTGTATCATTCTTATACATCACTTCCCCATCATATCCGTAATAGTCAGCCGCTATAAGAATATTCTCAATAGCACAGCCGATACTCAAAAGAAGTTGCCGATCATTTGCATCCGCAATTGGCAATCTTCGATTGACTTCTTTGTAAACATGAATACTATTTCTTGACACAGAGAAAGCCCACGGCTGAGTATTATGACTTGACGGTGCAAGCACCGCAAACTTTAATAAAAACTTTAACTTGTCAGCCTCAGATTGCTGTTTATAAAAATCATCGACGATTACATGCCATGCTTGATAGTTTTCTTTCATGGGGGAATTATACCATATATGAACTCAAACAAGTGCTAGTATATCGCATTTTTGGTGATGCAAAATTCCGTAAAAATGACCTCCTCCCCGCACTCCGCTGAGTACAGCTGCGTACGGGGTTTCCTCCGGGTCTCATGAGAATCCGAAGCGCATGGTGGTACCTCGGTCTTTTTTACCTTGGTTTGCAATA
>Ga0302140_10000916_pt1 | contig 38600 bp, 35 predicted proteins | sample I_Bog_E1_1_FD_202095 | JGI IMG/M metagenome (GOLD analysis project Ga0302140, IMG submission 202095) | Peat permafrost microbial communities from Stordalen Mire near Abisko, Sweden - I_Bog_E1_1 | ecosystem: Environmental > Terrestrial > Soil > Wetlands > Peat | place: Sweden: Abisko, Stordalen...
ACGCGTCTCGAACTGTTATCTTCTTCGATGGCGATGGCTCCGGTGGGGCATACATCGGCGGCTGGGCGGGCATCGTGCCAGCGCTCGAAATTAAACCGGGGACATCCGCGAGACTGTTCAGAAATTTTCGCGGCCTGAGTGGGGTATGCCGTAGTGACTATGCCGGCGCGGAATGTCTTCTGGAGTATGTTGAACATGCTACCGATCCGTACCTGAATAGGAAAGATTGAAGCTCTTGTTGATAACGGGAAAATCGGCAATGATGTTTCCCTGAACGGCTTCCACCAGCGCAGGCCAGTTATTCAGCGAGGGGTCCTTGATCCGGCAGCGTTCGAGACGATTGCCGGTTCCCGTGCGGATCCAGTGCAGGATCTCGCCTCTCCATCCTTCAACGACTCCCATTGCGCAGCGACCTGGTGGAATGGGCGGTACCGGCACGCGGAATTCTCCTTCGAGCCCGCTAGCCAGAGCACCGTCAATCAGCCCCAGCGATTCGTGGACTTCGTCGATGCGAACCCTCATTCTGTCCCAGACATCGCCGCCTTCATAGACAGGCACACGAAATGGGATGCCTCCATAGGCGGCGTAGGGATGGTCGCGGCGCACGTCGAGATCGACGCCGGACGCGCGGCCCGCCACGCCGACGATGCCGAGGTTACGCGCGATGGACGGTTTAAGAACCCCGGTTCGTTCGAAACGATCTCGCGTCGAATCGGAACCGCGAATCAGGTGGGTCAGGTCGTCGAAGTCGCGGCGGAACTCCCACACGGCTCCGCGAAGAATGACGTGCTGAGCCGCACTCCAACCGCGACGAACGCCGCCGATACAAGCCATGCCCCGCATAAACCGGTTGCCGGTCAACTCTTCGCAAACGCCCAGCAGCATTTCCCGCAAGCGTCCGGCGTGCGCATTGGCCACAACGAATGCGACGTCATTGCAAATAGCGCCGATGTCGCCGACGTGGTTGGCGATTCGCTCCAGCTCAAGCAGAATCGTTCGCATGAGCAGCGCGCGGGCAGGCACCGCGATATTCCCGGCACGCTCCACCGCCTGACAGAATGCGGTCGCATGTGAGAACGCGGAATCGCCGGAAATACTTTCGGCGAGGAATACAGCTTTAGCGAGGGGCAGGCTCTCGAAAAGTTTCTCGGTTCCTTTGTGGGTATAGAAGAGACGGAGCTGCAGGTAGAGAATCGGCTCGCCCGCTACAGAGAAGTTGAAATGGCCGGGTTCAATGATGCCGGCATGAACCGGACCCACCGGAATCTGCAATACGCCTTCTCCCATAGTGGGGCGGTAGATGTGGCGTTCACCTTCGAACGCGGGCAACTGAGTCTCCAGAGGAAACTCTTTGCGCAGAGGATGTACGTCGGGCCAGTTATCATGCAGGGCAACTCTGCGCGGATTCGGGTGCCCGACTGCGGTGAGACCAAACCAATCGTGGATTTCACGTTCCTGCCAGTTTACAGCCGGCAACTCAGCGGCGAGTGAAGGAAACCGCGGATCGTCCCCTGGGATGGGTGCTCGAACAATCAAATACGGTGCGTAGCCGTGGCGTTCGAAGACATAGTAATTAAAAAAAACGCCCTCTGCGGCGAGCCGATCTTCGGCGAAGACGGTGACCAGCCTCGCGCCGAATTCACTCCGCAGATATTGTTCAAGCGGCCGGATGTCAGCATCGGGCAATCGCAGATAACCTTCATGAGCGGAACCGGACGGCGACTCTGGTTGTCCGCCAAAGCGCTGTGCGAGTTCCTCGATGGAGGGAAACTGCGGCGCAGTGGGCTTACTCGATGAGCTCATTGAAGCCTCACCAGGCTTTTAACCAGGGGTGCGCCAAGCGCGCTTTGACCGGTCACAACTACATCCGCCGCGCTCTGAATTAAGTGGAACAGCGGCCCGGGGATCCAGAAGCCGAGCAATATGATCAGCGACGCGAGCCCGAGCAGTGAATACTTTTTCCAGCGGCAGGGTGCGGGAGCAGGAAGGCCGGTGTCGGCGCCCAAAACCAGGTTGCCGATATGCAGAATGAAACCGGAGAAGATGACGACGAGAAACGCTACGAACAGAACGCCCGGCAGGTAGTGACCGCCCGAGAAAGCTGCGCGCAGAATAGTGAACTCACTCAGAAACAAACTAAATGGCGGAGTGCCGGTGACGGCCAGCATCCCCAGCAAAAACGCCGCGCCACTCCAGGGCATAGCGTGAATGAGGCCGCCCTTCGCCTTGCGGAACAAGTCCGTACCGAGGTGTTGCTGGATATTACCGGCGCAGAAGAACAGCAAAGGCTTGGTCACGGCGTGAAAAGTCATGTGAAGAAACAGCCCGAGAATGCCCAGCGGGCCACCGAAGCCGAGAGCCAGCACCATGATTCCGCAATGGTCGATACTCGAGTAAGCCAGCAAGCGACGGAAGCTTTTCTGTACCAGGATGAACGGAACAGCAACTCCAATCGAGAGCAGCCCGAACACGATCAGCAACTGCGAGGCAAACTCCGGTCCCAGACACTTTGACGTCAGGATGTAGAAGCGCACCAGACCGTAGAGGGCGCAGTTCAGAACTCCGGCTGCCAGCATCGCCGCCGCGGGTACAGGCGCTTCGCTGTAAGCATCGGGTTTCCAGGTATGCATCGGCGCCATACCGGCTTTGGTTCCGTAGCCGAGCAGGATCAGGATGAACGCCAGGCGCATGGTCGCTTTATCGAATACTGAAGCATTGCCGAGTAGCATCGTCCAGTTCAGACCGGCCAGCGAGTCGATTCCAAGAACGCGATGTGCCGAGTAGTAAGTCAGAATGGTGCCGAACAACGCCATAGAGAGGCCGACGCCGCCGATCATGACGTATTTCCAGGCGGCTTCGAGCGACGTCTCCCGCGCGTAAAACGTGACGAGGAAAACCGATGCCAGCGTGGTGATTTCACTCGCGACCCATAGAATTCCGAGGTTGTTGGCCAGGGCGACTAAAATCATCGAGAAGACAAACAAAGGCATCAGCGAATAATATTTGCGGAGTTTCCTCGCGGCGGCAGGGCCGTCCGGTTGCGGCTGATCCGGAAACACAGTGTTCTGCTCGACGAAGCGAAAATAGCCGACCGCGTATACCGCACAGACGAGGGCGACGAAGGCGGTAAGCAGGACGATCAACGAACTCAGTGCGTCCGCGTAGAAAAATCCGTCGAACAAAGAGATGGGTCCGCTGGCGAGGACCTGAAATGCAAGTGCTCCCGCCAGGCAGAGACCGATGAGGAAGGCGATCAGATTGACGGCTTCCATGGCGGCTCGCCTGCGGACCGCAAATGCTACTGGGCCAGCCAGCAAAGGGACGATAAGAAGCCAGAGCAGGATCATAGAATGCTCAACCGCGGAGCCTCCGCAACCTGCTGACGTCCATGGAATCGAAAGTTTCGCCGATACGGTACATCAGAATTCCCAGCACCATTGCACCGACGAGCACGTCGAAGAAAATTCCCAGTTCGACAACCAGCGGTACACCGTATGTCAAAGAGATCGCGGCAAGGAACAAGCCGTTTTCCATCGACAGCAATCCCAACACTTGCGTCAGCCCGTTACGCCGGTTCACGATCATGAAGAAGCCGATCAGAAAAAGCGAGATGGCGATCGGCAGCATGTTGTGCCCGAGTGTGGCCGCAGTGGAGGTCTCTTCCGGGTGATAGAAAGACTCGGCCACTACATAACCGAGCAGCGTCAATCCGCCGGAAATGAGAACGGAGAGCGGCACGTTGATTACCGGATGAATCGAATGGCGGATGCCGACCTTTGCCACCAGCCGTTCCAGCACGATAGGCAGAAGCAGCGCTTTCAAAAGCAGCATCAGGAGCGCCGCGACATAGAGGTGGTTGGCGTGATTGAACCAGGCGATGGTCGCCGCGATAGCTGCCAGTACGAAGGACTGGACACCGAAAACGCGAATGTTGGTGACCAGCCAGCGCTGCGCAACCATAGCGATCTGCAAAACAAGGACGAGCGCCGCCATCAGAGTGATGGCCGTGTTGCCGAGTTGGGGATCGTGAAGGAAAGACATATGCGTCAAAAAAGGAATGTCGAGATCAGTGCCAGGGCGCCCAGAATAAACGCCACGGCGAGCAGTTCGGGAACTCGAAACAAACGCAATTTGGCGTTCGATGTTTCCACCAGAACCACGGCTCCAGCAAGCAACAGTAATTTGAGCAGATAAAACGCCAGCCCGGGAATGAGATTGATCGGTGTCCAATTTGCACTCAGTCCGAAGGGAAAAAATGTATTAACCAGCAGGGTCATCAGCACCAATTGCCGGATGGAAGCGCCCCATTCGATTAGAGCCAGATAAGGCCCTGAGTATTCGAGGACCATAGCTTCGTGGATCATGGTCAGCTCCAGATGAGTGGCTGGATTATCCACGGGGATTCGGCCTGTTTCGGCAAGCAGCGCGATGAACAGTCCGGAGAACGCCAGCATTTGCGATGGCGCGAGAAACTTCCAGCTCTGGCTGACGGAGACGCGGGCCATTTCGCTGAGGTCGGTGGAATTGGCGGTGATGGCTACGGTGAAAATAGCCAGCATCATGGCTGGTTCCGCGATCGCGGAGATCGTCATCTCACGACTGCTGCCGAGTCCTCCAAACGAGCTTCCCGCGTCCAGAGCCCCCAGTGCCATGAAGAACCGGCCAAGGGCTAAAAGGTAAATCACGGCCAGCACGCCGCCGAAAAGGCGCAGAGGCGCGGCCGTCGCAATCATCGGCACCAGAAGGCCCACCAGCATTGCGGTAGAGAAGTAAACGTATGGTGTCGCGGCAAAAATCCACGAAGCGGTTTCGGGTATCACCATATCTTTGCGCAGCAACTTCCAGACATCGCGCAAAGGCTGGAGAATGCCGGGACCGCGGCGCATCTGTAAACGCGCTTTGAGAGTCCGGATGAAGCCTGACAGGAGTGGAGCTGCGATCAGAAGCAGAAGCAACTGCAGAGCCGCTTTTGCCAGAGTTGCCATCATGCGCGGGTGCTCCAGATCAGGAGGAGAATCAGCGTAACGAAAATGTACGCCAGATAAGCGTGAATACTGCCAGCCTGAATGCGCCGGAAGCTTCCTGCCCGCGCCATGAAGCGGGCAATCAAAGGTGCATATAAACGTGTCTCAAAAGCCGGCGCTACTTCGGATTCGAAATGAACGGAAGTCGGGTAAAAGGTGGACACCTCGTATTCCGCGTGGAGAGCGCGGCGGGGCTGATAGAAAGCCGCAAAAATCATCTGCAGTGGTTTTGAAAAGGCCATCGCAGTGTATTCGTTGTGGGCAGTCAGCCGGGGCAAACCGCAATCCCACGCGGGACCGGTGACGCGTGTCCGGCCGCGGAGCCAAAGTACCCACAACAACAAAGGCAGCACTGAAATCAGAAGCACGGCAATGGCAAGAGACGCCGGTGTTTTCTGCAATCCGCCCGCCGCTTGCAATCCACTTCCCAGAGTCAGTCCGCTTGCCATAGCAGCATCGGCGCCGATGTTTATGCCGAACAACTGATGAGTTACTGAGCCGAGGACACCCATCCACATGGACCCGCTGACGCCGAGCGCGACGCATGCCGCCGCCAGCACTCCCATTCCTGCAAGCATGGTGGGATGAGCTTCATGAGCAAGGCTGGCTTCGGGGCTGCGCGGTAGGGCCAGGAAGCCGATTCCGAAAGCTCGAACGAAACAGGCCGCAGCCAGCGCGCCTGTCAAAGCGAGCAGGGTGCCCGCGATCGGGAACAGGACGCGGGTGACGCTGGTTGTACTTCGAAAGCCACCCAGCAAAGACTGATAAATCATCCACTCACTCACGAAGCCATTGAGAGGAGGCAGGGCTGAGATAGCCAGCGCGCCCACCAGAAAAAAGGCGGCGGTAAGCGGCATGAGTCGAATCACCCCGCCCATGCGTTCCAGATTGCGGGTTCCGGTTGCATGCACAACAGCGCCTGCGCTTAAGAACAGGAGGGCTTTGAAAATCGCATGATTAAAAATATGGAACAGGCATGCCATCAGAGCGAACGCGGCGAGAGCGGTCTGGCCGTAGGACTGGAACATCATTGCAGCACCCAGCGCCATGAGGATGATGCCGGAGTTTTCAATCGTCGACCAGGCCAGCATCTTCTTCAGATCCGGTTCGATGATGGCCCAGAGGATTCCCATGAGCGCCGTCGCGCCACCGATGGCAAGAAGCAGAAAGCCTGACCAGAGCGGGGGGACGCCGAGGAAATCGAACGCGACCCGAATGATTCCGTAGATGCCCGTCTTGATCAGAATCGCCGACAGCAGCGCCGACGCATTACTGGGCGCCGCCGGATGAGCCGCCGGTAGCCAGATATGGACGGGGATCATGCCGGCTTTCACGCCGAATCCAGCAATGAACAGAAGGAATAGTGCGCCTTGCCGCAACGGCGTCAGTGCCGCGCCGGCGGCATGGAAAGTAGAAAAATCAAACCCACCGCTCCATGTTCCGAGCAGCACGAACGCAATGAGAAGGCAGGCGGTGCCGGCATGCGACATGATGAAAAACAACGAACCGGCTTGTCTGTTCTCGGCAATCTCATGGTCGAAACTGACCAGATACCACGCCGCCAGAGCCATTGACTCCCATGCCATGAGAAACAAAATGGCATTGGCGGCGCTGAACACCGCCGTGAGGCCGATCAGCAATACACAGTAGAAGAAACAGAACAGGCCGACCGGCTTGTGAGCTGCGAAACCGCGGACGTATCCGAGTGAATAAATGGAAACCGCTAACGCCACAACGGCGAGGGCCAGATTGAAGTAACAGGAGAGCGGATCGAGCCGGAATGTCCATGCGACCATGCTCACTCCGGAGGGAATTACCACGGTGGATGTCTGTCCGGACACGAGCGCAGTAAAACAGGCCCCGCCTTCCACGGCCGCTCCCAGTGCGGTGAGCGAAAACACTACGATGCGCGCCAGATTCCGGTAGCGCCAGGCCAGGAGTCCGAAGATTCCCGCGGCCAGGTAGATCTCGAGTCCGAGCTTGAAAAGCTGTTCGGAGGGAAACGTGTTCATGCCCCTTTTGCTTTGTCATCGTGGGCCCGGATCTCATCAAGTAAAGCCTGGCCCTCGGACAGCTGTTTGAAGAAATACTGCCGCATCGCATCCAGAACCTGAATCACCAGCGGATCGCGCACGGAATAAAAAACCTGGTTACCCACTTTGCGATTGATCAGAACTCGCTTGGCCCTGAGAACGGAGAGATGCTGGGAGGCGTTGGCTTGTTCAAGACCGACGCGCTCCATTAACGTTCCGGCGGAAAGTTCACCATCCCGGAGTTGTTCCACGATTGCAATGCGCGTGGGATGGGCTAAGGCCTGAAAAAAGTCCGCCTTGAACTGCCGAAGGGCTTCCTGCATATGAATATTCGAGTTTTCGAATATTCATTATACTAAAGCCCGAACAAAATGAAGCCATCAGCCGTATTCTGTTCTCAGAGAGGCAAGACGATGTTCTGTGAACGTTGCGGCGCGAAGCTCCAGGTGGGGCAGAATTTCTGCTCGGGATGCGGTAAACCGGTGGGAACGCCGCTCAGTTCGGAACCGAGCCGGATCCAGAGTCACATCCGCCTGCTCGCCATCCTCTGGTTCGTGGTATCCGCCTGTATCTTATTGCCAGGACTGTTCCTGCTCGGCTTCTCAGCGCAACTGGTCAACATGCTTCCGCCTGAGGCGCCGGAGTTCGTGGCGTCGATCTTACCCGTCGCTGGCATGTTCATCAGCGCCATAGCCGCCGTTGGATTTCTCGCCGGATGGGGACTGCTGGAGCGTGCGCCGTGGGCACGAACGCTGGCCATTGTCCTCGCGTGTTTCAGCTTGATCCACGTGCCGCTCGGAACCGCCTTAGGGATCTATACGCTATGGGTTTTGTTGCCGGCAAAGTCGGAACAGGAGTACCGGAGGGCTGCCCGACTCGACGGCGCCGGAGCTTTCAATTAATAAAACCATTTCCGCTCTTATTGATGTGATATCAATGATGAAAAGGCTGACAGCATCCCTGTTGGATTCCGCACCCGGGGCGAACCGGTCGTGTCCCATCACACGCTGCTCTGTCGCGTAAGGAAAGGATCCGCCGTGGATACCGGCAATCGCAAGCTCATTCGTCCGTCCTTTAACGAATTCAAAGAAAAAGGCGATTCACCCCGTAAATCCGGGGCTCAGAAACGGCCGGTTCCCCCGGACCAGACCAACGCGGAAAATTTCTACTACGTCAAACAGATGCAGTCGAAAACGCCCATGGTGATAACGCTTCGCGACGGCGAAGTGCTGCGCGGCGTCATCGAATGGTACGACCGCGGATGCCTCAAGCTCAATCGCGATGAGGGTCCGAATCTGCTGCTCTACAAGAGCAACATCAAATACATGCACAAGGACGACGAAGCGTAGGAATTAGCTTATGAACTGGCTTGAAAACTAACGTCTGCGTTCGCTGAGGCGATACTCGCGGCGGGAGCCGGCTTCTTCATAACGGCGCTTTTCGTCGGCCGATTCCGGCACGGCCTGAGGCACTTCCACGCGTTTGCCGTCGATGCCCAGCGCCACGAAAGTCAGGTACGCGGATGAAACGTGCCGCTCCGCGCCTGTAATCAGGTCTTCCACGTAGACTTTCACGCCGACTTCCATCGAAGTTTTGAAAGCCCGGTTTACCGACGACTTCAACCGCACCAGTTGCCCGATACGGACCGGGTGGATGAAGTTCATGTGGTCGATCGAGGCCGTCACCACCACATTGCGCGCATGCTTCATCGCGGCAATCGCACCTGCCAGATCCACCAGATGCATGATCTTGCCGCCGAGCAGATTTCCCAGAACATTGGCGTCGTTCGGCAGCGCCAGTTCGGAGTAGTCGGAATTCGAATCGCGGACGGGCCGCGGCTCGAGGACACCTCTTAACTTCGTCTCTGTTTCAGGCAAACTGTTTGTGCCTCCGATAAGCCTCTCCGAATGCCAGCGCCTGAAACTCAAGTGGAGTCGACGGGGTTTCCGGAGCCATTGCTCCCGTCAGGACCGTCTCTGGCAGGACCGCCTTTGGCAAAACGACGGAACCGACGGCGACCGGGTGATGGTTTCGTTCTATCGCCCAGCCGAGTTCGATCTCCCCGCCTCTGTCCGCCCTGACGACGAACTGAATGCAATCGGCCTCTGCCTCAGCGGCGCGCGAACATGAGTTGCGTGCATAACCGCGGTTGCAACAAACGCGCAGTGTTTCCGGTGGGATCGCTTCGCCCGCGCCTGAGGAGCACTCCCCGGCAAAATAGTCGCCGAGCGATGCCGCGGGCAAAAACAGAGGGCAGGCCATGACTCGACGCTATAGTAGCAAGTGCAAACCCACATGAATCGTCTTGAAGTATTGCAATCGATGGTCGAACAAAATCCGACCGACGCTTTCAGCCGTTATGGGCTGGCGATGGAGTTCAAGAACGGCGGAAGACTCGAAGAGGCCATCGACCAGTTCGTCACTCTTCTGGAGCACAACCCCAGTTACACATCCGGATACTTTCAGGCCGCGCAAACGCTGGAGAAGCTGGGAAGAACCGACGATGCTCGCGGACTTTACCGGCGCGGCATCGAAGCCGCCAGTGCCGCGGGCGACGACCATGCCGCTGCCGAAATGCAGGCTGCGCTGGATATTCTGCGTTAGAAGTCCGGAGCGCTAATCCAGCATCTCAATCCGGTAATCTTCAATCACAGGATTGCTGAGAACGTCTTTCGCGATCGCATCCAGATCTTCGCCCGGCTGCATGGTGATTTCAAAAAATTTCCCCTGACGGACGTCCTGAATACCAGCGTGACCCAGTCCGTTCAGGGCTGAGCGGATGGTCTGTCCCTGAGGATCCAGCACGGACGGCTTGAAGGTCACATACACTCGCGCTCTCATTCGTCTCTTCCTCCCTCGTCACCCTGAACTTCAAAACTCACCGAACAGATTCGCCTGCGGATTGGGTGGTTCCGGACGCCGCGGCCGCACACGAGGCGGTGCAAATTGGCGCATCATCCCCAGCATGCGCGAATGATGTTCGTGTATATCCGCCAGCAGCGAACACCGCTCGCACCCACCGCGAATTCCACCGCGGCCCTCTGAACCGGGATCGAAACGAGGGTGCCGGGGGCACTTGCCTCGCCACCGCACGCTGCCGACCTTCAGCATTTCAGGGGCGTCCCAATCGCTGCAGAGGCGGCGGCGGCGCTGCCGGTGTTCCCGGAACCGAAAGCCGGGCTACGTGTCCGTGTAAAGCCTCGTCGATCGAGACATTCTGGTTGCTCAGAATCGCGCCCGTCACGCGTTCGAACTGCACTTTCGCCTTGGCATACGCGTCGAGCGCGGCTACCTCGGCAGAGCGGGCCTGCGCGGCATAACTCTGATACTGAATAACGAGAAAGTTGGTCGACAGGCCGACGCCGAACTTTTCCTGTTCGATCTCGAGAGACTGCTCCTGCAATTGGCGGCTCTGAACAGCCGCTTCATAAGAAGCCCGGCTGCGCTGCAGAGCAATGAGCGCGTCTTCCACTTCAACGCGGATCTGATTCTCCAGTTGCTTGAGCCGCACCTCGGTCTGACGCAACTGAAGCTCATCACGCGCCACGTCGGATTGAGCTATGCGGTTACGCACAGGCAGAGTCAGATTGAGTCCAACGCTGTAAGTGGGATAGTCCCGCGCAAGAATCTGCGCCAGCACGGACCCATAGTTTCCATTGAGGCCGGTGTAGTTGCCGACCGGGAAAGGCGTAAGGGCGTTGTTGGGTCCGCCTGCCAGGCCGCTGTTCTGAACCGTTCCCACCAGATCCAGCTCAGGGCGCAACTCATTGCGCGTTCCCGTGAGATTGATCTCGGTGTTTACCAGTTGCAGTTTGGCGGATTGATACTCAGGCCGGGTATTGAGGGCGTTTGCGACCAATTCGGCTGCTGGGGCGGTCGGTAGCGGTTCGATAGCCAGAACGTCAGTCGGAACAATCCGGGCATCATGCACCACTGGGTCTGAGCCCCAGTTCCGCGTCAGGACGTTTTTCATGATCAACTCCTGCTGCCGGACGAAACCCTCCGAGTTAATCTCATCCTGCTGTGCTGCCGCAACCTGTGCCTGAGCGCGAGTAGATTCGATCGGCGCGAGCGTACCCTGATCCACCTTATTCTGGTTGTCTTCCAGCAGACGTTGCGCGGTAACCAGTGTTTCCTGCTTCACGCGAAGATCTTCATTCAGAGCCACCAGATCGTAGTACAGGCGCATGACGCCGGACACCGTGCTGATTACCTGCTGCTGGAATACATAGTCCGAAATCTTCTCGCTGTTCTTCGCGATGCGAATGAAGCGGCGATTCAACTGAATCCCGAAACCGCGGAGAAGCGGCTGCGTGACCGTCACTCCGAGCGCCGAAGCGTAAAAGGGGTTGAGGAAATTGTTCCGCGAGTTTTCGCTGACGAACTGATTCTGAAACGTCGCGGCAACCTGCGTTCCCGTGCCGAATCCCTGGAAGTAACCGCCGTTCGCTACAAAGGCATTGGCGTTCTGCGATGTCGAACCTGTGGTCAGAAGACTGGTTTCCGGCGTCGACGTGTGCTGACCGAGAACCTGCGCCGTAACGTTGGGATCGAACAGCGGTATGGCCGGCCCACTGGCAAACGGGAATGTACCGTTCACCGCCAGATTGTTGAGTGAGTCCGCAATCAGGGCGGTATCGGTAACCACTAGTGAAACCGTAGACTGCGGCGTAACTCCAGTAGCCGCGCTATTGATCAGCGGCTCGCCCGGACCGCCTACTCCCGCCGGTGCTTCGTTCACTGTGAGCGGCACGCCGCGCAAAGCACCGCCGCCTTTGGCTCGATAGGTATCCTCTTTGCCCATTTCGATGCCATACCGTTCCAGCTCCAGATCCAGATTATTCTCCAGCGCCAGAGCGATTGCGTCCTGCAGAGAAAGATACAGGTTTCCCGCGCGCACCAGATCCGCGATCCGAGGTGTATCGGCAAAACTTGATGGCGAAACTGTCCCCGGCGTATAGGCGCCGATCGCGCCCGTGTGCAGCGTCACATTCGGCAAGCGGTCCGTGATGGACTGCGCCGGAAGCGGAAGGCCGATGAGGAACGAGAGGAAAAGGGAGAAGTAGCGCACCGTTCCGCGGCGCGTCATTTCTTAGGGGCTCCGCGCAATTCGAACTTTACGAGATTGCCTTCGCGCGCCGTGTCGCCAGGATTTACTATGATCGTCTCGCCACCTTCAAGACCGGCGAGCACTTCCGTTTGAGCGCCGTAATCGCGCCCGAGTTGTATCGTCTGCAAATGAATCCGCCTTGCCTCCTGATCTGGGACTTCGCGCAGCACTGCTACCTGACTTCCGGCCTGGCTATTGATCAGCGCATCGCCGGGTATTAAGAGCGGCGGCGCATCCCTGTGGGTCCGGAATCGCACCTGCGCGTACATGCCCGGATAGAGTTTGCCGTCTTTATTAGGAATTTCGACCTGAGTCAGCAGAGTTCGCGAATTCGGGTCGAGCGAATTACTTGTACGCGTTACTTTGCCGGGGAAGGTGCGGCCGGGAAACTCGGCTACCAGAACATCGGCCGCCATACCGGTCGCGATGCCGGGCGCGCTCGATTGGGGAACATTCACCAGAATTCGCAGGGTACCTGTCTGGGCAATTCGGTACATCTCATTTCCCGCCGCGGCGGCCTGAGATTGGCCCGGTACATCCAGAGGCGTTCCGCCCTGGCCGGCGCCGGTCGCGGAAATCAGATAACCGACATCGATATTGCGCGCTGTAACTACACCATCTACGGGGGCGCGTACTTTGTTGTAATCGCGTAACGCTGTAACGCGCTCCAGATTGGCCTGGGCCTGATGAACGTTTTCCTCGCCTGCACTGACGCTCGCCTGCTGGGCATCCACCAGAGCCTCGGCCGATTTCCACGTCGATTCCTGTTGATCCGCGTCCTGACGCGCCACCGCGCCGCGGGAAACCAGACTGTCGTAACGCTGCGCCGTAAGCTTGGCAATATCACGTTGCGCCTGGGCCTGCACCAGCGACGCGCGGTTCTGGCTCAGTTGCTGACGCGCCTGCGCAAGAGCCGCCTGGGCCTGGGCCACCTGCTGATCCAATTCCGGCGTTTCGATCTCAGCCATCAACTGATTCGCTTTTACATGATCGCCGATATCCGCGTAGCGCCTGGTTACATAACCGGCGGCGCGCGCGTAGATGGAAGCTTCGGACATAGCGGAGATACTTCCCGGTAACAATACCAGGGAATCCTGCGGCGAGCGGGTTACGCGTTCCGCCGTAACCACAGGCACGGCGGACCTGGTCTCGCTGGCCACATTGGCGGCCGCTTCCGCGCGATCTCGCCGCGGAATATAGCCTATCAGCCACACGGCGCCGATCAACACTGCCAGAGCGATCGCTCCAAAGACCAGCTTTCCAGCCGAGATATGGTGTTCGTGCTGGCCGTTTACCTGCTCCGCCTGCCCAGCCCCTTGCGTGGCGGGTGGAGGAGTGGCCTGTTCTTTAATTTCGCTCATTGTTTTACAGTCGAACCCCAGTTACGTCAAACCCAGTTACTATCGAACCTCGGTCACAAGAGACCTACATCCGCGCCAATTCCTCAAGCCGCAAAATCTCGTGTTCTTCCTCTTCGATCCTGCGGTCCTGATCGATCGGCGCCTTCTTTCGGAGGAAGCTGTATACGATCGGAACGAAGAACAAAGTACTGAAGGTTGCGAAAATCAGACCGCCGATTACAGCCCGGCCCAGGGGCGCATTCTGTTCGCCGCCTTCGCCGAGGCTGAACGCCATCGGCAACATACCGATAATCATCGCGAGCGCGGTCATCATCACCGGCCGGATTCGCGTATAACCCGCCGAGAGCGCTGCTTCGAGTTCATCTTTTCCTTCGGCGCGCTCATCGTTGGCGAACGTAACCAGCAGAATACTGTTGGCTGTCGCCACGCCGATGGCCATAATCGAACCCATCAGGGACGGAACGTTGAGGGTGGTCTGCGTCGCGTAAAGCATCCACAGGATGCCCGCGAACGCGCCAGGCAGCGCCGTCAGAATGATGAACGGGTCAAGCCACGACTGGAAGTTAACCACCATCAGCAAATAGACGAGCAGAATGGCGAAAACGATTCCCAAACCGAGTCTCCGGAACGAAGTTTCCATAGTCTGCACCTGACCGCGCAAAACCAGCGTGGCGCCGCGGGGCAGAGTCTTTCGCGTATCGTCCATAATCTTCTGGATGTCAGCCGCAACACCGCCCAGGTCTCTTTGATCCGTGTTCGCGTAAATGTCGAAGACCGGCTGCACGTTGTAGTGGTTGATTATGGCGCTCGTCACTCCGCGGTGAACGCCGCTCAACAAATTCTGCAGCAGTTGAGTATTGCCGCCGGCCGCGGACGTGATCGGGGTTCGGCCAATGGCGTCGAGTGAATCTTCACGGAACTGTGGGGTCTGGACTGCCACGTTATACTGCACGCCCGTTTGCGGATTCACCCACTGGTTCGGGGCCGTCTGACCGCTGGAGCTCAGCGAAATCAGCATGCTGTTAGCCACGTCGCGTTGGGTAAGTCCCGCCTGGCTGGCCTTGCTGCGGTCCACGTCGAGCTGGATGGAAGGCGTATTCACTTCCTGATTGATGTGGACATCCACGGCGCCGGGAACGCCCGCAATCTTACGGGCCAGCTGTTCCATGATTTTGTAATTGGCTTCGGAACGGCCCACCAGTTGAACGTCGATCGGCGCTGGAATGCCGAAGTTCAGAATCTGATTGGTCATGTTTGCGGCGGTGAAGAAGAACGTCTCGTCGGGGAAGTCCTTATGCAGCGCCGCACGCAACTCCCGCTGAACCAGTTCAGTGGGGCGATGATGATCCCCATTCAGAGAGACCAGAATGTCGCCGTCGCTGCTGCCGATTGAAGCCGAATCGCCGAAGGAAAGGTTCACGCCGTCCGGAAGACCGATGTTGTCGACAATGTCGGTGACTTCACCGGCGGGCGTCTTGCTTCGGATCTCCTGCTCGACACGCGAGAAGATCTCCTCGGTCTTTTCGATCCTCGTCCCCTCGGGGGCGCGGACATGCAGACGAATCTGGCCCGAATCGATGTACGGGAAAAAGTCGGTGCCGATGATGCGCACCAGGAGAAGCGATAAAGCCACAAATACGCAGTAGCCCATCAGAACGCCGCCCCGATGGTGCAGGGCCCAGCCGAGAGCCCGCCGATAACTGAGGCGCATCCGTTCGAACTTGCGGTTGAACGCATGGTGGGTCTGCCAGATAATGCCCTCGGCGTGTTCCAGACCCTCTTCACCGCGCGCATAAATATCCACTTCCGACCGCAGCATGAAATGCACCATGGTCGGCACCAGCGTTCGGGTAAGGAAGTACGACATCAGCATCGCTATGGCGACGGCCAGGGCGAGCGGCGTAAACAGGAATTTCGCGGGACCGGTCAGCATCAGCACCGGTATGAAGACGATGCAGATGGCCAGCGTCGAAACGAACGAGGGCAGCGCAATCTGCTGGGCGCCATCCAGAATCGCGCGCGTCAACGGCTTCGCCATCCCCATATTGCGATGGACGTTTTCGATTTCGACCGTCGCGTCATCGACGAGAATACCCACTGCCAGAGCCATTCCGCCCAACGTCATCACGTTGATCGTGTAGCCGAACGCCCACAGCACGATGCATGAAGTGAGAATCGAAAGCGGAATCGAAGTGCAGACGATTACCGTGCTGCGCCAGCTTCCGAGAAAGAGAAGAATCATCAGAGCCGTCAGGCCCGCGGCAATAACGGCCTCGCGCGCCACGCCATTGATCGCCGCGGTAACAAAGAGGCTTTGGTCGAAGAGAAGTTTTACATCGAGGGTTGGTGGAAGTCCGGCCAGAATTGTAGGCATGGCTGCTTTCACCTGGTTGACCACGTCCACGGTCGAAGCCTGGCCGTTTTTCAGAACCGTCAGCAGCGCGCCCCGGACTCCGTTGTGTCGCGATACGTTGGTCTGGACCGCAAAACCGTCGTGTACCTGCGCGACGTCTTTTACATAGACCACCGCGCCATTGCCGGACCGGACCGGCAAATCGTTCAGTGCCTGGACGGTGAGCGGACTCGAGTTCAGCGTGACGAAATAATCCCGGTCGCCCATCTTGGCGTCGCCCGCGGGCAGCAGCAGATTTTGCGTGCTGATAGCGGCCGAGATATCGGTCGCGGACAGCCCCTTCGCATACAGCTCGCTCGGATCCAGATCCACCATGATCTGTCGCGATTTGCCGCCATACGGAAACGGGATAGCCGCGCCCTGCACCGTAGCGAGCTGGGTCCGGATGAAGTTTCGGCCAAGATCGTAAATTTCCTGCTCGCTCAGCGTTTTGCTGCTGAGGCCCATCTGCAGAATCGGCACGCTCGAGGCGTCGTATTTCAGGATGTTGGGTGGGAATGAACCGGGCGGGATCGCTTTCAGGATGGTCTGGCAAATTGCCGTGACCTGCGCGACCGCCAGATCGATTTTGGCATTGGGCTGGAAAAAGATGCGAATGATGGCGACCCCGTTGTACGAGGCCGATTCCATGTGCTCAATGTCGTTGACCGTCGTGGTCATGGCGCGCTCGGAAGGCGTTGTGATTCGCGACGCCATGTCCGCCGGAGAAATTCCCGTGTAGCCCCAGACCACGCTGACTACGGGAATATCGATGTAGGGAAACACGTCCTGCGGCATCGATTCGATGGCTATTCCGCCCAGCACGGCAATGAGAACCGCCATCACCACAAAGGTGTACGGCCTGCGGAGTGCGAGTTTAACTATCCACATTTGATTTCTACCGAGCCCGGCTTGATCGCCCAAAAAGCCTCGAACGCCACTAAGGCATGGGCTACGAGGACTTCAGCCGAGGCCAGTTTCCACAGGGAAACCCGACCTTAGCTGATGACATGATTTTACAGGCGTCTTTCTAAGTATAAAGGTTAGCGATTGATGAGCAGATAGTGGACGAGGAGCCTTGCTCTCCTGGTCGTCTGGCTCGAAATCAAACCCGCGGCCCGTCGTTGTGAATTTTCCGTCTACATAGAAAGCCTGAAATGTGTCTACGCTAACGTCCAACTTAATTTGATAAATTTTAGGTCAGATGGCGTACGAAGTATTCAGGAAGACTAGAGTCCGTTCTGGAGCACCGGCAATTTCCATCGTTCCCGATGGAAGAATAGGCCTGAATGCCACTGCGGTAAGAATTTTGGTAGGTGCGGGAATCAAGTCCGTGAATTTACTATGGGACAAGGCCAATCATAAAATAGCGGTTAAAGCAGCACATAAGAGCGACAAGGATTCGTTTGCTGTCTCTGTTACCGCCAAAAGTTCCGGTAGTATACGTGCGAAAAGTTTCATCAATCACATTGGATGGGCCGCAAAGCGAGAGACACTACCGGCAACGTGGAGTGAGAAGGACGGGATGTTCGAAGTGGTCCTGCCGGAACGATACCTCGGTTTAGGAAACACCTCTGATCCGGAGAAGGCCAAAACGACAGTCCCGGCTAACGTATCGGAAAGTCGTAATCCGCGAAAGGGAAGAGATTGCGCGACGACATCGAGAAGGTTCGAAGACTCGAGGAACGACGCGGACGCCGTCCAATCGACTCTTTAAAACTTGAAGAGCGTAAACGGCAACTGGCTGCCCTGCGCGAAATCGTTAAATATGGGGTTCTCGAGGATCTGGAAGCCGCTATGCGTGTATACGGGCTTTCGCCCGACTCACCGCAGTGGGCCGAGGTCCTTCGGATTTGGAACGACGAGCGCGAACTGAGCTAGCAATCTTCTCCAGCTCTGAAAGACGCGCCTCTCTCTGCTCCTTGCTCAGTCCTTCATTCTGCTTTGAGAAAATATTCTCAATCTTCTCCAAAGCATTTTCGTTGGACCGTCGCAGATTCGCCACGCTTTGATCCTATCATGCACCTGAACTGGTTCAGTGAGTGAACTTCTCCGGCATGTGTCGATTAGCAGCCCGCAGCGGACATCTGCTGACTGAGCCTCTACCTGCTGGGTTGCGTGAAATAGTCGAAGCGCCGGCCGCTTTCTTCGACAATGGCGTCCAGATCTTCCGTCCGCAAAAGCCTGCGCGACACCAGACTGCGGACGGAAGACCGCACCTTGTCCAGATAGTCGGCGCGATCCGCGTATCTTTCTGCGATCGAAACCCGTGGGTCGCCCGATGCCCTCCTGCTCTCCGCAGTCGCCGAAAACGGGATAAAGCTGCCGACCAAACCCGAAAGATAGTTGAGGTTATCCAGCACCGGAAGTTGGTAATTCCATCCCGTGAAGGTTCCAAGCGGCACCGAAAGGTGGGGCAACAGAACGCCTCCCACATCGTTTCCATCGCTATTCACCTGCGGAACCAGAACCGTATATTCCGCTCCGATCTTCGGCGGTTCATTGGCGATAATGCCCTTCGTCAGAAACTCGGAGCCGTAATCGAGGCGCCAGTTGCGTGGCATATATTGCGGAAAACGGACGCCCGGGATGGCCGGAAACTTCACGTTCGCGCGGCTCACCAGATCGGGGCCCAGATGCGGGTACGCCGAATCGGGCGGAGCTTTGCCGTTCGAGACCCATTCGTCCAGATCCAGCAACAGCGCGCGGAATGACCATCCGGCGCTCGCGAAATTACCGAAGTTTTCATATTCGGACGAGCGGCTGCGCCTGATGGGCGGAAACGGATAATGCGAATGCGGCGTGCCCGGATAAAAGTAAAGGCGCGAATTGGAATCGAGCGGCAGTTCTTTCGTTCCATCCACCGTCGTATACGCCAAAGACCCCACCCGCGCCCAATATTCGGTTGAGCTGTAAGTGTAAAAGATCTTTGGTACAGTGTGCGAAGCAGCCGCCGCCTGCAGCAGACCATCGCTCGCGCCCGTCACGGGGTCTTCCTCTTTGCCGTCCGAAAAGGGAAACATATCGACCGGGCGCAGATCGCTGAGCACCGAGTTTCCCGCTTCCCCCGGCATCGCATAACGATGATCGAAGCTGCCCCGTCCCGCCCCGGCGCTGGCTACCAATAAACCATCGAAACCCTGCCTGCCGTGTTCATCGGCGTTGAATCCGCGATACAGGTAATCACGCAGGAATCGGGCGCTCTGCGAATAGCCGTAGCCAAGAACGTGCGAAACCGTTTCCGGATGCTCTCGCAGCGGCGAGGCCACTCCACCGAACTTGAGCCATGCCACGAAATCGCGCACCGCTGCCTCACCCAGCCCCGCGATCGGAGGGTTCGCGCCTTGATACACCACCTCGTAAATCTGGCCTGGATCGAACTGGTTCAGAGAAACCACACCGCAGGGGTCGGGCACGATCTTGCCATAGTCAATGCGCCCAAATGACCATTGAGAGCGCGGCAGCGCGCGACCGGGGTCATCCATTTTCGACTTCACGATCAACTGCGCGTTCGGTTGTTCCGCATCGGCGGCGCAGTAGGAGTTCGGCCCAAACAGATTCGCCAGATGCGCTCCCGGACCCAGCGTAATGATCGAGCGGCGAACCGTACCGTTGACGTTCGCGGCAGGTGCGTCCATCCGAATCTCGCCCGCCGGCAAATCGAACTGCCAGCCCAGCCAGGCGGCGGTGAAGCCCTGCTCGAAGAGAAAGGCGTCGCGCAGCGAACTGTCATCCAGCTCCATCAGATCGAATGAAGAGGCGGGCGTAAAGAACGCACCCTCGGCCTGCGTCAGACCGCGATTGGGAATCTCCAGCAGAACGGAATGGCGGGCCTTCGCGGCATCGCGCGGACGCACCACCACGAAATCGCTGGAGAACTCAACGTGACCCTTCGCGTTACGAGGCGCCAGAGCAATGTCGGCGATTCGCCGGTTTGCGGCGCTCTCCGGGTCGATTTCAAAATACACGCGACCCTGCAGCTTTTCGTATGAGCCCACCTGGCCGAGGCTCCGCCCTCCCAGCCACGGCTTCGTGCTCGCGATCTCGACGCGCACCACTTCCGCGTTCGAGATCTGCGACAACGCAAGCAGACCAAATACCAGCGGCCTAAGAAGCCTTGCCATATTCCTCGAAGAAATGCGCCAGCGTACGGATGCCATCGAAGTAATTCCTGATGTTGTACTTTTCGTTGGGCGAATGCAAGCCGTCGTCCGGCAGCCCGAAACCCATCAGTATGGTCGGAATCCCCAGATGGTTAGCAAAATCGCCCACGATCGGAATTGAGCCGCCGGACCGAATAAACACCGTCGGCTTCCCAAAAATATCAGAGAAAGCCTTGGCCGCTATACGGATCGCCGGATGATCCGGATTCACCATCAGCCCAGGTCCGGAACTCAGCACCCGCACTTCACACGTGATGCCTTTCGGCGTGTTGTCGCGGACAAACTGTTCCACCGCCTTCAGCACTTTCGCCGGATCCTGCCGTGGAACCAGACGGATGCTCACCTTCGCCGTCGCCTTAGCCGGGATTACAGTCTTCGCGCCCGCTCCGGTGAAGCCACCGGCAATGCCGTGAACTTCGAAGGTAGGCCGCGCCCAGGTACGTTCGAAAACCGAATACTCCGTCTCACCGGTCAGCGCGGTCGAACCCACTTCGTCCTTCAGGTATTCCTTTTCGTCGAACGGCAGGTGTTTCCAGCTGTCTTTCTCTTCCGCTGAAGGTGGCTCGACGTCATCATAGATGCCCGGGATCAGGATGTGACCGTTCGCGTCCTTCGCCTTCGACAGCAATTCGACCAGCCCGAAAACCGCATTGGGCGCCGCCCCGCCGTAAAGGCCGGAGTGCAGATCTCGCATCGGACCGCGCGCTTCAATCTCCAGATAAACCAGACCGCGCAGGCCGATGTTGAGCGTCGGCAGACCCGCCTCATACATCTCCGTGTCCGAAACCAGCGCGACATCCGCTTTCAATTTTTCCTGATGTTTCGGAACATACTCCGCGATGGAAACCCCGCCCACTTCCTCTTCGCCTTCAATCAGCACTTTGATGTTGACCGGCGGCTTGCCGTAAACGGCGCGCAGGGCTTCGAGAGCCTTGATGTGCGAAAACATCTGGCCTTTGTCGTCCGCCGAACCGCGCGCATAGAGATTACCGTTGCGCTCGGTGGGCTCGAAAGGAGGCGACTCCCAGAGTTCCAGCGGATCCGGCGGCTGCACGTCGTAATGGCCGTAGCAAAGCACGGTCGGCTTGCCCGGCGCGTGCAGCCAGTCGGCATAAACCAACGGGTGGCGATCGGTCTCGATCAACTCCACATGTTCCAGACCGGCGGACCACAAATGATCCACCACGAATTCAGCGGCCCGATGCGTGGCCTCGTTATTTTCCGGCAAGGTCGAAATGCTCGGTATGCGCAGCAGATCTTTCAGCTCATCCAGAAAGCGGATTTCATTCTCGGCGACGTATTGATCGATGGCCTTAGACATGTCGCCTCATTCTACTGTGTTGCCCGCTTGTGCTACAACGCCTGTGCTACAAATGGACTCGCCCCAATAAATGGTCCTTGAGCGCGGCGCGCAGCGCGTCATCATCACGAGTTATTTCGCTGTTCTCGGTTTGATTTATGTCATCGCCTGGCTGAGCCCGGCACTCGGCATGTATCGCGACGATGGGGTTTATCTGCTCACCGCCCGAGCTCTCGCCTCTGGCCACGCGCTGCCACAAACGAAATTTCCGCCGCTCTGGCCCGCCATTCTCGCCCTTTTCACGCTGATTTCCGCGCAGCCGCAATGGCTGAAAATCGCACCGTTGCTATCGACGGCCGGATGGCTGCTGCTCACGCGCAGGCTTTTGCTGCGGATGGGCGCCACCGCCAACGGCGCTCTTCTGATGGTGGCCTTGACCGCAGCTTCGCCCACCATTCTGTTTTTCGCGACCAATCTGATGGCTGAGCCTCTGTTCGGATTGCTCGCTACCGCTTGCTTGCTGATGCTGCTGGATGATCGCGCCGTTGCCGCAGGCGTTTTGGCCGGTCTCGCCACGCTGACGTTGTCCGCCGGGGCGGCCCTGATAGCCGCCTGCATCCTGACGCTCGCCATACGCCGGCGTTTTCGCAGCGGCCTCATATTCACAGCCATTGCTGTCGTGATCACCGCGCCCTGGTTCGGCTGGTCGCTCGCCGACGGCAATCACTTCTCAACGAACATCCTGACCAGTCTCGCGGCCAACGAGAAGCTGGTGGTTCTCTTCCGCAATTCCATCTCGATCGTCTCGGCGCCCTACGATCTGCTGAGCGGTTTCAACAATACGCTCGCCATCGTGGCCACGTCCCTGGTTTTCGGCTGGAGCCTGATCATGCGCCGTCAGTTGGTGCCTGACTTGTTCGCCGCCTTCTTCTGCCTGATGGTGCTGGGCCGGGCCGAGCCGCCGCATCGTTTGTTGGGGGCCATCCTGCCTCTGCTCCTGTGGATCGTCTGGCGCGTGTTTCAAAATATGCAACGGCGTGAGGCTCTCGCTGCCGCCGTTCTGGTGGCAGCCCTGCTGCCTCTGTGGGCGGATGCCACCCGGATACCTGCTACCCGCACGGCTGGTTTTTTCGAAGCCAGCGGCCAGGTTTCGAACAATTGGAGCGAGATGCAGAAGCTCTTCGCGGCCATCCGTTCCGACACTCCTCCGGATGCCGTGCTCCTCGCCAACCTCGATCCCGTATTCTCTTTCTACACGGGCCGAAAGACGGTGAGAGGGTTTTCGCCCAACGGTTACGCGCTTTACTACGCGCAGACGCCAACTTTGGTGACGCCCGATCAGTTGCTCACGGCAATTCGCCAGGCGGATGTCAGCTTCGTGATCGAAACGCCGGATCGGGATTACGCCGAAGCGCCGCTGTTCCATCGCACGGTAGACGCACTGGAGCGTGGCGGCATACTCGAGCCGGTCAGTACTCCCGGATTACCGGCGGATTACCGGCTGCTGCGCGTAACGCGGACCTCGTTTTAAACGAAGTTCTGCAGCGTATTCAGCGTTCCGATACGGCGTGCTTCGAAAGCCGCGATGGCGGGTTCCTGCTTCAGAATCCAGCCCAGTTCGTCGATACCCTCAAGCAGACACGTCTTTGAAAACGGATCCACCGGAAATTCGACTTTCGTCCCATCGGGCAGAATCAGACTCTGTGACGCCAGATCCACTTCCACCTTCGCGTCTTCCGGCATCGCGAAAAGCTTCGCATGAACATCCGCCGGAACCACGATGGGCAGCAGCGAATTTTTCAGCGAGTTGCCTTTGAAAATATCCGCGAAGGACGTGCTGATCACGGCGCGGAAACCGAACTGAGTCAGAGCCCACGGCGCGTGCTCGCGTGAACTGCCGCAGCCGAAGTTGTCGCCGGCCAGCAGGATCTCAGCATTCTTTCCACGCGGAGTGTTCAAAATGAAATCGGGATTGGGTGTGCCATCCGCGTTGTAGCGCCAGTCGTTAAACAACTGGAGATCGAGACCTTCTTTGGACGTTGTCTTGAGAAAACGTGCGGGGATGATCTGGTCCGTATCGATATTCGTACTCGGCAGCGGAACCATCCGCGATTCAAACGGTAAAAAAGGTTTCACAGTATGGTCCTCACGTCTGTTACGACGCCCATCAAAGCGGTAGCAGCGGCGGTCAGCGGCGATGCGAGGAACGTGCGTCCGCCTTTGCCCTGCCGACCTTCGAAATTGCGATTACTCGTCGACACGCTGTATTCGCCGGGCTGTAGCTGGTCGCCATTCATCGCGATACACATGGAACAGCCCGGTTCGCGATAGTCGCAGCCGGCCGCACGGAAGAGTTCCGGCAGGCCTTCCGCTTCCGCTTGGCGCTTCACTTCCATTGACCCGGGCACCACCATCACGCGCACGTTCGGGTTCACTTTGCGGCCCTTGAGAATGTTGGCCGCCGAGCGCAGATCGGAAATCCGCGAATTGGTGCAACTCCCGATGAACACCACGTTCACCGGATGCCCCGCCAGCGGTTTGCCGCTCTCAAGTCCCATGTACGCGAGAGCTTTCGAGTCTGACGGATTGCTCGGCGCCGGAATCGGAGCGTTGATCGAAATACCCATGCCGGGGTTCGTTCCCCACGTGATCATCGGTTCCAGCTCGTCGCCATCGATGATCACTTCACGGTCGAACCTGGCGCCTTCGTCGGTAGGAAGCTGACGCCAGCGCTCGACAGCCGCATCCCAGTCTTTACCCTGCGGCGCAAACGGCCGGCCCTTAAGGTAGTTGAACGTGGTGTCGTCGGGAGCGATCATGCCCGCCCGCGCGCCGCCTTCAATCGACATGTTGCAGACCGTCATACGGGCTTCCATGTCGAGCGCACGAATCGCCGGTCCGGCATATTCAATCACCATGCCGGTGCCGCCGCCGATACCGATCTGAGCGATGAGCGCCAGAATGATGTCCTTCGCGGTAACGCCGGGCCTCAGTTTCCCGTTCACCAGCACACGAAACGTCTTCGATGGACGCTGCAGCAGACACTGCGAAGCCAGTACGTTCTCCACTTCGCTGGTCCCAATGCCGAATGCCAACGCACCAAAAGCCCCGTGAGTTGAAGTATGGCTGTCGCCGCAAACCACCGTCATGCCGGGCTGCGTGAATCCCAACTCCGGCCCGATCACGTGACAGATGCCCTGATGCTCCGAATGCATTCCGAAGCAGGGAATACCGAACTCGGCGGCGTTCTTTTCCAGCTGGCCAACCTGCTTAGCCGCAATCGGATCGAGAATAGGCAGCGAACGGTCTGTCGTCGGAATGCTGTGATCCACCGTGGCAATGGCGAGGTCCGGCCGCCGGACTTTGAGCCCACGCTGGCGCAGACCTTCAAACGCCTGGGGTGATGTCACTTCATGAACGATATGAAGGTCGATATAAATCAGGCTCGGAGCGCCCGGTTCTTCATGGACGATGTGGGAATCCCACACCTTCTGGCTTAACGTTCTTAGATTGCCTGACAAACTGCTTCTCCTGTTTGCTGCGTGGTGGCCGGAGTACCGGTGGGCCGCAGATCGGCCGTAACCCGGCCGCTGTTCAGCACCGTTTCCATGGCTTGATTCACCGCCGCTGCTTCTTCCGTGAGACCGAAACTGTATTCGAGCATCGCCGCGACCGATCCAATCGCTCCGAACGGGTTGGCTTTGTTCTGTCCTGCGATGTCAGGGGCTGAACCATGCACCGGCTCGTAGAGGCCCGTCCATGCGCCGGTCGGCTTCTGCGCTCCAATCGATGCCGAAGGCAGCATCCCGATCGAACCGGCCAGCACCGCGCCTTCATCGCTGAGAATGTCGCCGAACATGTTCTCGCAAAGCAGCACGTCGAAGCGCTTCGGATTCAACACCAGCTGCATCGCGCAATTGTCTACCAGGATGTGGTCGAGTTCGATATCGCTGTAATCCTTCGCGACTTCGACCACCACTCTCCGCCACAACTGCGACGTTTCGAGCACGTTCGATTTGTCCACCGACGAGAGCTTCCTGCGGCGTTTGCGAGCCAACTCGAACGCCATCCGGGATACGCGGTCGATTTCGGCGCGCGTATAAGTCATGGTGTTGGTGCCGCGCTCTTCCGGCCCTGACCCAGTGATGCCGCGCGGTGTCCCGTAATAAAGACCGCCGGTCAATTCGCGGACGATAATCATATCCACGCCGTCCACCAGGTGGTTCTTCAACGGCGAGGAATCGAGCAGAGCCTTATAACTGCGCACGGGCCGCAAATTGGCGAACACGCCCATCGATTTGCGGATGCCGAGGAGTCCTCGCTCAGGCCGCTTTTCCGGCGGAGCGTTATCGAACTCCGGCAGGCCGACCGCGCCCATCAGCACGGCGTCCACTTCCTGCGAAAGCTTCTCCGTTTCGGCCGGAAAAGGAGTGCCGGTCTTATGGATGGCGATGCCGCCCAGCAGGCCTTCCTTCAACTGAAGCTTGTGATTCCATTTCTCCGCAACCCGGCGGAGCACGCGCACGGCTTCCTGGGTGACCTCGGTGCCGATGCCGTCACCCGGAAGCACTAAAATGTTGAGATTCATTTTTTAAGTTAAAACGCGGGCCAAACGGCCCACTCTACAACGCTCCTGCCATTACCTGTTGCGCGCGGCGGGCCAGTTCCGCAATCTCTTCATCCATCAGACCCTTTTTGTTGTCGGCCAGCGCAGTGAGTTCGTTATAGACGACGTCGAGCTCATCCTTTGAAAGATTGAAGCCGAGGTCTTCGCAGCGCTTATGCAGGGCATGACGGCCACTATGTTTGCCGAGAACCAGCCTGCTTTCGGGCACTCCGACCGACTTCGGATTGATGATCTCATACGTAGTCGGTTCCTTCAGATACCCGTCCTGATGAATGCCGGCCTCATGCGCGAACGCGTTGCTGCCCACAATCGCCTTGTTCGGTTGCGGCCCGAAAGTGATGATCGAACTGAGTATCTGGCTGGCCGGGAAGAGATGCTCGGTATGAATTCCCGTGGTGTAAGGATACCGGTCGTTACGGGTCTTCAACACCATCACGATCTCTTCGAGAGAGCAGTTGCCCGCGCGCTCGCCTATGCCGTTGATGGTGCATTCGATCTGGCGCGCGCCGGCTTTAATCGCCGCCAGCGAATTCGCCACCGCCAGACCCAGATCGTCATGGCAATGCACGCTGACAATCGCCGTATCGCCCAAAGCTTTTACTACACGGCCGATTAGTTCCCCATATTCATCCGGTGTCGAATAGCCGACTGTATCGGGAATGTTCACCGTGCGCGCCCCGGCCGCTACTACGGCGCGTGAAATCTCTTCGAGGTATTCGGGGTCGGTTCGCGCGCCGTCTTCCGCCGAGAACTCGACGTCGTCCACATAATGGCGGGCCAGTTCCACGTTGGCCACCGCGTCATCCAGAACCTGCTGCCGCGACTTCTTCAGTTTGTATTTGAGGTGAATATCGCTGGTCGCGATAAACGTGTGGATACGGGGGCGGCCGGCCTTTTCGAGAGACGCCGCGGCGCGCTCGACATCCAGCCTCGTGGAACGAGCCAACGCCGCCACCTGTACCCAGGGGAATTCCCGGCTCACTGCGTCCACTGCTTCGAAATCGCCTTGAGAGGCGATCGGAAAACCGGCCTCGAGGATGTCCACCCCGAGTTCCACCAGTTTCCCCGCCATACGCAGCTTCTCGGGTACGGTCATGCTGCAGCCGGGCGACTGTTCGCCGTCCCGGAGGGTCGTGTCGAAGATATAGACGCGATTGTTCATGTTTGGAAGGTACTCCACAGCCATTATTGGGCTTCGTGGGGAAATAAAGCAAATTTATAAAATTCGCGGTTAGAATCAATTTCGCTTATGTGAAGGCGCCATTACAAGACCGTCGAAAATCTACCAGCGTCAGAAAACTGACACCCGGTGGCGGCGTAAATTATTGATTCGTATGACATGCCTGGTGGCGACCCACATGCCTTAACCAAGCCATGGGTATTGGTTCAATCGTTAATTTAGCTGGCGGCTACTTACAATCGCTCTTCCCGTCCCAGAGCGCCACGTCTACGGCAGCCCCGACCTCGGGCAGCACCACTGCGGCCCCCGGCGCGACGGCCGGCACGAGCGGCAACACGCCGTTTGCGCAGATTCTGAGCCAGCTTCAGCAGCTCGAACAATCGAACCCAACGCAGTATTCCAGCGTCACCCAGCAGATCTCGACCAAGCTGCAGACGGCGGCGCAATCGGCCACAACCGCAGGGCAGACGGGGCTGGCCAACCAGCTTACCCAACTCTCGTCCGACTTCAACAGCGCCTCCACCAGCGGCCAGCTCCCCAACGTGCAGGATCTTGCTTCGGCCATCGGCGGCGGTGGTCATCATCATCACCACTTCGGCGCCGCCGCAAGCGCGACTACCAACAGCGCCACATCACCGGCCAGCACGTCACCGGCGAGCAATGTGGACCAGTTTCTCCAGACCTTGGGTGCATCGCAGAGTGGCGCCGCAGCAACCGGTTCGCTCAACCCCACCGCCATCATTCTGAACACGCTTTCGAGCGCCGGCATTCAAGTCTGAGTTAAACGCCGGAGTTAAAGGCGGCTAAACGCACCGCAGGCGTCCAGCATCGAACAGTACCACCAGTACACTAGCTATTGACACCGTATTGAACTGTGCTTTATGTTACGTCAATGGCAAATAAACTCGCTGGATTCATTTCCCTGATTCTGCTCTCGGCAGCAGCCTCGCCCGCAGCTTTCGGCACCGTCATCACCGACACCTACACCAGTACCGTCGCTTCATATTCGCCTACAACTACCGACACGAATGACTACTTTGGTGGGGGGAGTCTCTCAGGCGACACCATCAGCTTCGGCTTCAGCTACGATCCCGGAACGTGTAGTTACCAAAACGACGGCAGCACCTCCAACCAACTGTATAGCTGTGGAACGCCGGTGAGCGAAAGCGTGACGGTGAACGGAGTAACCGTAAGTGCCACTTCGACGAACTACCTCAATCTTTCGTCAAGCTCCACTCCATTCGGTCCGAACGGCAACGACATGAGTCTGGACTATTGGTCTGAGGACTCAAATTATTTGATTGAGATCGATCTTTATACCGCTACACCCTACTCGAGTGGGTACATCCAGAATCAGGCGCCCAGCGCGTCCGACCTCGTGGCGGCAGAGCGCGCCCCACAGATCGCTGTCTGCCCCGCAGGTCAGGGTGGTAACAACTGCGAGATTTTTTTCGCCGACGTAGCTGGGGGTATCACCGATAGCTCGAGCGTCGCTCCGGAACCGGGCTCGCTCATCCTGGTCTCTGCCGGGGTTGCCGGCTTAGCTTGGATTCGCCGCCGGCGGATCGCATCTCTTTAATTGCCAGGTTGGGCTATCCTGTATCAATGAATTCCGGCATGCCGGTTGACAGACGCTTCTTCCTCGGAAGCCTCAGCGTTGGCTTCTTTCGCGTGCCCGGCCTTTTTCCCACCGGCCATGAAACGCTGTGTGGCATCAATTTTGAGATCCTCCGCTACGCATGGAGAACACCGCGCCGCTATCTTTTCATTCACGGCGACGAGCCCACCGCGCACGACATTCTAACTTCCTATATGTACGATCACGACGGAGTCGCCTACCTGGTGAAGGGCACCGGGCGCGACGTCGAGATCAATGGATTGAAGATCGATCCCAATCGTCTCTTTTCGCGAGCCGGCGCCGAACGCAGCCTGCGCGGCGAAAATCCGGCGGTAGACCCCGTCAGGATGACCGAAGTCCTCGATCTGCTGGATCGCCAGCGTGAAAAATTGGTTCGTGCCCTCACTCCCGGCCCAGGCAGCCGTCTGATCGCCCTGCATAACAACCGCGATTATTCCGTCAAAGACGAAGTGGCCCAAAGCAACGAATCCTCGCTCCGCCAGATGGACCGGCCAGGAGACTTCATCCTGTGCACCAGCCCAACCGATTACGCGATTCTCAAACAGTCACCGTACAACGTAGTGTTGCAGTCTTCACCCGATCCGGATGACGGTTCGCTTTCGAGGCTCGCCGCACGCCGCGGGTTCCGCTATCTGAATGTCGAATGCGCAGTCGGCGATTACGAAGCTCAGCAGGAACGTCTGCGCTGGATCGATGATCGGCTCCCTTGAGCAGTACGCCCTAAAGTAATTACTTCGCGGCTTTCGTCACCAGATCGTCGGGCACAAGATAACTCGTCCGCGTCCGCAGCATGAGTTTGCCGTGATCTGGTGAAGAAGCCGCTACTTTGATCCGCCGGAGCTTGTTTCCGCCGCCGGTCGACGGTATATACCCAATCGTGTAGCGGCTCCGGATGTCGCGCGCGATCTTATTGAAAACCTTTTCAATTTCAGCTGGAGTTTCCGGATAGAAACTTTCGCCGCCGCTGATGTGCGCGATCTTGTCCAGCACCTTCGGGTTACGGTCTTCGTCTTCCACGTCGTAGATCCCAACGGTGTAAATCGTCGCGTGGGATTGCTCAATCAACTCGAGCGCCTTGGCTTGACTTACCGTGCTGTGGTTATCACCCCCATCGCTCAGGATCACAAGGGTCTTCTTACCTTCCTTCCCCTGTTCCAGATGATTAAGCGCCAGAGCGACGGCGTCGTAAAGCGCCGTGCGCCCTTCCGGCCTGTCGCTTGCCAGAGCCGCCTGTAACAGACCGACGTCGTCTGTGAACGGCACCGAAGGCGGCAGACCCATCGTTACCCGATCGTTGAAATTCACCACAAAAATCTGGTCCATCGGATTGCTGGCTTTGACGAATTGAATGCCGGCCCGGTTCACCTCATCGCGCTTCCGGCGCATGCTGCCGCTGTCGTCGAGGACAAGACCTGCTGAAACGGGAACGTCGCCGGCGTTGAACGAGATAATCTTCTGCTCTACACCGTTCTCTTCGATATGGAAGTTGTCTTTCGTCAGATCGGAAACATAGCCGCCGCGTGAATCTTTCGCGCTGACATCCAGCAGGACCATGAAGACATCCGTCGAGATGCGGAAGTCGTCTGACTGAAGCAGTGCGTAAAGAGGAATCGAAGCAGCGGCGGTACTGAAGAGGACTGCGGAGATTACTACCAGCGATTTAGCTTTCACCAGTCATCCTCCCCGGTCCGATTATCCCTCCGAACGGGACACTCCGGCTAAGATCCGGCCAGGCGGTCAGGGACTATTAATTACGCGAGACGCCACCACCCGCAGCCGGTAATAGTCCGCCCACCACGATCCATCCCGCCACAATTCCGGTCGAAGACGCTGCTCAATCTCATCGAGCGCATCGTGGCGAAGGGGCTCCGGCACCCCTTCAAAGAAAGAACTGGCGAACATCTCAATCCATTCGCGTAGACCTTTTTCAGGATGTTCCAATTTGGTCCACCGCTCAAAGTTCCAGAGCGCACTGACGCGGAAGCCATGACTTTCGAGCAGTGTGCAGTATTCCGCGGGACTCGGATAGTACCAGGGGCTCTCTGGTTTGTAGCCGCCTTCGCGGAGTACTGCCGTTATCGCGTTGGCGATTCGCTCGACGTTATGCCTCGCACCCATCTCAAGCACGAATCGCCCGCCAGGTTTCAGACTGCCTGCCACGGAGGACACCACCGCGCCTGCTTCCTTAATCCAGTGCAGCGCCGCATTGGAAAACACGGCGTCGAGCGGCTCAGGCGATTTGAAGGTTCGAGCGTCGGCCAGCGCGAACTTCAGTTTGGGGTAATTCTGCCGCGCCTGCGCCACCATCGAAACAGACGAATCGATCCCCAGCACTTCAGCTCCGCGCTCGGCGATCTGCGCAGTCAGGTGACCCGTTCCGCATCCGATGTCGAGCACGCGCTCGCCCGGCTGCGGGTCCAGCAGATCAATCAGCTCGGCGCCACGTTTCCAGACAAAGGAATGGCGGTCTTCATAGAGGGAGCTATCCCAGCTATCCACCATTGGTTATTTGCATTAGTTATTTGCCATTAGTTACTTGGCCGTCCGGAACCAGCACGAAATAATCGTAAACCGTGCGCGCAATTTCCGCGATCGCGCGGTCTGCCTGCTCTTCCGGTGCATTCGAACCCTTGGTGAAGATCGATATCGCGACGTGCCCCGCTCCGTTCGGCAGGGTGATGACCCCGATGTCATTAGCTACGCCACCGAGTGTACCCGTCTTATGCGCCACCTCGGTTCCTGCCGGCAACAGCCCCTTGATGCGGGACCTTCCGGTCTGGCAGCGAGCCATCATGTCGAGCAGCGTCTCAGAACTCTGCGGCGTCAGCAGATCCTTCGCCCAGAGGCGTGACAGAAGACGCGTCATGTCTTCCGGAGTCGCCGTGTCTCGCGGGTCGCTTGTCTCGATTCGCCGGGCCCGCATGTGCTCTCGCTCCGGAACGGAGTCATACAGCCGCTGCCACAGACCTTTATTCCATTGGTCTTCAGGCGGCAGATCCTTTGCGCCGATCCAGTCGGAAATCAGTAATGCGGTCGACCGGTCTACGCGAATGCCGTTAAAATCGAGGGCCTTCATCCGTGCGGTAACTGCTGCGGGTCCCCCCGCTTCGCGCAGCAGAATATCGGCTGCTGAGTTGTCGCTGATTACCAGCGCCAGTTCCATCAGATTCGAAAGCGAAAGCGACAGTCCGGGATGAAAGAATAACTCGGTCAATTCGCCACTGCCCGGATGCAGGTCGGCTTGCGTAACCGACGCCATCTTATCCAGATTCAGCTTGCCCTCGTCCACCAGCTTCATGATCTGAATCGCGATCGGAATCTTGAAGGCGCTGGCCATCGGGAAGCCTTCCGTTCCGCGCACCGAAACCGAGCGCCGACTCTCCAGGTGCACCGCACTCATTCCCACCACGCCGTCCGAAGCGTGTGCCACGAATTCAAGTTGCTGCTGCAGACGAGCCAGTGACGCGTCGGGTGCTGCCGATGCGATCGAAAACAGAGAAAGAGAAAGGGTTGCTGCGAATATCAGGCACTTATACCGCATAAACGAAGTTTACCCGAAATTTAAACAGAGGCGCCCCTGACGCGGACTTTATATACCTCTCTTTTGAATGAGGCACAGTACTAATCCTGGCCAAGACTTGCTCCCTATGCTTGTGTGTAATATTACCGGCTGTTAACATCAGGGCAGATGTCGCCACATGAGGCCTTGCCCTCAGCAGTAAGCGAACCGGCGCCGTCCGACAACGCTTCCAGTCCCGATTGGGCTGCCCTTGTACACCGCATCCACGGGGGTGATACCGATGCCCTTGAAGAACTCTACCTCGTTTTCGGTAAAGGGATTCGATACTTCCTGCTCCGCAATCTGGGGCCAGCCGATCTCGATGATAAGGTCCACGATTGTTTCCTGATCGTGGCTCAGGCCATTCGTAACGGAGACCTTCGCGAGCCCGAGCGTCTTATGGGTTATGTGCGAACCGTGGTGAAACGCCAGGTCGCGGCATCCATAGATATCGCGGTGCATCAGCGCCGTTCCCGCGTCGAATTTGAAGATTCCCTGTTTTCGATTTCTGACTGGCGTGACAACCCCGAACGTGAAATCGAGGGTCGTCAGCGCATTGAGATTGCCCGCAAAGTTCTGAACGGCGTATCCCGCCGCGATCGGGATATCCTGAACCGGTTTTATGTTCTCGAGCAGACGCAGGAACAGATTTGTGCCGAAATGGACCTGACTTACAACCAGTTCCGCTTACTCAAATCCCGCGCCAAAGCTCGATTCGGAGAGCTGGGCCGGCGGGTTGCCACCGGTCTCGGCGTAGAGCTAGGTAAAAATCCTAAAAAAACTGAGAAATTGTCCTGACTCTCCTACTACCCGTTCATAAGGAGCATTAAACGTGGACACTATTCTCCACGGAACCGACGGCCAACTCGAGCTTTACGCTCTGGGTCGGCTGGGCGAGTCCGAAGCTGCGTCTTTGGAAGGGCATCTGCTGGTTTGCGATATCTGCCGGCAGCGTCTCGACGAAGCAGAAGCTTTTTCTGTCAGTATTCGCGAAGCATTGAGGATGGATCCTCCGCCCGCGGAAGCTTTACGCCGTGATTGGTTTGCATGGCTGCGGCAGCCACGATTCGCCATGGCGGCCGCTCTCGCGGTCATCGTCATCGGCGCGGTCGTCTTCTCTTACAACCGGATCTCTTTCGCTCCTCCCGCGTCCCTTCAGCTCACCGCTTTACGAGGTGAGATGGCGACGGCGCCCCCGACCGGCGAAATTGATCTCACGCTCACCGACGCTCCTTCCGACGGAAAACCGTTTCGTCTTGAAGTAGTGGATTCCTCGGGAGGCCCCATTTGGAGCGGTACCGGCACCGAAGCCCGCATCCACAGACGCTTCGCCCAGGGTGTTTACTTTGTGAGGTTGTATTCCGCCCGCGCCGAATTGCTCCGGGAATATGGCTTCGTCGTTAAAAAGTAGGCAAAGAAATAAGCCAAAAAATGAGCAAAAGAAGCAGGGTTTAAAACACTCGGCGCTTCAGCCGTTCAATCGTAAACCGGGCGGTCTCCGCAATCGCCATCACTGCCATAACGCCGGCCTGGACGGGATCAGTCACCACCAGGTCGGCCGCATCCGGAACGCTGCCCGCCATATTCAGACTGATGACCAGTAATCCGGTAGCTCGCACTTCACGAACCGCGGCTTCGATATCTCCACCCATCAGCGAACCCGCCAGCACGAGTGCTCTCGCACGCGCCAGCCGGGGCACCGCGCGCACCGCATCCGCCAGTTGTTGCTCGCCCACCAGCGGAATCGTGTCGATTGAAATATGCTCTCCGCGAATATTGTGCCGGTCCGCCTCGACAATCGCTCCCAGCGCCACTTGCCCCACCTGAGCTCCGCCGCCCATGATGATGATCCGCTTGCCGTAGATCTGCTCCATGCTCTTCACCAGATCCACCGAACGGATGACCGTCAACGTCCGCAAGTCCTTCAGCATCTCGTCCCACCAGGGCGTGGTCACCTCGAAATAGACTCGCGATCCGCTGGCGGTGTTCTCAAGAATCGATACCGACCCAATATCGCCGCCGTGTTCCGCGATCACACCCGTCACACGATGCAGAATGCCAGGACCGGCGTCAGCCTCGATCATCAGGCCATGAGTTTGCAGGTTCATCAGGAGATATCATCGCAGTTGTGAACGCTTTCGACGCCAGACTGGGCCGCAGAAGTCTGTTGGCCGGCATCGCCGCTCTGTTCGCCGCCCGTTTTGCCGCAGCCAGGTCTCACATCACACGTGCCCGCGTTTCCCTCATCACCGATGAAATGGGCGCAAACCAGCACTTTGCTGTCGCCTGGGCCACAGATCAGGGCCGCGTTGGCCTGGTTGATCTGCGCAATGTTCCCGAAAGCGGAAAAGAGTTTGCTCTCCTTACTGCCCCTGAACTTCGCGGTTATGCTTCCGAACTGGCTGAAAACAAACTGAAGGTCTCGCTCCTCAGGACCAGCCTTCTGAAATTCGCCTGGCCTGCCATCAAGCCCGCGGACACCGCGGCTTCTTCTCCCGCAGAGCCCGACGAAAAACGCTGGGCACGCCGCAAAGACGACCTCATGAGAGCCCTCGCCGCCGCCGCGATACTCGGTACCGATCGCATTCGAATCTTCACCGGAGCCCGCGCCGCCGACCCCGCCGCCGCGCTTCCGCAGGTAGCCGCCGCCATCCAGGAATTCATTCCGGCCGCCGAAGCCGCCAAAGTCCGTCTCGTCATCGAGAACGAGCCATCGCAGAACATTGCCACCGGTGCCGAGCTCAAAGCGCTCATGAATCTGCTGCCTTCCCCTGCCGTCGGTTTCATCTGGGATCCCTGGAATGCGCTCGCTCGCGGCGAATCGGATGGCTTTTCACTGCTGCCGCGGAACCGCATGCTCGCCGTTCAGGTCAAGGGCGAGAGTCTCGAAGGACCCAATTCCCTCAACTGGCGCCTAATTCTCGATTCGCTGCAAAAGGAAAATTTCCAGGGTCCGGTCGCCCTCGCAACCGAGCGCTTCGGCGAAGCGTATCTTCAACAGAGCCGTGACATGGCCGGCGATCTCCTCCACATCGTCAACCGTCTGGACTAAATCGCCTGGATTAAATAAATGAGCAAAGCATTCGGTATCGGATTCGCCGCCATGATCGTCATTCTCGCCATCGTGATATGGACGGGCTTCGTAAAAACCAGCGGCAACCATCTCGCCCCCGTCGGCTCCATCGGCAAAGTCCGGGTCGTCCCCGTCACCGATGACGTCACCCTCATGGTCATCGACTTCAACGTCAAAAATGATTCCGACCGCGACATGATTGTCCGTACTATCCAGGCCGATGTTGATAAATCTGACGGAACATCCCTTACGGGCAGCACAGTCGCAGCCGGAGATACCGTCGACGCGTTCCATAGCTATCCCGCGCTCGGCGAGCAGTACAATCCTCCGATCAAAGAGCGCGACACCATTCCCGCGCATCAGGCGGTTGACCGCATGGTGGGAATCCGCTTCGATGCGCCGTCGGCCGATGTGGAATCACGCCGGCATGTGAACCTGCACCTCGCGGACGTCACCGGACCCGTAGCGGAGTTGACGAAATGAAGCCGCTGCCAGCGCTCATTCTGCTCCTTGCCATGCACGCTGCTCCGGAGGCCTTCGGCGCCCGCATTCCCGCCGGAACAGAAATGAGCGTTCGGCTCACCACCAGGGTTGCAACAGATGCCACCACCCAGGCGACCGCCGCGACCAATGCCAAACCGGTTAACGTCTCGGCAGTCGTAATCGCCCCGGTCGTCGCCGACGGCAACATCGTCATCTCACCCGGCGCCGAACTCTCCGGACGCATCAAACTCTCCAAAGCCGCCACCGAAACCGAATCCGCCCAACTTCAGCTCAATTTCATCGAACTGCGTCGCGGAGCCCTTCGTGTACCCATGAATGCAGTCGTCAGCGGCATCGATAACGCCCGCGAATCCGTTGACGATCAGGGCGTCATCACCGGCATCGTGCCTAACCAGACTCTCAGCGCGCGCCTCAATCAGGGCATTGGCAAACTTCAGCAGAACGACAAGCTGGCCGCTCTCGCCGGGCTCATTCAGGGCGCCAAACAAGGCCTTAAGATCGAAGACGCCAATCCCAACATCGATTACGATGCCGGCGCTGAACTCACCGTTCGCATCACCCAGCCGGTCGAGTGGAAAGAGACCGCCGCCGCGGCTCCCGCTCTCGCGCCTTTTCCCAACGAAGGCGCTCTCATCGATCTCGTCAACGGCCAGCCCTTCCGCACCCGCACTGACCAGACGAACCGGCCTTCCGACATGACCAATCTCATGTTTATCGGCACCGAGCAAGAGCTGAAGAACGCCTTCGCCAAAGCTGGTTGGTCTCCCGCCGAGCGCCTCTCCACGCAGTCCAAGCTCGAAACCGCCCGCGCCCTCATCGAATCCCGCGGCTATAAAGAAGGACCCATGTCCGTTCTTCTGCTCGATGGCCGCCCTCCGGACATGTCATTCGAAAAGGGCAACAACACTTTCGCCGAGCGCCATCATCTGCGCATCTTCCGTCGCCCCGGAACGTTCGATGGAAAGCCCGTCTGGGTCTGCTCCGCCACTCATGACACCGCCATCGATTATTCCGATCGCGACCGGACTTTCATCCACCGTATCGATCCCAACATCGACGCCGAACGCGCCAAAGTCGTCAGCGATCTGCTCTTCGCCGGCGCCGTCCGATCCCTCGCGTTAGTCGACCGCCCCGATCTGCCGTCCGATGCTTCCAACGCCACCGGCGACCCCTTACGCACCGATGATCGAATGGCCGTTCTGCTGCTGCAGTAATGTACCTAAAGGTCCAGTACCGTTAATCTCCTGGTACTCAATACACCAAAGACCGATAGCACCTGGCCTTCATTTCGCATAGAATCGACGCGTGACCTCGACCGTCGTCTCCGTGATTCTGCTCGCCGCTGCGTTTCTCGGCGCCCTCGCGCTACTGGCATCGGACTCCGATCGGTTCTATCCGGAACCGTAACACCTCATCTATCGGCTACGGTGCGGATCCCGCCGGCTGGCCGCGCGCTATCCGCGAAGATTTAAGAAAATCCGGCCTCCGGTTCGGAAAGTCGGTCCGATAATGCGCGCCCCGGCTCTCTTCTCTCCACGCTGCGCAGCGCGCTATTAAAGTCGCCACCTGACAGATATTGCGTAACTCCGCCCCAGCCAGAGAAAGTTTCACCGGCTCTGACCACTGCGCGCTTTCGAGAACTTCAATAGCCCGGTGAAGGCCCTCGCGGCTGCGCACAATTCCGCAATGCTCCCACGCCAGATCGCGAACCTCGGCCTCCGTAAGATTGGGCACAGTAAGCGCGGGTAAGGAAGCCGCGCCCGCCGCCGGAACCCCCGCCTCCACTCTCATCGCTCGCCCCGCTCTCAGCCCGAACACCACCGCTTCCAGCAGTGAATTACTCGCCAGACGATTCGCTCCATGCACTCCGGTGCAAGCTACTTCGCCCGCCGCGTAAAGCCCCGTCACTGTACTGCGCCCTTCCAGATCGGATTCGACGCCGCCCATCGCGTAGTGCGCCGCCGGATGCACCGGCGCTGCCACCTGCGCAATGTCAATTCCATAAGCCAGACAGGTTTCGTAAATACGCGGAAAGCGCTGCCGGATGAAATCCGCCGGACGCGCCGTCAGATCCAGCCACACGTGCGGAGAGCCCGTGCGCCGCATCTCCTCCACAATGGATCGCGAAACCACGTCCCTCGGCGCCAGATCGCCCAGTTCGTGGTAGTGCTTCATGAAAGCTTCGCCCGCTTTGTTTCTGAGCACGGCGCCTTCACCCCGCAGGGCTTCGGAAAGCAGGAACCGCGGAGCCCCTTCTACGTGCAGCGCGGTCGGATGGAATTGCACGAACTCGATGTTCGAAACCGCTGCTCCGGCCCGCCACGCCATGGCCACGCCATCGCCTGTAGCTACGTCCGGATTGGTTGTCTCGCGAAATACCCGGCCCAGTCCACCGGTTGCCAGCAAGACCGCCCGCGCCCGAATCTGGCGCAGTGACGCGCTGCGTTCGTCGAACACCACCGCCCCTGTAGCGCGCCCCTCATGCACCAGTAGATCCGTCGTAGCCGCGTAGCTTTCAAACCGTATGTTGGGCAGCGATGCCGCTTTCCGGTAAAGCGTTCGTGCGATTTCTCGCCCCGTCGAATCTCCATGCGCGTGCAGAATTCGGTTGCGGCTATGTGCACCTTCGCGTGTG
>Ga0302140_10000918_pt1 | contig 38558 bp, 40 predicted proteins | sample I_Bog_E1_1_FD_202095 | JGI IMG/M metagenome (GOLD analysis project Ga0302140, IMG submission 202095) | Peat permafrost microbial communities from Stordalen Mire near Abisko, Sweden - I_Bog_E1_1 | ecosystem: Environmental > Terrestrial > Soil > Wetlands > Peat | place: Sweden: Abisko, Stordalen...
CGCCTAACTAAAAACACAATCAGCACGATGATGAGAATGAGGACGACGGTTCCGCCACCTATGTACATTGACTCGCTTCTTTTCGACTGTGCCACCGAGATCGATGTCAGTTCTGAAGGTCGCGTGGTCCGGGCGCTCTTGGTGAAACCCTACTGGAGAGGTGAACGCGATCGAGTCGGAATTTGGTCCATCAGATGTGTTGCAACGACGATCACTTCGACTTTGCGGCCTTCTTCTTGGCCGTGGCTACCTTCTTCACCGGGGCCACCTTTTTCCTGGCCGCGGTTGCCTTTTTTGCGACGCTCTTGTTCGCGCTCGACGCCGTCGCCTTCTTCTTGACGGCGGTTCTCTTCTCGGCACTGTTTTTTGCCGTCGCCAATTTGTTGGTTATCGATGTTTTGACAGTGTGCGCGCGCTTTTCGACACGTTTTCCCACTGTCGAGTCACTCACAATGTCGGCTGCTTCGGTGAAGCCCTGTTGGATTCGTGATCCGGCCGCCGCGGCCGCTTCTTCAAGCGTGCCGAGCGCGCTGCCCAGCGCACCAGCGGCGCGGTCAAGTTTGTCGCTCATAATCCTGATGGTACTTCCTCACCATTGTGGCGAAGCATCGACATCGAGTTGGCTCGTTGAACGCTGCTGCGACTCAACGGAGGTGCTTGGCGACTTGATTGACCAACACCGCTAGCCGACGTCGACGGGCCTGCGATCCGCGCCGCGTCACCACTGTGAAGTGGCACTTCCCGAAAGGCGACTCTCCGACGGGCACGCCGCCTGACCGATGTCCTTAGGTCTTGGTGGGGACGATCGTCGCGGACGAGGCCGCCACCCGGGCCGAGTCGACCAGCGTGGCTTCGAGTCGGCGCGCGGAGTCGAGGTAGTCCTTCGTCCAGATGAGCCGCACGGCGGTTGACGCCGCTCCCTTATCGCCCCGGAGATCATCTCTCACCGCGCGAAGGAGTTGTCGCTCGGACTCGGGACTCTCCTCGGCGGGCACGGGAATCGATCCTTCGCCCGCCAGGCTGGCGCCGAGCGCCTCGTACCACCGCTGGAGTTCGCTGACCTCGCGGGCGAGTTCTGCGCGCGCGGAAGAGCGCTCACGTGCGGGATTCTCCTCGTCCGTCCAGAGGTTCACGACGGCGTCGGCGGTCTGACGAAGATTCGCGACGCCACGCACCAACGCGGTGACTTCGGCGAGCGGGAGTGGCTTTGATCCTCGCTCGCCGAGGTAGGAACGAAACGCGTCGTCGAGGCGCCGCCCCGACGCCGCCGCCTCCGCGCGCGCGTGATCGAGCGTCGCCGTCGATGCGCTGTCGCCGTCAGTTCGTTCCGTGGCGAACGCCACGGCGGCGACGAGATACGAGCTGGCGTCGTCGAAGGCTTGACGCAACGTTGCGCCCAATGCTTTCGCCGCGCCGCGCGGCCAGAAGAGGAGTCCCACACCGACGCTGACCGCGCAGCCAATCGCTACGTCTTCCACTCGGTAAAGACCCACTCGCCAGCCGACCGGTTCGAGCACGTTGTAGAGGATGACGAGGGTCAAGGTGAACCCGGCCTGTCCCGCGGCGAAGGAGATCGCGGTCGGGGCGAAACCCGCCACGAGGATCGCCAGCGGGAAGAGGAACCACAGGACCGTCACGTTGGTGCCCACGAGCGCCAAGATCAACGAACCCAGCACGAAACCGATCAACGTGCCACTCACTGCGCGAAGGGCGTTTTGCCCCGTACTGACGGCGCTCGACCGTAGTACCGAGAGCGTGCCCAGGATCACCCAGAACGAGTGCTGCAGTCCGGCTTCTTTCGCTATAAATACCGCTATCGCGAGGGCGATCGCGCCGCGAACGCTGTTGTGCAGCCAGACGGAGCGCCAATCGAGGTGCGTCGCCGCGCGCTCGCGGGCTAAAGCGAAACGGCCTGAGGTCACCCCGGGCTGATTCCCGACCAACGTGTCGAGCCAGCCACGTTTATCAGCGGCGGTCGCGAGGTCGATGTTGGCGCCGACGAGCGACACGCCGAACCCCAACTCCTGGGCCCGGAAACCGGGATCCAAGGAACTTACGAACTCATTAATCACCTCATCGCTCGGTCCTTCGAGCGCGGCGTCGCCGCGCTCGGGGAGCGATTGTTCACGAGTCACCTCGGGTGAGGGCACCTTCTGTGTGGCGGTACGTTCCATCGCCTCGGTCGCGGCGTGGAGGTCCGACTGGGCGTTCGCCAGTGCCGAGGCGGAAGTCGAAGATCCCTCGAGTAACGCAGCACCCGCCTCTAAGACGCTCGCCGAGGCGGCTCGGCTCGCACAGGCGTCGCGGTGTCCTGAGGTGACGACGGCGTCGCCCGGCTTCGAGGTGACCAACGTGTCGATCCAGAGCAGCTCATCGACCAGACGAACCGTCGCCCGCGAGGCGACGCCCAAACCGGTCGGTCGCCACTGCGACGACAAGAAGTTTCGGTGCAGGCCCGTCGTGGCGTCGTGGGCCGCACTCACGACGCGCTCTCGCTCGTCCTTTGAGAACTTCCCCGTGCCCAACCAGTCGTCGACCCCGACCCGCAAGGAAGCGGCGAGTGCCCGCGACGCGCGAGCGGCGGACGATCGAAGCGGGTTCTCATTCTTGGTGGGCCAGAAAAACCACACGGCGACGAAGGCCACGACCGAGGCCATGAGCCACCCGAGAAGTCGGTCGGGGATTGTGGACGTGGGCCCGGACACGGCGATTGAAAGGGTGAGCACGAGTAGTAAGGACGTCGTCGCACTCGCGAGCACGGAACTCAGAACGCCCACGAAGAGGATGACGAAGGCGACCACGATCATCGTTACGACCGATAGCCACGTCGTCTGGGAGACGAGCGTACCCAGCGCGATGAGGACTACGCCCACGGCCGAGAGGGTGGCCTGGGCCTGGAGACGAGCGCGCATCGGGCCCGCGAAGTCGACCAGCATCAAGAGGGCGATGGAGCCGAACGCGGCGTAGGTCGCGATCTGCAGATTATCGATGACCTTCACGCTGAGCGCAAAGAGAGCTGGTGCCACGACTGCGGTGCGAGCGCCTCGGCGAAGCGCGACGTAGTTGGGATCGTGCTTTTTGACCCACGCCACGACGCCGTGCACCGAGTCGGATAGTGACGGTGGTCCGTGTGTCGCCATGGTGAATCAGAGCCTACGGTTCTGATCCTTCAGTCCCTCGGAATTTTTTACGCCCCCAACGGCTCCACGCTGCCGTAGGTGTGCGGTGCTCGAGCCGTCCTGGTTCGAGGCGGACGCGCTGAACTCGCCGCATCCGCGTGGGGAGGGATGACTGCTGACGTCGGCGTTCCCACCGATTCGACGCGACCGGGCGGGAAAGCAACATCGCCGCGATCGATGTGCCGACCCTCGTCGCCGACGGTACCGCTGAGCGTCTCGACCCCGTCACCAACTCGCGCCGGCTCACCGCTCATCCATGGATCGACGCTGCTGTTCTTTAAAGACGCGGGACGCGTATTTTTGTTCCAAGGCGAGTCGTCCTTCGTTCCCGCCATCGCAACGTTCCTTCGAGGGTCCTGGGTGGCGAACCTTGGGGTTACGTGTCGCCAATGGGGAGGTGGCAGGTAACTCGGCGGAACGGCGTTTGCAAGGTGTATTATTGGTGTATGTCACGCACAAATATAGATATTGATGACGAGGCCTGTCGCGTCGTCATGGCCCGTTTTCACCTGGGAACCAAGCGCGACGCGGTGAACTTCGCGCTGCAACTCGTGGCGGGCGAACCCCTCAGCGTCGAAGAAGCGCGTTCGCTTCGAGGTTCGGGGTGGGAGGGAGACCTCGAGTCCATGCGCGAGACGAGATCGAGTTGATGCTGATTGACTCGTCGGCCTGGATTGAGTTCCTGCGCGATACGGGCAGCCCGATGTGCCGACGCGTCGAAGATCTCCTCGACTCCGATATCGCGACCTGTGATCCGATCCGTATGGAGATTCTGTCGGGTGCTCGGAACGATCGGCACCTGAACGACCTGCGGCGGCTGCTGGCGAGGGCGACGAACCTGCCGACTCGTGCCACCGACTACGAGGAAGCGGCGTCGCTCTATCGAATTTGCCGGCGTGGCGGTGAGACGGTGCGAAAACTAACCGATTGCCTCATCGCCTCGGTCGCCATCAGAGAGGACGTGGTGTTGCTCCACGTCGACGCTGACTACGACGTGCTCTCGCGGCACACGAAACTGCGAATTGAACCGGCTCGTTGACTGACGCCGCCGCGTTGCCTCGTTGCGTTTAGACCCCGAGGCTTGACGCCGACGCCGCCTCAAATACCGCAGCGGGCAACAACCGCTTGGCCCAGGGACCGACGCGTTCACCAAGGGGCCCCACCGTCACCCGACGTGGCGGGCGCTTGGCGCTGAGCACACTCGCGACGCGGTTGGCGACCGCCGAGGGGTCGGGCGCCTTAAGTTCGTCTCGCGCCATGACGCCGATGGCCTTGGTGCGGGAGCGAGAATACGGGTCATCACCCGTCACGGTCACCTCGCGCCGGCTCGCCGTGAAATCGGTTCGGAAGTTGCCCGGTTCGACGAGCGTCACGTGGACGCCGAAGGGCTTGACCTCTAACGCCAGCGCCTCTCCCCATCCCTCGAGCGCGAACTTGCTCGCCGAGTAGTAGGCCGAAAACGGAAGTCCGATCACCCCGCCGATAGAGCCCATGAGGACAATGCGACCCTTGCGAGCCCGAAGGGAGGGGAGCGCCGCGCGCACGACACTCGCGGTGCCGAAGAAGTTTGTCTGTAACTGTTCTCTCGCCTCTTCTATGGACGTCTGTTCGACGGCTCCGGCGAGACCCCATCCCGCGCAGGTCACCACGGCGTCAATCCCGCCGAACTCCGAGACGACGCTCTCGACGCCGGACACGACGGAAGCGTCATCGTCGACGTCCATGCGAAGCGTCGACCACCCAACGGCAGTGACGCTTCGGCGACTCGCGCCGATCACCCGCTCGCCCATGGCGGAGAGGTGTTCCGCGCACGCTCTGCCGATGCCGCTTGACGCTCCTGTGATGAGTATGACTCTGCCGGTCATGATCACGCTCTCTTTCTTGCTGCACCGTGTCGCGCCGCGCTCTTGGGGCGAAAGTATTCCACGAACGGGTGGGACGTGTCTCGAGTGGGGAGCGGCGCGCCAACCGTCGACGACGAGGGAAGGAGGTTCGCCGCAGCGAAGCACGTGGGTACGAGCACGCGACGAGTTGAAGGTTGCCTCAACGTGTCGAGGCCCGTGGAGTTTCTACAGCGATGAGTGGGTGGGCACCACAACGACCGGCATGGTGGCGTTTTGGACGACCTCCAAACTCGTGCTGCCGAGGAGGAGCTCGGCTCGGTGGCCCTTGCCGCGCGAGCCCACCACCAAGAGATCCGCGTTGATCGGCGGCGCACCCGCGCGCAGTAGCACTGAACACGCATCGCCGTCGTCAACGAACCATCGCAGGTGCATCTCATTGAAGTTGCACTCGCGCGCGAGTACGAGCACTCGAGGTGGCGTGACGTCGCGTGACAGGGCGCCGTGTAGATGTTCCAGCATGCCCGCCGCGTGCACCACGACCACGTCGTCGTGGGGCTGATGGGCTTCGAGGAGCGCCCAACGAACGGCCGACTCCGACTCGCGCGAGCCGTCGAAGCCCACCGCGATGGTGCGCGCGACGCTCACGGCGCACGCTCGCTCGTCTCGAGGATGTGCAGTGCCTCGATGGCCGCTCGACGTTCCCGGGCTGCTCGGGTGACCTCTTCGGCGCCCGGGCCGCCATTCGAACGAGATTCGGTGCTGGTCGTCGCGCCCAGCGCCGCGGCGAGCGTCGCGTGTAGGGAGTCGCGGAGAGCGTCGAGGTCATAACCGCCCTCTAAGAACATCGCGACGCGGCCCGGCTGGTGAGCGAAGGATGTGGCGAGGTGGGCGAGTCCCGCGAAGTCGCCACTCGTGAGCTGTAGTTCCGCCATCGGGTCCGCTCGATGGGCGTCAAAGCCCGCCGAGACGAGCACCCAGGTCGGTGCGAAGTCCTCAATGACCGGTGCGGCGAGCTCTTCGAGTGCCCGCTGCAGGATGTCGCCCGTCGCGCCACTGGGGAGGGGAATATTGACCGTGCGATCGATCGCGTTCCATCCCCCGACTTCTCCGGCGAAACCGCTGCCCGGAAAGAGCGGCGACTGGTGCGTCGAGACGTAGAGCACCTCGGGGTTGTTCCAGAAGATCTGTTGGGTCCCATTGCCGTGGTGCACGTCCCAGTCGAGGACGAGGACCCGTTCTCCCCGCCTCACCAGTGCGGCGGCGGCAATCGCGACGTTATTTAAGAGGCAAAATCCCATCGCCCGATCCGCCAACGCGTGGTGACCGGGTGGTCGGGTCACCACGAAGCCCACGGCGTCGTCGCGTGCTCGCATGGCGTCAATCACCGAAAGGCCGGCCCCGGCCGCGCTCTTGGCGATCTCCCACGAGTCGTAGGTCGCGTAGGTGTCCTGGTCGATGTCGCCGCCGCCGTCGTAACAAAAGGCGCCGAGTTCGTCGAGATAGTTGCCGTGGTGCACGAGGAGAAGCTCGGCGCGCGAGGCGACGCGAAACGGCGCAGTGACGAGGTCACTGCCGAGGTGCAGATCCGCAATCGCGGACCTCGCGGCGTTCGTTCGGCTCGGCCGCTCCGGGTGGCCCGGGTCCTCGTGACCGGCGTCGTCGTAGTTCTCGTTGACGATCAGGACCACGGATGCACCAAATACGAGGGGGCTGTCACCTTCGGCGTCAAACGGTCGCTCGGTGTCACGAGCGAGAGGCGCACGCTGATCTCGCCCGCCGAGATCGAGGACGTCATGGGGAGCCCGCTGTGGTGAAAGACCGACATCATGTCAGCGTTTCGACAGAGCGTTTCCGCTCGAAAGACCGTGATGCCCCTCGGTCGCGCGGCCGCGACGAGGCTCGCGAAGAGTCGTCCGCCCAGTCCCCGGCGTTGGTAGTCGTCACGGACCACGAACGCCACCTCCGCCTCACTCGTCCCGGGATATCGCTCGTAGCGAGCCACGCCCACCAGTTCATCACCGTCTTCGATAACCAGTGCGAGGCGGTCGATGTAATCGACGTGGGTGAGGTGCTCGACTTCGACGGGGGAGAGCTCTGGATGAAAGGAGAAGTATCGGGTGTAGATGGATTCGGGCGAGAGGTGCCCGTGGAACCGCAGTAACTTTCCCTCGTCCTGCGCGCGAATCGGTCGAAGCAAAAGTGTCGTTCCGCTTTCGAGTTCCATGGCAGCTTCCAGTTCGGTGGGATAGTTCGCGTGGGCACCAATCAAATCAGTGTCGCCCCCGATCGTGGAGGAGTCCAGGTGCGCGCCCATGTCATCAACCCTGGGTGTGAAAGTGCGACGGCTCCAGGGCCGCTCGACGTGCGTCGAAGGCTTGCTGGGCAGGGTGGTCGGCCCTCGAGCGCTGTCGCGCTCGTTCCGCACGCAGGCACGCCGGGCTTCGCAGACTTCTGAGATTCGTGTTCGTGTCCATGTGCCTAGTTTCTCGCACGTCACGCATCCGGGCCTAGGGCCAAAAGTAACTTTCTTCACTCATCGACGTCTGCCGTGGACCCGACGAACGTTCGAAAAAAACACTCGTATCGAGGTCGCCCCTGGAGACACACGTCGGTTGGAGGAGTGAATCAGCGGTCGGTGAAAGAGGGCACCCCCATTAAGGTCCCTTTTGATACGAGTGGAACATTCGAGTTACCTCAGAAGAAGGCGAAATGGCTACGGAACTTTCAAGGGCGTCTGCGGGTGCATCGAAGGGACGTCGCATCGTCACGGGAACTGATGGCTCCCCGGCGTCATTACTCGCTCTTGAGTGGGCGGCTCGCCAGGCGGAGTTGACGGGGGCCTCGTTAGAGGTGATCGCGGTGTGGAAGTGGCCAAACACATTTGGGTGGGGGTCCATACCCGACGGTTTCAACCCAGCGAGTGACGCGCGCGACATTCTCGAGCCGACGATTGCCTTATTAGAAAAAGAGCACCCCGAGATTGCGGTGGCCTACAAAATCGTTGAGGGACATCCGGCGCTCGAACTCGTCGCCGCCTCCAAGAGCGCCGAGCTGCTCGTCGTCGGAAGTCGCGGGCACGGCGAATTCACCGGGATGCTGATCGGATCGACGAGTGAGTACTGTGTCGCGAACGCCGCGTGTCCCGTCGTCGTTATTCGGGGCAACTACTCGTAGCGAACGATCAATCTCGCTGAGCGGAGGTTCGAGGCGCTTCGAATGTGACCGGAGACGGCGAGTTCGTACTCTCGATGCACCTAGGGATTCGTAAGGGTTTTCCCCCATGGAGTGCGTGGTTGACTGGCTCTAGCGTGCAATCGATGTCACCATTCGTGTCACTGACGCGTGACGAGAAATAGCCGCGCCGTGTTAGCGCGGTCACGGCCCGGTACCCACGGCGACTCCATCGCCCGCAATCGGTGGTGGGTGCACCTCGCGCTGATGCTCGGCTTCCTCGCGGCCACCCTCTCCGCAATTTTTCTCTCGAAGAAGTATCTGGGTCACTCGGGAACGACCAATCACTCGATCATCGGTCTGGCGGTCTTCGTGCTCGTCCTCATCCATCTGACGCAACGTCGTCACACCGTGCGACGACTGTTGACTTGGCTATTCGGTCGCTCGAGGGCAACGGGCCCGAGGTTTCGTCTTGCTGTCTCGGACGCAATCTTGTGGCTCCTTACCCTGAACGCAATGGTTTCGGGAGTCGCGGACTTTCTCGTGGGGCACGAGATTTACTTGCCGGTGCCCGGACCGAACATTTTTCAAAAGTGGCACACGATATCGGTTCTGGTGTTGCTCGGCTACGTCATCGTCCACGTGGCTCGGCGCCGAAAACGTCTTCGGAGGTCGCACGTGCGTTAACGAGGCGCGCTGGCCGGTGATGCCCTCGCCGACGGGCGCGGGCGGCGAGTTCGTCGCGTATGCCTCGTTCGAGGCGCCGTTCATACCCGCCGCAAAAATTATTGCTCACGTGTTGTGACGGAGTAGTGAAGCGACCTCCAGCCGTAACTTAAGTTGTACTCAGCCGCAATCTAGACAATTTATTTGTCGACGATGAACGCCAACGCAACGGTGACTGGCAGGTAATCCTTCAAGCCAGGGGAAGGGCTCATAATGGCCAGTGTCGGGACTGGAACGTCGACCACGAAGGAGCGGCTGGCGGCCGTAGGTCGAACACTGTACGAGGATCGGTCACAGTTCTGGTGGCAGATCGCGACCGCCGTCGGCGCCCTCTTGTATTTAGCGTCGCTCGCGTTCGTCCACCGCGCAGATCACTATTCGACCCTCTGGGACGGTTGGGTCGGCAATATCGCGTGCACGTTGCCGATCATTCCCTTGTTACTGCGCGGCCGCCACGCGTCGAAACTACGCGCCGCGTGGCTCGCGTTGGCGGGCGGTGTCGCCCTCAATGAGATCGGCAATATGGTCTTCCTGCTCCACGACCAGAACATTCATCCAATCCCTTCTCCCGCACCCAGTGACGTGCCGTACTTGCTGTCCTACGTGGGTTTCGCCATCGGCGTGACGCTGATCACGCAGCGGTCATTTGGCGCGCGAATACCGAGCGCGCGCCTTGACGGAGCGATCGCCGGGCTCGCCGCCGGGGCGATTGCCGCAATGGTGTGGTTCGACTCAGTCCTCCAGGTGAGTGGCAATCCCTTACAGGTCGCGGTGGGGATGTCCTACCCCCTGATGGATCTGGCGCTGCTGATGCTCTTAGTGGCGGGACTCTCCCCGCTACGTTTTCGTCCCAACGTGACGACCCTGGCGCTCACCGTGGGGATTGGCTGGTTCTTGGTGGGCGACATCATCTACCTCAATCAGATTGCGTCGAACAGTTACGCGCCCGATACCGTCCTCGACGGAACGTGGTTGATAGGTATATGGCTGATGGCCGTCGCGGCATGGCCGAGCCCCAATCGGCGCGCCGAGCCGAAAATCGAAGAGGCGGTCGCGCCGAAGGGAATCCTCCTCATTCCTACGGTCTGCGGACTCGCGTCACTGGCGGTTCTCGTGCGGTCGTTGGCGCACCACACCTCGCACGTGTCGGCGTTGTTGGCGATCTGCGCCCTGCTTCTCGTAATCGTGCGAATGGTCTTGACCCTGCGCGAAGTTCGCCAGGGCGCCTTGAACTTCCGTGACGCACGTACCGACGAACTCACGGGCCTCGGCAACCGACGCAGTTTCTTAGAAGACGGCATCGCGAAACTGACCTCACTGAACGAGTCGCAGAAACTCGCGGTGCTTTTGATCGACATGGACGGGTTTAAGGAGGTGAACGACGCCCTCGGACACCCCTGTGGTGACGAGTTACTCGATATCGTCGGTGCGCGGTTCCAGGACCGGTTGGGAGCTCGCGGTTCGATTGCTCGGATCGGTGGCGACGAGTTCGCCGCCACGTGCGTGGTCCTCTCCGTCGATGAGGGCGTGGCGATCGCCGAAGAGCTGAGCGCCACTCTCGCTGAGGCCGTTTCCCTCGACGGCGTGAAGTTGCGCGTTGGGGCCAGCATCGGCGTGGCCGTCTCACCCGAATCAGGTTTCTCGCACGCTGACTTGTTGCGTCGCGCCGATGTCGCGATGTACAACGCGAAGGAGCGTCGCGTCTCGGTGTGCACGTATCACGTGGAGAATGACAACAACAGCCGCGAACGCCTCGCGATGATCGACGAGTTGCGAGCCGCGATTGGATCGCGTGAACTGTCGCTGCACTACCAGCCGACACGCAACTTACACACGGGAAACGTGCACGGCGTCGAGGCGCTCGCGCGCTGGCATCACCCCACGAGAGGGCTGCTCTACCCGGACGACTTCATTTCGTTGGCCGAGCGCGTCGGGCTCATCCTTCCCCTCACCCGCGCCGTACTCGAGCATGCTATTCGCGAAGCGAGTCGGCTCGATCGTAAGGGCTTCGAACTCACTATGAGCGTCAACATCTCGCGATACGACTTACTCGATGAGCAGTTGCCGAACTACATCAACCATCTTCTAGAAGTGAACAGGTTCCCTGCGAACCGCCTCACCCTCGAGATCACCGAGTCCAGCGTTGGTGAGGATCCGATCAACGCCAAACGCTGTATCGAGAAGTTGCGCGACCGGGGCATCGGCATCTCCATCGACGACTTCGGCGTCGGCTACTCGTCCCTGTCGCAACTGCTCGATCTACCCATCGACGAACTCAAGGTTGACAAGTCGTTCGTGATCGCCCTTGGCACCGATCGGCGCGCCCGGGCCATCGTAAGCTCCGCCGTCGAACTCGCCCGGGCCCTCAACCTCAGACTCGTCGCCGAAGGCATCGAGTCGTACGTGAGCCTCAAGATGCTGGAGGATATTGGGGCCGACATCGGTCAGGGATACTTCATCGCCCGCCCCCTCACCTCGGTCCAGCTCGATAACTTCCTCAGTTCCTCGCATCGCAGTGGCGACCTCGCCCCACTGGTTCCCGTCACCATCGGAAGGTGACGGGCGCCATCGGGCGACGACCTTAACGACGTCAATGGACGTTGGCGCAACTAGCCTCGACTAGGTCTTTTCCATGCCGCTGCTCAAATCGCGCGGTGCCCACGTCGACGAGGAACGAGAACGCCATGGCCGCACTTGACCGGAAATGGTGGACGCTCATTGCCGTCTGTACGGCGACGTTCATGCTGCTGCTGGACATCACGGTCGTCAACGTGGCCTTGCCTAATATCCAAAGCGCCCTGCACTCGTCCTTCAGTGACATCCAGTGGGTGGTGGACGCCTACTCGCTCACCCTCGCCGCGTTCTTGTTGACCGCCGGCGTCTTTGGCGACATGTTCGGTCGGCGCGAGGTCTTCGCCGTCGGGCTCGGTGTGTTCAGCGTCTCCTCACTGATCTGCGGACTGGCGAACTCGTCGTTGATGCTTAACCTCGCGAGGGCCGCCCAAGGGGTGGGCGGCGCCATCATGTTCGCCACGTCGCTCGCGTTGATCGCCGGTGCCTTCAGTGGACGAGAGCGCGGCACCGCGTTTGGTATCTACGGTGCGGTCCTCGGCGGGGCCGTCGCGGTGGGTCCGCTCGTGGGCGGCGCCATCACGACCGGTATTGGGTGGCGATGGATTTTCTTCATCAACGTGCCCATTGGCGCGGTGGCCATCATCATTACCTTGACCAAGATTCAAGAGTCCCGAGACCCCAACAAACGTCGAGTGGATTGGATCGGGTTTGTGACCTTCTCCGCTTCACTGTTCTTATTGGTGTTCGCCCTCATACGGGGCAACGACGACGGCTGGTCAAGTTCGCTCATCGTCGGGCTGCTCGTCGCGGCAATCGCGTTGATGGTGATCTTCGTCGTTGCCGAGATAAAGCAGTCCGAGCCAATGCTCGATCTTCATCTCTTCAAGCGACCCGCCATGACCGGCGTGTCCCTCGCCGCGTTCGCCATCTCCGCGTCGATCTTTGCGATGTTCTTGTACCTCACCCTCTACATCCAAGACGACCTGGGATACAGCCCGCTGGCCGCCGGCGTGCGATTCCTTCCCCTCACGGCTCTCGCGTTCATCGTCGCACCGATAGCGGGGAAGTTGACCGTGCACGTGCACGCGCGCTACATGCTCGGGGTGGGTTTGTTGTTCATCGCCGCAGGTCTGTTCGTCATGAGTTTCACCCACGCCAACTCGACTTGGACCGTGCTGCTGCCCGGTTTCATCCTCGCGGGCGTCGGTATCGGTGCGGTCAATCCGGTCCTCGCGTCGGCGGCGATCTCGGTAGTACCCCCGGAACGAAGCGGCATGGCGTCGGGGGCGAACAGCACCTTTCGTCAAGTCGGCATCGCGACCGGCATCGCCGGGCTGGGATCGGTCTTCCAGTCGCAGCTCGTGAAAAAGACGGTCGCCGCGCTCCGGGCCGCGCACGGTGGCGCCGCCATCGCCTCACGAGGTGGCGCCCAACTGCGCTCCGCGGTGCTCGGGGGCGACGTTCGCCAGGTAGCGGCAACGATGCCCGCGTCGGCCCGCTCCATCGTGTTGCACGCCTATCGCACGGGTTTCTCTTCCTCCCTCAACCTCATCGTGGTCATCGCCGCCATCATCGCCCTCGTGGGCTCGGTGGGCGCGTTCGTCCTCGTTCGACAACGCGACTTCGTGCCGAGTGTGGCGCCACCGTCGCATTAAGGGGCGGCGTCGCGCCCAAAAGAGGGAAAACTCTTACCTGTAAGGTGGCCACTAATGACCTCCATGGACGACTCGTACGACCTCAACCTGGCGGCGGCGGCGCTTCGTTCGAACAGCACCGACCTCCGTCTGTTGTTAAAGGCACTCAGTCAAGAACTCGCCGACACGCTCGGTGATCGCTTGCGCGTCCAGCGCGGTGGTGGTCGATTCAAGAAGTCTGACGTCATCTCCTCGCTGCAGATCAACCTGGCGAACAACCAGTTCGAGGCGGTGATGGAAGGTTCGGATCTTCGCTGCACCATCGGACGGTTCTCAGGAGGCATACGGATTCGAAACGAAGCCGTCGACGTCAACGTCTGGATCGTGAAACTTCTCGAGGCCCTCCAGGCCGAAGCCGCCCACAGCGACGGCGCCCGACAGGCCCTCGAAAACCTTGTCATAGGAGGCACCACATGAGTGAGGTAACGAACGATCTACCCCAAGCGACGGGCCATCGACTCGAGGAGTTGGAAAAGGGCCTGTTCACCTCGGACCTCTCAGTGAATGAGTTCCTCTTGATCAAGGAGGTGGGATTTCACCCCGCCGGCTTCGTGATGGGGTCATCGATCTATCACACCGGTATTCAGACCCGTAAGTGGGGGCAGAGCCTGGAGTTGACGAAACTCACCGAGGCGATGTACAACGCGCGCGAACTGGCCATGACGCGAATGGAAGAAGAGGCGGCCGAACTCGGTGCCGACGGCGTCGTGGGCGTTCGCTTGACGGTGAACTACTACGACTGGGGCAAGGACGCCGCGGAGTTCATCGCCGTCGGCACCGCCGTCAAGGCCGAAGACGGCGTCTCGCGTCTCAACAAACTCGGCAAGCCCTTCACCTCGGACCTCTCGGGTCAGGACTTCTGGACGCTCCTGCAGACGGGTTACTTCCCCCAAGGACTGGTGATGGGCACGTGCGTGTACCACATCGCGCACCGCGGTATCGGCCAGACCCTCGGCACGACGGGACAGAACGTGGAGCTGCCGAACTTCACCCAAGCGCTCTACGAAGCGCGCGAACTCGCGATGACGCGCATGCAAGACGAGGCGACACAACTTGGCGCCACGGGTATCGTGGGCGTCCGCCTCGAGGAAAAGTCGCACCAATGGGGTTCGCACACCATTGAGTTCCTCTCGCTCGGCACGGCGGTCTTGAAGACCTCGGACGACGTCACGTTGGCCAAGCCCACGACGATCATCACGCTCGACAGCTAATGACGCCACCGAGCGACCTACCCGAAGCGGCCGAACGACGGCTCAGCGACGGCGCGTTCTCCTCGGGCCTCAGCGTGTCGGACTTCGCGGCGTGCCTCGAATTGGGTCTGGAGCCCTTAGGGCTCGCGCAAGGTTTTTGCGCGATGCAACAAGGGGCGTACGCCATGGGCGGCCTCTCACGGAGCGTCTCGCCCTACGGCGGAACCCAGGGTGGCTACGTGCAGAACTACCAGTGTCCCCACGGCATGATCTCGGGCGAGCATCGAATGTGGGGGCAGAACTATCAACAGACGTGGGTCGAAAGCGCGTGGAACGAAGGATTTAGGAGTTCGTACTCGCGCATGCTCGAAGAAGCGACGCAGCTCGGCGCGCACGGCGTCGTCGGTGTCGTCGATTCGGTGAGCCGTCTCACCGACGCCAACGTCACCGAGTTCCACATCTGGGGCACGGCGGTCAGGGTGCGCGACACGCCCGCGGCGACCGCAACCCCCTGGAGCACGTACCTGGCCGGGCAGCGCCTCGCCAAGGTCTTCGAAGCGGGCTACGTGCCGGTGTCGATCGTCGCGTCGGTCTCGTCAATCCGGGTGTGGGCGTACTGCGTCACCGAGTACCTGATGGAAGGCAGCGCCGGGATGTGGGCCAACTCCACGGCTCCCACCGAGATCGAGCAGATCGTCTCGGCGAAGTCCCAGGTGCGCTCCATGGTTCGCGCGTCGGCGCGCAACCAACTCCACGGTGACGCGCTGCACGGCGCGACACTGATTCTCGGCGATCGAGAGTTCGCGAAGGGGGACCTCGAGGTCGAAGCGGTGCTGCGGGGCAATCGTATCCGGCGCTATAAGGATTTCGATCCTCTGCCGGTGCCCCAACCAACGGTCCGGCTCTCGTGACGAACGTCGAGCACTCAACGAGCGCTCCCGACGCCAAGGCCGAAGTGCGTCGGGCCGTCGCGTCGCTCTCGGAGAAGGCGCCCAACGCGGGGTCCACGACGTCGGACCTCTCCATCGACGAGGAACTGAATCTGCACTCCATTGGCTGGGAACCCGTCCAGCTCGTCAGTGGCCTGTCGGTGTTTTCCACGCCGGCGGGACTGTGGCGGTGGGGTCAGGGCGAGATAGTCGCCGCGGGTGAGGCGCACGAACAGGCTTTTAAGAACGCGATCCGGCGCCTCCACAGCGAGGCCGCGATGGCCGGTGGTCACGGTGTCGTCGGCGTGCACGTCGAGCGAAGCGTGTACTCGACCCACATCGAGATCTCACTCCTCGGTACGGCGGTTCGACCGGTCGGCGCGAAAGCGGTGGACGCGAGCGTCGTGTTCGTCTCGGATCTCTCGGCTCGAGACTTCACGATGTTGATGGTGGCCGGTTGGGAACCTCTCGGTCTCGCGACCGGGGCAAGTTTCGTCTACGCCCCGCGTCGCACGGTGGGCACGGTCCTGCAACAACAGTCCCAGAACGTCGAGTTGAAGAACTTCACGGAGGCGATGTACTCGGCACGTGAGACGGCCATGGAACGAATGCAGCGGGACGCGCTCGCGCTTCGCGGCAGTGGCGTCGTCGAAGTCAAACTCATCGAGGGTCCGATGAGTTTCGCCACCCACGCGGTGGGTTTCGCGGTCTGGGGCACCGTCGTCCAGTTGGCTAAGGACGCACATCAATTCGTCCGCCCCATGATGGTGGTCTCGCTCAACGACGTCGACGAGGCCTTCGACCCCTCGGCGTTGGCGTGAGGCGCGAAGAGGCCACAACTCCACGGTTCCCGTGACGCAGGTGATCACGTCGCCGCCAATCCAGACTTGACCGTGACTATCCGCACTGACGAACACGCGACCGCCCCGACCAATGGCGGTGCCCTGTGATGCGACGTAGGGCGGGGTGAGGCGGCCAGAGCTGATCAGCCACTGAGCGGCCGACGCGTTGAGGCTGCCGGTAACCGGAGCCTCGAAGGAGGCGTTGCCCGTTCCGAAGAAGGCTCGCACCTCGTACGCGGCAGAATATCCGTCGCCCTAGGGGCCGATGACCCCGATCTTCAACTCGGTGTTTGACATCGATATACGGCAGTGATAGAACTTCAGACATCAGATGTCTCGGGGGGAAATTCGGCGAATCGTTTAATTTTTGCGCGAATATCTGTGTGTTGTTTCGAAAACATCGGACCAATGTACAAAAGGGGGAAGTTGCAATGAGAGAAGACAATGCTTCGTCGGCGGTGACGCGAAGCCGGAAAAAGGGCCGAAATGCCAGGACCTATCGGTCATTGACCCTCGGTCTCGCGGGCACCCTTCTGGCGACAATGATCGCACTGGTCGTGCCAAGTGCGACGGTCGTTAGTGGTGCGGCGTCGGCGAAAACGATAAAAATTGGCGTGTCGTTGACGTACAACAACACCGACTTCTGGTCGGCGTACATCACGTACGAGCAGCAGTTCGCCAAAAAGGACCACGTCAAACTGTTAGGTCCACTGCTCTCCGAGGCGAGCGCGAGTCTGCAGAACCAGCAGATTGAAGAGTTGGTGAATGAGGGAGCCAAGGCTGTCATCGTGAACCCGGAGACCGCGACGAGTCTTGCGCCCGCGATCGCCTACGCCGCGAAGCACAAGGTGCAACTCATTTCGGTTGACACCATCGTGGGGGTTGGTCACGTGTACATGGTCGTTCGCGCCTCGAACCTGCTCTACGGCCAAGACGCGTGCGCTTACATGGTGTCCCAAGGCGTGAAGTCCGGTTACGTGCTCAACCTCGAGGGCGACCTCACGTCTTCAAACGGTGCTGACCGCTCCAATGCGTTCGCGGCCTGCATGCAGGCGAATGCGCCAGGCGTGACAGTGCTGAATGACCCGACGGTGTGGAATGACGCGACGGCAGTCTCAGATGCGCAGACCGCCATCACCGCGTACGGCAGCCAGTTAAAGGGCATTTACTCCCAGTGGTCCTCGCCGGACACCGGCATCATCCCGCTGTTGACGAAGGCGAATCTGTCCCCCCTGTTGATCAGTGACGACGGCGTGCCTTTTGAGATGTGCGACATCAGTGCAGGATCAGTCTCGGCGTCGCAGTCGCAGCCGGCGAACCTCTACGCCCAGTACGCCTTGCAGTACGCCGTTGACGCGGCGAAGGGCGTCGTATTGAAGGTCGGCGAAAAGGGCGGTGGAGCACCTACCTTGCAAGACGTCAGTTATGACAATGACACCAATCTTGCTGACCCGATCGTTGCACCGTTCGTGACCAAGACGGCCATCTCGCTCAAGGTGACAACGCCGGTTGATGGCCTGCCAGCCAACGAGGAGTCAACCCCCGTCTCGGACACCTCACTGTGGGGCAACGCCTTTGGCGCCGCTCACGGTGGCGTCTGCAACGCGTCGTAGCAACAAGCTTTCAAAGAAGGAAATCCACAGTGACTCAACTCTTTACGGTTGAAGCTAAAGGGATTGAGAAGAGTTTTGGTAGCACGAAGGCACTGCGCGGCGTCGATCTTCACATCGACGCCGGGCAGTGCCTCGGGCTAGTCGGACGCAACGGGGCGGGTAAGTCGACGCTCGTCTCAATTCTGAGCGGTCTCTCTAAACCTGACGCCGGTGAGGTGTTCTTTCACGGTGAGCCCGCCCCCTCGCTCCGTGACGTCGACGGCTGGCGCAAACAGATCGCAACGGTGTTTCAACACTCGAAGGTCGTGCCGCAACTCAGCGTCACCGAGAACGTCTTTCTGGGCAGTCCCGCAGTCCGCCGTGGTGCGGTTGATTGGCGACAGATGCGTGAAGCCACGCGCAAGATCATTGACGAATGGAATTTCGATATTTCGGTGACCGCGCGATGTGAGACGCTCACCGTCGAGCAACTCCAAATCGTCGAGATAGTTCGAGCACTGGCGACCGGCGCGCAGTGCATATTGCTCGACGAGCCGACGTCCGCCCTTGAGCGGCGTGCCGTTGATCGACTCTTTGAGCGGGTAAATCAGTTAGTGAAAAATGGCGTAGCGGTGCTCTACATTTCGCACCACCTGGAAGAGGTCTTCGATATCTGTAGTGACGTCACCGTGCTGCGCGACGGCGAGGTGGTCGTTAATAGTCCCATCGCTGACATCGATAAGGATCAGATGGTCGCTGCGATGGTGGGCGAACTACCCGCGACGGCGAACGTGACGGACGAACTCGGCGTACTCCTGCAGCGTGAAAAGGCGGGCAACGGTGAGGTCGTACGCGAAGGCCTCGTGGTTGAGGACTTGCGAGTGACGTCATCGCGCGGGGACGTCATCGGCGTTTCACTGACGGTGAAGCCGGGCGAGTGCGTCGGTGTGACGGGACTGCTCGGCGCGGGCGTGGCGACATTGGGACGCGCGGTCGCGGGGTCACAGAAGTTCGACGGCGGCACGGTCACCCTCAATGGCCGCTCGCTTGCTTCGGGGCGACGGGACCTCTCGCTCCGCGACGGCGTTGGGTACATTCCCGAGAACCGCCAACTCGAAGGGTTTGTTGCCCACCTCGGCGTCGGCGAGAACGTCACGATGACGATCACCGATCGGCTCGCGAGGCGATTTGGCTTGATGCGCCCACGCCGTCGTGACGAAGCGGCAGTTGCCCTGACCGAGGCGCTGTCGGTGATCTCATCAGGCATGCGACAACCCGTTGGAGAGCTCTCGGGTGGAAATCAGCAAAAGGTGACGGTCGCGAGGTCGTTGATGAGCAATCCGAGCTTGATCGTCGCGGTGACCCCGACCCGCGGCGTTGACGTCGCGTCCAAGAGTCTGTTGTTGCAGTCACTCATTGAAGCCTCGCGGTCAACTGGTGCCGCGCTGTTGATATGCAGCGATGAACTCGACGACCTCGTTGATTGCGATCGAATCATCGTTCTTTTTCACGGAAGTATTTACTATGAATTTTCGTCATCCCCGTTCGATCGCGAAGCGCTCATTGCTGCGACCGAGGGGATCTCCTTGAGTGATCGGACAGCATCGTGACCATTGCGGATAGAGCCAAACCACAGGACCCTGAGTTAGCACTCATCGCCCCGTCGGGGGGTTTCAATAAGTTTGTGCGAAAGAACAGCGGTGCGGCGAATCTGATTCGTCAAGCGGCGCTCGTGCCAGTGCTGATCATCGTCTTGATCGTCGGGGCGTTGGCGAGTCCGTTCTTCTTCACGGTCGACAACATCGCGGGCGTTTCCCAACAGATCTCTGCGCTCGCGGTGACGGTGGTTGGCGAGAGTCTCATTCTTCTCATCGGTGGCATGGATCTCTCGCTCGAGTCGACCTACGGACTCGCCCCGATGGTCGCGGCGTGGATGATCCTGCCCATTGCTGACGATGGCAATGGCTGGTTACTGAGCCCCTTCCTCGGTATCGTCATTCTCCTCGCCGTTGGTGCTGCGGTGGGCCTTTTAAATGGCTTCTTGATCGTCAAGGCGCGCCTCAACGGTTTCATCGTGACGCTGGGTATGACCATTGTGCTCGCGGGGATGCAAAATGGGATCGTCAAGGCGCAAACGCTTTTCAACCTCCCACCGGCGTTCGTATGGCTTGGTTCGGCGGACGTGGGAGTGGTGCCCGTGTCGGCGATCGCCGCGGCGATCGTCTTTATCGTCATCGGTCTGTTCCTGCGCTATCACCGCGTCGGACGAGCAATCTACGCGGTGGGCGGTAATCCCGACGCGGCGCGCGCCGCCGGCATACGCGTTGACCGGGTGAAGATTGGTGTCTACGTCGCGGGCAGCATGCTGGCGGCCCTGGGCGGGCTCATGGAAGCGGGACGCGTCTCGGCGGTGACGGGTACCCAAGGTTACGGAGAGGGCATCATCTTTACCGTCTTCGCCGCCGCCGTTATCGGTGGCGTGAGTTTGAAGGGCGGACGCGGGAACATGGTGGGAGCGGCGTCGGGCGTTATCTTGCTCGGACTCGTCCAAAATATTCTCGACCTCGCGAACGTCTCCAACTACTGGATTGAGGCGATCGACGGTGTCGTCATTCTCTTCGCACTGGTGCTCGCGCGCGTCATTGGTGGCAAAGAGAGCGCGGAATGAGCGCGGAGCGAGAGACGTTCAGCCATTTCGAGGTCAGTGACGTGCGATTCCCGACCTCACGCGACCTCGACGGAAGTGACGCGATGAACCGGGACCCGGATTACTCCGCCGCGTACGTCAAGGTTCACACGACGAGCGGTGCGAGTGGTGACGGTTTTGTCTTCACCATTGGACGGGGTAACGAGGTTGAGGTCGCGGCAATTCGTGCGGTAGAGCTGTTGGTCGCGGGTCTCGCCGTCGATGACGTATTGGCCGACATGGGGGCCTTTTGGCGACTGCTCACCCACGACAGTCAGCTGCGGTGGTTGGGGCCCGAAAAGGGCGTCATGCATATGGCGATTGGCGCGGTCGTGAACGCCGTATGGGATCTCTACGCCAAACGCGAAGGAGTTCCGCTGTGGCAACTGCTGAGCGGTTTTTCACCGCAGCAGATCGTGGACCTGGTCGACTTTCGTCACCTCACCGACCAGCTGACGCCCGAGGAGGCGCTGGCGATCCTCGAGAAAGCCGAGCCCGGGCGCGAGAGTCGGGAACAGGAACTCTTAGAACGCGGGTACCCGGCCTACACGACATCGGCGGGATGGATTGGCTACTCGGACGACAAGGTGCGCCATCTCGTCCACCAAGCCCTGGAGAGTGGCTTCACGCACCTCAAGTTCAAAGTCGGCGGTGACATAGAAGACGATCTCCGTCGCCTGGGAATGGTGCGTGAGTTGGTCGGGCCCGACGTCCGATTGTCGGTGGACGCCAACCAAGTGTGGGACGTCAACGAAGCCATTGTCAACGTTCGCCGACTCGCCGCGTACGACATCTACTGGGTCGAAGAACCTACGAGCCCCGACGACGTACTGGGCTTTGGCGAGATCGCACGACAGGTGCGACCCATCAAGGTGGCGACCGGAGAACACGTCGCGAACCGCGTCATGTTCAAGCAGTTCTTGTCGAGCGGAGCGATCGACGTCTGTCAGATCGACGCGTGCCGTGTCGCGGGCGTCAACGAGAATATCGCCATCCTTCTCATGGCGGCAAAGTTCCAGATACCGGTATGCCCCCACGCCGGGGGAGTCGGTCTGTGTGAGATTGTCCAACATCTCTCAATGTTCGATTACGTCGCGGTGAGCGCGACGATCGATGAACATTGGATTGAATACGTTGACCACCTCCACGAGCATTTTGTCGATCCCGTGGAAGTCGTCCAAGGTCGTTATCGTGCGCCCCGATACGCCGGAAGCGGGGCAGCCATGCACGCGGAGTCGATAAGGGACTTTGGCTATCCTCAGGGGGCCATGTGGCGCGAGTTGTCCAACAGTCTTTAGCGTCATCGATCGAAAGGATTCGTAACTGTGCGTATAGCTCGTCACGGCGAGACCGGCCATGAGACACCGATAGTCGCGGGTGCCGATGGTCTCTGGCGCGATCTTCGTCCGCTCACCCCCGACATTGACGGAGCATTCCTCGCCGAGGGATGGAAACCCGTAAGGGCCGCTCTCGAGGCGGACGCGTTGCCCGAGGTGTCCGGCCCCATTTCTCGATTCGGGCCACCACTGGCGAGCGTCGGCAAGATTATCTGCATCGGTCTCAATTACATTGACCACATTCGAGAGACGAACGCGGAGACACCTACGGAACCAGTGGTCTTTCTCAAGACTCCCGATACCGTGGTCGGCCCCAACGACGAAGTCCTCATTCCGCGCAAGTCGGTGAAAACTGACTGGGAGGTTGAACTGGCGGTCGTCATCGGTTCCACCGCGCGCTACCTGAGCGATCCCGCCGACGCGCGTGCGTGCATTGCGGGCTACGCGATCAGCAACGATGTCTCGGAGCGAGAGTTCCAGATAGAACGCGGGGGCCAGTGGGACAAGGGCAAGAACTGCGAGACGTTCAACCCCTTCGGACCGTGGATCGTCGACGAGGAAGAACTCGGCGACCCTCAGAATTTGGGGATGCGGCTCTGGGTCAATGGAGTACAGCGCCAAGACGGCAGTAGCGCCAACATGCTCTTTGGAATCTCCCACCTCGTCTGGTACCTCAGCCAGTTCCTCGTGCTTCGTCCGGGCGACGTCGTCAACACCGGAACGCCGCACGGCGTCGCGCTTGGCCTCCCCGATCATCCCTACCTGCGCCGCGGTGACGTTGTGGAAGTCGAGATCGACGGACTGGGGCGTCAGCGCCAAGTATTTGGGGCGGCGTAGCGTGGCCGGCGAAGCCCGTCGACGGGCACTCGTCACGGGTGGGGCGTCGGGCATTGGACTCGCGACGGCACGCGCCCTCGCCGAGAGCGGTGTGGAAGTGGCGATTCTTGATCGCGCGCCGAGTGGTCCCGACGGCTTCGTGTTCGTGTTCGCTGACGTGACCGACGACGTCCAGGTACGCGAGGCGGTGGCCTCGGCCATCGAGCAACTCGGGGGCCTTGACATCCTGGTCAACTGCGCGGGCATCGGTGCCCAAGGTGGCGTCGAGGCCAACTCTGATGAGGAGTGGCACTTCGTCCTCGACGTGAACGTCGTCGGTATAGCCCGCGTGACGCGAGCGGCGCTGGCCGCGCTGACCGCATCGCCGAGTGGCGCGATCGTGAACGTGAGTTCGATCGCCGCCACCGTCGGTCTGCCCGACCGGGTGCTCTATTCGGCGACGAAGGGGGCCGTTCTCTCGATGACCCTCGCCATGGCCGCTGACCTCCTACCGCTCGGTGTACGCGTGAACGCAGTCAATCCCGGCACCACGGACACTCCCTGGATCGGGCGACTGTTAGAAAGCGCGAGTGATCCTAAACACGAACGCGACGCGCTCGAGGCGCGACAACCCCACGGGCGCCTCGTGAGCGCCGAAGAGGTCGCGGCCGCCGTTGTCTATCTCGCGTCGAGCGCGTCGGGTTCAACGACCGGCACGTACCTCGCGGTAGATGGGGGGATGCAGCGCGTGCGTACCCGACCGAAGTCGTGAACCCCAAGCGTGTTGCCTCGGTGATCCGATTGCTTCCCGAAAAGGAGGCGAGCTATCGGTCTCTGCACGCGGAGGTCTGGCCCGGTGTACTGGACACGTTGCGGGCGAACGGCGTCACCAACTATTCGATCTTTCTTCGTGACGGCCTCTTGTTCTCCTACCTCGAGTACGTGGGTGACGACTACGAAGCGTCCATGGCGAGAATCGGTGAGGACCCGGTGACGAGGGAGTGGTGGCAACATACCGATCCCTGTCAGTCCCCCGTCGAGTCTGCGCAGCCGGGTCAGTGGTGGGCACCCCTCGAGGAAGTGTTTCATCTCGAATGACCCCGGACTTTCGCATTGACGCGCACCACCACCTTTGGGATCTGGCCAATCGGGAACAGACATGGACCGAAGGCTTACCCGAACTTCACCGCACCTTCACGATGGACGACTTGATTCCGCACCTCATCGACAACGACATCGCGGGAACCGTGCTCGTTCAAACGATCAACGACCCCGAGGAGACGCCCGAACTGCTACTTCAGGCCCACGAGAGTCCGTACGTCCTCGGTGTTGTTGGATGGATTGATCTGACGAACGACGTGGCTGACCAGATTGCCTTCCTGCAGTCCCAGCCGGGAGGCGACGCGCTGAAAGGGGTGCGTCACTTGGTCCAGGGCGAACCTGATGTCAATTGGCTGGCCCGTCCAGACGTCCGTGACGGGCTGCGTGAGGTGGGCGACGCGAATCTCGTCTACGACATTCTCGTCTACCCTCATCAGATCGACGTTGCCATCAGCACAGTACGCGCACTGCCCGAGGTGACGTTCGTCCTTGACCACTGTGGGAAACCACGAATTAATGACGGCGTCATCGATGAGTGGCGACGTCAGATGGTGGAGCTGTCCGCGAGTGAGAACGTCGCGGTAAAACTTTCGGGACTCGTGACCGAGGCGGACCGCGCACACTGGAGTGAGCGCGATCTTCAGCCCTACGTGGACGTCGTGCTCGACTCGTTCTCACCACGCCGGGTGATGTTCGGCTCCGATTGGCCGGTCTGCCAACTCGCCGCGACGTACGACGAAGTGGTGAGCACGGCTGAATCGTTGACCGCGTCACTTGGCAGTGACGAGAAGAACGCGCTCTTCGGTGCGACCGCCTCGCAGTGGTACGGATTGGAGGCCGAATGAAGGTGTCGACAGTTGGTCGCACGGGCGTGGCGGTGACGGACTTGGGTTTTGGCGGCGCGCCGATTGGCAATCTTTATCGTGTCACGAGTGACGACGAAGCCGAAAGTGCCGTCGCGGCCGCGTGGGACGGGGGAGTACGGTACTTCGACACTGCCCCGCACTACGGATTAGGTCTCTCGGAGCGTCGATTGGGCCGCGTTCTCTCGTCCAAGGTTCGCACGGAGTTCGTGCTCTCGACCAAAGTCGGTCGACTGCTCACGGCGAATCCTCACCCCACGGGCTCTGATCTGGAGTCAGGGGGGTTCGACGTTCCCGACGATCTCACTCGGACGCTCGACTACTCCGCCGACGGCGTAAAGAAGAGCATTGAGGAAAGCCTTCGCAGATTAGGCACCGACTACGTCGACATTGTCTACGTGCACGACCCCGATGACTACGTCGATCAAGTTATGCGTGAGACGTTCCCCGCCCTCGTCAAACTCCGCGACGAAGGAGTGGTTCGCGCAATCGGCGCGGGCATGAACTTCTGGGAGCCACTTTTGGAGTTCGTACGACACTCCGACATAGACGTGGTCATGCTGGCTGGACGTTGGACGCTGCTCGATCGAACGGGCGCGCCGCTCCTCGAGGCGTGTGAGGAGCGCGGCGTCGCGGTCGTGGCGGCGGCGCCATTTAACTCGGGCATCCTGTCGCGCGCGAAGCCCCAGAGCGACGCCCACTTCAACTACGAGGGCGTGTCGCCAGAACTGCTCTCTCGAGCGAGAGGATTAGCCGCCACCTGTGATTCGTACGGCGTAGAACTCCCGGCCGCGGCACTCAACTTCCCCCTTCGGGAAAAAAGTGTCGTATCGGTCGTCGCGGGCTTTCGTTCCGCGTCGCAGATTCGAGATGGTGTTCGATGGATGAATGATCCAATTCCCGAGGATCTCTGGGGCGACTTAGAGGCCTGATCGTGGCCATCGAGCGAGGTGCGGAAGCGCGGACTCCGCTAGAGGATCCGGAACTCATCCCAGACGCCGCGTAACGTGGCACCCTCGAGGAGTCTGCTGAGAACGATGGATTCCCCGGAAGCGCGACGTCGAGCGTGCTCCAGCACCTCTTTCTCCAGCGCGTGGGGTATGACGACCACACCGTCGTCATCGGCGATAATCAGATCGCGGTGCTCGATGTCGACGCCGCCGACGCTGACTCGTTGTCCCTTGTTCACGATCTTCATTCGTGCCCGAAAGTCAATGGGACGACGACCCGCTGACCAAGCTGGAAATTGCAGGTTGAGGACTTTGTGCGCGTCACGAATAGGTCCGTCGGTCACCACGCCCACCGCGCCGCGACCGATGGCGGCGGCGCTGAAGAGTTCGCCCCAATAGGCGGTTGAAAGGTTGTTACCAGTCGCGATCACGGCAAAGTCGCCGGGACGCAACGTGTCGATGTAGTCAATCGCGTCGTCGTAGGGGTGATCGCTGTCTTCTAGGGACGGCTCAAACTGGACGGTCGAAGCCCGGCCAAATGCGCGTGAGCCCGAAAACAGGGGGACCACGTTGGTGGTGAGGACGTGACCGCGCGCGCCGAGGGCGTCGAGGGAATCTGAAATCATCGCGGCGCTGAGACCTACCTCGTCGGCTCCGGGCACGAACTCGTCATCTGATGACATGGCCGCCCCTCATTGAAAACGCAAAACGTGCTTCGATCTCCGCGTCGACCTTGACACCCAAGCCCGGTCCCTCGGGTGCTCGGATGAAACCATCTTCAAGCTTGATGGGCTCGATAAGTACTTCCTCTCGAAGCGGGTTCGGTAACGTGCAGTACTCGAATAAGTGCACGTGCTCGTGGGCAAGTGCAGCGTGCAGATTTGCGCTGAAAGTCACTCCGCTGCCCCACACGTGCGGCACGCAGGCAATGCCGTGGTCGCGGGCCAGGTCGGCGACGCGTTGGAAATTCCGAGGTCCACCCAAAAAGGTGACGTCGGGCTGTGCGAGATCGATGCCACGGGCGTTAATGAGAATCGCGAACTCCTCGAAAGTGCTCGTCGATTCGATGCCCGATACCGGCACCGAGAGCGCGTCGTTCGTACGCGAATAGCCCGCCACGTCAGTAGCGAAACACGGTTCCTCGTACCAACGAGCGCCGAACTTTTCGGCAACTCGTCCTACGGCGATAGCGTCGTCAACCGACCAGGGGTGTGACGCACTCGCTTGCACGACGTCGAGTACGAAGCGCACGTCGCTGGGAAGTCGAGGGGCCAGGTACTCGACCAGTTGCACGGTCGTTTCAGGATCCTTCATTGCTCGAAATTTGACTGTTTTGAAGCCAGCGCGAACTTGCTTATTCGCCCACGCTTCAACGTCCTCGAACGTCGTACCGAGACCTCCACTGGCGTACGCCTCAATCAGGTCGCGTTTCCGTCCACCGAGCAGTTCGTACGCGGGTACGCCTTCTCGTTTCGCAACGGCATCGAGAGCGGCAATTTCGATGGCACCGGCGACGCCGCTCGCGATGCCCCCACGGGACCAGAATGCGGTGTAGGCGCGTAAGTGATCGCCAACTTCGAGTGGATGTTCAAATGATTGATCTTCGGAGTAGGGACGGAAGGCGGCGACCAGTCCTGGTACCGCGAGGGCGGCCATGATGCCGGCGCCCGCTTCGCCGATCCCGGTCGTACCGTCGCTCAAGGTGACCGCGACCAGCGCGGCGTCCCACGAGCGAATCGTTCCCGCTACCCAGACAAGTTCCTCGCCCTCGGGGTAGACGTACGAGAGCAGCACGGGACGAATGCTGCGAACTGTGAAACTGGTGCCCACGATTTCCCCCACTTCGGCGAAGTCTGCCGACGGCGCCACTCACTTTTTATCACAAAATCATCCGATGAATTTAGCGAATCGTGCGACAGATTCGAGAAATTTCATAACAATTCGACCCTCGTCTGGTCAAATGGTTGGATTACTTGGCGCATTGGGGTGAGCAGACACCGCCGCTCGCTGCAGACGTTTCACGTCACCTTGTCAGGGCGCTCGTCAAAAAGGGAGATTCAAGCTTCGCTCAACACGTCCGTCGGATGGGCATAGATGAACTCCTCCACGTTGAGCAGGTGTATCGCCATTCGAAGACGGGCGTGCTCTGGTTCGCGTTGGCGGAGAGCTTCGAGGATGTCTCGGTGGTCGCGTTGGGCACTCGGAACAGCGCCACGATCGCTGATGGCGTGCCAGGTGCGACTCCGGATTGTGCGACTCCCGAGCGCGTCAATGAGTGCTTCGAGCGCCGGGTTACCGGAACTATGGGCGATAATCCTATGGAACCCGATGTCAGCTTCCATCACTGCGTCATAGTCAATCGCGGCTTCTCCGCTCACAAATGCTTGAATCGAGTCGAGTATTTTCTCCGCCTTTTCCAGGTCATCAGACGTCATGCGCAGCGCCGCCGTAGCTGCTGCTTCTGACTCGAGAATCCTTCGCACTGTTTGAAGGTGGCCCGTGTTCGCCGGACTGTGCAGGTCGACAAGGAATGTCATTGGAGCAAGGAGGGCGGAAGGATCGAGTGCCGTCACGTAGGTGCCGTCTCCTTGGCGCGTCTCCAACACGCCCATGATGCAAAGAGCCCGCACGCCTTCACGTAGCGACCCGCGCGACGTACCGAGCGATTCCGCGAGGTCTTTTTCGTTGGGCAGGCGGGAGCCCGCGCTGAGGTGGCCGTCGGTAATCATCTTCTTGATGCCGTAAAGAACCAGGTCAGTCTGCGAAAGGCTATGGCTGTCCTTGATCACGTTCCCAGTGTAGGACTCATCCGATGAATTTTCTCAAACACGCACTTGCACCCTCGGTGACGCGGTCAGCCGTTCGACCTAGTCGAATCCCCAACCGAGGCCTTTGTCGCATCAACAAGGTTCGAGGAACCGACACGACCGTGGGGTGGCGAGCTTGAGATTTTACGCTGCCCGCCGACCTGACTCTCACTCAGACTGCGCGCTGACCTGATCCACAAACATGTCGAGGCGCTGTTCATAGCAATCTGGGCGCAGCCGGCCAGCCCGCGAGAGCGTCGCCAGACCATGGAGACCACTCCAAGCGACTTCAGTGAATGTCGAAATGTCGCGAGTACCGGCCAGCGGTGTGAGCGCATCACGCAGTTCGATGAAGCTGGCCAGAAGCGGAATCGGTGTGTCGGACTGCGCAAATTTCAGATCGATACTCAAGATGAACATGGCCTCGTACAGTGCTGGGTTATCGCGCGCGAATGCCATATAGGCATACGCAACTGCGCGGGGCTCGGCGCCCGGCGAGCCAGCCACTTCGCGAGCGCGGTGCAAAAGAGTCGCCAGCTCACCGAAACCTTCGAGAGCCACGGCGCTCACGATGGCGTCCTTTCCTTCGAAGTGGCTGTAGAGGACCGGTTGGCTGTATTCGATTCGATCAGCCAACCTGCGAGTGGTCACGGCCTCCCATCCCTCCGCCTCCGCTAATTCACGCGCGGCATTGACGATCACCTGACGTCGCTGGGTCCGTTCGCGCTCTCGGCGCTCCTGTGTGGTCATGGGCTCATTCTGGTACTGCTAGGAGAACTAGCGGGTTGACAATCATTGCTAGTAAAGATAGCATCGCTAGATAGTGGGTCACTTACCGTAAGTGCCAGAAGGAGAAATGCCGTGCCAGCAGGCCAAAAGGACGGGAACGCCCTCGCAGCGCGCTACCTCCAAATGTTGAACGACCACAACCCCGATGGCGTCGATGACTTCGTGGCCCTCAAGTACATCAACCACAATCCCTTCGTGGAGGATGGACGCGAAGGCAACCGGACGTTCTGGGCCAGCTTCTTCACCGCCTTTCCCGACATCGTGGGGACGATGGAGGACTTGGTGGTGGCTGGTGATCGCGTGGTTGGCCGATTCACCTACCGGGGCACGCACACCGGTCCTTACTACGGCGTGCCGGCGACGGGGAAACCGGTCGAGATGCGCTCCATCGACATCTGGCGGACCGAGAATGGTGAATTCGTCGAGCATTGGGATGAGCTCAACCTCCTCGAGGTCTTCCAGGCCATGGGCGTGATTCCCCCTTTCAATCTCGGAGGCACCGAGGACGCGCAGTGACCACGTTTGGTCAGTCGCTCATTGTGGTAGCAGTACTGGCTAGCGGGATCATCTATGGGACTGATGTATTTTCAGCAATCGTCCTTCGTCCCGCGTTGGCCCAAGTGGACGATCACACGCTCGTTTCCACCATGGGCCGTGTGCACGAAATTGCGGACCGGAGAATGCGCGTGCCCGGCGTGGCAGGGATCGTCTTCGCCATCGCGGGCACTGCATTGCTCGCCGGGGCTCATCACACGGGCGCGACGATTGCGGGCGTCATTGCAATTGTCGCGTTGGCGATATGGCTCGGCGTTTACGCTCGCGTTAGTGCACCCATCAACGCCCGCCTCACGGCTGCAGCCAAAAGTGGAGAGGTTCCGTCGGAAACACGTTTGCTCCAGCAACGCTGGGATGGCGTCATCAACACACGTTCGGCGTTGCAGATGATAGCGATTCTTGCGTTTTGCGTAGTTCTAATTTCCTCATGACTCACCTATAACAAGGAGAACACGATGACCAACGAAACAGAGTCACCATTTCCGCCGATTCCGCCTGACGACCCGAACCGGCAGTTGACCGTCGCCCGTCCCAATCAGGACGCGACACTTCCTCACTTGGGCCTAGTCGGCGACACGTACACGATTCTCGTCACCGGTGACGAAACCGCCGGCAGGTACACACTCATCGACATGCACGTCCCACCCGGTGGTGGCCCACCACCTCACCGTCATGACTTTGAGGAGATGTTCAGCGTGCTCGAAGGGGAAGTCGAGGTAACGTTCCGCGGCGAAAAGCTGATCGCTACGGTAGGGGAGACCATCAACGTGCCCGCCAACGCACCACACGCGTTTCGCAACATCACTGAAGAACCGGCACGACTGTTGTGCATGTGCACGCCTCCTGGCCAAGAGGAGTTCTTCACCGAGGTTGGCACACCAGTCGACACACGGACTGAATCGCCAGCGCCACTTACGCCTGAGGCCCGAGATGCGTTCATCGCCAAATCAAAGAGCCTGACGCCCAAATACAGGACTGAACTGCTTCTTCCCTAACGCCTGACTCCAAATCGGGTCAAATTGGGTCAAGGATCAAGGCGAATTCGTGGAGGTACGGGGATTCGAACCTCGGACCCCTTGCATGCCATCGCCTCGTGACGCGTTCAGGAGGGTTCACCGCAGACCAAAAGCTTTGCAATCGCTGAGGTATCAATTCATCTCCGTTCGTCGAGGTACGAGTGAGTTCAGATCAACTGCTGAAGTTACCGCTGAAGTGAACCCGTTGCGCGGAGTGCAATGGGTTGTCTCGGCAGTAATGCGGCAACGCTTTCGTCACTCCACGCGCCGGATCGACCGTCCCACTGAACGGGAGATACCGGAGATAAGTCGCGCTGGGCCTTCTCAGGCCTTGTGGTACCGCTCTTGTTGATTTTCCGCGCCACTTAGATGGGTGTGCTGGAAGTTGTCGGGATACTTGAGTCCGAAAGTGAGCATCCGGTCCATCCCAATATGTCCGAGCCAGATCGTGCCTAAGGCAAGCACGAGCGGGTGGCCCTGCCACCAACCTACGCCGACCAAGAGCGCGGGCAATGGTGTCGCGTGCGCCACGTTGTACAGGTGCGCGCCGAATCTCGTTCCAAGCATGTAGCCCGCCGCGAAGATATCCGGCGCCAATAGGAGGGAGAGCGCCAACCACCACGATTGGTGGGTGGTCGAGAACGCCACAATGGATCCGACAAGTAGCGTCATCCCTTCCAGCAGGAGCCATCTTCGAGGCGCGCCCACCACCGTTCCTGGGGGCGCAAGCTCGTCGGATGCCGCCTTACGATCTACCTTCATACTCATTGCCCGAAGGTGAAGGTAACCGAGACGTTCTCGAACAATCGCTTACGCATCGCGGGAAAGCTCTTCGAGGAAGCTCAGCACCGCACCCGTTGTGATCTGCGGTTGCTGCGACTGGGGGTAGTGGCCAGAATCTGGAACCATGACAACCTTCGCGTTCAGGGTCTGCGAGATCCACTCGGCTTCGCCACGGGGATCTGGGAAATCTGGATCCTTCTCACCCATGACGACCAGGGTCGGCACCTTTATCTCCGACAAGCGATGCTCCGTAGGAGTGTGGTCGGTTCGAGTGGTGAGGGAGAAGGATTTGGCGTAGCCCGGGCGACGCAGACTTTTCACGACGTCCTTTCGGTAGTCGCTGAAGTCGACGGGAAGCGTTCCCCTGTAGAGCTTTGGCAAATAGCCGTTCCACGACAGTGCCGCCCAGGGTTGCGCCATCGCGATACGCAGCAGCAATTTCTGTACCGAGGTCGTCTCGCCGTTGCGAACAAAGGGCCCCACGAGGACAAGTGCGCTGATGAGCTCGGGTCGCTCCGCCGCTGCGAACGCGGCGGCTCCGGCACCCATGGAATTACCCACGACGATGGCCGGACCGCCGAGTTCCTCAATGAGGGCAACGATGTCGCTCGCAGTTTCGACGTCTCCGTACGAGGCGAAGTTAGAGTCACTGTCGCCGTGACCGCGCAGGTCAGTGCTGGCGACGCGGTAGCCGGCGGCGCGCAGTTCGGGAGCCAAGAATCGATAGGCGGCTCGCAGGTCCCCCATGCCTGGAACAAGAACGATGAGCGGGCCGACACCGGCGACGTCGTAGCCAATTCGACCCTCAGGTCGAAGGAGATATGACGTGCCCTGTGCTTGTGATTCGGTTTTCATGGTGGTACCTGCCTTTTTGGTTGATGTTGGGATCTCTAGCGATATTCGAGTTATTGGTCGCTGAGTTGGTGTGTTGCTCATGGGACTAAGTCAACTTCCACCGGACGGCCGTGTCACCAGTGAAGGACCCCAGTTTTCACCCTAGGTTTCGAGAACTATTTACGACGAGCCGGCGTTACTGCGTCTGGGCGACGGATTCTTTCAAGCGGGCGCGAGTGAAGCGTCGATAACTGTCAAGGCGTTCAGCCGAAGTTGGTAGTCGGCCGGTAGTGCCGAAACGAACGGCGGGCCGGTGACGTTCCTATTCGGCCAAAGCAAAGTCCACTGCCGCGACGGCGTGGATATGTGCGGTCGGGAACATTGGCACTCGAAGGTCCTCCGGGTGAATGAGAAGTTCGATTTCTGTACACCCAGAAATGATGCCTAAGGCTCCTTTGGCGAGAAGTCGGTCGATGATCGCCAGATACTCACTCTTTGACTGCGGATTGATGATGCCACGAACGAGTTCCTCGTAAATGACTCGGTGAATCGTCGTGCGATCAGGCTCGTCAGGGACAATGACGGTCAGTCCGTGCATGGTTCGAAGTCGACCCACGTAGTAATCCAATTCCATGGTGTATCGAGTTCCTAGCAGCGCGATGACGTCTATTCCCGCCGCCTTGACTGCCGCCGCGGTGGTATCCGCAATGTGAAGCAAGGGGATACTGACCGCGGACTGGATGACGTCGGCAAGGCGATGCATTGTGTTTGTGCAGACAATGATGGCGTCCGCACCCGAGTGAGCCAAACATATTGCGGCATCTGCGAGGACCTGACCCGCCTCGTCCCACTTTTCATCCACCTGGAGTGCTTCAATGTCGGCAAAATTGAAGGATCGGATGATGAGATCTGCCGAGGCGATTCCGCCAACGCGTTCGCGCACAAGTTCATTGATCGTTCGTTCGTATTCGATAGAAGATTCCCACGACATGCCACCGAGTAAACCCAAGCGCTTCATCGCCTCATTCTAGTGTTCGACTTTCCCGAGACTGTAAGCCGAATCAGTGTTGGCTAAAAAGTTGGACTTCGAGGTCGCACGTTGGTTTCAAGTGGGTTGTGGCCGGCGAGACCGACGAGGGCGAAAGCGAGCGACACGATTGCGAGAAAGTACCAACCCGTGTTGAAACTTGTATGAGACACGAGGTGCCCAAAAATGATGGGGATGAAGAAGCCACCAATCGCGGCGAGCGCGAGCATGAGGCCCGCGGCCGTGCCAATAAATTGGTGCTCAATGTGTGAGACCCGTGCGGGGACTGCCAGCCACGCTGCGAATCCAAAAATTAGGAAGAAGCCGATTGCAATCCCCAAGGCCCAGAGTGCCTGATTCGGCACAACCGGAATCAGGACCAGCAGTAGCGAGACGGCGATGAGAGGAACGAAAACGTACATCCTCAGATTTTTACTGCGATCGGCAAAGAATCCTCCAAGCAAGCTTCCGGGAATGCCCGCGAGCAAAATCATTGCCGACAGCAGACCTCCAGTTGACGGCGCGAAGTGACGAACATTGGTGACGTACTCACTGAACAGTTGCGAAGTGGTGAAGTACGCGCCGTACCCGCCAAGGAGGGCAATGCCGTAAATCCAAAGATCACGACTCGAGAGCGAGGCTCGAATCGCCGCTCGATCGAACTTTGCGCCACCGAGTAGCGGAAAGCCGTCTGGAACATGGAAGGTCACCGCTGTGAGGACCATGACGAGCAGCTCGAATACTCCGGCCAGGAGGAGCGACGTGTGCCAACTCGTCGCGTCTTGCACGTACACCCACACATACAGCGCGAAGCCAGCGCCCGCGCTGAATGCGGCTCCTCCGGTAATGCCCAGGGCAAGTGTGAGGTCCTTCTCGTCAAACCACACGAACATCGCGGCCGTGCCCATGGCAACGAACACCGAGCCTCCGACGCCACTGACGACTCGGAAAAGTGCAAGCTCGGTGTAGCTGTAGGACAGCCCGGACATGACGCCTGCGAGTCCCTGGATCAACAAGCCGAGCACGAGCACTCGCTTCATGCCGATTCTGGTTGCCAGCATGCCACCTGGAATGTGTGAAAGTCCGTAGCCCACGATGTAGAGGGAGATCAGAAAGCTCAGCGACCCCAGTCCTACGTGAAACTCTTTGCCAACGAGCGGGAATGCCGTGGCGACGTCAAACCAGTTAAGGGTGAGCGCCACGATTCCCAAACTGACGACGGCGAGCATGCCCCACCGACGAAGCCCTTCGTCGGGACCACCTATGGAGCCGTTCATCGTCCCCCTGCCCGACGCGCTCTGGGAGTTACGCAGTCAGAACAGATGGACTCCATGCTGACCGCTCGTCCTCAGGACGGTGCTGCGATAAAGGGACAAAGTAGCATGACGTCGTGTGGCGACCACCGAAAAATCAGTAGGTTTCTACTGAAAACGTGACCTATTCGGACCCCTTCGTGATGAGTATCGAATTCGTGAAGCGGGGATTGATCGCGGCTGGTGATCAACTGCTTAGCGGTTTGCACTGTGACTAATCTCGATGGCTTTGTTGGACGTCAAGAAGAGTTGCGGATCCTTGACGAGCGGCTGAGCGATGCTGAGTCGGGCCGCCCGCAGGTCGTCTTTGTTGATGCGGAGGCAGGCGCGGGTAAGTCAACGCTCCTTTCTTGGTTTCTCGCGTTGCATCCCAATGTGGTTGCCGTAAGTACGAGCGGCGACGAAGCTGAGACCTTGCTTTCCTATGGCGTGATGGATCAGTTGCTCCCTGGCGCATTAACCGAGCCAGGCGCGGATCCAATGGCGATCGGAGCACAATTGGTTGACTTTCTCGACCGGTTGCAAAACGGCGACAAGGTGGTTGTACTCACCATCGATGACGTTCAGTGGGCCGATCGACTGTCGATGCGTGCGATTCTGTTCGCGCTGCGTCGACTCCGTGCCGACCGCGTACTGACGATCGTGTGCGCGCGACTGGGGGAGATGAGCGATCCGGGCTGGGTGCGATTTGTTGGCGGCGACGCACGTGTCACGCGTATGCGGCTTGGGGGTCTTGGGCCGGACGACATCTCGCTGTTGGCCAGCGCGATGGGCCTCGGACCGCTGCCACGCAGGGGGGCGAATCGGCTAGCCGCGCACACGGGCGGCAACGCTCTCTATTGCCGAGCGCTGCTCGATGAGATAGGCGTTGCTGGTCTGAGCGGCGAGCGCGGTGGGCTGCCGGCACCTCGCCAATTGTCGGGCGTCGTCCTCTCTCGCGTTGCTTCGCTCCCAACGTCAACTCAAAATTTTCTCGCCGCAGCCGCGGTGCTCGGGCAACACTCACCCGCGGCCACCATTGGCTTGGTGGCCCAATTGCCCGACCCGCGCCAACAGATAGAGGAATCCGTCGAGTCAGGACTGTTGACCGACGATGTGACGGCTTCCGAACTCTCCTTCGCTCATCCGCTCTATCGCGCGGCAATCTACGGAGACCTGAGCCCCGCTACTCGAAGGACGCTCCACGAACTCGCCGCCGCCGTTACGGCCGGCCGGATACGACTATCGCATCGCATTTTGGCGTCGCTCGGTCCAGATGAATCGCTGGCGCACGAGCTCGACGAGCTGGCGTTGGCAAGTGTCGAGTCTGGTGAGCTCAGCGTTGCCGCGTGGGCGTTTGAACAGGCCGCTGCCTTGTCACCGGTTGGTGAGGTGCGCGAACGACGTCTCCTCGACGCGGGCGTTGCTCTGTTGAACGCTGCTGACACCACAGCGGCTGCTCAGGTCCTTGAATCGTGTCAAACATCCGGTGCGCGTCGTGACGCTTTGATGGGACTTCTTGCCGTGTTCACTGGATCGCCAAACGCCGAGAACCGCTTGCTCGCGGCGTGGACAACTCATGATCGTGATACTGAACGCCTCATTGGGGCACGAGCGGCGACGTCGATGGCCAACTGGATGGTCATCACTGGTCGTCCCGATCAAGCGTTGCTGTGGGCGGAACGCGCGATAGACGCAACATCTACAGATTCGGCACTGCGTTCAATGGCGCGCACGGCGCAGGCGTACGCGCTGGCGTCGGCCGGACGTAGCCTCGAGGGATTGAGTGTGCTCGATTTTCTGCCGATGGCGGGAAGTGAGGTTGGCGAGACTGACGCGCTCATCATGCGCGGCATGTTGAAGGTGTACGTCGATGATTTGCCGGGAGCGATTGCGGACCTCGGGCTGGCGGCCGCACGTCTTCGTTCCGGTCTTCCCGCGACCTATCCCGGACCGTGCATGTCGCATTTGAGCGATGCGTACTTTCGCCGCGGCGACTGGGATGCCGCGGTCACCTACGCGCAATTGGCAACTGCGATGGCGCAAGACGCGGACCGACCACTTGATCTCGCCCGCGCGCACGCACGCGGTGCCCAGGTTTTTTCTTCGCGTGGCGAATGGTCGTCCGCTCTCTTCCACGTCAACGCGGCTCGTGATGCTGCTGAACGATTTCCCTCGGTGATGCCGGCGGCAAATGCGGCTATCGCGGCCATTTCGTATAGTTCTGCGCGCGCCGATCACTCTGGCGTTCTCACCGCTATCGAAAGGCTACGGGCCACCGAACTTCTGGGTGTCGGCGGATTACCGGGCATGTTCAACTGGAGGGGGATAGAGGTTGACGCGTTGTTGGCCCTACAACGATTCGCCGAAGCAGAGACCGCGATTAATGAATTCGAGGGCGCTATCCCTAGGTCGGGTTTGGCCTCAGCAACAATGGCGATTGCTCGTTGTCGCGGTAATCTCGCTGCTGCAACTGGTGATGTTTCGAGGGCTGAAAGGGAGTTTGTCAAGGCTCACTCCCTGGAGGCGCAGGTGCTTATGCCATTTGAAATCGCGATGGTTTGTTTCAACGACGGACAACGCCTGCGAGGAGTCGAGAGTCTCTCTGACGCTGTCACGCAACTTGAACAAGCGCATCAACTGTTCTCCGACCTTGGCGCAGATCCGTTCGTTACTATGTGCGCTTCAGAGTTGGCAGGCTTGCACATCGTGGCGGCGCAAAGTAGTCCCGGCGTCAGTTTGGGTCTAAGTCGAGCGGAACTAGCCGTTGCACGGCTCGTCGCGACTGGACTGACAAACCGGGAGGTTGCCGACGAACTCTACGTGTCGGTCAAGACAGTGGAATACCACCTTCGCAATAGCTACATGAAGCTGAACATCACGTCGCGTCGCTCGCTCGCCGGACTGCTCAACTAACGCGGCCCCTCGGATCTGGCATCATCTCGTTGCGCTGAACCCCTCAAAACCTAGGGTCAAAACTGGGGTCCTTCACTGGGGACAAAAGCACCCCATCACAGTTGACTTGGTGTCATGCATAACTCACCAGATCCACGATCACCAGTGCGTCTCGCTCTCGACGTCAACCGTACCCAGGATGGTCGCTTAGAAGGACGAGTCGTCCTTGATGGGACCAACACCAGGCGGCCATTTTCTGGTGTCTTGGAGCTACTGAAAGTGATCGAGGAATTGGTCAATCAAATTGAGTCCGCGGGTTCGGGCTCCCTATCTCCTGTGGAGGAATCGGAATGACAAGTCACACTCAAAATAGCGTCGGCGTTAGCGCGAAGCGCCCACTGCATCGTCGCGACGACACGCGGATGTTGGGCGGCGTCGCTGGCGGTACAGCCCAATTCTTCGACGTTGATGTTCTTTACGTGCGTATTGGCTTGGTCGCGCTTGCGGTTTTCGGGGGAGGCGGCGTAGTGCTCTATGTCGCCGCATGGGCGCTCATTCCTGAAGAGGGCTCCGACGTTTCACTCGCTCAGAAGATCCTTCGGCGCGCTCGCGGGCACGCCTGGCGTTCATGAATGCTCTATCGATTTGTCGCTCCGAAGTCCCGTTCTGTTGTTCAAGTGATGTGAGAAAGGTATGCCATGAATAAGAAGATCTCAAACGTAAATGATCCGTCCCCGCAAAGTCGCCGGCGAGCCCGTCACTTTCTTTGGGTCGCCGGCGTAGTCGCACTGTTGGGGCTCGTGGGTGGAGGAATCGGGTCTGCCCATCTCACTTCATCGTTGAGCGATTACGACGCACCGGGTTCGGCCGTGGTACTCGCGCAGCACGCCATCCAACGCGTCACGGGCGCCAATCCAGAAGAGGGCTACGAAGTAGTTATTCGCACGGGTTCAACGATTGGAGCAGCCTCGCCCTTACCGTCACGGGTCAAGGACATTGTGGCCATACTTCAAGCGCGACCGGAGGTGAAGCAGGTTTTTGATTACGCCAATAGTGGCGACGCCTC
>Ga0302140_10000924_pt1 | contig 38367 bp, 31 predicted proteins | sample I_Bog_E1_1_FD_202095 | JGI IMG/M metagenome (GOLD analysis project Ga0302140, IMG submission 202095) | Peat permafrost microbial communities from Stordalen Mire near Abisko, Sweden - I_Bog_E1_1 | ecosystem: Environmental > Terrestrial > Soil > Wetlands > Peat | place: Sweden: Abisko, Stordalen...
CGGGCGTGGATCACGTTGTGCTGACCGGTTCGGCGGCGACTGGAAAAGCAGTGATGCATCAGCTTGCTGACACGCTGACTCCGTCTACGATGGAACTCTCAGGCTGCGATGCAGTGTTTGTGCTTGCTGGGGCAGATGTGGAGCACACGGTGCGTGCGCTTGCAATGGGGATGCGCTTCAATGGCTCCTTCACCTGCATGGCGCCGCGTCGCGTCTTTCTTGTGGGCATGAAGGAGTCGGCGGCACTCGATTTTGAAACGCGTCTTGCAGGGGCATTGATGGATGTTCCGCCGGTGCCGCTTCCCGGCAGGACATTTGGGTTGTTGCGTGAACTTGTGCAGGATGCGCAGAAACAGGATGCTGAGATTCTGCTGAACGGAATTCGTAGCGAAGATGGTTCAACTTTTCTCGCAAGCGTTACGTTGATTGCACAGGCTACTCCGTCGTTGCTGTCAATGCAGATGGATATCTTCGCGCCGATTTTGAGCGTGATGCGTACTTCTGATATGGAGGAAGCTCTGGCCGCCAGCGCTGCATGCCCGTACGCGTTGACAGCATCGGTCTTTGGGCCGCAGCGCGAGGCGCGATCGATGGCGGCTAAGGTTCGCGGCGGCAATGTGCTGATCAACGATGTGATGATTCCTACGGCTGATCCGCGTGTCGCTTTTGGTGGTCGCGGATGCAGCGGATTTGGTGTTACTCGCGGAGTTGAAGGCCTGTTAGCGATGACCACGCCGAAAACGATTCAGACGCAGCGCAGCCGTTCAGGACGCGCGTACGAACCGACGACAGAGGGACACGTCGAACTCTTCGCAGGGTTGACGCAGATGCTGCACGCGGGTGGATTGAGCGCGCGCTTTGCAGGATTGAAGCGCATGGTTGGCGCGGCTCGAAAACTGAAATAAAGCAAGCAGGTTACGGGAGAAAAGATATGCGTATTGCAGTTATAGGATCGGGCCTCGGCGGCCTTTCAGCGGCGGCAACATTGGCTGCGCGCGGTTATGACGTTGAGGTGTTCGAGAAGAATCCCTGGCTTGGCGGCAAAGCAGCCGTTCTTCAGGAAGAAGGGTTCCGTTTCGACATGGGACCAACCATCCTGATCAGGCCGTCGGTTCTGCGCCGCATCTTCAATGAAGCTGGCCGCAAGCTCGAAGATTACCTGGATATGGTTCGCCTCGATCCGCAGTGGCGCTGCTTTTTTGACGATGGGCTGGTGCTTGATCTAGAAGATGATCTCAAGGCGATGGCGACTTCGCTCGACAAGCTCAAGCCAGGAATGGGCGAGGGCTTTCTCCGCTTCCAGCAGCTATCAGAGCAACTGCATACGATCAGCAACAAGTTCTTCTTCTGGCGGCCAGTCGGGTCCATGATGGATACGCTGGATCTTAAGGGAGCCTTCTCAATCGCGGTGCTCAAAGATGTAATGCGTATGCGCCTGGGCCAGACTGTGGGTGGCACTATTCGGGAGTTCATCCCGGATGAGCGTGTTGCGCAGATGCTTGACCACTATACGCAATATGTTGGCTCGTCTCCGGATGCATCTCCAGCGATTCTCTGCGCGATCGGCCACATGCAATCCGAAGAAGGCATCTGGTATCCGATGGGCGGTACGCGGGCAGTTCCAGAGGCGCTGGTGAAGCTGGGCCGCGAACTGGGCGTGAAGTACAACACGTCAACAGAGGTGCAGCGGCTTCTGACGGAAAACGGCAAAGTGTCCGGTCTGGTCACGGCGGATGGAGAATCGCATAGCTTTGACGCTGTTGTTTCAAATGAAGATGCGGTTCGAACTTATCGCGAGTTGCTGGGCGGTGATTACGCGAAGAAGTTCGAGAAGGAGCGGGAGTATGAACCGGCCTGTTCCGGAGTAGTGCTCTACCTCGGTCTCAGCAAACGTTATGACCATCTTGCGCACCACTGCTTCGTATTCTCGCGCGACCCTGAGGAAGAGTTTCACCACATCTATGACCTCGGCCAACCAGCGCCGGACCCGACCTGCTACCTCGCTTCGACGACCAGGACTGAATCGGCTACCGCGCCGGAGGGTGGCGACGCGCTGTACGTTCTGGTTCACACACCCTATTTACGGCCAGAGCATAACTGGGATGAGATGTTTCCTAAATACCGGCAGGTGATTCTCGATAAACTCAAACGCACGGCAGGCATGCCTGATCTTGAAGAGCGCATCGTCTTTGAGCGCGCGTTGACGCCGGTAGACATTCACAACCGGTACAAGGTGCTGAATGGCGCGATCTACGGTCTATCCAGTCATGGGCGGTGGAATGGAGCTTTCAAACCATCCAATCGCAGGCGGGATCTGGATGGGCTGTTTCTGGCAGGCGGCGCCGCACACCCTGGCCCCGGAATGCCGATGGTGCTAATGTCAGGATGGATTGCCGCAGATGCGCTGGATCAGCGGTATCGTGGAGAAGAGGCGGCAGCCGAGAGCCGCAGGCAGGTTGAGGAGCAACTAACGGTCGTATGAATCGAACGCAGGTGAACGCGGCCCGAACCAGTGAAGAACTGAGAACGCCATCCCGGCGAGCGATAGGGTTGTTTTCGATTTATCTGCGCTGGTACATGCGTCGCCATTTTCATTGCCTGAGGGTAGCGAATGCGGGGCGCATTCCTCCACAGGCTCATCCGTTGATTCTCTTTGCGAATCATGCCTCGTGGTGGGATCCGCTTACAGCAATGGTGCTGGGGCAGACTGTTCTGCCAAGGCGTGAACACTACGCTCCGATGGATCAGGTGGCGCTGGAGCACTACAGCATCTTTCGGCCAATGGGGTTTTTCCCAGTCGATAATGCTACTGCGCGTGGGGCAGCGCAACTGTTGCGCGCTGGCCGGCAGGTGCTTTCGAGACCCGGATCTGTGCTGTGGATTACCCCGGAAAGTCAGTTCCAGGATGTACGCAAGCGGCCGGTGACTTTTCGGCCGGGGCTTGGTGCACTTATGACGCGTACCGGGCGACTTACTTGTGTCCCGATAGCGATCGAATATGTATTCTGGAACGAACGCCTCCCGGAAATACTCATAAACGTCGGCGAGCCTCTCGAAATCGCTGACGGGGGCATGGAAGACGCCCGTACATGGACTAATCTTTTGTCTTACGCCATGGCGGCGACACTGGATGAACTGACGATGCTGGCTGTAGAACGCAATCCGGATGCTTTCGAGACCATGCTTTCCGGGTCTGGCGGCATCGGCGGCGTTTATGAAATCTGGAAGCGATTCACCTGCGCCATTACGGGCCGAACTTACCATCACGATCACGGGAGTCTTCACGAACGATGAATCAGCCCGCGTCCGATCCGCTCGTCTGGATTGCGCTGATCTCCCTGATCTTCGCCCTTATTCCAGCGATTGTTTTTGCTGTTAACTTCCTCATCTTTCGCCGTCCGGGACGCGAGTGGAACAGGCGTTTGTTGCCGCCGGTGTCGGTGCTGATTCCGGCGCGCAATGAAGAGAAGTCGATTGCCGCCGCGATTCATGGCGTACTAGCTTCGCGGGGCGTCACTCTCGAACTTATCGTGCTGGATGATAGTTCGACTGATCGAACAGCGGATATCGTAAGGGCAATTGCCGCGATTGATTCACGTGTGCGCCTAGTCACGGCTCCCGCCCTACCGACTAATTGGAATGGCAAACAACATGCGTGCTGGGTGTTGGCCTCCAAAGCGAAATACGACGTCTTCTGCTTTCTCGACGCGGATGTTCGACTGGGCACTGAAGCGCTCTACCGGATGGCGAGCGAGATGAATTATCTGGCGGTGCCTGCTCCGGGTAAGTCAAAAAGCAAGCTTGAAAAGCAGCAGAAAGCTGCGCAGGAACAGGCGCTGGTGAGCGGCTTTCCGCGCCAGGAGACAGTCACTTTTCTGGAATGGCTGCTACTGCCTTTGATCCATTTTGTACTGCTCGTTTTTTTGCCTCTGCCGGGCGAGCGATTCACCAACATGCCGGGTTTCGCTGCTGGATGCGGGCAGTTCTTGATGGTTCGGCGGGGGCCATATTTTGCTACTGGAGGTCATGCCAGCATTCCCACCACGATGCATGATGGTTTGCTGCTGCCACAGCTATTTCGGCGTCATGGCTTTAAGACCAGCGTGTATGACCTGAGCAAAGATGCTGTGTGCCGCATGTACTCCAATGCGGGCGCTGTGTGGAGCGGGCTGTCGAAGAATGCGACTGAAGGCATGGCTTCCGCTATGCGGCTTCCTATTTTTACCCTGATGCTTTTTGTGGGCCAGGTAATGCCCCTGCCAGTGATTGTGTGGACAGTTTTGGCCGGGGATTCCGGTGCTGAAGGCCTGGCCATGATTGCATTGGCGCTTGGATATGGAGTTCGGGTTGCGTGCGCGGCGCGGTATCGGCAAAGCTGGCGTGGTGCTGCGCTTCATCCATTGGGAGTGCTGACTCTCCTGGTGCTGCAGTGGAGTGCATTAGTGCGCAAAGCGCTCGGACGCCCCGCAATCTGGAAGCAGCGTGAGTACCGGATGGAGTAACCCTGCGCCGGGAAAGCGAATTAAATGCATACGATGGAAAAACCACTGGAGCGTCTTCTCCGTCCAATTAGAGCATCTTGCACGGCATTCAAAGAGGCAGGGGATTCAAAAGAGGATGGTTTTTGGTAACAAACAGCATAAAAGCTTAAGGATGACAGGCTTGAGCGCCGGTATAGCGGCCTTCATTGCTATGTTGGCGTTAGCGGTTACTTCGGGCAATGCGGCAGTATTGTCCAATCCTCACAGCTCGGGATCTACCGCGTCTGGCGCTGGTACAGCATCAAATGAATCGCAGTCCAGGCAGGAATATGCGGAGCGTCTGACGGTCGCTCGCAATGCCTACTTTCGAGTCATTACGACCAATAATCGCGATGCCGACCAACAGGCTCATGAGGCGTTAGCCGAGCTGGAGCGTGCCTACCCGAACGACGCGGTTGCCAAGGCTTATCATGGCAGTCTTGAACTGCTGGACGCGGCTCATAATTGGGCGATCTGGAACCTGCATAAGCAGGCTGCCGACGGTCTAAACCTCTTGGACGAGGCAGTAGCTCAAGCTCCCGGGGAGCCAGAAGCCAGGTTTATACGCGCTGCCACGAGTTGGCATCTGCCTGGTTTCTATCACCGCAAGGCGCAGTACGAGGCGGATTTTGCGTTGCTGGCTCCCCGGGCGGAGCAGGATGCGCGCGATGGTCACCTACCTCCTGAGTTGGCTGCGGCCACGCTCAACTATTGGGGGCAGATCCTGGTAAATCGGAATGATAACTCCGGAGCCAAGGTCGCGTTCAGCACAGCAGTTCGCGTAGCGCCGCAGAGTCCGGGCGCTGCTGATGCCGCGAAGCGTTTGCGTCAGTTGCCCTAACTCGGCACCCAACTGACACCCAGACATTCAGTAAAAAATATTCCGTTGCCCCCGTGCAATTTTTGGAAGCTATTGAAAAATCTACCTGTATTACTAGAGAAATTCTTCTCGTATTTGTAGGATGCAAAACGGCCTGGGCGTCTCAAAATTCTACTCTGACTCTGGTTCGCTATTAGAATCATCAGCTTGCGAGCTCTTGCGTCTGCTTTGCGCGTGCTCGTCCGCGTATTTATCCTTTTGGCTGCTGAATTGCATCTGATTCACGCAGATGCGATGCATCTTCATCGTGACAGCTGAACCGAAAGGAAACTCAGATGAAGGATTACTCCCCGTTGTTGATCAAGATTCTCGCTGTTGGGTTTATCGGGATTTCCTCTATTCCTCTCGTTGCGCAAGAGGCAAAAGTTGTGATGGTGGCGGAGAGTGGTCTGGCCGCACCGAATCCTGTTGGCGACGCTGTTGACGTGGACGTCTCCAGTCCCAGGATTCGATTGAGCGCAGTAAGCGGAGAATTGCAGAGCAAGCTGGACACGAAGACCGCCAGGATCGGCGACAGCGTCATCCTCAAGACCAAGGCTACGATCAAGACCGCGGACGGCACGACGATTCCACAAGGTGCACGGCTGGTAGGCAAGATCACGGAAGTGCAGGCGCATGGGGGAACGAACGCGGACTCTCGCCTGGCGATCCAATTTAACCGAGCTGAACTGAAGAGTGGGCAGGGGCTGGCGATTCGTTCGGTGATCCAATCTGTTGCGCCGCCGCCCACCGCGATCGTAGGAGCAGTTGGAGAAGAAGAATCCGCATCCGGCAATGCGCAGGTACGAGGGAGTCATTCTGCCTCAGGTAGTGAGCGGATGGGTGGTCCGGTTGCGGGGAACGCAGTCAGTAGCGAGGGTGGAAGCGTGGGCAATCCTGCAGGCAGCAGCGCGACCGCTGTAAGGTCCATGGCCGATGGAGCCATGAGTTCGACCAACGACAAATGGGTCAAGGTCAAGAAGACTGCTGCTGTCGACCACCAGGTCAAAACCGTCACGCCGGGTACGGATGTCACGGCGCGTAGAACTGACATTCGTGGAGTTTCGCTCTCAGCCGATGCGGCTGGCTCTGCAGCGAGCGCTGATTCGCCCTCGGGTATGTTGTTTGCTGCCAAGCAGAACATTCATCTCGATGGCGGAACCCAGATGGTACTTGGCGTAGCGACTGCGGCTTCTATTCAATAACTCCTGATTCGGTACAGCAAGAGAGTTCTGGTAAGTCAGGCATGCGGCCTCATGGGGGGCCGCATGCTTTTACTTTTTGAGCGGCTTTCTTGCGAAATAGAAAAGCGAGAACGCCAGCGCGGCAAACATCAGCACTGAGGTTCCATTGCTGTGAAGGTAAGGAATTTCCGGAAGTTGGATTGGTACCAGATTGCCGGTGAGTGATTCGTAAGCCTTGATAGCGACTCCAATGAGACCGACGATGCCTCCTGCGGCGATTAATCCTGATGCGTAGAGCGCTCCTGGGCTTATTTCACCGTCATCTGCACCGCGTCCAGCCTTTTTCAGTGCTGCGTCCACAAGAAATCGTACGATTCCGCCTACGAAGATAGCCAGGGTTGTTCCGATCGACAGGTACGCTCCCACGGCGAACGAGAGGGAACGAATTCCCAGCAGCTCAACTGCGATCACCAGGAAAACTCCCATCAGGACGAGCCCCCAGGGCAACTTTTGCGTCAGGATGCCATTGATGACCGTGGCCATGAGGCGAGCCTGCGGGGCTGCCGCCTTTTCACTGCCGATGCCTTGGATCCATTGCACTTCGATACGGCCTGTAGATGGCGCGTAGAGGTATTTTCCGTCTGCCAGTTCAGAAGATCCGAGCGCATTGAGCACCACGAATTCGCCGGGCGCGTGAGTGGTCGAAACCTTGTTGCTATCCACTACGGGGATCTTCTCTGGCAGCTTCGCACCCTGTTGCACATTCACGCCGGAGTGCGGGGCGTTGATGTTCCACGGTTGAGGAGCGGAGCGAAACTCCTGGAAAGCAGTGTTCATGGCGGAGAGCGTAAAGCCGATTACGACGGTCGAAACGCAAACGCCGATCATCAGCGCGATCTGCTGCAATCTAGGTGTTGCGCCGATGAGGTAGCCGGTTTTCAGGTCCTGGCTGGTATCGCCTGAGTTGGAGGCAGCGATACAGACGGCGCCGCCTATAGTAATAGCGAGGGCGCCGTAGGCGGGAGTCGTCCAGCCCTTGACCAGGAAGATTGCCGAGGTTGCCATGAGAGTTGCGATGGTCATGCCTGAAACAGGACTTGCTGAACTGCCGATTAATCCAACGATTCGTGAGCTGACTGTAACGAATAGAAACCCAAAAACAATAACCAGCAGAGAAGCAGCCAGGTTTGCCCAGGCCCCGACGAATGTTCCCGGCACGGGTTTGAATTGCAGGAAGAAGAACATGATAGCTACCAGCGCGATCGAGCCTCCGACGACAACGCTCATTGGCAGATCGTCTTCCGTGCGAACGGCCTTGGCTTTGCCGCTCTCGGATTTACGCATCTTGCTGAATCCGCTGGTGAGCGCCCCGACAATTGTGGGGATGGTCTTGACCAGCGTGATCAAGCCAGCCGCAGCTACTGCGCCAGCTCCCATCGGACGGATATATGTAGACCACAGCTCGCTTGGAGTCATGAGCGAGATGAGCTTGGTTCCGGGATAGATCGGGTGATCGAGGCCTGCGCCGAAGAAATGAATGAGCGGCATCAGTACTAGCCACGAAAAGACGCCTCCGGCGAAGATGATTCCCGAGACTTTGGGGCCGATAATGTAACCAACGCCTAGATACTCCGGTGTGACGTCAGCGCGAATGGCTGCACCTTTGAGGACGTGCTGAGGGCCGAAGTCGGGTTGGTAGTCGGGTGCATCCGGCCATGCGGCGAAGAGATTTGCGTTCTGGAAGAGGGTATAGACTCCTCCCAGTCCCAGTCCCAAGAAGACCCGGCTGGCAAATGATCCGCCTCGATCTCCTGCCATCAGGACGTCGGCGCAGGCGGTGCCTTCCGGGTAGGCGAGGGTTCCATGTTCCTCAACAATAAGCTGACGGCGCAGGGGAATCATGAACAGCACCCCCAGCCAACCGCCTACGAGAGCGAGCAGGAAGATGCGCGAGTACTCGAGATCAAACCCTAAAAAGATGAGAGCTGGAAGCGTAAAAATCACTCCCGAGGCAATCGACTGGCCGGCGTTTCCGGTGGTCTGGACGATGTTATTTTCGAGGATCGAGGACTTGCCGAAGACTCTCAGAATGCTGATCGAGAGCACGGAAATCGGGATCGAAGCGGCAACCGTAAGTCCAGCCCTCAGGCCGACATAGACCGTGACGGCCCCAAAGACAATTCCAAAAAAGCAGCCCAATAGAATAGCGCGCAGGGTGAATTCCGGGCGCTTGTCATCGGGCGAAACGTACGGCTGAAAATCGGGCACAGGTAAAGCCTCCGAGGGCGGGTTACTGCGAATATACGGGATTGGGCGCGAAGCTGAGAATGCTGTTTAGTCCCTCATAGAGAATGAAGTCGGAAAGCACTCCCATTGTGTGAAGTGAATGTCACAGTTCGGGAAGGTGTAGCTTTCTTCCTCAGGCTCTGCGTATACTTATGCACAAGGCAGCGCGGACCGGCTTGCCTCGATTGAGGTGCGACTTCAGTAGCGACCCTCGTTCTCAAGAATTCGGTTTCACGCGAAGTCTCTCCACTTATGGAGCTTCGCTCTGGCGCGCAGCGGTTCCCGCGCTCCAAACTCCGGTGGGTTCTATGAAACTCCTCGGCGATGTTTTGAATACTGTATTCCTTCCTGCTCCATGTTCTCTCTGTTGCACCCCTCTGCACCAACTCTCTAAAGCGCCAATCTGCCAAGTCTGCCTAAGTGAAATTCCCCGGCAGCGAGCCCATTGCTGTACGCGTTGCGGCGAAGATCTTTTCATGCCTGCTTCCGCGACAAACACGATCGAAAACAGCCAATGCCGCGCGTGCCGGATGGCTCCGCCTGCATTCCTCAGTGCCGTGAGCTACGGCGTTTATGAGGGAACGATGCGCTCAGCGATCCATGCGCTGAAGTATGAGCGGATCGCTCCTGTATCTCGTAAGTTGGGAAGCCTGCTGGCTGCAGTCATTGCTGATTTGATTTCCAGCAGCGATGCGGGGGAGTTGAGCGACATGCTGATTGTTCCCGTTCCGCTACACTCCGCACGGCTGTCGCAGCGTGGCTTTAACCAGGCGCGTGCTTTGGCGACGGACGCCCTGCGAAGTCTTAGGCGAAGTAATCCGGAATGGAAGCTGGAGTTGTCCCCCAGTTCTCTTGTTCGGCAAAGGTCTACTGAAAGTCAGGCCGGGTTGACTCCCCGCCAGCGCCGCCTTAATTTGCGCGGCGCTTTTTTTGTCTCTAAATCGGAGACGATTCGCGAACGCCACATTTTGCTGGTCGATGACATATTCACCACCGGGGCCACTGCGCGCGCCTGCAGCCGGGCACTCCTCGATGCGGGCGCTGCTTCTGTTCACGTAGCCACACTTGCTCGAGCGCAGCGTCGTACGCCGAGGCTTTTTGTGGAGGAGCAGGAGTATTTGAATGAACTGGGACGGGGTAGTTTTGTAGCTGCTTCCGATTCGGATGCTGGGCCCTCAGTAACCGTCCATTAATGCCATACGAGTAAAACGACAATAAGTGCAGAAAATTTTACGAAGACAGGGAATGGATCAGACAGGAAAGTAAACGTCAGGTGAACGGATAGACAACTTTTACGAGGGGAAGCGATGTCGCTTGGAAAAGCTATGATCCATGCACGGAAGCAGAAGTCACTCGCGAAAGCAGCGGCCCATGTCGGCGAGCAGAGCTGGACGCAGTCGAGCCAGGTTTTGCAAATGCCCGTACTGGTCCTCAACGCCTCTTACGAACCGATTAACATCTGCGGCGCTCGCCGTGCGTTAGTGCTGGTGTTGAAGGGCGTGGCTAAAACCGAAGAGGAACATGGCCTGACGCTTCATGCTCAGCGCAGCCGCATGGCGATGCCATCCGTGATTCGTTTGCTGGAGTATCGACGGATTCCTCACCAGACACGCGCCTTGTCACGCAAAAATATCCTGCTCCGCGATCGCAACACCTGCCAGTACTGCACTGTGGTGCTTCCCTCAGGCGAGCTGACTTTGGACCATGTGCTGCCACGTTCGCGAGGCGGCAACTCGACATGGGAGAATCTCGTGGCATGCTGCCATAGCTGCAATCGCCGTAAGGGCAATCGCCTGCTGCATGAGCTGGACGATATGAAGTTACTACGTGAGCCGAGGCCGTTCAGCCTGCATACCAGCCGTCAGATTATGCGTATGCTTGGCCGAGGAGATGATCGCTGGCGTAAATATCTGTTCTATTGAGGGGAAAAGGCAGGAGCGAAATGGCCAGACTGGGAACACCAGTCTGGCCATCGTATTTATGAGGTGGTTGTGGTCGCGGGAGGCGCGGTTAGAAGGTTTGCCAGCGTGGTTCCGATGGGCGAACCGAGCCCGGTGCATGCATCCCATCCGGGGCCTGCGGAATAAGAACCATTGTTGCCCTGGGTAATGTCATTGAAGCCGTTATTCGGCTCTGTCAAGGCATACAGAGAGGGATTGATGAAGCCGAGGCGTGTGTTGAGCTTCTGATTGAGCAGTGCGATGAGTCCTGCCCATAACGGAGCAACCGCACTGGTTCCTCCCACCACGCCCTGCTGGCCGTCTACGAGGATGTTGTAGCCGGTATCAGGATCGGCGTCGCCGGAAACGTCGGGAACCCCGCGCCCAGTCTGGCCGGTAACGATAGATGTCTGGAAGCTGGGTACTGCGAACACCGTGCTGTAACCTCCGCCGGTAGCGCCCCCACTCGAGCCGTCATTCCAGACCGTCTCGCTGGTGATGGAATTGCCGGAAGACTCCAGAGTAGTCCCGCCGCAGGCCAGCACATGCGGGCTGGATGCGGGAAAGTCTACGTGATTTGCACCATCAGTCTCTCCATCGCTTGAGCCGTTATCTCCCGCTGCGACGGTAATCGTCACGCCGAGGGCGGCTGCTTCCTGCGCGACCTGGTCCATACCTTGCGTAGACTGCGATGTCCATGAGTCCTCAGGTCCTCCCCAGCTAATGGAGATGACAGAGGGATTGTTGGTTGTGTCGTGAACCGCTGTGCTCATAGCGTCCTGAAATCCCTGGGAGGTATTAGGCGCGAAATAGACCACGATGTTTGCTCCGGGAGCAACTGCGCCTGCGACCTCGATATCCAGCAGCACCTCTGAGTCGGCGCTGTTCGGATTTGTAGGGCTATTGGTGCCCTGATCCACAGAAACCGTCGTTACGTTGGGAGGCGTAATGCCCAGCGAAGAGAAATAATTAATAATATCTGTCTGTTCGAAGCCGCCGCCCAACTCAATAATCCCAATAGTCTGACCAGTTCCGGTTACACCGGTCGGAAAGTTGTAGAGCTGGGCGACCTGGACGGGGGAATAAGAAACACTCGCTGCGGCAGCGTCGGATGCTCCACCTAATCCGCGAAGCCGATAATGAGGTTTCGCCTGCGGACGGTTATCCAGTCCAAACACGCCTTGCACGACGTCTGCCAAATCCGTGGGAAGAGACACTGTGCCGGTACGTCCACGGTAATTCCCTTTGGGGTGGTGATAGTCGTTTAGCGTCACGCTGAAGGCTTTTTCCATATTTGCCGTGGTTCCCACGAGGGTAACTGTATGGCGGCGAATTTCATCTTTGCTGGGAACTACCTGGAGCTGGTTCTCCTCAGCGAAGGTATGGACTCGCGCAACTTGCTCGGGCTCTGCACCGTAAGCTGACGCAAAGTCATCATGGCTCAATATCCTGCCCTGCAGTTCACTGAGCTTGAGTTGACGACGTTGCTTCAGCACCACGGAAACCTGGATCAGTTGGTTGGGGTCGGTATGACCGACCAGTGTTGCTCCTGGGGCGACTACCCTTTCGCTGCCAGGAAGTGGGATTCGATTCTGCTCTGCCATTGGAAGCTCCTTCAGGCTGAAACTCGTTCGACAGCTACTCTAACGAAGTTCTTCTCCTCTGTCAGTTCTCAGTCATATCGCAATTTGAGAATTAGTGTGAGGGGAAATGACTTCGTTTCTCGCTTAGATAAGTAGGATGCGTATTTCTTTGTGGATGTGAGATGTGTCACAGCCCCTGAAGGGCTTTTAATACGGATCTGAATCTGAACCAAACTTTCGAGCCGGGCGCCCTCAAACTCGTTAGCGCAGAGGACGCCCGTTTTTTTTTGCCTATTTGCGCTTGTGTGCGCGATAGCGCTTGATTAGCGCGTTGGTTGAACTGTCATGCTTCAGCACCGGTTCCTCGACACTCTCGAGTTCTGGAATGATTCGTTGAGCCAGCACCTTGCCCAGCTCCACGCCCCATTGATCGAACGAGTCGATCTGCCAGACAGTCCCCTGAACGAAGACACTGTGTTCGTACAGGGCAACCAGCTTACCCAATGTCGCGGGCGTCATCTTCTCGGCGAGAATAATCGACGACGGGCGATTGCCCTCGAAGGTGCGATGTGGGACGAGCCAGTCTGCCGTACCCTCGGCGCGAACCTGTTCAGCGGTCTTTCCAAAGGCGAGAGCTTCCGCCTGTGCAAATACATTTGACATGAGGTAGTTGTGATGGTGGCCGAGCGGATTGAGTGATTTGAAGAAGCCGATAAAGTCGCAGGGGATCAGCTTCGTTCCCTGGTGAATGAGCTGGTAGAAAGAGTGCTGTCCATTGGTGCCAGGCTCACCCCAGATGATGGGGCCGGTCTGATAGTCGGTCACTCGTCCATCGAGTGTGACGTGCTTACCGTTGCTCTCCATGTTGAGTTGCTGCAGATAGGCAGGGAACCGCTTGAGGTACTGATCGTAAGGCAGAACTGCAACGGTCTGAGCATCAAAAAAATTGTTGTACCAGACCGTGAGCATACCCATGAGAACAGGCAAATTCTTTTCGAATGGCGCGGTGCGGAAATGCTCGTCGATCTCGTGGAAGCCTGCGAGCAGTTCGCGGAAGTTGTCAGGGCCGATGGCGACCATGGTGGAGAGGCCGATCGCTGAATCCATCGAATAACGGCCGCCGACCCAATCCCAGAAGCCAAACATGTTTTCTGTATCGATGCCGAACTTCGAGACTTCCGAGGCGTTTGTAGACACTGCGACGAAATGCTTCGCGACGGCCGCGTGTTCCTTGAGCTTGGCGAGTGACCAGACTCGCGCGGAGTGAGCATTGGTCATCGTTTCAAGCGTAGTGAATGTTTTGGAAGAGATGATAAACAGTGTTTCTTCAGGATCGAGATCTCGCACCGCTTCAACGAAATCGGTGCCGTCTACGTTGGAAACAAAGCGGAAAGTCAGATCGCGATCGCTGTAGTGACGCAGGGCCTCGTAGGCCATGACCGGACCGAGATCGGATCCGCCGATACCGATGTTGACGATGTTGCGGATGGGCTTGTCTGTATAGCCTTTCCATGATCCGCTGCGGATGCTGTCGGCGAACTTTGCCATCTTGTCCAGCACTGCGTGGACTTCTGGCACAACGTCGACTCCGTCCACTATCGCTGACGCCGTTTTCGGTGCTCGCAATGCGGTATGCAATACGGCGCGATTTTCTGTGATGTTGATCTTGTCGCCTCGGAACATGGCGTCGATGTGTGCGCGAAGGCCGCTTTCTTCGGCGAGCTGCAGAAAAAGTTTCAGCGTCTGATCAGTAATGCGATGCTTCGAATAATCAAGGAAAATGCCGGCAGCTTCAGCGGTTAGCCGTTCCCCGCGTGTTGCGTCATCCGCAAACAACTGGTGAAGAGTGACGTCACCAATCTCGGTCGCGTGCGCTTGCAATGCTTTCCATGCAGCCAATTGCTTCAACGGAGTAATACTCGTAGTCATCGTCTTCTCCCAAAACGTCTGTAGAGTTATATGTTACGTGGTTCAAGAATGGCCGCATTACATGCCATATTTTCATCTCGCTCACCGCAGGATTATACTCCCGGTGCGCATCTGCTGAGTGAATCGATACCGTCGCGCGGCAGAGACAGCAAGGCCCGCGTGAACTTGGATTCACGCGGGCCGGGTTGGGGTGCATTTGCTTTTTACCTGGCTGCGGGTGTGGCCTCTGCGCCGGGGAAAATTCCTTCCAGCGGCTTGCGCAGTTCCTGTTCTTTCTCGGGATTTGGAAGCGGTTTGCGGGGCAGCATCTGGTCACGCTGCGCAGCGTTGTAGACGAAGATTGCCTCGACTACGGCGATCTGTTTCAGGTCCGCCGGTTGCAGCCGTTCCACGGTGTCTTCATTGGAGTGATGCGTGCGCGTCTCGTAATCCATGTCGTCTTGAATGAACTGGAAGCCGGGGATGCCCACAGCGTCAAAGCTCAGGTGATCCGTACCACCGGTGTTGCGGTTGGTGATTGTCGAGACGCCAAGATCCTTCAGCGGTGCAATCCATTGCGCGAAGATTGGAGCAACGGCCGTATTTCCCTGGGTGTAGATGCCGCGAATTTTGCCGGTTCCGTTGTCGATGTTGAAGTAGCCGGAGATCAGCTTCTGCTCTGGCTTGACCGTTAGTTGACCGACGGTGCGGCGCATGAACTCAGGCAAGACTACCTGATCCGGCTCGGTGGACAGCTTTGCCGAACCGAAGTGCTGAGTGACGTAGCCCTTGGATCCGAATATGCCTTGTTCTTCCCCGGTCCACAGAGCGATACGGATAGTGCGGCGAGGCTTGATGTCCAGAGATTTCAGAATACGAACCACTTCCATCGCCACAACTGTTCCAGCTCCGTTGTCTGTTGCGCCGGTGCCTGCAATCCAGCTATCGAGGTGACCGCCGACCATGACCACCTGGTCCTTGAGGGTTGGGTCGGTGCCAGGGATCTCGGCAACTGTATTGAATCCATGCTCGTGCTCGCCGGTTACCTTGGTCTCGACATCGATCTGTACGCTGACTGGAACGTGGGCTTGCGTCAGGCGGTAGAGGCGGCCATAGCTCTCAATGGCTGCTACGGCAACAGGAACCTTGACTTCTTTTCCGGCGATGTATGGGGTACGGCCAATCGTGGCACCATTGTCGTCAAAGAATGTCCCACCTGAGCCGCCGCCATTCTTGGAGTCGCGGCTTGGTTCGATGACTGCTGCTACTTTTTCATCCGCAAAGAACTGTGCGATCTTGTCGATCAGCTTGCCTCGCTCGATATAGGCGGCAAGACGCTTCTGCATATCCGGGCTTAGCGCTCCACCGCCGCCTGCGGTTACTGGGAACTCTTGCAGGTCTTCGAGTTCCTTGTCGGAGTAACGTTCAAAGAGGGCTTTGTCCACCGGAGGTACTTCACGCATGGCTCCAAACAAAATCACTTTACCGGCAAGCTTGCCTTTATAGGTGTCGAAATCTTTCTCCGATTGAATGCTCACGAACTCTACATCGCCGGTGACTGGTCCAGGAGTGGAGGGTGACCACGGAGTAGCCTGCAGGATCAGCACTGCCGTATCCGGGGTCACCATGCGAGCCCAGGTATTTAGCTGCTGCCAGCCCAGACCGAATTCGCCCCAATCTTCAAGATGGGCATTCTGGAGGCCGATTTTTGTCAGCGTATCGCGCGTCCACTCGTTGGCTTTTTTCAGATTAGGCGAGCCGGTGAGACGTGGTCCGATACCGTCCATCAGAGCACTGGCAAACTCCATCACATGCGAGTGGTTAAAGCCCTCATCGCGAATGCGCTGGTAAGTAGCAATATCCAGCGTTTCTGTAGCTGGCTGAACCTCGGTGTAGGGGTCTGCATCCGGCGCAGTCTTGGTTTTTTCGGCTTTAGTCTTGTCTGCCGCGTTCAATGCGAAAGGAGAGGCAAGAGTCACGGCAAGGCAGGCGGCAGGAATCAGGCGAAACAGCTTGAAGGGCATCCAGAAATCTCCAGAGAAAAATATGTGAACTTATCGGTCGAACATGATTGTAGCTTGCGCCCGGCGGATGATGGGCGGTCGGGCACGTAATTTATACCGCTGATTATTGTGCGTCTGAGGCGGCTTCCATCGTCTCTTTTGGCCGCGTTTGCAATCGGGTCAAAATCCACTTACGGACAGGTGTCTCGATCAAGTAAAAGCTAAGAACGCTTAATCCGATACAGGTGCAGAGATAGACAGGATAAAGCGATCGCACGCCCACCAGGTGGAGCCGCTCATATACGTGATATACGGGTAAATGGATGAGGTAGAGGCCATAGCTTGCCTCTCCCAGTACCACCAGCCAGGGTGCGCTGAGGATCCGTGCAGGCAGACTGCGATTGGCAGAGAAAGCCCAGATGAGACATCCGAACGCCGGAGCCATCAGGCCATCATTCAGATTGTTCATCGGGACGCTAGCCAGCCAGTGAACCAACGCTGCGCAGATCGCAAGAGTGAGCAGGAGCGCCATCGCAATAGATGCCCCGTGCTTTGGAGAAGTACCATGCTTCTCTCTCTGAAGAGTCTGCCATCGCGCCAGCACGATGCCCAATGCGAAAGTGCTTATATGCAGCAGCGGATTGAACTTGATTGTTTCTTCTATGACATGTGGGGTAAGCGCATAGACAATTCCCTGTCCGCCGAGCCAAAAAACAACAGCTGCGATCCAAAGGCCCGGACCTCGCAGTTTCCATATCCAGATCCCGATGAATGGGAAAAGGAGGTAGAAGACGGTTTCGACTGACAGAGACCAGTTGGGGTTGTCGATACCTCTTAGAGCAAGGATCCAAGCCTGCAGCATGAAGATATTTGCAATGAAAGTAATAGTTGTCTTTACCACTGCACTGGTCCAACCGTATTGCGCAATTCGACTCGACAGTAGAAACGGAGTATCTGCAATCAAAGTTAGGAAGTAGAGCGGATAAATACGTGCAAAGCGAGCCGTCAGAAAAGTTCTCTTGTTCAGGGGCTTACCGCTTCGCAGGTACACCATTCCGAGAATGTATCCAGACAACAGGAAGAAAAAACTTACCGATAGGAAACCGAGAGAAAGAATATGTCCTGCAAGGTTGGTTCTGGTAATTGCGGGAACCGCACTCCACAGCGTGTGATAGAACACCACAAACAGAGCAGCAAAAAAACGAAGGGACGTCAGCGCATGGATCTTCTCCGGCCTTTGCCTCGGTAGATCGGGCCTCGACAGGTCGGATAGTCCTGTTTGCTGCAGTACCGCAATATTCTTTTCCTTCGTCATAAAATCCTCGTCGTAGGGTACTGCTCTGTCGGCCGCTTGTTGCAAACAATTCTTGCGTCAGATTTTCTCATAGCTCTCCTAAGGAAGATGTATCACTTCGGGCATGTTGGCATAACCGGGGCGACTGTATTAGACAGATATAACTATTGCGCGTCGGAGGCTGCTTCCATGGTTTCTTTGGAACGGGTCTGCAGCTTACGCAGGATCCACTTTCGTGCAGGCGTTTCGACGAAATAGAAACTTAGAACGCTGAGACCGATACAAATGGCGAGATAGACAGGATAGAGCGCAGGTATTGCACGCAGATGAAGCCGCTCCCATACGTGGTAGACGGGCATGTGTATCAGATAAAGACCGTAGCTGGCCTCGCCTAAGATCACCAGCCATTTAGGGCTGACCAGGCGAGCGGGCAGACTTTGATTCGCTGAGAACGCCCAGATGATAAGCAGAAAGACGGGCGCCAGGATACCGTCGCGGATACTTGCTTCGGGTATCAGTTGCTGCCAATGCACAAGAGCGGCGAATCCAATCACAGCGAGAATCAATGCAATGGCGATGCTGCTGCCTCGCCGGGGAGAACTTCCCCATCGATCGCGTTGCAAACATTGCCAGCGGGCGAGAAAGATTCCGAGCGCGAATGTAGATACATGAAGGATTGGGTTGTCGCGTATGGCGTAGTCAGCAACATGCAGAGTGGTCCAGTAGACGAGCAATTGTCCGCCAACGCCGACCAAGATTGCACTTGCCCACAGTTGCCATCCCTTGAGACGCCAGATCAGGATTCCTATGAATGGGAAGAGTAGGTAGAAAATTACTTCAACCGAGAGCGACCAGTTCGGCCCATCGATGCGACGCAAGCCCAGAATCCAGGACTGCAACATTACGATATGGACGATGAGAGGTTTGGCCGTCTTGCTTACTGCACCGGCCCATCCGAGCTTTTCACGGAGACTCAGAAGAAGGTCTGGAGTGTCGGCGAGCAGAGTCAGAAGATAGAGCGGGTAAATGCGTGCAAAGCGTGCTGCGTAAAACTTGCCCTTATTGATTGGTCGCTCGCTACGCAGGTAAACCATGCCGAGGATGTATCCGGAAAGCAGAAAGAAGAAGCTGACAGAGACGTAGCCGATCGAGACTGTTCGAGGAATGATTCTGACCGTCGCAATGGACGGGACCGTAATCAGCAACGTATGAAAGAACACTACAATCAATGCCGCAAAGAAGCGCAATGAGGTGAGTGCATGGATCTTCTCCGGTTGGTGGCTCGGGGCCGCCTTTGCCTGGGTCATAGTCCTTTCGCCTGATTACCGCTTGTGGAATGGATGAAAAAAGTCATCCCTGCTGGTCCTGATTATAGGATGGTCGTGTGACGCAGACTGCATCTTCACCGCGCCGAGCAGTAATCGATTGGAGCTTATGCCGACGCGTGTTGTCACTCGGCAAGCGTACGCAGGTCATGGGCGTAGTGAATATCACGCCCGATTCCTTCTCGGATGGTGGTCTATACCTTGATCCTGCGAGTGCTGTCGATCATGCTCTGAAACTGTTGGATGATGGCGCTGATCTACTCGATCTGGGCGCAGAGAGCACTCGGCCGGGTTCGCTGGCTGCGGCTCATTCCGCGCTTTCTGCGGGGGACGAGCAGTCCCGATTGTTGCCTGTGCTCAAGGCGATCCTGAGGGCTCGTCCCAGCGCGATCATCTCCGTCGATACCTACAAATCAGCAACAGCACGCGCCGCAATTGCTGCGGGTGCAGAGATCGTGAATGACGTGAGTGGATGTACGTGGGACGCAAAGATGGCCGCGACCTGCGCCGAACTTGGTTGTGGCGTGGTGCTTATGCACACCCGCGGTACACCAGGAGAATGGCGTACTCAATCTCGTTTGCAGCGCAATGAGACGCTGCCGCTGGTTCGCGACGGTCTAGCTGCTGGTTTGGTGGCTGCGGAGGAGGCGGGCATTTCTCGTAACGCAATCGTGCTTGACCCTGGTTATGGGTTTGGAAAGGTTCTTGAGGAGAATTATGACTTATTGAGTCGTCAGGACGATCTTCTCTCATTGGGACGCCCGCTTCTTGCAGGTCTATCGCGCAAATCTTTTCTGGTGAGAACAGTACAGCGAGCTATGGAATCCCGAAGGGTGGTTATTGGGCCGGACTCTCAGCCTGATCAATCTGTCAGCCAAGATGCTCGTGAAACTGCCAGTGTTGCTGCCATGGTGACGGCAATATTGAAGGGAGCATCCATTGTTCGCGTCCACCAGGTTCGCTCCGCGGTGCAGGCAGCGGCTGTTGCGGATGCAGTGCTTGACGGTGGTTGAATTTGCCCTCCGTATCGCCCGTAATTCTGTTATCGCAGTCGGCGCTGCGCCGTGTTAGCATCAGCGGAAATCACAAATGCAAAGCGCCGGTACTTCTGGCGGCAAGAATCTGTTTCAGGCCCAAAACATTCCAGGAGGCTCACTCTTGAAGCCATTTCCCTCTCTGCTCCTGCTAACGCCGGTTCTACTCCCATTCCTCGCTGCAACTGGCGCGGCAGCGCAGCAAGCACAGTCAGCGCCTACCGATCTCGTCTTGAAGAATGCCACCGTGATGACGGCTAGTCACGGCACGATTCAGAATTGCTCTGTCTGGGTGCATGCCGGCAAGATTGCTGCAGTAGGGACCACCGTGGATGCTCCGTCCTCTGCTGTGGTTGTCGACGCAACCGGTAAGTGGCTTACGCCTGGCATCATCGACCCTCATTCCCACTCTGCGCTCGATAGCGATGTGAATGAAGCGACCAGCCCGGTCACGCCGAGCATGATGATGATTGATGCCTTCGATAATCGAGATGCGGCTCTTTATCAGGCATTGGCTGGAGGTGTCACGACCGAGCTACTGCTGCACGGATCGGCTAACATGATCGGCGGTCAGGCCGTGGTGATCAAGAACAAGTTTGGGCTCTCGCGCGATGCGATGCTTTTCCCCAATGCTCCGCGCTCTATCAAGTTTGCATCTGGTGAGAATCCAAAGCGGGTTTACGGGAGTCGAAATCAACTCCCTTCAACCAGGATGGGCAACTTTGAAATAATGCGGCAGTCCTTTGAAAATGCCAAGAGCTACATGGCCACATGGGACGCGTACAACGCCAAGGTTGCCAAAGGAGACAAGACGGCGACCGCTCCCAAAGTTGACCTCAAGCTAGAGGCGCTGGCGGACGTACTACGCGGCAAACTGTATGTCCAGATCCACTGCTATCGCGCGGATGAGTTCCTGACCGAGGAGGCTATTGCGCACGAGTACGGCTACAAGATTCGCGCCTTCCACCACGCGCTCGAGATGTACAAAGTCGCTGACAAAATCGCGCCTGAGAATACGGCCATCGCAACCTTCACTGATTGGTGGGGATTCAAAGACGAAGCATGGGACGCGATTCCGTGGAACGCTGTGATGAGTATGCGCAAGGGAGTTCGCGTTGCCCTCAAGAGCGACTCCAACGACCATATCCGCCGGCTCAACCAGGAGGCAGGCAAGATGGTTCACTACGGCGGCGCAACGGAAGATGAAGCGATTCGCATGGTCACTCTCAATCCAGCATGGATCATCGGCGTCGACGATCGTACCGGTTCGATCGACGTAGGCAAAGATGCTGACCTGGTTATCTGGAATGTTGATCCCCTTTCAACCTATGCCCGCGCGGAGAAGGTCTACATTGACGGTGATCTGTTCTTCGACAACTCAACACCAGGATTTGGCACTCCACACTTCAGCGGCGTAATGCATGAGGCTACAGGCTTTGGCAACGATGACTCAGAAGGCTTCAATGATGAGGGCGGCAACTAATGAAGATCCACATGAATATGTGCACAAAAGTTCAATCTCTTCTTCTGCTCTCTGGATTAATTGCCGCTGTCTCTCTTCCTGCGCAGACAACCGGAAAGAAACAGACACTGGCCATTACAGGCGGTAAACTTCTCACGGTCAGTCACGGCACCATTGAGAATGGCACCCTCCTCATCGCTGACGGCAAAATCATTGCAGTTGGAGTGGCAGGTAAGGTCACCGTACCTAAGGATGCAACAATCATCGATGCGCGCGGGCTCACGGTTTATCCGGGACTGATCGACCCTGATACGACGCTTGGCTTAGTCGAGGTAGGCTCCGACCAGAACTCGACGGATACATCTGAGGCTTCGGATGAAATCATGCCTCACATGCATGTTGCGGATGCCTTTCACGCCGAGACCGAATTAATCCCGGTAGCTCGCCTCAATGGGGTCACGAACGCAGTTGTAGCGCCCGGCACAGATGACTCAGTGGCAGGCCAGGATATCTTCATTCAACTGGCAGGGAAGACCCGAGACGACATGATCCTCGGCCGGGATGTCGCGTTGGCAATGAACTTTGGAGCCGATCAGCGTAGACGAGGAGGCAGGGGTGGTGGACGTGGCGAATTTCCTTCGACACGCATGGGCCTGATCACCCAATTGCGGCAAAATCTCATGGATGCGCAGCACTACGAAGCGACCAAGTTGGAGGCCCAAAAGAAACCTGAAAAATCAGCTGATATGACCTCCGATAAATCAGTGGAAAAATCGGGAGACAAGACAGAAAAGCCATTCGAGCGGGATCTCAAAATGGAGGCATTGCTGCCCTATCTGCATGGTGAGCGCCCGGTCGTTATCGGTGTCTATGAGGCATACGACGTTGAAACGATCATGAAGGTGGCACAGGAATTTCACCTCAAGGTGATCCTGAATCATGTAACGAGGACCCAGGAGATTCTCGATGAGATCGCTGCGTACAAGGTTCCCGTCATCGTCGGTCCCATCTATGAGTTGCCTCGAGCTAACGAGCGGTTCGACGCTGTTTACACTTTGCCGGCAGAACTCGCGAAGCGTGGTGTAAAGATCGCTATCTCTTCCGGTGAAGCAGGTGGGCCGGGCGGTGCGCATACTGTACGCAATCTGCCCTACTCTGCCGGCTTCGCAGCAGCCTATGGTCTGCCATACGACGAGGCACTGAAGGCTATCACTTTGAATGTCGCTGAGATGTTTGGGTTTGGCGATAAGCTCGGATCGCTCGATGTGGGCAAGACAGCCAATGTTGTGCTGGCCAACGGTGATCCCCTGGACGTTCGCACAGATGTCAAACAGGTCTTCATCGATGGAGTTTCACAGCCGCTGGTAAGCCGCCAGACGCGCTTAAGGGATGAGTACAGCAAGTAACCCTGTTGCTGTATTTGGCTTATACAAGAATCCCTGCCAGTTTAGACTGGCAGGGATTCTTGTATAACTTGAACGTTGAATTGAGGATGGTTCGTATTACACTTCTACTTCTTCCAGGATGTCCCGGTCCATCTCGAATTGTAGATTCGACGACCACTTTTCGAGATAGACGATTCCCAGAAGCAGACCCACCAGGAAAACAGATACGGAGCCGTATTCCATGATTGTCAACCGTTTGTCTTCCTGCTGTGTCTGGTAGATGACGATGCCATGTACATTGCGAGGCGTCATACGCAGTTCCGCAGGTGCCGGGGACTTCGGCAGATTCTCCAGATAGTCAGTAGAAACCATCGCACTGAACACAAGACCGCCAAGCCCGGGTAGTAAAAACAGGAGTGCAAAGAACTTTAAGAGGATCAATTTGGAACGTTTCATTTTGACTCCAATTACCTTCAAACATTCAACCTGAAGGCGCTTCCGCAGTCTGTTCTGGATGAGACAGTCTCTAGTGGGGGACGGAGTAGATTCGTTTCACCCGGGCGATCAAGAAAGCTGGTAGTACCTAGCTAACGCGTTCCCAGGATCTATGTCAATGCACTAAAAAGTAACTCGCTTTTGCGAATAAGTAACTAAATTAATTTCGATAATCGTGGCGGAACTATTCGAAACAGATTAAGCCTTTGCGTCTTAGTTACTTATGCTCATTTGGCTCCTGGATGCGGCTAGCCTCAAAGCTGACGATCCTCCATAGCCCTTGCGGATTTCTCACATAGACTCGCGTGTAACGATAGCGGCCGGACATTTCCTTTTCGTCCCGCATTCCGGCGAGTTCTACCTGCGAGGTGACGACGGCAGTTGATCCGTAGACGCGCACTTTGCGGTCTGAGATGTTCAAGGCGGTCAATTGGATCGCTCCGGTGCGCAAGCTGGCGACAGCCTGCTCTTTGGTTTGGATTGCTCCATTGGCGGTAATCCCGGTGTAGTCATCCGCAAGCAGTCCATCAAGCGCCGTGCTGTTTCGCTTGAGCATTGCGGAACGCCACGCCTCTTCCTGAAGCTCGATTTCGTGGCGATACTCGTGCCGCTGAGCTCTGGGTAATGGATGTTGCTGGGCTACGGCGGGCAGGGAAACGTTAACTGCCGCTGACAAACACAGCAGAGACCCGGCAATTAGGGCGATTCGGAAGGGAGACTTAGCGACCATACGCGTATCGAATCGTAGCCTTGGACGCAACTCAAGGTCAAAAGGAATCCGCAAGGGAGTGGTGTATGGCGCAAAAATCCCCTGCGGTTGATGGAGAAAACTAAAGAACTGCTGTTAAATTCTCGACGGCTCGCTCGCGCATTCGTTGATAGAGTCCACCCACTGCTAGTTTTTGGAAATGGCTGGATGCCCGGTGGGCGGCCAGAGATTCCTGATCTTTATATTGCTCGTAGATCACAACGGTATCAGGGTCATCTTCAACCTGATGGGGGATGTAGCTGACGCAACCCGGTTCCTTCCGTGATGCCTCGGCCAGTTGGCGCAGTGTCTCGGCAATGTCGGCTCGCTCTTCGGCGGCAAACTTCAGGCGAACTATAAAACTAACCATAGGCATTCCTCTTCCTCTGAATACAGCACGTCGTCTACGTTTATGCGCTGAGCGACGCCAGCATATCGGCGAACTCCGGTAGAACCATTGTCTGGTCGCGGTCCGGGCCGGTGGAGACCATGCCGATTTTTGCGCCGCTTTCCCGTTCCTGGAAGCGCAAATATTCTTGCGCAGTCTTAGGCAATTCATCAAATTCGCTAATGCCTTCAGTCGACTGTTGCCACCCTTTCAGAGTCGTGTATTTGGGCACAATCGCTTCCAGCCCCTGCACGTCGGCAGGTACAAGATCAGTGAACTTGCCGTTGATCTCGTAGCCGATGCAGACGGGAATCTCTGCCAACTCGTCCAGAACGTCCATCTTGGTGACTACGAGCCACTCCGTGCCGTTTACCTGGTTCGAGTAGCGCAGCAATGGAATGTCCAGCCAACCGCAGCGCCTTGGGCGTCCGGTGACTGCGCCGTATTCTTTGCCGCGTGCCCGTAGCGTATCCGCCGAACTGTCATGAATCTCGGTCGGGAAAGGCCCTTCGCCTACGCGGGTCACGTAAGCCTTGGTCACCCCGATGACCGTACCGATCGCTGTTGGTCCTACGCCTGTTCCGGTCGCTGCGCCGCCAGCCGTGGCTGACGAGGAGGTCACGAACGGATATGTGCCGTGGTCGATATCCAGCATCGTTCCCTGGGCGCCCTCAAACATTACACTGCCGCCCTCAGAGATTACCTTGTTCAGCAAATTGCCGGTATCAGTAACGAACGGGCGGACCTGCTCAGCTGCCGCCGCGTACTCGTCGAACATCTTCGTGGGGTCGATTGGCTCGCTGCCAAAGAGGGCGCGAGCGATCGCGTTCTTTTCCGCGCAGGCATTCTCGATGTGGGTTTGCAGGATTTTGGGATTGAGCAAGTCAACTACGCGGAGCCCGCTGCGGGCCATCTTATCTTCATACGCCGGACCGATACCGCGGCTGGTCGTACCAATCTTTTGGCGTCCTGGTGCGCTCTCCGCAGCCAGCTCAATCATGCGGTGGTAGGGCAGAATCACCTGTGCTCGGTTGGAGACGTACAGCTGGCCATCAACATCCACGCCCAGCTCGCGAAGCATGGCTACTTCTTTCAAGAACGCGATTGGGTCGAGGACAACCCCGTTGCCAATGACTCCTTTGCAATTGGGGCGCAAAACGCCGCAGGGAATCAGTTGCAGCACAAATTTTTGCCCGTGAATGATCACGGTATGCCCGGCATTATGCCCGCCTGCGTACCGCGCAACGGCATCAAACTGCCCGCTCAGTACATCCACAATCTTGCCTTTGCCTTCGTCGCCCCATTGGGCGCCGAGCACCACTGCTGTCTTCGCTCGCATGGATTCCGTTTCCTGGATTGCCCGTTTATCAGCCATTGATTTCAGCCGTTTATCTTGTAGAGCAAAGGCTGAACACAACTTACCGGGCCAAGTCTCTTTTTCAAGTCTCGTCTTATTGACCTGTCGGTCGTTTTTTCAGAGGGTACTGGTGCCGTTGTTCCCAACAGCGCCACTTTGAATGATATACCGGAGCCGCCTCCTGGAAGAGGGGGAATCCCCTATTTGCCGTACCGCAATTTAACCTGCGCAAATTCGCAACCACAGACCTCCGGTGAATCTCGCGTCGAGGCTTTCGACTCTAAACTAGACTTATGCCTGAATTACCTGAAGTCGAGACAATTGCCCGCGGAGTTCACGAGCGCCTGAAGGGCGACCGGATTGTCGAAGTCTGGTTCGGTTCGCACACGCAGCCATTTAAGACCCCACCGGCGGAGCAGGCCTCGGGGCTTGAGGGGCGATTGATTCTGGCTGTTCATCGGACGGGAAAACACATCGTGTGTGAATTGGGAGATGCGGATGCAGGAGTGGATGCAACGCCGACAGCCCAATGGATTGTGCATCTTGGCATGACTGGGCGCCTTCTGGTGACCACACCCTCCGGTCCTGTGGCTCCGCATACCCACGCTCGACTAACCCTCGCAAGCGGTCGAGAGATGCGCTTTGTCGATCCACGCAGGTTTGGCCGACTGGAATTTCGCGAACTTCAGGTGACGGAAGCTTTTACCGGTCCGGGATCGGAGCCCCTCACGATTAGGCCGGAGGAGTTCGCGGATCTGTTCCGGGGACGCAAGCTGGCGATCAAGGCTGCGCTTTTGAACCAGACGCTGCTCCATGGGGTAGGCAACATTTATGCGGACGAGAGTTTGTTCAGGGCAGGGATCCGGCCCAAGCGGATGGCTGGTCGGCTGAAGCGCGCCGAACTCTTCCGACTGCACGGTGCGTTGCAGGAGGTTTTGCACCAGGCCATCTCACTCGGCGGCTCCTCTGTCTCGGACTATGTGGATGCGGATGGAGTTCGTGGTTTTTTTCAGCTGGAACATCGCGTCTATATGCGAACGGGACAGCCATGCCTGGTCTGCGCAACGCCCATTAAGAGAATCCTGCTAGCTGGTCGAGGCACCCACTTCTGCCCGGAATGCCAGCGTTAATGGTGTAAGTTCGTGACGGTGAGAGTGAAATTCAGCGATCCGAATCCTCTTGAATTCCATAATATGGATCCTTGGCACGGGCAGATCTCTTATTTTTAGAATATTAGTACCCGCGTCCGATGCGTAAGTTACAGAAAACAATCAATCGATAGTTTGGCGTATCGATTGCTATATCATCGGTGCCAGTGATCTGTAGGGACTGTGGTTAGCTCCAGTCCACTGCAATTTAAGGGTTCCGGTAAGAGACGAGCGCCATACAGAGCGCTCCCCGGCCGGAGCCACATATCAGAACCGGGGAGTGGTCATAGAACCACCCAACAAGGTTCAAAAATCTGGGAGGCCAGTGCCCAGTCTTTAGATTTATCAAGCTTCAGTTGTGAGAGACAGAACGCCACACCGCTAAGCGGGTGGCGTTTTTGCCATTAGCCTAACTGTTTCATAGGCCTATTATTCCCAATCTGGAGATGCCGACCTCGTTTTCCTCAGGTTGTCGTGTAATTGTTGTCGAAAGTGCTTCCCGGCTATTGCATTTGTCTGGGGGTTGCTGCGATACTCGGGCGCAGTTGGTGTTCGCTGGAAAAGGGGACAAGACGGTACCGCAGTTGACCATCTTGCCAGCTACCCAGCTTCCCTGTAGTATCGGAATTGCCTATTGCGTGGCAAATAAGCGCCTCCCTGAGCCAGGTACTAGAGCCCGGGTAGAGCTGCAAGGTTGCGGTTTAGGCAAGTACGCTGTTCAACGCGATGCCTACGATCCTCGCGGTTTTTTACAGCGGAAACCGGTTTTCCGGGAGAACTCAACAGTTAATGAGTTTCGCGTGGTCCCAGTCGAGTGAGAGCTCTGCATGACCCGCTTTAGGAAGACCAGACAAACTTCGAGCGAAAGCCCGAAGCGCCGGGGGCAACAACCAGGCAACCGGCAGGCAAGTCTTCTATTTGGCATAAACACACCTGCATCGGATGGTGCTGTACGTCGATCTTTCTGCGAACTATCATTCCGCGAGAACACGGTCGACCAACGCCATGCGTATTTGCTGGGAATCCAGCTCCCAAGCAGGCCAACGCTGCTAGCAATCCTTTGGATCAATTGACAAAGCACCAGGAAGTGCAAGCATGACGACAGAACCGACGCAGCCCTCCTCCGAGGCAGGGCCAGCCCAGGCAAGTGCGCCCGGGCAGTCGCAGGGGCATCGGCGCCGCCGACGCCGCCGCAAAACCAAAGCCAATCTGGCAGCTCACCAGAACCAGCCCGGTCTCAACGGATCCGGTCCTGTTACAGCTCCGAGTCAGAATGGTCAGCCTTTGGCTGCGGCTCCTACGCAGCAAGCCCCCCGGACCGCCGCGCCTCCGCAAGGTTCGCAGCAGAATGGCATGGGGCAAGGCCAAGGGCAAGGCGGTGGACGCAAGAAGAAAAAGCCCAGGCCTCAGCCAGCTTTCCAGGCGTCACCCGGCAACAGCATTAGCGGGTCCAATGGAAACGGCAGCAATGGCGGCGGCCAGGGCAAAAAGCGCGGCAAGCAAAAGGGGCCGCGTCAATTTGTCGGACCCATGGATCACAGCTACCGTGTCGCAAACGGCAACATAGCCGATGGCCCACCATCCACGATTCCTTTTCAGGGCAACGGCCACGGTGCGTACTACAACGATGCTCCTTCGCGCGGGATCACGCCGGCGATTGCCGCTGACGCGACCACCCGCATCTTCTTCTTCATTGAAGATCTCTTCTTTACCGCCAAGATCCAGGAAGCAAGCCGCAAGCTGGGCGTAAAGGTAGAGTTCGTCAAGGGAGACAAGGAAGTCCTGGCCCGGATCACGGATGGCCCGGAAAGTGACCGCCCAGCCCTGCTCGTTTTCGATCTGAATAACGCGGCAGCAAAACCGCTGACGATTATTCCGAAGTTGAAAGCCAAGCTGAAAAAGTCCGTCTCGATTATCGGATTCCTCTCGCATCTCCAGGGCGACCTGAAGATGAAGGCTTCTGAAGCCGGATGCGACACAGTGATGCCACGTTCAGCATTCTCGCAGAGCCTTCCCAACCTCCTCCGCCGGTACGGAATGGAAGAGGAAGAAGACAACTATCCGCAGCCAATGTAACTTGTGCTGCTAAACGCGAAAGGCGCTTCCAATTGGAGGCGCCTTTCGCGTTCTTGCAGCCAGGAAATTAGCCCGGAGGCCACGTCATGCTTCGTCCGCCCAGCAGGTGAACGTGCAGGTGATCGACGGTCTGGCCGCCATCGCTGCCGGTGTTGATGACTGTCCGGTAGCCGCTTGTCAGACCCTTCTCTCTCGCGATTTCAGCAGCGACCAAGTGCAGATGCCCTATCAGCGCGGTGTTCCCTTGTGTCACCTCCAGCAAGGAAGAGATATGTTTGTGTGGTACGACGAGTACATGCACTGGGGCCTGGGGAGCGATGTCCGCGAACGCGTAGCACTGCTCATCTGAGTACACCTTTTTTGAAGGGATACTTCCGTCGATAATCTTGCAAAATAGGCAGCTCATACGAAATCAGTGTACCGCTATCACTTCGGAAAGAATTCTGGAGTCTGGCCTGGGTTGAGAGGATTCGGAACCCACGGATTGTAGTGTGCTGCAAAAATGGCTCTGCTCTGAATCGAAGGGTGATCTTCCATCCAGAACTCGACGAAGCCGTTCGGATAGGGATCGTCCAGGTACACCTCGCCCAGTTGTTGAAAGGCAGCTACCGCGGTCCGTTGCGGGTCCGGCACAATTCCGTGAATGGCTTCCTGCCCGTAAATATCTGCCTGGTGCTCGATATACCGGCTCGCAAAGTTTCCGATCGGCTCGGTCACAGCCTGCAGGGTCATCACGACAAAAAGTAGAACCGTCAATCCCGGCAGGCTGGAAATTGATTCGATATACCACCGAACGCCAAATTTCCGCACCAGCCATTCGCTAAGGACAGCGGTTAGCCAGAAGAAGACGAGCATTCCGACTGCACCGATAGCCAGCCCCTTGGGAATGTGATTCAGTACGTAGTGGCCGCTCTCGTGGGCAAAGGTGAAGAGGATCTCATCTTCCGGCATTCGGTCCGCGGTTGTATCCCAGATCACGATTCGCTTGGAACTTCCAATGCCCGTCACGTACGCGTTGAGGCCGTTGCTCTTCTCGCTGGCCTTCATGAGAAACATTCGTTCAGGCGGGATGCTGGTTCCTGTCCGGGCGACAACCCTTTCGAGATCCTGTACGAGCGCGGGATGAGACCGCGCCAATGGCTCATACGTATTGAAGAGCGGTTCGATCAGCGCAGGCAGTAGAAATGTGCCAACTACCATGATTGGTAGGGACGCAGTCCAAAACCAGAACCAGTACCGTCGCTTTGACCGTCCCCAGCGAATGAGCCCGAAGGCCAGCATGAAGAGTGGAGTTTCCAGCGCAATGGCGACTCCAAGCCCTTTCATCAGGTCCAGCAGCCAAGGCATCCAACCCTCGACGCTGATTCCGTAATGCACTGAAATGACATGCCCAACCGCCGCGAACGGAACTTCGGCGGCAAGGAAAGTTATGGCGACCAGCGCAGCGGAATAGATTGCACTTTGGAGCCAGCGATGGCGTGTTTTTTGCGTGGTCCAGCCGCCGAGTCTGGCTGCGACTCCGGTTGCAAGCAGCAACCAGAGCACGGCCAATCCCCAGAGTTCAGAGCCAAAATGAAGAAAAACCCGTTCGCGTCCTAGAACTACGGCTTTTTCAAGTTTGTCCGGCGGAAGGCGATAGATCAGCTCTGCGCCAGTTTCGGCTAAGGCTGCGGGAACAGAGGATATCCCTAGGAACAAAGCTGTGCCAATTGTTTTCATCCACCGCAACCAAACTCGACGTGTGCTACCGCATATTCTCAAACCGTCAACTCCACCCACCCGCACTATCTGCGACAATAAACGCACAGAAACGGTTTACGCATACCTTTCTCCACCAACTCATGAAACCAACTTCGCTGGCAGCTCTCCGTCATCTTCCTGGCGGCATTCGAATCGGACAAATTGCCGGTTCTTGTGCCCTTTTGCTTTTCATCGCGCCGTCCGTGACTTTATCGGCACAGCAGGTCGCGCTTCCGCCTTTGCTGGATACGATGAGCACTGAATTGACCCGCGCCATGAGCACTCTCGGCAAAAGCGGTGACCCAAAGGCCAGTGAAAAGCAGATCCCGCCCTACTTTTTGAGCTACTCCGTCGCCGACGCAACGGGCATCAGTATCCGAGCCCAATACGGCGCACTGGCCGATTCTGAAAGTAGCCATCAACGCGTTGTGGACGTCCAGGTTCGCATCGGCGATCCCAAGCTGGACAACACACACGGCACCCATAGGGCCTCGGCAGTGAATACGCTGCAACTGCCATTGAGCGACGATCGCGAGGCACTATCGCGGTCACTCTGGCTCGCAACGAATAGCGGCTATGGAAGCGCACTCGATAATTACCTGCGCGTCAAGACAGAAGCCGAGGTCCGGGCCAAGGAACAGGACACCTCCGGAGACTTTTCAACGGAACAGCCGCAGGTATCCATCGAAAAGCCGGCCCCGGCGCCCGTCGTAAACAAGGCTGTCTGGGAAGACCGGGTTCGCTCACTGTCCAAGATTTTCCGTGAGTATCCTGACGTGTATCAAAACGTGGTCATGCTCACCGCGCAGAGCGAGACGGATTACTTCGCGTCATCGGAAGGCTCGCGCTTGGCCAGCCCACATCAATCCGCGCGTCTGGTTGTCTTTGCTGTCAGTCGCGCTGATGATGGTATGGACCTCTTCCGCGCTCAAACTTTCGAGGCCGAGACAGTCGACAAGCTGCCTGCGCAACCTGAGCTAGAGGCTGCCTTCCGTGAACTCGGCAAGAGCCTGGAAGACCTACGCAAAGCTCCATTGACTGAGCCATTCAACGGTCCGGCAATCCTCTCTGGCCGTGCGTCGGCGGTCTTCTTCCATGAGGTCCTTGGCCATCGCCTTGAGGGCCAGCGCCAACGCGGCGACGAGGAGGGCCAGACCTTTACCAAGGAAGTAAACAAGCTGGTGCTTCCGAGTTTTCTATCGGTTGCCGATGATCCGACGCGCACCACATTCGGGAGTACATGGCTCAGCGGTAGTTATGACTTCGATGACGAGGGTCAGAAGGCGAAAAAAGTGGAATTGATTCAGGATGGAGTATTGAAGACCTTCCTGATGTCACGGCTTCCTATCGCCAGCTTCAGCAGCTCCAATGGTCACGGACGAGCGCAGACAGGGCATGTACCCAATGGTCGGCAGGGCAATCTAATTGTCACGTCCACCAAGTCGGTCTCTGATGCAGAACTTCGCAAAATGCTGATCGAGGAAGCGAAGAAGCAAGGCAAGCCTTACGGCCTTTACTTCGAAGACATTTCTTCAGGATTCGCCGTCACCACGCGAAACTCGCCCCAGGCTTTCTCCGTCGTGCCATTGGTTGTTTACCGCGTTTACGTAGATGGCCGTCCGGATGAGCTGGTTCGTGGAGTAAGCATTGTGGGTACTCCGCTGGCAGCTATGAAGCGCATTCTGGCTACGGGCGACAAGAGTGAAGTTTTCAATGGGGAGTGCGGTGCCGAGTCCGGATCTATCCCGGTTTCTGCGGTTGCACCCGCCATGCTGCTCACTGAGATTGAAACGCAGAAACAGCAGCAGGGTACGCAGCGGCCGCCCATTCTCACCAACCCCAGCGCCGTCGCAGCCGCAGCTACTCCGGCAGCAGGAAAGGGAAACTGATGAAGAAGCTCGCAACCCCTTTTGCCGCGCTCGCACTTGCAACATTCAGCCTCTCTGCAATTGCCCAGCAAACCCGAGCTGACGCAGAGAAAGATCCTGTTCTGAAAGCCATGCTTGCCGAGCTTGACCGCAGTCGGGATCAGCTTCAACTCAAGGATTTTGAAAAGCCGTTTTTCATCCAGTACCGCATTGAAGATGTCGCGGACTTCCAGACCAAGGGCGACTTCGGTGCCAGCGTTGGAGAAGATCAGCATCATCAGCGTGTAGCGCGCGTGACTGTTCGTGTCGGAGATTACAAGACAGATAGCTCGACGGTTCGCGGTGACGGAGCAGTCCAACTGACTGCGCTGGACAATGATCCCCTCGCTTTGCGTGCTTCACTGTGGCAGGCCACAGACCAGGCTTACAAGAATGCTCTATCTGCTTATGCGCAGAAACTGGCGCAACTCAAGCAGGTGCAGACTCCTCCGCAATCGGATGACTTCTCGCGTGAATCCCCGGTAATCGCACTGGAGGATCCGGTCACTCTCAATGTGGATGGATCGCAATGGTCCAAACGTGTCGCAGAGCTAAGCGGACTCTATCGCACCGATCCAGCACTCAAAGCCACAGAGGCCGATGTGCAGTATGCGACTGCAATCTTTCATGGTCGCGCAGTGAACAGCTACCTCGTGAATACCGAAGGCACCATCGTCCGCAAAGGCACTACGTCGTTTGAGGAGTCCTTTGCCGTCGGCACACAGGCAGCAGATGGGATGCACCTCGACCGGTCTTATGGCAGCAACGGAGAGACCATCAAAGATCTTGACTCTTCGGAGGCTTTCACCAAACACGCGGTCAAGCTGATCGCATCGTTGACCGATCTAAGGAAAGCACCGCTTGTTGAAGAGGAGTATCACGGGCCAATTTTGTTCTCGTCTGACGCGTCTTCCGACATCATTCACGAGATCGTTGCTCCGAACATTGTTGCTACACGTCCGGAGCTGGGCACGGAGGCTCGCACCAAAGGTGCTTTCGCTTCCAGCTATCACGCCCGTGTGCTGCCTGAATTTCTAAGTGTCGTTGACGACCCGGCATTGACCACATTCAAAGGCAAAACCCTCGTGGGTGCCTACAAGGTGGATGACGAGGGAGTGCTCGCACAGACCGTGAACCTGGTCACGGCCGGACGCCTAGAGAACTACCTTATCGGTCGCGAACCGGTCCGTGATTTTCCAAAATCAAACGGACACGGACGCGCAGCTATCGCGGGGGCAGCTCATCCGGCAATTGGGGTTTTGAAGGTCTCCTCGACAGACGGTATCGACGATTCTGAACTGAACAAGAGGCTGCTTGCTCTGGCCAAAGATCGCGATCTTAAGAGCGTCTACTTTGTTGAAACCCTGGGGCCTGAACTTACGCCGCGGCTGCTCTACCATGTGGATGCTGATGGCAAGCGTGAGCTTGTTCGTGGAGCGACGCTGGATGACCTCGATCAGCGTACTCTGCGTTCCGGAGTCGTCGCTGCCGGCAAGGAGCCCTATGTCGCCAACTACGATGGAGCTGTGCCCGAAACGATTCTGGCTCCGGCCATGCTCTTTGACGATGTCACCGTGCGCCGCGCCAATGAGAAGAACGACAAGCTGCCATTCTACCCTCCGCCAAGCTAGCTGTTTTAGGTATACGATGGCGACGATGATGCACGGCCTCGCGTGAACCATTGCGCGCCGAAAGGATGGTCGGAAGATGTCGCTTGATGTATTCCATAAAATTCTAGTTGCTGACGATGGATCGCCCGATGGGGAAAGGGCTGCAAGTGTAGCTGTCACTCTCGGTGCAAAGATGAAAGCAGAAGTTATTCTGCTCGGGGTAGTTGCGCCTTTCAACGTGCAGGCTCAGGGTGAAGGATTGCCGATAGAGGCCTCCTCTACTTGCAGGCGTAACATGGAGGAACGCTTCGAGCGCTCCCTTGCACTGGGAAAGTCGCTGGGGGTCTCGATGATGGTCGAGATAGTTGAAGGACCACCTGCGGAGCAAATCAGAAAACGTGCCGAAATGGATCAGGTAGACCTCATCGTGGTTGGGCGTAGAAAACTCTCCAGCGTACTTAGATTATTTGAGGGATCTACATCGGAAACCCTGCTCCGTGAAACCACCTGTTCGGTAATGGTCGTTCGTTAAAGACAATTGCGGAATCGTCTGGTTTCTATGCCAGTCATGTGTTGTACGATTGCAATCAGATGGGAATGAGGTCTCCCGAAACCGCCAGCAGGATTTGGCTGATGACCTCTGCCAATTCGATGTTCTTACTAGAGGAATAGCGAGGCAGACCATGTCCTATCTCTGGGTTACCATCGGCAGCGCGCTCGGCGGTCTTTTGCGGTATGCAATTACGCGCTGGACTCTTGCCCTCAGCGTGAGCTTTCCGTACGGAACAATCCTGATCAACGTGCTGGGATCTTTTGTGATCGGCTACTTCGGAACGCTCACTCTGCAAAGCGGCAAATACGCGACATCGGATAATGTTCGACTGTTTGTAATGGTTGGAATCTGCGGAGGGTTTACAACCTTCTCGTCTTTCAGTCTGCAGACATTTGACCTGTTACGTACAGGTGCCTGGGGCAGAGCACTGGCCAATGTAGCTTTATCCGTTGCGCTCTGCCTGGTTGCCGTTGCAGCCGGTCATCTGACAGCACAACATTCTGTAGCGCGGAACGCGATCGCCGAAACGGTCAAGGACGAATACACCAGCTGGATTTAAGGACCTACTCTTCTTCTGGCTTGTGGGGAAGCTTTGCCACCGCCACTTGATCAATCTGCTCGATCTCTAACATCTGCTCCAACTCCTCTTTCTCGATCGCCGCTTCAAAGCGCGCTTCTTCGCCGTGCAGGAAGACAATCCGGACGTTCTTCAGGTGATCGAGGTTGTCTTTCAAAAACGATTGCAGGTCTGCCTCCTCACCCACTAACTCAAGACATTGCGGTAGCCGCGCCGGAGGAATTTCGCCGGTATCCATGACGAGTTCCTGGTTCTTGAGAAAGCCGCCGATGACTCGGTGCAACAGCGCCTGCTCGATGCCATGTTGGCGGGCCTGCCTTAGAAGAAACGCACCGAGGCTCTGCGGCGCAAATCGCTTCCACCAGCTATCGGTGCGTCTCATTTCAGAAGCCGAAAAGTAAAGTCGCAGCACGCTCACGTGTTCCATAAGACTCCCTTCAAGAAAGCCGAAATTATCGATCTCATTCAATAAATCGGGTTGAGGCGTGTCTCGCATCTTTGCTACAAGTGCGAGCGAGAGGCCCTCTTCTCCGACGGTGCTTAGATGCTTGCTCTTCCCGACTCTCTGCGCCTGATAGATCCCCGCATGACCTGAAAACAGGTAGCTGATCACGCACGCAATTCCTGCATACGCCCCGGCCTCTGCACCAAAGAGTTCTACCGCCATAAGAGTTGATGCAATCGGAGTATTCGCAGCCCCGGCAAACACTGCGACGAACCCCATACCAGCCAGCAAAGTCGACGGCAAGGGAAGAATCCGCGAGAGCGCATTGCCCAGGGTCGATCCAATGTAAAACAGCGGAGTGACCTCACCGCCCTTGAACCCGGTGCCCAGCGTCACGGCGGTGAATGCAAATTTAGCCACGAAGTCATACACCGGCAGCTTTTCGTGGAAGGACGCAACAATCGTTGGAATTCCGAGACCGATATACTTCGTCGTTCCACACAGCAGCACGGCAGAAGTGACGATGATGCCGCCTACGAAAGGGCGAAATGGAGCAGAGGAAATCAATCGTCGTGCGGTGTGCGAAACCGCGTGGGTTGCCTTCGCAAATCCCATCCCCACCAGGCCAAAGGCGATGCCCGCAGCCATTGAAGCAAGGATGCCGACAACGTTGAGTGTGGGCACCTCAGTGACTGTGTAAATTGTGTGCTGTACACCCCACGCCTTGGTGACCAAGTCGCCGACGAAAGCGGCAATGATGCAAGGCGCAATCGCGTCATAACTGACCCGGCCGATAGCCAGCACTTCAATGCCAAAGATAGTTCCGGCGAGAGGTGTTCCAAATACCGAAGCGAAGCCCGCGCTGATGCCGGACATGAGTAGGATACGCCGGTCTGCAGGCATTAGCCGAAGAGGCCGTGTAAGCTGATCTGCCAGCGACGCGCCTGTCTGAATGGCGGTTCCTTCGCGACCTGCCGACCCGCCGAACAGGTGCGTAAGAAACGTACCTAACAGGATGAGAGGCGTCATACGCAGCGGGATCACTGCTTTCGGATCATGAACCTCTTCCAGGATCAGGTTGTTTCCTGCTTCGACTGAACTACCGAGGGTTTTATATAGATAGCCGACAAAGAGCCCAGCTGGGGCCAGAAACAAAATCAGCCACCAGTGCGCGTCCCGTAATTTTGTCGCCAGGGTTAGGGATACAAGCAGCAGCGCTGACGCAGATCCTGCAAGAATTCCGACTGCACTCGCGATTGGTATCCAGCGGACAAGGTATAAGAGAAGGCGAAATTGTTCCGCCGAGGCTTTCCTGACATTGAATTCGGGCAATAGTCCTCCTACAGAATCGTAGGAGTCATCAGCATGCGCAGGACGCGCAGCGGTTCGGGGCGAACTCCATCACCCTGAGAATGTGAACTCAGACTACCAAGCGTCCGCAACCGGGTCAATCACTTCCGCGGGAAAGCTAATCCAGGCGGACAAGATATGCATCCCCTTCTGAGGGCCGGATGCTCTCAACGAGTTGCTCGGCTAGTTCCTTGTTATCCCCTGCAGGGCGAATCCGTACCCAATATCCTGTGGGCCCTTCAAAGTCGACGACCTGGGCTGTGGTGTACTTTCGCTCTAGCTGCTCGTGCAGCTTGACTGCCTTGCCCTCGTGCTCAAAGGCCCCAATCTGGACGCACCAGCGACCGCCCATCCCGATTGATTTGGGAGCCTCGTACACATCGACTCGCACATTTGCCAGCCCGGCACGATACACGCCGGTAGCCTTGGCTGAGGCCATCGAAAGATCGAGCAATCGTCCTTGCACAAAAGGTCCGCGATCAGTTACGCGCATGGTTGCGGATTGCCCAGTCTTCTCATTGGTTACAGTGATCAGCGAACCCATGGGTAGGGTGCGATGCGCGGCCGTCATGACATTCTGATCAAACACTCTGCCGTTCGCGCCAACGCGATTGTGATACGGGGGGCCATACCAGCTTGCGACGCCCTCTTCTGAATAAATCGGTTTGTGGGTTGCCACATACTGCTCGTCGTCTGAGGAGACCTCACTGGGGGGCGGTGAGGCAGGCAAAGGCCGGTATGCAGGTTGCGCCCCTCGTGTGGACTGGGGCAGCTGAGTCGAGCGAATTGGCGGCGGCGCCGGTGCATTCGCCACTGGGTTGTAGTCGTGGTGGTGACTACAACCTGCGAGTGTCATGGTCAACAGGGCAGAGGCGCTGATGACGATAGCGCTCCGTCTGATTATGTGCAGCTGCCCTGGCTGCGAAACAACGCTCACAGAGGAGGCCTTCCGCCAGCATGGTCGGGATCGAGCGAATCTGCCCATCGGTCCATGTGCCGGGCAAGGCTTCGCAGCGCACCACCGGTCTCTCGCCTTACCTCGGGAACGATCACTCGATCAACGTAGTTAACGGCCCGTCGAAGTTCATCCGCCATATCAGCGACTGTCTCTTCTACGCGTCGGCCAAATTCACTGCCGTACTGGTTTCCCTGCGAAGCATATCCATCCATGGCGATGCAACCTCGCTATA
>Ga0302140_10000925_pt1 | contig 38363 bp, 30 predicted proteins | sample I_Bog_E1_1_FD_202095 | JGI IMG/M metagenome (GOLD analysis project Ga0302140, IMG submission 202095) | Peat permafrost microbial communities from Stordalen Mire near Abisko, Sweden - I_Bog_E1_1 | ecosystem: Environmental > Terrestrial > Soil > Wetlands > Peat | place: Sweden: Abisko, Stordalen...
CGGCGCCCCGTGCGCAATAGGAGTTTTGCTGACCGGGTCAAGAAAAATCCCGTCGTCGCAAATGGCGAACAGGCTGGGCAATTCGTGGCTGACAAGCACGACGGTGGTGCCGAAGCCGTCGCGCAATTCGCAAATCAGGTCGTCCAGGCGCCGCGACGCGGTGGGGTCGAGGCCGGCGGACGGTTCATCGAAAAACAATATATCGGGGTCCAGCGCGAGGGCGCGCGCCAGCCCCGCGCGCTTGCGCATGCCGCCGCTGAGATCGGCCGGCATGGTGAATGAAGATGCGGCGAGCCCGACCATGGCAAGTTTGACCCGGACGAGCGATGCGATGGAGGACGCGCTGAGCTTGGTGAGCATGCGCATTGCCAGGGCGACGTTGTCGCCCGTGGTCATTGACGTCCAGAGCGCGCCGTCCTGAAACAGCACGCCGAAGCGGCGGCCCAGCTTCGCGCGTTCAGCGTTGCCCAGCGCCCAGTAATCGATATCCTCGACCCGAATGGTGCCGGCGCTGGGCCGCAGCAGGCCGATCATGGTTTTCAGCAGCGTGCTCTTGCCGCAGCCGCTGCTCCCCATGATGGCGAAGATCGAGCCGGTTTTGACGGTGAACGAAATGCCGTGCTGCACGGTCAGGCCAGGAAACCCGATGCTAAGGCCATCGACTTGAATTTTAGGAGGGGTGCCATCTTTCATGGTTGTCAGATGCCGAGCACGTTGGCGGAGAAATCGAAGATCGCATCGAGCGCGATGACGCCGATGACGCCGGCGACGACGGCTCTGGTGGCAGCGAGGCCCACGCCGGCGGCGCTGCGGCCGGCGCGCAGGCCCACATAGCAGGCGGTGATCGCGATCAATGCACCAAAGGCCAGGCTTTTGCTGAATCCCAGCGCGAATTGCGTGCCGGACACTGACGACCGGGTTTCATTGATGAAAGATATCGGCGACAGATCGAGCGTGGCGATCGCCACCACGAAGCCACCGCAAATACCCACGGCGCAGCCCCAGAGATACAGGATGGGCATCATGGCGGTGAGCGCCAGCACACGGGGCAGCACGAGGTAATCGAAGACCGGAATGCCGACGGCACGCAACGCGTCGATCTCCTCGTTGGCCTGCATGGTTGCCAGGCTCGCGGCATAGGCGCCGCCGGTGCGCCCGGCCATGATGATGGCTGTCATGAGCGCCGCCATTTCCCGTACAACGGCAATGCCGACGAGGCTGGCTACGTAAATGTCGGCGCCGAAGCGGCGCAATTGCACGGCGCCGACAAATGCCAGAATACCACCCACCAGCAGGTTGATGACGGTGACGATGGGCAACGCCGCGGCGCCGGCTTCGCGCATGCAATCGAGCAGATCGGCACCGCGCATCATGGCGCGGCCGCGCAGCATTGCACCCGCACCCAGCACCGTGCTGCCGATTAAAGCAATGATGCCGCATGTAGCGTGACCAAATTGCAGTGCCGCGGCGCCGATAGTCTCCAGGAATGGTCCTGGGTGCTTGGCGCCGGGCGGCGCTGCGCGCACCACCAAGCCCAGCAAACGCTGCGCAGCAGGCGGCAGGGCGGAGGTGTCGCAGGCAACGGAATGATCGTTGCATGAGTCGCGCAACTCGGCCACCAACGCGATCAGTGCCGTGTCCCACCGGCCAAGCCGTGTGGCGTCGAAGGCGAGAGATGCCGCGCCGGTTGCAAGAACTTGGCGCGGCGCGTCCGGCGCAAGAATGCCGGAGAGCGCGAGCCAATCGCCTTCGAGAACGACCAGCGCGCGCGTGCCATCTATTTCGACTGACCACCCCGGGCCGGCCGCCATGCGCGGCCTGGCAGTTTGCAGGCCAGGCGCTATCGCATGGAATGATTCAATAGCCACCGATAAATATGCCGGGGGCACTGATGCCAATACCCGGGCCATAAATCAGCGGCGGTGGATACGGATAGGATGCGTACGGATAGCCGGCGTAAGGCGCATAGTAAGGCGAGTCGAAAACAACGGGGGGCGCCCGTTCAAAGCCGCCACCCCAACCGCCGCCGCCGCGATAGCCGCGATAATCGCCGCCACGCGCGGGCCCTGCGCGGTGCGCGTAGCCGCCACCATGCGGCGCGGGCCGCGCCTGGGCACCGGTGAAAAGCATAAGTGCGGCAGCAAGGATCGCTAAGAGCAGGGTGAAGTTCGCCACGCCGAAGCTGGCACGTGGGTTAAAGTCCAGCGCGCGGGTCATGGTTTATCCCTCACTGCTGCACGGGTCTGGCGTGAGCATGGCGCGTGCCGAAGGTTTCGAAAACGTGGTCGGCAATTTTCTGCTGCGTGGCGGGTTCGGACTTATACAACGTGCCGAACGCGGCATTGAGGCTTTGCAGGCCGTCGACGTGGGCCTGGGCAAATTTCTGGTAGGCGTCCAGGTCGTCCAAGGCGGTCATGCCCTTGTGCGATGCGGCGGATTCCTGCAGGGCGAGTTTTTCCATGTTGGCCGCCGATTTCCGCATCGCTTGCGCGACGTCGCTCCATTGCGGTTCCTCCGCCGGGGTAATTTCCAGCGCCTTGTGAAGAGCGGATATTCGCTGTTCCACAGTTTCTCGGCGATGCGACCGTGGCCCGGAGTCGGCGGGATTATCGGCGGCTGTTCGTGCCGATTCCTGCGAAGGCGTCGCCTCCGGTGTTTCGCCCAATGCTGCAAATGGAAGGGCCAGCATGGCGCTGCCGCAGAGCGCGGCACGCAATGCCGCACGGGTTTGCCGGAGATAGGGTCTGATCATGGTCTCGGTCTTTCGATGTGTGTTGATATCGAGACGTGTTCGCGAAACCGCCAGTAAAAAAGGCCCCGGTCCGGGGGGGGGGGGCCGGGGCCTTGCTCAGTTGCGTTCCTGGTGGGTGCAGGGGGGAAAGCACCATTGCCAGGAACAGCAATCCGTCGATCAGCGGATTTGCCCGCCGGCGATTTTCTGCGACGGCTTCGAACACCTAGGACAACAGGGCCGATGGCAACAGGCTCGGAAACTACTCAGACTTGGTTTGCAACGCCGCAGGGGTGGCCGGATCGTGCTTGGCTTGTTGGAACTCGCTCGTTTGACGGGCCGCATCGCGCGCGCTCCCGGCCGTATCCTGGGCTTTGCCGCGCTCGTATTCGGCGCGGCCATCTGCCGACAGAATCCGGTTCCCCACGGCGTCGCCGACGATTTCCTCGATGCCACCTTTGAACTGATGACCGACCCCGGTTATGCGATCGTTAACCACCTCGGGTACTATCTGCCCATGCGGACCAGCGGCACTAGCCTGGGTGGCGCCGAGGGCCCGCTCCGCGGCGCCGTCCGCTGTAAGTTTTACGTCGCCAATGACCCTTCCCAAAGTTTCCTTCAAACCACCCTTCAACTGGCGGCCGAGTCCTTCAATCCATTTATCTGTCATGATATCATTCCTTCTTGAGAGTTGGCTGGCCAGGGCTAACTGACTGCAACCGGGTCGGCTCCATTTGCTCGCCACTTCCCGTCAGTCGGGGGTTTTGCCGAACACTGCCAGTGGCTGTTGCTTGGCAAAAAGATCGGTCATGGCTTCATCCAAAGTCGGCGCCATGACCACTCTATTGCCGGTTACCGCGATCACACGCTTGAGCTGGGGAAAGTTCTCCCCTTCCGCCTGCAGATAGATCGGCACTACGTACAGGAACGAATTCTCGATCGGAGTCACAATCAGCTTGCCGCGCAGGACATGCGACCCTTTCTGATCCCATAGCGTGAGCTGCTGGGAAATCGTCGCGTTCTGGTCGATCATCGCTTCGATCTGATTAGGCCCGTAAATCAATTTTTCTTTCGGCAGCTCGTAGAACAGCTTCTTCCCGTAATCCGGAAAGTCGCATCGCGCCGCGATCCAGGAAATCATGTTGTTTCTGCCCTTCGGCGTGAACGGCGTCATGAGTAGGTATTCCAGCGTATCGCTGCCCGGCAGCTTCATCAGAATGTAGTAGGGCTGCATGGGGCCTTGCTGGCCGGCATAGGTTTCGTTTGGCGAAACCCAAAGATCTTCGCGATTATAGTAGACCTGCGGATCGGTCATGTGAAATGTCTTGTACTGATCGGCCTGCATGGCGAACAGATCTTCCGGATACCGCAGATGCGATTTGAGATCCGGCGTCATTTCATCGAGCTTGCCAAAAACGCCTGGGAAAGCCAGTCTGTATGCGCTCAGGATCGGATCTTTCGGATCCATGATATAGAACTTGACGGTGCCGTCATACATGTCGGCGACAATTTTGACTGAATTGCGAATGTAATTGACCGTCTGGCCGAAACCCGCCTGATACGGGCTTGCATACGGGAACTGGTTCGAGGTGGTGTAGGCGTCCTGAATCCAGTAGAGCTTGCCGGCGCTCAGCACCGGGTAAGGGTCGCTGTCGAGATTCAGGAAAGGCGCAATCTTTGACACGCGCTGCTGAATGTCGCGCCAGATTTGAATCCGGCTGCCTGGCTTTAAATAGGTGGTCAGGAGAATATTAATATCCCCCTCGTTCCAGGCGAACAGCGCCCTGCGCCAGAAACCATCCAACGGTATCCCGCCGCTGCCGGCATAGCTTGTGTAGACGTTGTCGTTGCCTTTCGGATAGTCGAACTCGTTGGTTTTCGTCGCAACGATACGGTATCCCGGCATGGTTTCGCCGTAATAGACCGCCGGCTGGGTGACGGCGAGGCCCGCGCTGGGTGTCGCGGGCACGTTTTCGAGAAGGTAGAGCGGGAATCCGCCACCCACGGTCTTCGAGACGTAATTCATCACGAGCCCATAGCCGTGCGTGAACTCTAGCGTTTCGTTCACCCAGGTCTGTGCCGCTTCCGGCAGGGCGGGTGAAAGTTCCCGGCTGGCGAGCATTACCTGATGCGTGCCGTCCTGCAAATGATAGCGATCCACGGCGACGTTGTAGAATTGATAATAGAGGCGAATGGCCTGCGTTTGCTGATACATTTGCAGGAGTGGGCGTTCATCCCACAGGCGAATGTTCTGAATCGTTTCAGCATTTCGTGCCAGAACCGCCGGCGTCAGGTCCGCCAGGGCCGGGTAGGAGGTTTCCTGGATCGTATCGAGATCGAAGGCGGCGCGCGTCAGTGCGATGTTGCTCTTCAGGTAGGGCGTTTCGAACGCCAGTTCGCTCGGCACGACGGCAAATTGCTGAAACAACGCCGGGATGACCTCAATGAGCACAATATACAGGCCAATATAGACTCCGGAGCCGAAGATCAGAGGCTTCACGCGTGGATGGATTGCGTTCACGGCCAGCAGGACGCACGCGGCCACGGATGCGACCGTCATGCCCCACAGCGCCCACTTGGTCACGTGATCGGCGGTAAACCCGGCGCCATAGACGACGCCGATCGTTGAATAGACGAGCTCGTAATGATCCAGCAGGAAACCGAGGCCCCAATCCGCGGTTACGACCAGGAGCAGCAGGGAGAGGTGCGATATCGCCTTGGCGCCGAGTATGCCCTCGCCGCTGCGGCTGGCCTGCACCAGACCGAACGAGCCATAAATGACGCCCACACCGCAAAGTGTTACCACGCCAAGCAGCATCACGCTGGTTTGCAGGAGTTGATAGAATGGCAGTTGGAATATATAGAATCCGATATCCACGCCGAACAGCGGATCGGCGGAGCCGAACGCACCGCCATAGCGGAACCGCAAATACGTATCCCATTGGCTGAAGAAAACGTCCGCGGCCAGCCAGGCGATGGCAAGGCTGGCAATGACGCCCATGGATGTTAGCAAATGCGGTGGGATGTCGAAACCGGCATCCATGTCCACACTGGTTTCCGGGCGGTCGTGCCGAGGCAGCCCGGCACGCAACGGATGCAAGGCGCCACTCAGGCTCAGCGCCCGCGTCAGATTGATCCATACGAAGAGGAAAACCACGGCGAAGGCGAGCGCGAACATGGTCCATTGAACAGATAGCAGCGTCCAGAAGATACCAGTGTAATGGAGCTGTTCCATCCAAAGGAGTTTGACCAGATACGACGTAGCGAAGCCGACCCCGATCAGCAACAGAATCGCGGCCGGTATCACATACCGGAACGTGACGCCAAGCTTGGGACTGCTCGCCATGGTTCTGCGGTCATCCTCAGGAAACCTGTGGCGTCCCATTGGGTTGGATGGCGTCGTGTCCATAGGCTGACTGTCTCCAATCGTATTTGTCCGGCGGGGTAGGCGGCGGTGCAGCCATAGGCTGCACGGCACAAACGCCTACTGTGGGTGGCGCGTGCAATTGCAGCGTAATCAACAAATCTAGCCGCGGCAGCGTCGGAAACTACGCAGAGCGAAGACACAGGAAATGCAGATCGCCTCAGCGCGCTGCTAGGCCGTCTAGCCGCCTGCGGGAGCAATGGCAGCCGTCTGGTTGGCTGACGAAAGGCTGTATCGCCGCCGCGGATAAGGCGCAGATGGCAGGTTGCCCCAGCGCGCGATGCTGCCGATCTTCTGGGCAATCGCTTCCGGGGAGAGAACAAAATCGATGCAGCCAGTGGCAATCGCCGATTCCGGCATATCGGGTGCGCTGGCCGTTTCGGGCTTCTGGGCAATCGTTATGCCGCCGGCATCCCGGATACTACACAACGCGGCGGCCCCGTCGCCGTCATATCCGGAAACGATAACGGCGATCAGCTGGCCATCCCAGTGGCGGGTCAGCGATTGCAGGCAAACCGTAATCACGTCGGGCCAGCCATGCGGCTTCGAAATAGGCTTTAATTGAAAAGCGCTGTTTCGCACATGCAAGTCACGTTTTTCAGGAATGATGAACACAGTATCGGTCGCCACGGGTAGCCCATCGGTAATCAGCCTGACCGGCATGTCCGTGTAATGCGGCAGGATTTCATGTAGCTGCGTCGAAACGGTTCGCAGATGATTGACGATGACAATGGCGGCATCGAGATCGTTCGGCAAATGCCGCAACAGGCGAATATAGGCGTCTAGGCCGCCCGCGGACCCGCCGACGCAGACGATTGGAAAATTTGGTCGAGCGCCCGGCCGGATGCTGCGCCATCGGGCGCTGTCAGCGCTTGTGCTTGCGTGCGGTGCTGCGGTCGCCGGCGGCGCCAAGGAGCCGAATGCGGTCATTGCCGGAAAAGGCTTCTGCGGAGGGAGACCCTAGGCGGCTCGGACGGGCCGGCGACCGGCTGCCGTGTGGGGCCGGACTGGGCTATGAGCGCTAAACCGGACGCCAGCGGTCGGCGCATGCCAGCCTCTACCGGCCAATCAACTTGCGACGCCGCCACATTTGCTGTGGCGTTAGGTGCCTGGTCCGCCGCTATTGCGTTTTTGATAATGCTGCGCCTCCGCATAGAGCGAACTCGGCCGCGCTGCGGTGCAATGACAAGCCGCAACAGAGTTTGCCCGTTTGTCGTCATCTGCCCAGATCGCCAAGGGCTGACTTCAACAGGCTAGAGGCGTTCGAACTTAGGTGGCAGCGTCGGATTCTACTCATGCCGAGCTAGTAGGTAGTTTCCGTGGCTGGCGTACGGCGGCCCGCGCCTTGAATTGATTTGATGGACACCACGCAAGCGGGCTTGACCAGCATAGAGGCTCAGGCTTGCCTAAAGCGCGTCGGCGGCAATGCCATGCCGGACGTAAGCCTGCATCCTTGGCTACGTGCACTCGGCCAAATCTGGGCGCCCGTGCCGTGGATGCTGGAGGCGGCGGCGCTGCTTGAACTGGCGCTCGGAAAATACACCGAGGCTGGCGTCATCGTCTTTCTCGTGGTCTTCAATGCGGTTATCGGCTTGGTGCAGGAAGGGCGCGCCCAGCATACGCTCGCAGCGCTCCGCTCGCGCCTCGCATTGACCGCATCAGTGCGCCGGGACGGCGCCTGGACCACGATGCCAGCCATCGGCCTGGTGCCCGGCGATGTCATCAAACTCTCGCTCGGTGGCGTTGTGGCAGCCGATGTGCGGGTGCTATCCGGCAGCGTACTGCTCGATCAATCCATGCTGACAGGGGAATCTGTGCCCGTGGAAGCCGAGTGCGGACACCAGGCCTTTGCCGGCGCCCTGGTGCGCCGCGGCGAGGCCGAGGCGGAGGTCACGGCAACCGGCGCGCGCACGGAATTCGGCCACACCGCGGAGCTGGTGCGCACCGCGAAAATCGTCAGTTCACAGGAAAAGGCCGTCGTGCACGTGGTGCGCAATCTGGTCGGTTTCGCATTCTGCGTCATCGTTGCTCTCGCAGCCTATGCGGCATTTCTGCACCTGCCGCCCGCCGAAATTGTGCCCTTGGTTCTGGCCGCGATGCTCGGCGCAATTCCGGTAGCGCTGCCGGCGACATTTACCGTTGCTGCCGCGATCGGCGCTAAAAAGCTATCGACGCTAGGGGTGTTGCCGACCCGGCTCTCCGCGGTCGATGAAGCCGGCACGATGGACGTGTTGTGCGTCGACAAGACCGGCACGCTGACGCGGAACGCGCTGGCCGTTTCGCATGTGCAGCCCATGTATGGCACCGACGATGCGCACGTGCTGACGCTGGCAGCACTTGCCAGTTCGGACGGCGGTCAGGATCCGGTGGATAATGCGATACGAACCGCAGCGATTGCCGCGCTGCCGGCGCACGGCGCCGCATTGCCGCGCGCGGTCAGTTTTCAGCCGTTCGACCCTGGCACGAAAATGTCGGCGGCAACCTTGCTTGGGGCTGACGGCGAAACGTTGCGCGTGGTCAAGGGTGCGTTTGCCGTCATTAGCGCCATGGCGCGGGCCGAGTCTGGCGCTGCGGCGGCAGATGCCGCACTGGAGCAGCAGGGCTTTCGCGTGTTGGCCGTGGCGATCGGGCCACCGGATGCGATGCGGCTTGCCGGATTGATTGCGTTGAGCGATCCGCCGCGCCCGGATTCGGCGGCCTTGGTGGCAGAGCTGAGATCACTTGGCGTTGGTACCGTCATGCTAACCGGCGATGCCCCAGCTACCGCGCGCTTTATTGCCGGCGCCGTCGGCATGAAAGGCGATGTGTGCCCGCCCGGGCCGATACCGGAGAGCATCAAGCCAGGACGCTTCGCCGTGTTCGCCGGGATTTTGCCGGAACAGAAATACAAGCTGGTCAAGGCATTTCAGGCGGGCGGCTTGACCGTGGGCATGTGCGGCGACGGCGCCAACGACGCGCCTGCGCTCCGGCAGGCGCATATCGGTATCGCGGTTTCCACCGCAACGGATGTAGCGAAATCGGCTGCGGGCATGGTGCTGACGGAGCCAGGCTTGACCGGCATTGTGGCGGCTGTGCGTGAGGGGCGCACGACGTTCCAACGCATCCAGACCTACACGCTCAACTCGATCGTGCATAAGATTCTCAATGTATTCTTCCTGCTGGCTGGTCTGATCATGACGGGCCATGCCGTCATGACACCGCTGCTCATGGTGATTATGATGATCGAGGGCGATTTTCTGGCCATGTCGCTCACCACGGATAATGTGCGCGCTTCGCCTGCGCCGAATAGCTGGCGCATTGGGAGATTGACTGCTGCCGGGGCCATTTTGGCAATCAGCCTGCTGGCTTTCTGCTGCGGCGTGCTGGCGTTCGGGAATTACTCCCTGCATCTTCCATTGGCACAGTTGCAGACGATGTCCTTTCTGACGCTGGTTTTTGGCAGTCAGGCGGTGATCTATGGCATTCGCGGGCGCCCGCATGCCTGGAGTCTGCGGCCGAGCCTTATGGTGGCGCTATCCTCATGCGTCGATGTGGCAGTTGCGGCTGGCCTGGCGGTATACGGCTTAGCGATGGCGGCGTTGCCGCCGGTGCTCGTAGGCGAGATACTCTGTGCCGCCTGCTGCTTTACCTTCGTGCTGGATGCGGTGCATTGGCAGGTCGTCAGCCGCCTGGGTCTCGATGCTACTTCCATTGCGATCAAATAACGCTGCGGCCAGGCGCTGGGGCTCAAAACCCCCATAGGTAGTTTCCGATCCTGCCAGGCCTTATTGCAGTGCACTAACTTCGGGGGCACCCTAGAGCTGGTTGAACCGGCCTAGCCTCTGAAATAAACAGAAGGTATCGCCGTGTTCATTGTAGAGTCCACACCCCTTGCAATTGCCATGTGCGTGGTAACGATGCTCTGCTGGGGCTCGTGGGCCAATACCCAGAAGATGGCGACCGAACAATGGTCATTCCAGCTATACTACTGGGACTATTCCATCGGTGTGCTGCTTCTGGCATTGCTGTTGGCGTTTACCATGGGAAGCATCGGTAGCAGCGGCCGCGGTTTCGTCGCCGATCTGCATCAGGCAATGCCTTTGTGGCTGGGTGCGGCGTTTCTCGGTGGTGTGATCTTCAATCTGGGGAACATCCTGCTTGTTGCAGCGATCGACATTGCCGGCATGGCAGTCGCATTTCCAGTTGGGGTAGGGCTGGCGCTAGTTCTAGGTGTTGTTACCACCTATTATTCCACGCGGGTTGGCAACGTTCCCGTGCTTGCCGCCGGAGTCGGCGCCATCGTCCTTGCCATCATACTCGATGCTCTGGCCTATAATCGGCTCGCCATAAAAGAAAACAGGCACCCGTGGAAGGGCGTGGCCGTCGCCGTCGCTGCGGGCTTCCTGATGGGCTGGTTTTACAGTTTTGTTGCCGCCTCTCTAGCCACCATCACAACGGTCCAGGGTATCGTTCGCATGGAACCGGTCGGCAAGCTGTCGCCCTATACCGCTTTGGTCCTGTTCTCTCTTGGGGTGCTCGTTTCCAGCTTTCTCTGGAACAGTCTCATGATGATCAGGCCGCTGAATGGCAGTCCCGTATCTTTCAAGGATTACTTCCTAAAGGGTAATTTGCGGTTGCATGTCATCGGCATCCTCGGTGGGGTGATCTGGAGCCTGGGCATGTGCTTCAATGTTATCGCGAGTACGAAAGCAGGTGCGGCGCTGGCCTACGGATTGGGACAGGGCGCGACATTGATCGGCGCCTTCTGGGGCGTGTTCATCTGGCACGAGTTCAAGAATGCTCCGAAGCGGACCAATGTCCTGCTCGCCGGCATGTTCGGCCTCTATATCGTCGGCCTCGGCGTGCTTATCGTGTCCAAAAGCTAGCCGGAGCGAAGTCATGAAAAAGATCGATGTTGTTGTCGTCGGCAGTTCCAATACCGACATGGTCATTCGGCTGGACCGTCTTCCCAAGCCCGGAGAGACGGTGATCGGCGGTGAATTCAATATGGCAGCGGGGGGCAAGGGCGCCAATCAGGCCGTGGGCGCGGCACGCGCCGGTGGACATGTGACAATGGTTGCGTGTTTAGGCCGGGACATGTTTGGTAACCAAGCCATTGATGGATTCAAGAAGGAAGGCATCAACACCGACTTCATTGTTCGCGATCCCGGTGCCAAGTCCGGCGTGGCGCTGATTTGTGTCGACAAGAAATCTGGCGAAAACAGCATTGCCGTTGCGTCCGGCGCGAATGCGCACCTCTCGCTCAAAGACGTGAGCGATGCCGGGAAGGCTATAGCCCGCGCCGAGGTCGTCATTATGCAGCTCGAAATACCGATCGCTGCTGTCGAGGCGGCAGCTTCGCTTGCTTCCAAGGCGGGTGTACGCATCATTCTCAATCCCGCGCCGGCGCAATACTTGACGCGGGCGCTGCTGAAGCAGGTATCCATATTCACACCGAATGAGATCGAGGCGGAATTTTACACTGGGATCAAGGTCAAGACCCTGGCCGACGCCGCACGGGCGTGTGATGAACTGATTTCCATGGGCATCGAAACGGCCATCATCACGCTTGGAGCGCGAGGGTCCTTTGTGGCGACGAAGGACGAGAAAAAGCTGGTGCCCAGCTTCAAGATAACCCCCATCGACACGACCGGCGCCGGCGACATCTACAACGGCGCCCTTGCAGTTGCACTTGGCGAAGGCCAGTCGATTTTCGAATCGGCGTTGTTTGCGAATGCCGCCGGCGCCCTGGCCGCGACGCGCCTCGGCGCCCAGCCATCGGCACCCAAGCGGGACGAGATAGACGCGTTGCTCGCGACGGCCGAAGTCAAAGAGCAGGCCGAGCCAATTGAGAACCAAGTTTCGCCATGCAACCCCTAAGCCGGTACCGAATCGCCGCGAGCATCTTGTCGAGCGACTTTTCCCGGTTGGGCGAGGAGATCACTAAGGTAATCGCGGCTGGCGCTGACTGGATTCACTTCGACGTGATGGATAACCATTTCGTGCCGAACCTGACCCTCGGACCAATGGTTTGTGCGGCGCTTCGCAGATGCGCTGTCCGGCCCGACGGCGTTTTTGTTCCCATAGATGTGCACCTCATGGTCTCGCCGGTAGACACATTGGCACGGGCTTTCATCGAAGCGGGCGCTAACCGAATCAGCTTCCATGTCGACGCGACGACGCACGTTGATCGCACGCTACAGATGATCAAGGCGCAAGGGGCACTGGCAGGCGTGGTGTTCGACCCGGCGGTGCCGCTGGATGCCCTCGAATGGATCACCGATAAAGTCGACCTGGTGCTGATCATGAGCGTAAATCCCGGCTTCCCTGGGCAGTGCTTCATCGACACAGCCCTCCGCAAACTCGAGCGGGCACGGAAAATTATCGATGCGTGTGGCCGGGACATCCGCCTGGAGGTTGATGGCGGTGTGAAGGTCAACAACATACGCAGGATCGCTGAAGCCGGAGCCGATACATTCGTATCAGGCAGCTGCATTTTTGGTGCGCCCGACTACGCGCATGTTATTTCAGCAATGCGTGCGCAACTTGGTGGTTCAAATGGCGGATTAGCAATGGCCGACGGAATGCGACCGCCCATGCAAATTGCAAATGGGCGCAGTGCAGATATCAGAAAGGAAGGCGGGTGACCAAAGGTGGCCTCAACGCCTCCCTAAAATTATGAGTTATGACACTTTACTGGAGAGCGCGAACATGAAAATTGGAATAGCCGCTGACCATGGTGGCTTCGCCTTGAAGGCGATGCTCGAACAAGCACTGCGCCAATCGGGCCACCAAGTGATTGATTTTGGGGCCCCACACATGAACCCCGCCGACGACTATCCCGATTTCATAATTCCACTTGCCAAGGCCGTTGCCGAAGGACAAATCGAGCGCGGGTTGGCGCTTTGCGGCAGTGGCGTGGGCGCATCGGTAGCTGCCAACAAGGTCCCAGGCGTTCGCGCCGGGCTCATACACGATGTCTTTTCCGCCCATCAGGGCGTGGAGGACGACGACATGAACATTCTTTGCCTAGGCGGCAAGGTGATTGGTGATTCGCTGGCACTGGAGTTGATCGAGAGGTTCCTCGCTGCACGCTTCACAGGTGCCGAGCGACACCGCCGTCGTCTGGAGAAGGTTAAGTCGGTCGAGGATGAGTTCGCAGCTGCGTCTGGATAGAAGACGTCAATGCTGGGCTGACGCCCGCAACCGCATAACCAATTACTAAGCAACCCCATCTGTAGCGACCTATCGCCACCCAAACGCGCGCCGAGTCTGGCAGGGGGCACACACCTCATCAGTTGGCATAGGTAAATTCCGATACTGGCCTGGAGCTGCAATTGCATCACAGTCGGGTAGCTGCGGCCTCTGGTATGTGAACCGTGGACGCTACCGGAGGATGCGCAATGAACGGATTCCTACGTCTTTCGACCTACGCGGTCGCCCTGGGTCTTGCCGCCCTCTATGTGGCGCCCGTTGCGCTCGCCCAAACAGTCAATCCGACCGTTATTACAACGCGAAGCGCTTCACCGGCGCCCGCGCCTACGCCCACACAGGCCATCGATGCCCCGCCGGTTGAACGTGCTTTCGGCGACTGGGGCGGCCTGCAAACGCAACTTGCAGCGGAAGGCGTCAATATTCAGCTCAATGCCCTGACTGAGTTCGCCGGCAATGTGAGTGGTGGCACTAAACAGGGTGCGACCTTCGCTAATCAGATTGGCCTTAACAACGACATCAATTGGGAGCGCCTGGCCGGCCTCACTGGCCTGTCAACACATATCATCATCGTGGACCGTTCCGGCAGTAGCGACAGCCAGTTGTTCGGCGACCATTTGCTACCCGTGCAGGAGATCTACGGCTCAGGCGGCGATGTTGTCGTGCATCTTGTCTCGGCCTACGCTCAGGAAACTCTGTTCGACCAACGCCTGGACATCGCAGCGGGCCGCATGAACGTGGAGAACGATTTTGCGAGCTCATCGCTCTACTGTGCATTCATGAACAACGGACTGTGCGGCGATCCCAAAGCGCTGCCCGGCGGCGATATCGGGCATAGTGCCTATCCGGACGCAGTTTGGGCGGCGCGCATGAAAGTTCGTCCGACATCGCAAACCTATCTCACTTTCGGGGTCTACGAGGTCAATCAGGGCCTCTACAGCTACGATAATTTCCGTAGCGGATTCAAGTTCGATACGTCACAGGACAGCGGCGTATACCTGCCTGTGCAAATTGGGTGGGAGCCGAAATTCGGTGACAGCCAAATGCCCGGCCACTACGCCGTCGGCGTCGGTTACGACACATCGTCCGGCTATAAGGATTTCGGCAACGTACTGGCAACCGATGGAGTGCCCGGTGTCACCGCGCGCACGCGCACCGGCAACACCCAGTTCTGGGCTTTGGCGGACCAGATGCTACTGCGCCAGGGCAGCGGTCCGAGCGACGGGATTATCGCGCTTGCCGGCTTCATTCACAACGATGCAAACAATACGGCCTATGCCGAACAATATTTTGTCGGATTGATCGATAAGGACTTCTGGGCCGCCAGGCCGCAGGACGCAATCAATTTACTGTGCCTGCACAACACCATCAGTGGTCGCCTGGGCAATGTGCAGGGAATCGAACAAACACTGGGCTTGCCTTATAGCAACGGTGCCACCGGCATCCAGACTGAGGAGACGGTGCTGGAAGCCAATTACGACATCCATGTGCTGCGCGGGGTGCACTTTCAGCCCGATATCCAATATGTGATTCAGCCAAATGCGCAGGCCAGTACCCATGATGCGGTAGTGCTGGGATTTCGCGCGCAGGTGACCTTCTAAGGCTATGCGGGCTGAGAATACACGAAAAGAAGCAGTTCGTTTTTTTGAAAAAAGAGAACCAAAAACGCTTTTGCTACCGACCCGGCGTCATCGCGCACGTTGGATCATCCGTGGGCGGCATCAGTCGCAAAAGTGTTTGCTTCTATTTTCAAAAAGAAGCGCTTTCTCGCTGGTCACAACCGCAGCATACCAGGCACAGCATTCCATAGCCTGATGGCACGAACCTCCGGATGGCTTGGATTTTCGCCAAGTATACTCATCGAAGCCGTATCCAGCGAGAAATGCGCGCCGTCTGACACCGGCAATCCGATCCACCGTGTGGCGAGAACGCCGGCGAACTCGCCATGGGAAAACAGTGCTACGTTTCCTGTCAGGGTACCGAGGCGCAAGATTAGGCGGTCGGCGCGGTCCGATATCGCGCCGGGCATTTCGCCGCCCGGGCAGCCGTCGACGAACGCATTCCATCCAGGATGGTTCATGCGGATGTCGCTTGATAGTTTTCCCTCATAATCGCCGTAATTCCATTCGGCCAGATCCGGCTCGATCTCGGCCGCGTCGCCAAGGCCGGCCAATACGCAGGTGCGCCGCGCCCGTTGCAGTGGGCTTGTGAACACATGGCTGAATTTCAGGTGACTCAGCCATGGCAAAAGGGCGCGGGCTTCCGCCTCACCGGTTGTGGTGAGAGGCAGGTCAGTGCGGCCGGTATGCTGGCGTGTCAGCGACCAGGCGGTTTCGCCATGCCGGACATAGAAAAGCCTCAGCGGTGCTGTCTGGCGCTCAGCCATGCGATGCCCCTCAGTAAACTGCGCCGCCGTGGTATTATGCGGCTGCCGCCACTTGTAACGTCGGCTGCAGTTCCATCGCAGCGGAATAGTTACCGCTGAGCGCTGCCAGGTTGCAGGTGGCGCGATGCACCAGGGCGATTTGCGCAGCTTTCGCATTGGCCGCTTTGCCGTGCCAAATTGCCAAAGCCGGGGTCTGTATCGCGCGCGCGAAGGAGAAGGCCAGGCGCCACGGCAAGTGCGATCCCGGACGATTGGCTATCACGTTCATCTGATTGAGCCGTGCCGAAGCAAGTTCGCCCGACTGCCCGCCCGATAGAAATGCAATTCCCGGCAGCGCCGCCGGTACCACGCGCAGCAGCGACCGCACGGTTGTTTCAGCCACGACGTCCACGCTCTCCTGATTGGGGCAACCCAGGCCGGGCAGCACCATGTTCGGCTTCAGGATCATGCCCTCGAGCAGCACGCTCTGAATTGTCAGCTGATTGAACACGCTGCGCAGCGTCTCCTCCGTCACATTACGGCATTGCTCCAGCGTGTGATCGCCTTCCATCAACACTTCCGGCTCCACGATGGGCACGAGCCCGGCTTCCTGGCATAAGGCCGCATAGCGGGCGAGAGCGTGCGCATTGGCATCGAGACAGGCAAGTGTGGGCATGCCGTCGCGCAAGGTGATAACCGCCCGCCATTTCGCGAACCGCGCACCGATCTGGCGATATTCGCGCAGCCGGGTGCGCAATCCGTCCAGGCCTTCGGTCACTTTTTCGCCGTTATGCAGCGCGAGTGGCTTGGCTCCGGTATCCACCTTGATGCCCGGCATGATCCCCGCATCGCTCAGTAGCTTTACAAAAGGTATGCCGCTCGCGCTCGTTTGCCGTATCGTTTCATCATAAAGAATGGCGCCACTGATGCTGGTGCTGAGTCCAGGCGCGGTTATCAGCAGTTCGCGGTAGCTCCGCCGGGCATCGACACTGACTGGAATCCCTGCCGCGGTAAAGCGCTTGTCGCATGTACCGTTGCTCTCATCCATGGCCAGCAAGCCGCGGCCATCGGCTACCAGAAGACGAGCGGTTTCAGCGAGCTGTTGCGCGGTCATGCCGCGCTGCCCCATTTCCAGTTCAGGATTTGGGGCATGTCCTGGCCGTGCTGGTCGATGAAGCGTTTGTGCTCAATGAGCCTTTCCCGCATCATCTGCTTCAGATAGTCGCCCTTATCGCCCAATTGCGGCGACCGATCGATGACATCCTGTACCAGATGGAACCGGTCGATGTCGTTCTGCACGCGCATATCGAACGGTGTGGTGATCGTTCCCTCCTCCTTATAGCCGCGGACATGCATGTTGCGGTTGGTGCGGCGATAGGTGAGGCGGTGAACCAGAGATGCGTAGCCGTGGAACGCGAACACGATATGCTTGTTGCGCGTGAACAATGCGTCGTAATCGATTTCACTTAGCCCATGCGGATGCTCACTTGCGGACTGCAGGCGCATGAGATCGACCACATTGACAACGCGTATCTTCAGGCTCGGCATATGCTCGCGCAGGATTGACACCGCAGCGAGGACTTCCAGCGTCGGCGTGTCGCCGCTGCTGGCCATAACAACATCGGGCTCTCCGCCCTCGTCGTTGCTGGCCCATTGCCATATGCCGATGCCTTCCGTGCAATGAACACAGGCTTCCTCCATCGTCAGCCATTGCGGCAAAGGATGTTTACCGGCGACCACGACGTTGACGTAGTTAAGGCTGCGCAGGCAGTGATCGAAGGTGGACAACAGGCAGTTGGCGTCAGGTGGCAGATAAACGCGAACAATATCGGCCTTCTTGTTAATCACGTGATCCAGAAACCCCGGATCCTGGTGCGTGAATCCGTTATGGTCCTGCTGCCATACGTGCGATGCGAGCAGATAGTTCAGGGAAGGGATCGGGCGCCGCCATGGCAGCTCGCGCGTTACCTTGAGCCATTTGGCGTGCTGGCTGAACATCGAATCGATGATGCGGATGAAGGCTTCGTAGCTGTTGAATAGCCCGTGGCGGCCGGTGAGCAGATAGCCTTCCAGCCAGCCCTCGCATTGGTGCTCGCTCAGCATGGAATCAACCACGCGGCCGGCAGGAGCTAGAAACTCATCGTTGCTAATATGTTGGCCGTCCCACTGACGGTCTGAAGCCTCGAATACGGCACCGAGAAGATTGGACAGCGTCTCATCCGGACCAAAGACCCGGAAATTGTCCGGGTTCATCTTAATAACGTCGCGTAAGAACTTGCCCAGCACGAGCGTATCCTGGCCTTCGAACGCGCCAGGGCTGGGGACTGCCACGGCGTGCAAGCGAAAATCGGGCATATCCAGCGGACGCATTAGAATGCCGCCATTGGCGTGCGGGTTAGCGCCCATGCGCCGGTTGCCCTTGGGCGCCAGTTCGGCCAACTCAGCGATCAGGCGGCCATTTTCGTCGAAGAGTTCCTCGGCGTGGTAGCTCTTCATCCAGTCTTCCAACAGCGCCACGTGATCTGGGTGCGCCGCATCGACGATCAGCGGCACCTGATGCGACCGGAAGGTATTCTCTATTTGCAGGCCATCGACGAATTTCGGCCCGGTCCAGCCTTTTGGCGAGCGGAGAACGATCATTGGCCAGAGTGGCCTTGTCGGGTCGTTCTGCGCGCGCGCCTCGGCCTGAAAGCGCCGGATTTCAACGACCGCCTGCTCCACCGCGGTGGCCATCTGCTCGTGCATGATAAGCGGATCGCCGCCCTCCACGAAGATTGGCGTCCAGCCGCAGCCACGGAAAAAATGGTCTAGCTCCTCCGGCGTGATGCGCGCCAGCAGCGTGGGATTGCTGATCTTGAAGCCGTTCAAATGCAGGATCGGAAGCACCGCGCCATCAGTGATCGGATCAAGAAATTTGTTCGACTGCCAAGCGGTGGCCAGTGGTCCGGTTTCCGCCTCGCCGTCGCCCACAACACATGCAACGATCAGGTGGGGATTATCGAGGGCCGCACCGAATGCATGACTCAGCGAATAGCCCAATTCACCGCCTTCGTGAATCGACCCGGGCGTGGTTGGCGCAACATGGCTAGAAATGCCGCCTGGAAACGAAAACTGTTTGAACAGCTTTTTGAGTCCAGCCTCATCCTGGCTGATGTTGGGGTAGATCTCGCTGTACGAACCTTCAAGGTAGGTGTTGCCTACCAGTGCCGGCCCACCATGGCCCGGCCCGGCAACGTAGAACATGTCCAGATCATATTTTTTGATGACCCGGTTCAGATGAAGATAGATGAAATTCTGGCCGGGTGTGGTACCCCAATGCCCCACCACGAGCGGTTTGACGTGCGCCAGCGTCAGCTTTTCACGCAGCAATGGGTTATCGTAGAGATAGAGCTGTCCCACCGATATATAATTGGCGGCGCGCCAATAGGCATTCATGCGCCGTAGTTCTTCTTTATCCAGCGTTTTCGGCGCGCCGTGCCCCGCCTTCTTGAACTGCGCGGGCTTGACGGTGGGTAAAAGCGGAAGTGCGTCCATGGTTCGGGCCCTTTGGCGGTGTTTCGGTGCGGCATCGACGTCAGCGGCAATTCACCCGCGCACCGCCCGTCAGGGCTTGCATCACGACGGTGTGACCGGGCGCGCCTTGTACCGGCCTCGCTGCGTGTGCCGTATGGCTCGCCTGGCAACGCTGCGCTGGCTGGACCTTAGCGGTATCGATGCAGTGGGCGCAGACTCGGAAATTACTCATGGGGACCCGGCATCCTAACCCTTGCGCCATGCGGTCACGGCAGCATGCGAAACGTTGCAGCGTGGCCGATGGGTAGTTTCCGAAGCTGTCGCCGCGGCACTGTCGATGGCAGCACTCCCATTGATTGCGGCTGACAGATTTTGGCTCGCGGTCATTGGGAAGCAAAGGCGAACCAAATCCTGGACATCGGGTCAGATTCGTCAAAACCGGAGATCGCCACCATGGACACGTCGCCGCCTACCGATATTGGGGCAGACCAAACCAGTATGGCATCGCCGGGAGCGCTGCCTCCCCCAGCGACGCAAACTGGCCAGACCGTCACGCCGTGGCTAATCGTGGTGCTGGTCGTCGTTCTATTTTCAGGGGGCCTGTTTGGCTACGACCAGGGCGTGATTTCCGGCGCCATCCGTGGCATGACAAAAAGCCTTTCGCTCAGCCGCCTCATTGTGGAAGTGGTTACGAGTTGGGTCACGCTGGGCGCCCTGTTTGGCGCGCTGGCCGCCGGTGAATTGGCCGACCGGATCGGCCGCAAGCCCACCGTGCTGATTGCCGGTGCGATGTTCACATTGGGCTCGCTCATTCAGGCGTTTGCGCCCGACATGTACATTCTTGTCGCGGGTAGGCTCATTGTTGGCGGCGGCGTCGGTGTCGCTGCTGTGGCGGCACCGCTCTACGCGGCCGAACTGGCGCCGACCAACCTACGCGGCCGGTTCGTATCATCCTACCAACTCGCCATCACCATCGGCATCTTCCTGGCCTACCTCGTGGACGGCTGGCTATCGAAAACCGACTCCTGGCGCTGGATGCTGGGGGCCTCCGCTGTACCCGGCTTGCTGCTGTTTGTCGTCGCATTGATAGCGCCGGAATCGCCGCGCTGGCTTATGAAGATGGGCCGCCGGAAAGACGCCGGCGAGCAGCTGAGCAAAATCCGGCCCGGCGTTGATTTCGAGCCGCGCCTCGACGCTATAGAAACCGCGCTCAAGGCAGATGGTGACAAGGCGTCCTGGGGCGAGGCGTTTCACCACCAATGGCGGCGCCCCTTGTTGATTGGCGTCGGCCTCGCGGTTTTTCAGCAAATCACAGGTATTAACGCCGTGATATACTATGCCGACCAGATTTTCGCCGCCGCCGGATTTTCCAGCGTCGCCGCGCAAACCACGGTCACCACATGGGCTATCGGCGGCGTCAATGTGCTGGCCACGTTCATCGCTATCGCCTTCATCGATGGGCTGGGACGCCGCAAATTGTTGCTGGCCGGCCTGATCGGCATGTGCGTCAGCCTGCTCGTCGTCGGCGGCGCGTTCCATGTGGTCGAATCCATGAAGGCCACGGCGCCATCGAGCGGTCCCACCACCGCCGGTCTGGTGACCCTGGCTGGCCTCGTTTGCTTCATTATCTCGTTCGCCTTCTCGATGGGTCCCGTTGTGTGGACCGTGATAAACGAGATTTTCCCTGGCCGAATACGCGGCCGTGCCGTCGCCATTGCTACCGCCGTGAACTGGGGATCGGCCTTCCTGGTCAGCGAGTTCTTTCTTTCCATGGTGCACGGTATTGGTGCCGACCTCACATTCGGTGTATTCGCCTTCTTCTGCGTGGTCGCCTGGATATGGATTTACTTTGCCGTGCCGGAAACCAAGGGATTATCGCTCGAGCAAATTCAGGAACTATGGAAGGCGCCGGCGGCATGATGCTGATCGCCGGCGATATAGGCGGCACTACTACGCGCCTTGCCCTGGTTTCCGCCGATAATGGCCCACGCAAATTCGTCGCCGAGCAGGAGTTTCACAGCGCCGATTTCAAGGGTCTACAGCCAATCATGCAAGCGTTTCTGAGCAAGACGGGCGCCCATGCTGAGTCGGCCTGTTTCGATGTGGCAGGGCCGGTGGTTGGCGGGCGGGCGCATTTGACGAACCTGCCATGGGACTTGGAAGAAGGCGCCCTGCGCCAGGCACTGGGCATGCGCAGCGTCAGTCTGTTGAACGATCTCCAAGCCATTGCGCACGCCGTGCCGCACTTGCAACCGGATGAAACGCAGTCGATCAATCGGGGCCACAGCCAACCTCATGCCCCGATCGCGGTCATGGCGCCCGGCACCGGCCTTGGCGAATCGTTTCTGATCTGGGGCGGCGACCGCTATATCGCGTGCGCATCGGAAGGCGGCCACACCGATTTCGCGCCGACCAACCAGGTGCAGGCGGGATTGTGGGCGTATCTGACCGATCGTTTCCGGCACGCTGCCTATGAGCGGGTGTGTGCCGGGGTGGGCCTGCAAAATGTCTACGACTATGTGCGTTCGCGTGATCCCGCCTCGGAAAGTGCTGCGTTCGCCGCAAAGCTGGAAAGCGTGCAGGACCGCACGCCACCGATCCTGGATGCGGCGCTGAATGACCCTGACCGCAATCCGCTGGCGGCCGAAACGCTGCGTATCGTCATCGACGTCTGGGGTGCCGAAGCCGGCAATCTCGCCTTGAAAGTGCTGGCCACCGGCGGTGTCTACCTGGCTGGCGGCCTGCCGCCGCGCCTTGTGCCGCAATTGCAGGATGGCGCCTTCATGGCCGCTTTTGCCTCCAAGGGGCGATTTGCGAATATGCTGCGCGATGTGCCGGTCTATATTGTAACAGTAAATGCCGCGCTGCTCGGTGCCGCGATTTACGGGCTTGAGCGAGCGGCCAAATACTAAGGCCGCAAGCGAGACACTACCCGCACGGAGGATGCACATGACCGATCTGACCGCCGTGCCGGCCTGGCAAGCGCTGCAAGCCCACTATGACGCTTTCGAATCCGTCCATTTACGCACCCTGTTCGCTGACGATCCGGCGCGCGCGGAACAGTTTTCGGTTGAAGGCGCGGGCCTGTTCCTAGACTATTCCAAAAACCGCATCACCGACGAAACTCTGAAGTTGCTGCTGGAACTGGCCGAAGTGCGTGGCGTCGCGCAGCGCCGAGACGCCATGTTTGCCGGCGACAAGATCAATGTCACTGAAAAGCGTGCCGTGCTGCACGTGGCACTGCGCGCGCCGCGTGGCAGCCGCATCGATCTCGACGGCGCGAATGTGGTGCCCGACGTGCACAAGGTACTCGACGCGATGGGCGAGTTTGCGGCACGCGTCCGCGGCGGCGGCTTCACTGGTCACACCGGCAAGCGCATCCGCAATGTGGTGAATATCGGCATTGGCGGGTCTTACCTAGGGCCCGAAATGGCATATCTCGCATTGCGGCCGTACAGCGACCGGTCGATGAATTTCCGTTTCGTCGCTAATGTCGACGGCGCCGATTTCACCGAAGCGACCGCCGATCTCGATGCGGCGGAAACGCTGTTCATCATTTCCTCGAAAACATTTACCACGTTGGAGACTATGACCAACGCGGCCACCGCGCGCGCCTGGGTGCTTCGGAAGCTCGGCGCGGATGCCGATGTGGCGAAGCATTTCGTGGCGGTGTCCACGAATATCGAAGGCGTCACCAAATTCGGCATCGACCCGGCCAACACGTTCGGCTTCTGGGATTGGGTGGGCGGACGCTATTCCATGGACAGCGCCATTGGCCTATCGACCATGCTCGCCATCGGGCCGGAACATTTCCGTGCCATGCTGGACGGCTTCCATGAAATGGACGAGCATTTCCGCACCGCGCCACCCGCCCGCAACCTGCCCATGCTGCTCGGGCTGCTGACTGTCTGGTACAACAATTTTTTTGGTGCCCAAACCATCGGCATCATGCCCTACGCCGCACATCTGGCACGATTTCCAGCCTATTTGCAGCAACTACAAATGGAGAGCAACGGCAAGCATGTCGATCTGCACGGGCATATCGTGGAGTATCAAACCGGCCCCATCGTTTGGGGCGAACCCGGCACCGACGGCCAGCATTCGTTCTATCAATTGCTGCACCAGGGCACCAAGCAGGTACCGTGCGACATGATCGGCTTCTGCCAGCCGCTATCTCCGTTGACCGAACAGCATGATCTGCTCATGGCGAATTTGTTTGCTCAGGCCGAGGCTTTGGCGTTCGGCAAGACGGCGGCGGAATTGACGGCCGAAGGTTCGCCCGATTTTCAAACGCCGTTCCGCGTCACCGAGGGCAACCGGCCGACCAACGTTATCCTGGCCGATAAACTGGATCCCGGCACGCTCGGCAGGCTCGTAGCACTCTATGAGCACAGCGTCTTTACCCAAGGCGCCATTTGGGCAGTCGACAGTTTCGATCAATGGGGCGTGGAGTTGGGTAAGGTTCTGGCCGCCCGCATCATTCCCGAGCTTACGCATGGGCCGGAGCCCAAGCTGGCGCATGATAGCTCCACCAACGCGTTGATCAAACGTTACCGCAAGCGCCGTTAGCCGTTCTTTTTGGAAGAAAAGAACCACCCCGATAGACTTTTTCTGTTGCTATCGCGGACCAATCAAGCGGAACCAACGCCTAAATTCGCAAAAGTCTTTTGCTTCTTTTCTTCAGAAAAGAAGACTCTCCACGAAGCCCGCCGATCAATGTGCAGCAGCAATAATGGCGCTGAACGGCTCGGCAAGCAGGCTGGCACCGCCCACCAGCGCGCCATCAACGTTCGGCAGCGTCAGGATCTCGGCTGCATTATCCGGCTTCACCGAGCCGCCATAAAGGATACGAACAGCGCGGCCCTCGGCGCCGAAATGCGCAACCAGGCAGCTGCGTATATGCCCCTGCACGTCGGCTATTTCCTGCGCAGTCGGCGTGTGGCCCGTGCCGATGGCCCAGAGCGGTTCGTGCGCAATGGCCGTTGTGGCGCCGTTCATGCCGTGCGGCACGCTGCCGGCGATCTGCCGATTGCACACTTCATGCGTCTGTCCGGCAGCGCGCTGCTCGGCTGTTTCGCCAATGCAGACAATGGCCAGCAACCCGCCGCGCCAAGCCGCTCTCGCTTTCGCCGCGACGTCCGCATCGGTCTCCCCATGCAAATGCCGGCGTTCGGAATGGCCCACGATGACGGCGGAGGCTCCCGCGTCCTTGAGCATTTCGGCACTGATGTCCCCGGTCATCGATCCTTCGATGGCGGCGCTGCAATCCTCGCCGCCAATGGCTATGCGGCCAGCCGCGACACTATCCGCGCGCGCGATCAGCGTCGCCGGCACGCAGATCAGCACATCGGCCGGCGGGTGCGATGTTGCAACGGCATTCGCAACGGCGTCTATCTGGGCCAATTGCAGGGCAAGACCGTGCATTTTCCAGTTTCCCGCAATCAGCTTCCGCATCGGCCGCCTCGCCTCCGTTTGCATGTAGCACAGCCTAGATCGCCACCGCGCGGGCGCGGCAGCATCGGAAACTACGCAGGCCAAAGCTGAAGAACACGCGAAGCCGCGGGCCTGAGTAGTTTCCACATCTCCCCATCCGGTATCGCAGGGCCTTATCTGTAATGTCGCTGACCGCGCGCGCCATGTGGCAGCGCGATCGCAGCATCACGCTGCCGTGGAGCCCATCGATGACATCGCCAGCCCCTCCAGCGGCCAGTCCGCCCATCGTTTCAATTGGCGACGCGTTCACCGCAATGCTGGCCGGCTTCCGGCAAGTCGGTGACGGACTCTACACGCTCAGCCTGGCTCTCCTGCACCATGCAGCTAGCTTCGCCGGGCAGTTGCTGCAGCAGCCAACGGTGCTGGCAGCCGGCATTTTAATAGGTGCCGCCGTCTGTCTCGCGGCATGGCCTATCGCGCTGCTCGTACGCCGTGTCAGCAAAAGCGCCGAGGCCCCAGCACCGCAGCAGGGCGCCCTACCGGCGCCCAAGACGCAAAACCACCTGCAAACCGTTGCCATGCCGGAGGTGGAAAAGCAGCTCAACTCGTCGAAGGAGGGGCTTACGCAGGACGAGGCAGCCAAACGGCTCGCCGAATACGGGCCAAACGAACTGGCTGAAAAGAAATCCAACCCCCTGCTGGCATTCCTGAAATATTTCTGGGGACCGATACCCTGGATGATAGAAGTGGCCGTGATTTTGTCGGGCGCCGTGCGCCATTGGCCGGATTTCTGCATCATCCTAGTGCTGCTGTTCGCCAATGCCATCATCGGATACTGGGAGGAACGCGAGGCGGGCAATGCGATTGACGCGCTGAAGGCCAGGCTCGCCATCAAGGCGCGTGTTAAGCGCAATGGCCAGTGGATAACTCCGCCGGCTAAGCAATTGGTGCCGGGCGATGTGATCCGCCTGCGCCTAGGCGACATTGTGCCCGCGGATGCACGTCTGTTGCAAGGCGACGAGATCTCCGTCGATCAATCCGCGCTGACCGGCGAATCGCTGCCCGCCACCAAAAAGCCGGGCGATGCGGTGTTCTCCGGCTCGATCCTGCGGCGCGGCGAGATCGGTGCCCTGGTCTACGCCACGGGTTCAAAAACCTATTTCGGCAAAACCGCGGAATTGGTCGAGACGGCCCTCACCGTCAGCCACTTTCAAAAGGCCGTTCTGAAGATCGGAGATTACCTAATCATTTTGGCGGTGGCGCTGGTCTCGCTGATCATCGCCGTGGGAGTCTACCGCGGCGAGCAGTTGCTGACGCTGCTGCAGTTCGCCCTCGTGCTGACGGTAGCGGCTATTCCGGTGGCCATGCCGACGGTCCTCTCGGTCACCATGGCCGTCGGCGCCCGGTTGCTGGCGAAAAAGCAGGCCATCGTCAGCAAACTCGTTGCCATCGAAGAACTGGCCGGCGTGGATGTGCTATGCGCCGACAAGACCGGCACCCTGACGCAGAACAAATTGACGCTGGGTAAGCCCTTCACGGTCGATGGCGTGACCGCCGCTCAGGTAATACTGTGTGGCGCGCTGGCGTCGCGTTCGGATAATGACGACACCATCGACAAGGCCGTACTGTCCGGCGTGACCGATGCCAAGGCGTTGCAGGATTATGAGATGCTGCACTTCACGCCGTTCGATCCGGTGCAGAAGCGCACCGAAGCGACCATCAAGGATACGGATGGCAGTTCATTCAAGGTCACCAAGGGCGCGCCGCAGGTGATCCTGGAAATGGCGGCAAATGGGTCCACGGTGAAATCTGCCTACGATAGCGCCGTCAACGACTTTGCCGGGCGCGGCTTTCGCGCGCTGGGCGTGGCACGGGCGGATGGCGACGGCAAATGGCAGCTGCTAGGTGTGCTGCCACTGTTCGATCCGCCGCGCGAGGATGCCAAATCCACCGTTGCGACGGCGCGCCAGATGGGCGTGAAAATCAAGATGGTGACCGGTGATGCCCTGGCGATTGCCAAGGAGACCGCCCAGACATTGGGCATGGGCACCAACATTCTCGACGGCGCCGGGCTCGGTGATTCCAAGAGCAAGGAAACGCCGGCCGAGATAAAGTCGGTTGAGGATGCCGACGGTTTCGCTCAGGTGTTTCCCGAGCACAAGTTCCACATCGTGGATATTCTGCAAAAGCACGGCCACATGGTCGGAATGACCGGCGACGGGGTGAACGACGCGCCGGCGCTCAAGAAGGCTGATTGCGGCATTGCCGTTTCGGGCGCCACCGACGCGGCGCGCGCCGCGGCCTCGATCGTCCTGACTACGCCAGGCCTCTCGGTGATCATCGACGCGATTAAAGAGAGCCGCAAGATTTTTCAGCGCATGAATAGCTACGCGATCTACCGTATCGCCGAGACGCTACGCGTGCTGTTTTTGATGACGCTGTCGATTCTCGTATTTAATTTCTATCCTGTAACCGCAGTGATGATCGTGATGATAGCGCTGTTGAACGACGGCGCGATCCTCTCCATTGCGTATGACAATGTTCTGTACCGCAACCAGCCCGAGGCGTGGAATATGCGTCTGGTGCTGGGGGTTTCCTCGGTACTCGGTATATTCGGTGTCATTGCCGCGTTCGGCCTATTCTATCTTGCAGAACGTGTGTTTCATCTGGATCGCGACCACATCCAGACGATGATGTACTTGAAACTCTCCGTGGCAGGGCACCTTACGATCTTTCTGACCCGTACGCGCGGCCCGTTCTGGTCCATTCGTCCCGCGCGCATCCTCTGGGTCGCGGTGCTTGGTACTCAGGCAGTTGCAACCTTGATCGCGATATTCGGCGTGTTCATGACGCCGCTCGACTGGCGCTGGGCACTGTTTGTATGGGGCTATGCCCTGGCCTGGTTCGTGGTGAATGACCAGGCGAAATTGCTCACTTACAAGGTGTTGGACAAGGTCAGGGCGGACACGAGGGCGCCAGTCGAAACAGAGCCGAAAGAAGCTGGAAAAGCGGTGTTTGCGCCCGCTTCCGTGGCACGGCCCGCGCCAGCCGACCATGACTCCCACACAAGCCGTGACGCCAGCACCAAACTCAAACCGGAGACCAAGGTAATGTCACCTCCCGAAAACCACGAAGCAGCCAAGCCCCAAGCCGCGCAAGCTCCGGCGCAAGACGCCAAGGAGCAGCCTGCGCCCGAGGGCAAGGCGAAGCCGGAGGCTGCGCCTCACGCGGAGCCCGCACCGTCCACTCCAGGAGCCGCCAAGCCGAAGGCACCGGGCGCCTCCCCTGCAGAAATCGGCACGTTCATGAAAACCATGGTCGGCGATCTTGCACGGGCCGGAATGCTGAAGAATCCCGAGCTTGCCGGTCACATCGCTGCAGACGCAATTATCGCAGCGGAGGCGCCGGTTCAACCTGCCAAGTCACCTAAGGCCGATGATACAGAACAGGCCCCGCCACCCGCGGCGCCCAAGGCTGCCGCGTAAACCGGTATCGTAACCAGTGCCGCCGAGAGAGCTGAAATGAAAATAAACATCGATGATTTCCGTGTCCGCGAAGGCGATCAAGTTAACCTGAAGAAGTGGCAGACCGAGGTAAAACCCGTCTTCAAGTCACCGAAACACTACAAGGAAATGCTTGAAGATCATGTCGAGAAACTCACGTCTTTGCAGCGGCTCCACTACGCCTCTGGGCACTACTCCATTCTGCTGATATTTCAGGCCCTGGACGCGGCGGGCAAGGACGGTGCCATCCGACACGTGATGTCCGGGGTCAATCCCCAGGGCTGCGAGGTATTCAGTTTTAAGCAGCCCAGCGACACCGAATTGCTGCACGACTTTCTGTGGCGGACGAGCCGCGACCTGCCGGAACGCGGGCGCATCGGCATTTTCAATCGGTCATACTATGAGGAAGTGCTGATCACCCGCGTGCATCCTGAGATATTACACCATGAAGGGCTGCCGGAAGCTCTACTGGTAGAATCGGCGATCTGGCAAGACCGCTACCGGTCAATTACGGATTTTGAGCGCCACCTTCATGCCAATGGCACGGTGATACTGAAATTCTACCTGCATATGTCAAAGGATGAGCAACGCAAGCGCTTCATCGAGCGGATCGACGAACCGGAGAAAAACTGGAAATTCAGCCTGGCGGACGTCAAGGAGCGCGGATTCTGGGACCAGTATATGCTTGCTTTCGAGGAATGCCTCACGGCAACGACGACCCAAGCCGTGCCCTGGTATGTCGTTCCCGCCGACAACAAGGACAACGCACGCCTCATCGTTTCGCAAATTGTCGTCCACGCCATGGAGCAGCTCCACATGAGCTACCCCAAGACAACGCCGGAACGGGAGCAGGAGCTGAAACTGATCCGCAGGGAGCTCATGACGTGATTGTGTGCAACCGAAGGGGGTTGGTGGATGAGGTGGCTATGATATGAACATTGGGTTTAGGTGCAGGGAGATACAGACGGCATGCCAACTATCGAGCAGGAGGAACTTGAGGCGCAGCGCCACCATCTCGAACGTGACATCAGGAGCTTGGTGGAAAAATACCGCGCCATATTCGACTGGAATGTGCCGGATATCGACCAGGCGCGCGCTGACAAGCTTATACTTGACGACATGCGCAAGGCCATTGACGGCATAGAACAAGAACGATTTGGTGCGGACCGCGCGATCGTCTGAGGCCTCTTGCTTTCCCGGAGACGGTCCGACGAAAGCTGTACTGATGTTTGCCATTGTTCGACGGCTGCGCGCATGCCGTATTCCCTGGAAAGCAGGTGACATCCATGGCCAAACGCGGATCGATACTCACTCTGAACGCAGGCTCATCCAGCTTAAAGTTCGCGGTGTTTGATGCGGCATCCGGCTTGCGCCGCAGCGCCTATGGCGAAGTGGAGAAACTCGATTCCAGCCCCCGCCTGCGCGCCTGCGATGCCACTGGCGCGGTGCTGGCTGAACACGATCTCGCGGCCGGCCAGGCAGATCGGTTCGCCGCCGCGTTGCACGCCGTGCTAGCGTTCACCGACGCCCACCTGGGCGCTGGCGGGCTGATGGCAGTTGGCCATCGCGTGGTGCATGGCGGCGCGGCTCACATTGGGCCGGAATTGATAACCCCAGCTCTGATCGCTGGGTTGCGGGAACTGACAAAGCTGGATCCGCTCCATATGCCAAACAACCTGGCGCCGATGGAAGCGATCGCCGCGGTGCGGCCGAAATTGCCGCAAGTTGCGTGTTTCGATACCGCGTTTCACCACACGATACCGAGCGTCGCTACACAATGCGCGCTGCCACGCGAGGTTTCGGCCGCAGGCGTGCGCCGCTACGGATTCCATGGCTTGTCGTATGACTATATCGTGTCCTGCTTGAAACGGGACTCACCGGCCCTGGCGTGTGGCCGCGTGATCGCCGCCCATCTTGGTTCCGGCGCCAGTCTGTGTGCCCTACAGGGCGGCGTCAGCATCGCCACGACAATGGGACTTACCGCACTCGATGGCCTGGTTATGGCCACCCGCTGCGGTAGCCTCGATCCTGGTGTGATCCTCTACCTCGGCCGCGAGGGGCACAGCTTTGCCGACATCGAGGACATGCTTTACCGCCGCTCCGGTCTGCTCGGCGTATCGGGTATCAGCGACGATGTGCGTGTGCTGCTCGCGAGTGCCGATCCCCGCGCGCGTGAGGCAATTGATTTATTCACCTACCGCATTGCCTGTGAGGTAGGCGGCCTGGTTAGTGCGCTAGGCGGCCTCGACGGTGTGGTTTTCACCGCCGGTATAGGCGAACACGCGCCGGCGATCCGGGCGGCCGTTTGCGGTCGGTTGGCGTGGCTGGGTTTGCGGTTGGACGACGCCGCCAATGCAGCAAATGCCCGGCGTATCAGCGCGCTGGATAGTACGATCGATATCCTGGTTATTCCGACAGATGAAGAGCTCACGATCGCACGCGGCACCCAATCAGTCGTGCATGCCGGCGGAGCATCCCATCACGATGAAAGTGGCCCGAGGGGCGGGGCCACGGCACAAGCAAGCGCCGAAAGCCTGGCTAGGTAATTTTCGAGACGGCATCGCGGCGGCTGCGGTGTTGCCGCGCCATGGCTTGGCCGGTGCCCGCGGAAATCCGGCCCCGACCCTCGTCTCGTGATGCACACGGCCGCGCAGTCTGGCTCGGAGTACGTGAATTCCGATACTTCCCCATCGGAGAAGTGACGTACTAGATGCAATGAGGTCAGGGGCCGGGTCGACGTGCAGGTTGGTGTCATGGTGCGTGGTATGCAGAAAAGGAAATCCTCTGCGAAATCAGTAGATTTGGAAATTGGGCCACTCGGCCATGCGGGGACGCTGCACGTACAACCTAAATGGCTTGAGGCGCAACGCCTCGACGCTGTCGAATCTGCTGCTGTCAGTACAGCCGGGAACCGAATGCCTGCGGATGAGGCTGCCGACTCGCGCTCTTCCAGGACAAACGGTCTGCCGCACAGGCGACGTGGTCACGGTCAATGGGACCCTAGCCGGCGAGGCGCTTGACCGTGATCATCTGGGCCGTCTCCTGCCCACCTGGCAGTGCTGTCGCGTTGTCGCGGTTGGCGACGCTTTCCTAATGCACGGGCGGTCTGCGGCGTTGGTCGACGGACGGTATGTTGGTCCGCTGTCGACCACGAATGTTATTGGCCAGGCTGCTCCACTCTGGACGAGCGCGGAACTCGGGCAATGAAGAGGCCCGGCGCATGCGCGCCTGTTTCGACGCGTCCGGCTGAGTAGTTTCCGAAGCTGTTGCCGCGGTCCCGAAGCCCCTAGCATAAAAAAGTGAGTGTTTTGCCGATATGGCAGGAAGCGGCGCAACAGGCATTTCGTGTCGCCGGATGCAACTTCACGGCCGAACACGTTGGGGTAGGTCTTATACGGAGGCTCGCCATGATCACCAAGCCAACACCATACAATTGGGAATCGGAATCCGCTGCAAGAGAGCAGACGCCGCTTGGCGATGGGCACGTGAACCCAGGCGTTGCAGAAATTCGCGCGCATAACGCGACATGCGGACCGGACATGCGGATCCCAACACCGCCACCGATGGTCAGCCAGTCCGAAGCTGCTGCGATCCCTCTCCGCAGAAGCCTGTTCCGGCAGTGACAGCGGCACGTCGCGAAATGGCGGAGTCTTTGTGGGAGTTGCAGGAACTCGAATTCGGTGAAGTACCGCGCACCACAAGGGTCACTGTCAGCATTCCGACGCCCAAGGTTACTCCGGGGCAGGCGCACAATATTGTCCACGACAGATTGCAGGTTCTGCTTGGCGGAGGCTCTCCCGTGGACGCCGCCCGCATTATCGATGGTGACGGAAACGTTGTCGCGGAAACACGGCGATTGCTGCATGCCAAAGTCACGGCCAATCGTTTGAAGCCCCTGCAATAGCCGGTCATCATGTGCCCGGCCTCGTCATCGGCCTGCGCCCTCTTCTGCCACGGGAGCCAGGCGCCGCCACAGCTATCCGCCACCGATGCTCAATGGTCCTGCCACCGCCATTAATCCACGTGAAGCGGGCGCGGCCTGGCTCAGGCTGGCGACAGGTTTTCCGAGCCTATGGTCTTCGTGGTTCTTCCAGGGCGCCCAGGCACGCCTGCCCCTCTACGTAGTTTCCGAGGCTCGCCGCTGCGTCTCAAAGCGGTGCAGCATGATCAAGCGCCGCATCCGATCCACGCCGAACGGGAGCCGCCACCCATGGAAGTGCGAAACCTATGTTTTCTTTAACCCTTTATGCTGTTCCTCTTCTGGTTCTGGCGGCGTTTGTTCTGAGTGCGGCGACGATTCGGATTTTACGAGAGTACGAGCGCGCCGTTGTCTTTACGCTGGGCCGATTTCAGAAAGTGAAAGGCCCCGGGCTGGTCCTGCTCATTCCGTTCCTTCAAGAAATGGTTCGGGTAGATTTGCGTATCCAGGTGATTGAAATCCCCACCCAGGATGTGATTTCGCGCGACAACGTCTCCATGAAGGTGGACGCGGTGCTCTATTTCAACGTCATCAACCCTGAGCACGCCATCATCCAGGTGCAGGATTATCTGCCGGCCACCAACATGCTGGCGCAAACCACGCTGCGCGCCGTGCTTGGCCAGCACGAGCTCGATGAAATGCTGTCCGAGCGCAAGAAGCTGAGTATCGATGTACAGGCGATCCTCGATGCCCAGACCGAAATCTGGGGCATTAAGGTGAGCAACGTGGAAATCCGCACCGTGGAACTGACCGACAACATGGTGCGCGCCATTGCCAAGCAGGCCGAGGCGGAGCGCGACCGCCGCGCCAAAATCATTCATGCCGAAGCCGAGTTCCAGGCCTCGCAGACTCTAGTGAACGCCGCCAAAATTCTCGGCAGCATCCCCGCCGCCATGCAGCTGAGATATTTGCAAACGCTGACAGAAATCGGCGGCGAACAGAATTCCACCATCGTTTTCCCGATGCCGATCGACATCGTCAAGCCGTTCCTGGATTTGCTCGAAAAGGCCGACGCGTCATCCCACGCCAATGGCGCCCAGGCGCCGGCTTTGCAGGATGGCGCGCGGCGTCTCTCCTAACCGCCACCGTGCCGCGCCGCCCCGCTGAGTATGTTCCGAGCCTCTTCACGGCGTGGCGGCCGCACTAGCTTAGCGCAACCGCTTTCGCGGTGCAGGAGATCAAGCCAAATGGAACTCAATAATTCGGCCGTTGCGGTGTTCAAGACGCACGCATCGGCGGAGGCGGCCGTCAAGGAACTCGCCGCGTCCGGCTTCGCCATGCAACAGCTCAGTGTTGTCGGCAAAGGCTACCACACCGAGGAAAAGGTTATCGGCTTCTACAGCAACGGTGACCGCGTCCGTTTCTGGGGCGGCCGCGGCGCGTTCTGGGGTGGGCTGTGGGGCCTGTTTTTCGGCGGCATGTTTCTCATGGTGCCGGTGGTCGGCCATGTCGTGGTGCTCGGCTATCTGGCGGCCACGGCGATTTCCGCGGTCGAAGGTGCGGCGGTGGTCGGCGGCCTCAGCGCCCTGGGTGCCGCGCTCTATGGCATCGGCATACCGAAGGACAGCGTGATCAAGTACGAAGCGGCCATCAAGGCCGATGATTTCCTGGTCATGGCGCATGGCACGGCCGAGGAAATGGCGCGCGCCAAAACCATTCTTGGCACTGCGGGCGCGATGTCGGTCGATATGCATGCAGCGCCGCAACCGGCGGCTTCGCCTGCCGAGCTGATACACGCGGCGGAATAAATTCGCCGCCATCGCAAAGACCAGCAAAAAAGGCCACGGAGAAAACGCCGTGGCCTTTTCCGTGTGGCGGGGTGTCTATTGCCGGATCAAGTCGGCAACAGCGGAATGTCAATGCGGGCGATGGCGTCGGCCAGCTCGGCCTCGAGGAACGGCTTATACAGCACGATATCACCCGGGCCGCCCACCGGCAGCAGGGCGCCGGTCATGTACATGTAAGGAATTGCTTTCCTGCGGTGGATTTCCGCCACCGCGGCGATGCCGCTCCCGGAGCCCAGCTGCACATCAACCAGCATCAAATCGGGATTGCATCCGGCGGCGGTGGCAACTGCGCTTTCAGCCGTGGTTTTCAGGGCGCAAACGTCATGCCCCATGCCAATGAGAATATCCACCAGCAGAATACCGATAACGGGATCGTCTTCGACGATCAGAATATTATACCGGCTCATCCTGGGTTCGCGCCGGACGAAGGTCTGAACGCGCCTTTGGGCATTGTTTTGCGTGATGACATGTGGTGCCCTTGGCGTTTTCTGGTTGAACTGTATTGACAGCTAGCTGGCCGGCAGCCCTGATGGCAGGATCGGAAACTACCTAGTCGTGCCGCGCGCTCGGCGGAAGCTGGCGGCATTTCGCAATTGCGGCCCGCGCAAACACAACTGGCGGTCCCGCGCACTTCCTGCTAGGATTGTTTACTGGGTATGCCCATGCGGGCAAAGCCCAGACAGGATTTCCAACATCATGTCAGCCAGAGGCCCGAAACTGGCTGCCGCAGGGACTTCGCGTGGCCGCCAGCCCGCTGAGACCCCGCCGCTGACACCGGCTTCTCATAACGAAACCGTGATTATCGCGATTGGCGCTTCGGCAGGCGGTCTGGAAGCGTGCCGCAAGCTGTTGAGCGCGCTGCCGTCCCATACCGGCCTGGCGTTTGTCATCGTCCAGCATCTCGATCCTACACATGACAGTCTGCTGGTTGAATTACTGGCAATCCATACGGGCATGGCGGTGCTCCAAGCCGCGCAAGGCCTGGCGATCGAGCCTGACCATGTCTACGTTATCCCACCCGGCACTTATCTTTCGGTGAATGCGGGCGCATGGCAAATCTCGACGCCTGGTGCGCGTCACGGCGCGCGCCTGCCATCAGATTTCCTGCTCATGTCGTTGGCCGAGTCATGTGGCCGCGCACCGTCTGTGTCGTGCTGTCCGGCACTGGCGCCGACGGCAGCCTGGGGATCCAAGCCGTCAAGGCCGCCGGCGGGGTGGTCATCGCCGAGCTGCCGGAGGAAGCCGATTTCGACGGCATGCCGCGCAGCGCCATTTTGACCGGCGCGGTGGACAAGGTTCTGCCCATCAAGGCCATGCCGGAGGAAATCATCGCGTTGGCCATACAAGGGCGGGCGGCGGATGCGGTGGTGCCGGAAGCGCCGGCTGCTGATGCCGGCCTCTTCGGCATTGTGGCTCTGTTGCGCGATGTCACGGTGCATGATTTCACGCTTTACAAAACCGGCACGCTGGAGCGCCGGATCAGCCGGCGTTTGGCCATGGCCGGCATCGCCCCCGAGGACACGCTGAAATACCTGGCGCTGCTGCGCAACGACCGCGCGGAGCTCGATCTTCTGGCCAAGGATCTTCTGATTAACGTGACAAGCTTCTTTCGCGATCCCGCGGTGTTCGATTTTCTCGCCCGCGAGATCATTCCGGATCTCGTGCGCAAACCCCCGCCGGACCAGGCGCTTCGCCTTTGGGTGGCCGGCTGCAGCACCGGATCGAGGTAGTCAGCCCACCATTGCATCATTGACGTCCGTTCGTCCCAATGCTCGCCCCGCGCGTATGCAGCGCGAACCACATTTCCTTCGACGTGAGCAAGCTGCCGTTCAATTGCATCGGCATGCCATCGACGAGATTCGTTGAGTAAGCTCGATGCAGTGGCGCGGAAACCGTGGCCCGTCACATCCTCTTTCGCATACCCAAGACGCCTGAGAGCGGCATTTAAAGTACCGTCTGAGATTGGCCGGGTTTGTGAACGAACGCCGGGAAACAAAAGATGTCTGGACGAAATGGTTCGCAGCGTACTGAGCAGTTCAACGGCCTGCCGAGGAAGAGGCACGAAGTGCGCCCGGCGCATCTTCATCCGGGACGCCGGGATGGTCCATAATGCTCGCTCGAGGTCAAACTCGGGCCATTCGGCTAATCTCAATTCCCCTGGTCGTGGAAACAGGAGAGCGAGCAATTGAAGAGCAATGCGGGTGCCGGGTTGGCCATCGAACGCGTCGACAGCGCGAAGCAAAGCACCAAAACGTCCAGGGTCTACGATCGCTGCGCGTGGCTTGGCCTTCGCCTGCGTAAGCGCGCCTCGCAGTGCGAAGGTTGGATCGATGTCCGCGCGGGCTGTGGCGATGGCGTATCTGTATACGCTGCCTACCGTGGATCGGAGCCGGCGTGCTGATTCGTATCTTTCCCGTGCCTCGAGCGACTGAAGGACCTTCAGGATCGACGGGACCGAGATCTGGCGAAGCGGCTCGTCGCCGAACTGCTCGTTCGCAAAGGTAAGGAGCCATTCGACTTTTGCGATGGTCGCGGCCGACCGACCCTCGCGCCTCCGTTTGGCGACATACTCCTCGGCGATGGCACGAAATGTTGGGGCATTGGCCAGAGCCTCCGCCTGGCGCTTCTTCTCGGCCACCGGGTCGAGCCCATGGGCCAGCAAGCGTCTGGCATCCTCTCTCAGCTGTCTTGCCCGGGCCAACGAAACCGTCGGGTAGGCCCCAAAGGCCAGCAGCTTCTGCTTGCCGCCGAAGCGGTAAGCGAACCGCCACAGATTGCCTCCCTTCGGCTGCACCCACAGCTGCAGTCCGCCACCATCGGTCAATTTCTTAAGGCGGCCCCCAGACTGGGCCGATCGGCATTTCGCGTCCGTCAATGGCATCGCACTGTCCTGCCGCGTAGGCAGGATACCAACAGGGGGGTAGGATACCAACAGATATACCAACAGAGCGCGACCGATACCGAGGACACGGCAGGGCGTCCCCAGCTACGCTATGGTGTCCTTTTCCTCCGGAATATCAAATGATTTCAGTGATCAAAGCGGTCTATAGCGCGGCCTCGGCGCTAAAAAGATGCTCTGGTGTAGGGGGGAATGGTGCCCAGGGGCGGAATCGAACCACCGACACTGCGATTTTCAGTCGCATGCTCTACCAACTGAGCTACCTGGGCGCCGTCAGAGGGCGGACGCTTAGCCTAGGCCCTCATCCATATCAAGCGCTGGGCCGTTCTCCGGCTCGCCCTCGCGGCCGGGCACTACGTACTGGCCGGTGATCCAGCGGCCCAGATCTACATCCGCGCAGCGTTTCGAGCAGAACGGGCGCAGCCTTTCGTGCGCCGGCTTGCCGCACATAGGGCAGGGTTGTTCAGGCACGGGCGTCCTCGATCAAGCAGCGTTCGGGGGGAAGGGTGGGGTCGCTGCGCAGCAGCAGGGGATGCGTGCTGACATGCGCAAGGTCGGCCAGCGCGGCGGGGTGCGACTGTAGCGCCGCGATCACGCTGGGCGGCGCGCGCAGGGCCAGGCGAGTAGCGGGGTTTTGCGCGGCGGTGGCGGCGGCTTCGCGCAGGGCGGCCAGGCCGGCGGCCAAGGGGCCGCGCAGCACCTCGTGCAGCGGCGGACGGCGGCGCGGGCGCAGGATTTCGGCGAAGCCCAGGGCCGAGATGCCGGCGAGACGCGGCTTTAGGCGGTCGGATTGCAGGGCGGCCTCCAGAGTGGGGGCCAGGGCGGCGCGGCGTTTGGCCGGGACGCCGGCGAAGTCGATCAGCACGGCGCCGCTCAGGTTGCGCAGGCGAATCTGGCGGGCGAGTTCCGGGATGGCGTCGCGGTTGGCGGCGAACTGGGCGCTGGCCTTGGGCAGGTTGGCGCCAGTGCCGGCGCCCATATCCAGGTCGATGGCGGTCAGCGCGGGCGTGGGCGTGACGGTGCCGTGCATGCCGCCGTGCAAGGTGAATGCGGCGGTGGCCAGCGCGTCGATATCCGCGGCCACGTCGTCGGGGAAGGCGCCGTGGGCTACCGGCGCGTCCTGGTACGCGGCCTGCAGTTCCTCCAGCGGCGTGGGGCCGGGGCGCAGTCGGCGGACGGGGCCGGCTGGCGTTTCGACCGCCTCATCCGGCGCCAGCCGGCCAGTCAGGCGCGGGCCTTTGCCGCCTTGCGCGGCGCGGGTGACGCGCACGAGCAGATAGGAACCCTCGGTCAAGGTTGCGGCGCCTCCGGTGTCGGGCAGGAAACCCTCGGCATCGTCGATCGCCACGAAGGCGCCGGCCATGGCGGGGACTCGGGCGATGACGCGGCCGACGTGAACGTCGCCGATGCCGTCAGGTGCGGCCGGGCGGTGGATGTAGAATTCGTCGAGAACGCCCTCGCGCAGCAGGGCGACGTGGGTTTCGCCGGGGTGGCGGGCGGTCAGGATGCGAAACATGCGTGCCAGAACGAAGAAAGCG